>VOFJ01000570.1_pt1 | contig 104688 bp, 150 predicted proteins | sample 5384081 | NCBI WGS metagenome assembly VOFJ01 (sample SAMN12384729, study PRJNA508395) | human gut metagenome | isolation source: healthy gut I | host: Homo sapiens | reverse complement strand
ACGCTGACAAAGGATACGACATTGACAGCGGTATGGACAGACGGTGCATACAAGGAATACACGATAACCTTTGTCCTCGATAGTAAGACGATAAAAAGAGTGACTTATCACTATGGTGATGCACTTCCCGTATTTGACGCACCAAAAGAAGCTGACGGATATATCTTCGGCGGCTGGTCGTGGTTCGGCACTGAGGGCGCATTATCCGACAGCCCGACACGATGCCTGCGTCAACGCTTACTGCAATAGGTACGACCACAAAGTGCTATATATCTTACGAATTTGACGGTACGGTATACGGCGCAAAGGAGGTCGGCAAGATAGAGATACGATAACCCTTATCGCAAAGCCCGAAAAGGATTATTACGATGTGACCGAATGGTCTGCAGACGGTATCACTGTAACAGACGGCAAGTTTGTAATGCCGGCTCACGATGTTACATTCAAGGCGACCTCATCGCCCAAGTTCTATAATGTCAATATGACGGTTGACGGAAGCACAAGCTCCGACAGCCCGATGAAAGCACAGTATATGAGTACGGTAACGCTTCCAGAACCTCCCAAAAAAAGAGTGGCTATACTTACTACTGGCAGTCCGATGATGTTGCTATTTATGAGGAAAGCGGCAAATACAAGTTTACAATGCCTCATAACGATGTAAGCGTTGAGTGCGTTTACACAACAGCTACTTACAACGTCTACTATATGATAGATGGCGAAGCAACGCCTTATAGGACTATCCCCGATGTCCCTGCAGGCAAGGAAATGTTCGCTTATATCGACCCGCCACGCAAGGAAGGCTATCTGTTCAACGAAACGTGGATATGCACGGACGTTTCTCTTGTTAATAAAGGAAGGCAGATACACAATGCCCGACAGAGATGTTTACTTCTGGGGAAGATTCGCCAAGAACGATGACACTATGGTTATGCTCGGCGTAGAAGTGTATGTTGACGGCAATCCGAAACGCATTATACTCTTTATACGAACAGAGGTGAAACCGTAACGCTCCCCGATATATTCATGGACGGATATACAAAGTCATACGAAAGCGACACGCTGACAGTCACAAACGGAAATGTCACAATTCCGACAGGCGACGATGTCTTTGAGGTATCGCTCAGGATAAATTTTACCAAAAGCTGATAAGCTACGGATAAAAAGCCAAATAAGAACATACAGCCCCGACCGCAAGGTCGGGGCTGTAACTGCATAATCGTATAAAAAATCCTCACGTTTTACCGTGAGGATTTTTATGCTTTATGTGATTACTTAACTATCGTAATATCTGAGCCGAACCACTTTGTTGAGATTTCGCCGAGCTTACCGTCAGCTTTCATCTCGCCCAGTGTCTTCTGAACTGCGTCACGCAGAGCCTGATCGTTCTTTCTGAATGCGATAGCGTACTGTTCTTCTTCAAGACCCTCTGCCAGCTTCATGTAGTCCTTGCCGGAGTTCTTTATCTCATAGTCTGCAACTACTTCATCAAGGAATACAGCGTCAACAACGCCAAGCTCAAGCTGCTGTAATGCTTCTACATTTGTAGCGATGGGGCTGATCGTTATATCGTCCTTGATTGCGCTGTTTTCAAGTATTGTCTGTGCCGAAGAACCGTTCTGAACAGAAATCTTCTTGCCCTTGAGGTCGTCCATCTTTGCAACTGTAGAATCGCCCTTTACAACGAATACCATAGCGTTCTTCATATAAGGCTCTGAAAGATTCATCTTTTCCTGACGTTCTTCGTTTATGCTAAGACCGTTCCATACGCAGTCGCACTTGCCGACATTAAGGTCGGTTGTGAGCGTATCCCAGTTGATAGGCTGTTTTACAAGCTTTACACCGAGTCTGTTGCAAACTTCCTTTGCTACGTCAATATCGAAGCCTACGATCTCGCCGTTCTCGTCTGTGTAGCCCATAGGCTTGAATGTTGCGTCAAGACCTAATATGAACTGACCTGCGTCCTTTACCTTCTGCAGTGAGTTGTCGCCCTCTGTCTTGCTTTCTGTGACAGATGTGCTGTCGCCTGCTGTTGCACTGCTGTCTGCGGTTGAAGAATTACCGTTTGAACTGCAGCCCGCAAGACCGAGCGTAAGAGCGGCTGCCATAGCTACGGCAATTGCCTTAAGATTTAATTTTTTCATTTTTATTTCCTTTCTGAGCGTTTTACACGCCTTAAAAATTACTTTAATATAGTAACACACAAATATGAAAAAAGTAAATAGGCAAAATGAATAAAACGGCGGAAATCTGCAGGATTTCAGCAAATTTCCGCCGTTTTTTTGTTTTTAAAGCCGATATTATCAATAAAGATATTCGTATTGCGAAATGTCGGGGCATTTTGAGGGCTGAAGCTCGTCTTCCTTGAAGCTGTATCTGATATTCTGATTATACATATACCACAGGCAGACCCTCATACCGCTCATTTCAAGGTGAGTGCCGTCCTCAAAGGCATACTTTTCCATCAGCTTGTTATCACTGCCTTTAAGAAGGGCAGTAGGATCGACAAAATGATAGTGACTATAGTAGCAGTTCTCGATCGCATATCGCAGTGCGGAATTATACTCGTCTATCTTTTCGTTCTTGCAGAACTTACTGCGGACGGGAGTTACAGCCATAATAATGAACTCGCTGTTAGGGCTTGCCTGCTTGCACTGGTAGAGAAGCTGCATATAGTTTTCTACAAACTGTTCTTTCGTGGTAAGGTTTACATCGTTAAGACCCATTGAGAAAAAAGAACGTATTTAGGCTGCTTGTTGTAAAGGTGAACAAGCACATCTGTGCTTAAATTGCCCGATGTTATAAGGAACTGGTGTATGTTCCATGCCGCAATGCTGGGTCGTGCAAGGTTGTTTTCCTGCTTGAAGTATCCTGCACTTGCAAAGCCGGAGCAAACGCTGTCGCCGACAAGCGCGAACTGGTCGAAATATTTGTACATAGCGTCTGTGATGGTGTAATCAGGTTTAGGCTCAGGCTCGGGTACGGGCAGAGGTTCTTCTTCTTTTGTCTGCGAAGTTGTCTTATCTGTATCGGCAGACGTGCTTTCGGTCTGCGAATATGTATTGTCGTAGCTTATGCCGCCGTCGGATATGTTGACGGCGTATGCGTTATTGCAGGCTGTGCATATAATAGCAGCCGCAAGCGGCAGACACAGCAATATGAAACGTTTCTTAGGCGAAACGGAACCGTATTTATTATAAAGCATTATATTCCCTTATTCTGTAGGCGGTGCAAATTACCGCAAAAAGTATATAGTAAACCGATGAGGTTATGTTTCTTATTTAATTATAATGCTGATTTTACACTTTTGCAAGAATAAATTTACAAAATGTCGAAATGGGTCAAAATTTCATTGAATTGCACAACGATAAGGCAGATTTCACAGAGTTTTTATGTAAAGTGTATTTTTTGAGGATCCCGGTACAATATGTTGTGCTTTTTACACGAAGTTACATTGAGAAATACAGGAAATTAAACGAGGGCGGAGGTGATTGTTTTCCCTCTGCAAAACACAGCTATATTTATGACGCTGAAAGAAAAAGTATGATTATCGGCGGGAATGGCAGGTAATAGATTACGGCGATTATACCTTATCGGGTATAATTAGTGGGGATGAATTATAAGTTATACCCTTTGGGGTGTAATAGTTTGTAGAAAGGTTTTTATAAAGAGCTGAATTCTTATAAAATCAACCCGGCAGATACGTTTATTGAATCGTACCTGTCGGGTTGATTTTATAGTCCGTTTGCTCCTTTATACGCTTCAATAAATACAAGCGCATCCGAATTTGAAGCCGCAATCTTTTGAGTTATATGCGGCAACTGCAGAGCAAGCCTCGATATTTTTTTGCTTGAATCCGTTAATGCCGAAACCTGACTTGCAATTCTGTCAGATGTATCAAGGCAATCTTCAAGGGTATCATACAGCATATGCTGATTTTCTTTAAGCTGATACAGACAGTTGATAGCTACGTCAAGCCTTGAAATAATAGTTTCCTGTGTAACTTCGTCTTCATATTTATTGTATGCACCGTCCGCTCCCGTGAGCGCAGTACAACGTCCGCTTTCAAAGTATTCAAGCATTCGGATAACAGCGACCATATACCTATATTTCGGGTAGATGATATTCAATGAATATAAGCTGTCCAGTGATTTTGAAATCTGCTCAACTTTTGAACGCAAATATGTCTGCTGTTGTTTCAGCATATCAATTTCACGGCATTCGTCAGCTACTCGTGTTTCATCATCGTGAACTAATTTAAGGTAATTCTGATTTTTCTTGTTTTTTATTGATAGACAGACAAATATAGAAATTAAAAAAAAGAAATGCTACCTGCTCCAAATGAAGTAAAACAAAGAATAGTGTATCGCCATGCTTCCTTTACTGAAAAAAAATCAATATTCCTAAGGCAAATCCGATACACCAGCCTATTGCAAATCCAACACCAACTTTATGTTTCATATTAAATTCGGTTTTTCGATTTCTTTTTTTAATTCCAAGACGGTTAATCTTTGTCTGTAACTTATTAATCGTACAAAGGAGAGTATACCTCTCACTCTCCAGCTCCTTTGCAATCGTCAGATGTTCAACAATAACAGACGGTGCGAGTTTATCTGCGGCGTGGTATTCTCCGCCTATACTTTTTTCAGCCTGATATTCGATAGGACAGCCGCAGTTAGGGCAAGCGTCCGCTCTGTCGGAAAATTCTTTGCCGCACTCGGCGCATTTTATCATTGCCATATTTTTAACCCCTTTAATTTTTAATGCCCGGAAAATCATATATCCGATAGCTTAATTCTAATCTGTTTCAGGTTAAAAGTCAAGACCTTCACACTAAAAGTTTATAATTTAATTATAAACAGTGAAAGGCGCTGATAAAAATGTACAGCAGAATAAGAAACCTGCGGGAAGATTCCGATCTCAATCAGACAACGGTCGCAAAAATGCTCGGTATGTCGCAGACGGGTTATTCAAAATACGAAACAGGCGAAAATGATATTCCTACAGCGATACTGATAAAGCTTGCGGAATATTATAAAACCAATGTGGATTATATCCTCGGGCTTACCGATAATCCGATCTATTATAAAGAAATATAAAACCCGGCAGATACGTTTATTGAATCGTACCTGTCGGGTTTGTTTCATATTAAAGCACCTTTGATAAAAAGTCCTTAAGTCTTGGATTTTTGGGGTTTGCGAAGAATTCATCGGGAGGACCCTGTTCAACTATCTGGCCGTCCGACATAAACATTACTCTTGACGCAACCTCACGGGCAAATCCCATTTCGTGAGTTACGACAACCATTGTCATACCGTCGTCGGCAAGCTGTTTCATAAGATCGAGAACCTCTCCTACCATTTCGGGATCGAGTGCCGAGGTCGGCTCGTCGAAAAGCATAACATCGGGCTTCATGGCAAGCGCACGGACGATAGCGATTCTCTGCTTCTGACCGCCCGATAACTGCGGAGGATAAGCGTCTGCCTTGTCTGCAAGACCGACACGCTCTAAAAGCCGCATTGCTTCTGCGTCAGCCTCTTCCTTTGTCATAAGGCCAAGCTTAACAGGAGCCAAGGTTATGTTTTTCTTTATCGTCAGATGAGGGAACAGGTTGAAGTGCTGGAACACCATACCCATCTTTCTTCTTATAAGGTTTACGTTAGCCTTGCGGTCGGTGATGTATTCACCTTCAACGCAGATACTTCCGCTTGTCGGCTTTTCCATAAGGTTAAGACAACGCAGGAACGTACTTTTACCCGAACCTGACGGTCCTATGATAACTACCTTTTCGCCTTTGTAGATATGCTCGTTTATCCCATTGAGGACGTGGAGATTGCCAAACGATTTACTGAGATCCTTAACGTCTATCACTCTTGCCAAGCCTCCTCTCAAGCAGTTTCTGGAGTTTTGTCAGAATAAATACCAGTATCAGACAGAATGCCGCCGCAATGAGAAGCGGGGTAATAAGGTCATATGTCTTTGAGCCTACATACTGTGCCGCTTTGGTAATATCCGTTACCGCAATGTAGCCTGCTATCGAGGTTTCCTTTACCAGTACGATAAATTCGTTTCCGAGTGCGGGAAGTATGTTCTTTATAGCCTGCGGAAGCACGATAAGCCACATTGTTTGACCTGCGCCGAGACCCAGCGATCTTCCTGCCTCTGTCTGACCCTTGTCGATAGACTCGATACCTGCACGGACAATCTCCGCAACATAAGCGCCCGAATTTATGCCGAAGCACAAAACTGCGGCAACTATTGCGTTTGCGCCTCTGTAGTTGAACAGAACTGCGTTTATGAGCAACAGCTGTACAAGTACGGGCGTACCTCTTATTACGAATACATACAGGTCGCATATCTTAGCTATCCAGCCGATACCTCTCCTGCCTGCGCATAACTGCTTTACTACTGCCACGAATGCACCGATAAGAAAACCGAGAATAACCGCAAACAGCGATATGAGCAGTGTGTTTCCGATACCGCTTAAATAGAATTCATAACGGTTTTCTCTTATAAGCGCCTTGTCAATGGCATCCCATATACCAAGAAAGAAGTCCAATTCTTAATTCCTCCGTCTTATGCCTTTCAAAAAAATACGGGCGGCATTTCACCGCCCGGTAGTTTTATCAGTCAGCAGAATTATTCAGCTTTGCTGTCAGCGTCGGCACCTGCACCTGTTGTGTGCTTGAGTGTGAACTCGTCAACCTTGCCTTCGTCAATCAGCTTCTGAAGAACCTTGTTTACCTTTTCTTCAAGCTCTGTGTTGCCCTTCTTGAAAGCGAAAGCGTACTTGTCTGTGAATACCTCGCCGTCAAGAATTTCAAGGTTGTCATTACCCTTTACCATTTCCTTTGCGGGAAGCTCGTCCATAACGATGCAGTCAACCTTGTCACTCTTTAAGTCTTCTGCCGCCTGAACATACTTTGTATAACGTGAGGGCTCCTTCTTAAGATCGTCTGTTACATATGTATCGGCAACTGTTGACATCTGAACGGCAATCTTTGTGTCACCGCCGAGATCATCGGCGCTCTTTACTCTGTTTGCTCCCTTGAGTACAACGATAACTTGCTTTGACTTAGCGTATTCGATTGAGAAGTCCATAGCCTCCTGACGCTCGGGGAGTAACCGAGATGCCCGCTGCTGCAAAGTCAACCTTGCCCTGCTGAACTGCTAAAAGCGCACCGTCAAAGTCCATTGACTGAATCTCAAGCTCCATACCGAGCTCCTTTGCAACTTCGTTTGCAATATCAACGTCGATACCTACAACATTGTTACCGCTCATATATTCATAAGGAGCGAAACCGGTTCTGTAGCCATAATGAGCTTGCCGCCTGTTGTGTGTTTGACTGACAGCCTGCCATAGCAAGACCGCAGGTAGCGGCAACGAGAATGCCTGCAATTATTCTTTTGATCTTCATAAAAAAATACCTCTTTTATATTTCTTTGTTTTTTGTGCGCTTTCTGCGCTATCGTTAATATTATAGTGCATTTCTTTTCAATAAGCAAGAGTTTTTCGTTTTTTTGTGTAAAATACATATAAAAAATGTGCCGCAGTGGGATGCTGTGGCACATACAGCTTGTAGAAAAAAACTGTTTTTTTTATAAGATAATACGAATTCTCTATCCCTAACCCCAAACCCCTTCCCCGTGGGAAGGGGCTATATTACTGGGGCTACCGCCCCTAGTCCCTGTCGGGGGCTCCGCCCCTGCGACCCCATTTTTATCAACGATATAGTTTTTTCGACAGACTGAATGTGCCGCAGTGGGATGCTGTGGCACATAATCTTTTGCTTTTCCGGCTTACTTTCTTGAGAATAAGCCTTTTTTCTCGTAAGGCTCGCTTGTAATGTCTTTAAGCTCGTAGCCCGTTGGCTGCATAACCTCTTTGATCTTGTCTTCGGAAAGTGCCTCCTCGCTTATTATCACGGTTTCTCCCTTTGAGTGAGAAGAAGTGACCTTCTTTACGGAAAAGCATTTCTGATAGCGTCGTTGACGTGTGATTCGCACATTCCGCACATCATTCCGTCAATTTTAAGTGTTGTCTTTACCATTGTAAATTCCTCCGTTACTTTATTGATATTACTTTATAGCCGCTGTTTTCAACGGCTTTTTAAGCTGTTTGTCGGGTACTTCGCCTGAAAGCTCAGCCACTGCGATACCGTCTGTATGGCTAGCTACAGCGCTTGCCACCTGCGGAATAGCCTCAAGCGCAGTCTTTACATGATGCTCGCATTTTTCGCACATCATACCCTTTATTTTTATCGTCTTTGTTATTTTCGCCGTGTCGGACGGCTGTATTGCAATATTATTTATCGGCTTTGCTTTTCTGTCGTGCTTTGTGCTGTACAGCCTGCAGAAATTTAGCCTTAACGCATTCGATACGACGCAGAAGCTGGAAAGGCTCATCGCCGCCGCACCGAACATAGGATTAAGCGTAAGCCCGAGCGGAATAAATACGCCTGCGGCAAGCGGAATGCCGATAACGTTATAGATGAATGCCCAGAAAAGATTTTCGTGTATATTACGCAGTGACGAGCGGGAAAGCCTTATCGCCGCAGGAACATCGGTAAGTCTGCTCTTCATCAGCACAACATCGGCGGCATCTATCGCAACGTCTGTTCCTGCGCCTATAGCGATGCCTGTATCTGCGGCGGTAAGCGCAGGTGCGTCATTTATGCCGTCGCCTATCATAGCGACCTTACCCTGTGCCTTGAGCGAGCGGATGACCGCCTCTTTTCCGTCGGGGAGAACGCCCGCTATCACCTCGTCAATGCCTGCTTTTTTGGCTACTGCCTTTGCGGTGCGCTCGTTATCGCCTGTCAGCATTATTACCCGTATGCCCATATTTCTGAGCTGTTTTACTGCATCGGGGCTGTCACTTTTATCGTGTCGGCTACTGCTATCATACCGAGCATACGGTTGTTTTTGCAGAAAAGCAGGGGAGTCTTGCCCTCACCTGAAAGACGGTCCGCTTCAGACTTTATTCTGTCGCCGACAGCAATTTTTTCACCGATGAACTTAAGGCTTCCGCCGTAAAGCGTATCACTGCCGATGGCAGCTGTAAGTCCGTTTCCGCTGAGTGCCTTGAAATTATCGACCGCTACTACCGTGATTCCGTGCTCAGTGCCGTAAACGTTTATCGCTTTTGCAAGCGGGTGTTCGCTCTTTGCTTCAAGCGACAGCGCAAGGCTGAGAAGTTCGTTTTCGGTAACATCTTCCGCAGGGATTATATCCGTTACGACCGGCTCTCCTGCTGTTACTGTGCCTGTTTTATCAAGCACGGCTATCTGAGTTTTTCCCGTCTGCTCAAGCGAAACGGCGGTCTTGAAAAGAATGCCGTTCTTTGCGCCGACACCGTTTCCTACCATTATCGCAACGGGAGTGGCAAGTCCGAGCGCACACGGACAGCTTATTACAAGCACCGATATTCCTCTCGCCAGAGCATAAGCAAAATCCTGTCCAAGTAAGAGCCACACTATCGTAGTGGCAACGGCAATTGCAATAACGGTCGGAACAAATATTCCCGATACCTTGTCGGCAATCTTCGCAACGGGCGCTTTTGTTGCCGCCGCATCGCTCACCATTTTTATTATCTGCGATAAGGAGGTATCCTCGCCTACACGGGTAGCCCTGCAGGTGATGAAGCCCGTTTGATTTATGGTAGCCGCCGAAACATTATCTCCGACCGTCTTATCTACCGGTATGCTTTCGCCTGTCAGTGCGGATTCGTTGACCGTGCTTTCGCCGTCTGTCACTACTGCGTCAACGGGTATGCTTTCGCCGGGACGTACAACGAATATATCGCCCTTCATCACTTCTTTGGCAGGAACAGTATGCTCCGTGCCGTTTCTTATTACGTTTGCGGTCTTAGGGGCGAGGCTTACAAGCCCTTTCAACGCATCGGTGGTTTTGCCTTTGGAACGGGCTTCGAGCAGTTTTCCGACTGTGATGAGCGTCAGTATCATAGCCGCCGATTCAAAATAGAACTCGTCCATATACATCATAACGGCATCTGCATTTTGGTGAAGCTGTGCATCGGTCATCATAAACAGGGCGTATACGCTCCATACGAATGACGCACCCGAGCCGAGTGCCACAAGCGTATCCATATTCGGTGAGCGGTTGATAAATCCCTTGAAGCCGTTTATAAAGAACTTGCCGTTTATAACCATTATAATTGCGCTTAGCAGCAGCTGCACAAGACCCATAGCCACATGGTTTCCGTCAAACCAGGAGGGAAGCGGAAATCCCCACATCATATGACCCATTGAGAAGTACATCAGTATCACAAGAAAAACGAGTGACGCTATCAGCCTTTTTCTAAGACCGGGCGTTTCGGTATCACGCAGTGAACCGCCATCGGTATCGTTATTTTCTGTTTTTTGCGCCTTTCAGCCTTGCACCGTAACCTGCTTTTTCAACCGCAGAGATTATTTCCTGCGGTGATGCTGTACCCTCGACACCCATTGAATTTGTAAGCAGGCTCACCGAACACGAGGTTACGCCCTTTACCTTGCCGACCGCTTTTTCCACTCTTGCACTGCAGGCGGCACAGCTCATGCCTGTGACATCGTACTGCTCCATAATAAGACCCTCTTTCTTTTGCCGTATATCTTTATATTATGTCCGTCTTACGTTATTTCATCAGCTTTTGCAGAGTTGTGACAAGCTCGTCTATGACCTCGTCCCTGCCTTCTTTTATATCTCTTGCAACACAGCCTCTTATATGGCTTGCCAGCAGTTCCTTATTGAAGGCATTCATTGCGGCGTTGACGGCGGCGGATTGAATAAGTACATCGTTACAGTATGCGTCATTCTCAATCATAGCCTCGATGCCACGCACCTGTCCTTCAATGCGTTTAAGGCGGTTAAGAAGTGCCTTTTTGTGCTTTTCGTCCCTTACTGTATGCTTTTTCACAACACGGACAGACTTTTTTTGACGATCGTTTTATTTTCACTCATAGCGTTACCTCTGATTTTTGCTGTAGCTTTAATATACCCTCACGGGGTATTTATATTATATACTCCCCGGGGGTATTTGTCAAGGATAATTATATAATTTTTCGATAGCACGATGTCGGTTCTGTTATTCGGAATACAGAGCGAAATATAGGTGTGACACAATTCCTTAGATATAAAAAATTAAAAAAACGGGTCGCAGGGCGGTTGCAGTGCAAAACAGCACTTCGGCATCTGTCCGCACATTTCCCGATAATCCGGAAAGCACTTTCGAAATAGTAATTGTGCGTATTTACCGAAGAATACGATGCGGAATTGTGCAAAACGGAAAATTTTCAGAATCTCTTGAAAAACAGTAGGATTTATGCTACAATCAAACTGCCGGAAACGTTTTCGGTAATTTAATTCAGACAACAGGTGAGCCATTGACTATAAAGGATATTGCAAGACTTGCCGGCTGCGGCGTGAGCACGGTTTCACGGGCGCTTAACGGCAGTAATGAGATAAGCGAACAGACCAAAGAACGCATAAACGAGGTTATCCGTCAGTATAACTATACGCCTAACGGCAATGCACGCCGTATGCGCAGGAGCGCAGAAAAAGACCATACTGCTCATCGTTAACGGCAGCAGTAACCTGTTCTTTTCACCACTCATAGAGCAGATACAGATAGCGGCTTCTTCCGCAGGATTTCAGATTGCAGTGAATCACATTGACGAGCAGGAGGACGAGGTGCAGTTTGCGTCAAGGCTCTGCACGGAGTTAAGACCTGCCGGGTGATATTTCTCGGCGGCGATATGCGAAACTTCAAAAGGAGTTTTGCACGGATAAAACTGCCCTGTATACTGAGTACGGCAAACGCTGAGGAGCTTGGCTTTGAAAACCTTTCCTCCGTCAGTGTTGACGACTATGAAGGCGGCAGAGCGGCGGCAGAACAGCTGTTCGACCGTGGTCACAAAAAAGTCGGGATACTCGGCGGCGACCTCAGCTCCTACGGTCCTTCGGGATTGCGTTACGGCGGTTTTTGCAGTGTATGCTCTGAGCGGGGTGCAGATATTCCCGACAGCGAGCTTTGTGCATATACGTTCAGCTCTGCTTATGAGGCGGCAGTGGCTCTTTATCACAAATGCAAGGGTATGACGGCGGTATTCGCCATGTCGGATATTATCGCCGTGGGCGCTGTACGGGCATTTCTCGATATGGGAAAGCGTGTGCCGGAGGATATTTCGGTGCTTGGCTTCGACGGAATCGAACTGTCCGAATACAGCAACCCCAGAATAGCAACATTAGCCCAGCCGATCCACCAGATTTCAAGTCTGTCTGTGCGTATGCTGGTGAATATGATCGAAGACGGTGCCGAGGCGAGCCATGTAACGCTCAGGGCGCAGTTCAGGTCGGGCGGCTCAATGGGCAGAATATAGATTTTGTTGGAGGTCAACATGAGAAAAAGCGGTATCTTACTGCACATTGCGTCATTGCCGAACAAATACGGCATCGGCACGATGGGCAGGGAAGCCTATAAATTCGTTGACTGGCTCAGAAGCGCCGGTCAGAGTCTGTGGCAGATACTTCCGCTGTCACAGACGAGCTTTGGCGATTCGCCGTACCAGAGCTTTTCCATATATGCCGGAAATCCTTACTTCATCAGCCTTGAGACGCTGGAGGAGGAGGGACTTCTGAAGCATAAGGAATATGCGGATATAAACTGGTGCAAGGATCCGAGATATATCGACTACGCCACGATGTACGAGAACTTCTATAAAGTGATGAGGCTCGCATTCGGGCGCTTTTCTAAGGGCAGGAATGGTAACGTTTCCGAAGAATATAAGGCATTCGTTGCCGAAAATCCCTGGCTTGAGAATTACACGCTGTTCATGGCGCTAAAGGACGCACACGGCGGTAAAAGCTGGTGCGAGTGGGAAACACCGCTTCGCCTGCGTGACGTAACGGCGATATATTCCGCAAAGAAGAAGTACGCAAAGGATATGGAATTCTACGCATTCCTACAGTTCGAGTTCTTCCGTCAGTGGTACAAGCTGAAGAAGTACGCAAATGACAACGGGATACAGATTATCGGCGATATTCCGATATACTGTGCCCTTGACAGTGCGGATGTCTGGTGCGAACCGCAGCTGTTTCAGCTTGACCGTGACAGAGTGCCTACCGTCGTTGCAGGATTCCCTCCGGACGGATTCTCGGAGGACGGGCAGTTGTGGGGGAAACCCCATCTACGACTGGGACAGAATGAAGCAGGACAATTACCGCTGGTGGGTCGGCAGAATGAGCTTTGCAAAGAAGCTGTATGATATTGTCCGTATAGATCACTTCATCGGTTTCAACAGCTACTATGCCATACCGTTCGGCAGCAAGACCGCACACGGCGGCGAGTGGCACGATGGTCCGAAATACGATCTGTTCAATGTCATTAAGAGAGAAACAGGAAAGGGCGGTATCATAGCGGAGGATCTTGGAATAATCACTCCGTCTGTGAGAAAACTTCTCAAGCAGGCGGCATATCCCGGAATGAAGGTACTGCAGTTTGCTTTTGACCCTACGGGAAAGAGCGAGTATCTTCCGCAGAACTACACATTGCAGAACTGCGTTGTGTATACATCCACTCACGACAGCGATACGGCGCTTGGCTGGTTCAACAACCTTGATCGTAAAACAAAGCAGTTCGTGAAGGAATATCTCGGGGTGCGCCATGCGGCCGAACTTCCCGAGGCATTCATCGACATCGCCTGGAAAAGCACCGCAGATATGGCTATGACTACAATGCAGGAACTGTGCGGATTCGGAACCGAGGCACGCATAAACGTTCCCTCCACCATCGGAAATAACTGGCGCTGGAGGACACTGGAGAGCGACTTTACCCGCTCAGAGTGCGGCGTACCTCGACAGACTGACTGAAATAAGCAACAGAAAACCTCCCGTTAAAAAATCAAGAAAAAAACGATAATGAAAGGAGCATAATATGAAGATTGAAAATTTCAAGGAGAAGCTCGTTTCCCTCTGCGAGAAGGAATATCACGCACAGCCAAGGGAGCTGACGGCAAATCAATTGCACTGTGCAGTTTCAAAGCTCGTTATGGAGGAGCTTTCTCCCGTGTGGGACAAGAGTCGGGTAGCACACGATAATGCACGCAAGGCAAGCTATCTCTCTATGGAGTTCCTGGTGGGTCGTGCAATATACAACAACCTGCTGTGTCTTGGGATACTTGACAGCACAGCTGAGGAGCTGAAAGCACTCGGCGTGGATATTTCAGAATTCGAGGAGGTCGAGGACGCCGCTCTCGGTAACGGCGGTCTGGGCAGACTTGCGGCTTGCTTTTTGGACAGTGCGGCAACGCTTAATCTTCCGCTGGACGGCTACGGAATACGCTATAAGTACGGACTGTTCAAGCAGGGCATCAAGGACGGATTCCAGACTGAAACCGCTGACGATTGGCAGAGATACGGCGACCCGTGGAGCGTTCGTCGTGAGCAGGAAACTGTTGTGATACACTTCGCTGACGGCGATGTGAACGCAGTTCCCTATGACTATCCCGTTATCGGCTACGGCACTGAGAATGTCGGCACGCTGCGCCTCTGGCAGGCTGAGACCGACGATGAGTTCGATTTTGACCTGTTCAACCGCAGTAAGTTTACCGAAGCCGGAGAAAAGAAGCGTGCCGCCGAGGACATTTCCCGTGTGCTTTATCCCAATGACGAAACAGAGGCAGGAAAGATACTCAGACTGAAGCAGGAATATTTCTTCAGTGCCGCCGCAGTTGCCGATCTTATCAGAAAGCATAAGGCGATTTTTGGCACAATGGAGAATTTTGCTGATTACAATTGCATTCAGATGAACGATACTCATCCCGTTATCGCTTCTGCCGGAGTTTATCCGTGTGGTAATGCGTGACGAGGGCTGGAAGTTTGACAAGGCTTTCGAAGCGGCGAAGAAGGTGTTCAACTACACCAACCATACCATCATGCAGGAAGCGCTTGAGAAGTGGGACAGCAGACTTATCGAACGAATAGTCCCCGAAGTGTACAGCGTGATGATAATGCTCAACGAGGCATTCGAATCCGAAATGCACTGCAGGAATGTTCCGCAGGATAAGCGTGCGGTTATGCGTCTTATAAAGAACGGCACCGTGCATATGGCAAATATTGCGGTATTCGGTTCTTCCTATGTGAACGGCGTTGCGGCTATACACACAGAGCTGTTAAAGACTACCGTGCTGAAGGACTGGTACGAACTGTACCCCGAGAGATTTCAGAACAAGACAAACGGCATCACACAGCGCAGATGGCTGGCTTTGTGCAACCGTGAGCTTTCCGCACTCATTACCGAACTGCTCGGTGATGACAGCTGGGTAACCGACCTTTTGACAAGCTGAGCGGCCTTAAAAAAGTATGCGGACGATGAGAGTGTGCTTCGCCGCTTTATAGATATAAAGCACGCTAAGAAGCAGCAGCTTGCCGACTTTATCAAGAAATCGGAGGGAATTGAAATCGACCCGAAATCCGTTTTTGATATTCAGATTAAGCGTCTGCACGAATACAAGCGTCAGCTTCTGAACGCATTCTCGATACTGTATCTTTACTACGAGATAAAGGATGGAAATCTCAGAGATTTCACCCCTACTACATTCATTTTCGGTGCAAAGTCCGCACCGGATATTACCGTGCAAAAGGCATTATCAAGTTTATTAACGAGGTAGCAAAGCTTGTAAACTCCGACCGGATACAAAGGATCTGCTGAGAGTGGTATTTGTGAGCAATTACCGTGTTTCCTATGCGGAAAAGCTGGTGGCTGCGGCTGATATTTCCGAGCAGATCTCCACGGCGGGTACAGAAGCGTCAGGTACAGGCAATATGAAGTTTTTATGCTCAACGGCGCAGTTACGCTCGGCACACTGGACGGCGCTAACGTTGAGATTGCCGAGGAAGCCGGTGCAGAGAACGAATATATCTTCGGTGCGACTGTAGAGGAGCTGGAGAAGATTATGCCGCATTACGTTCCCCGTGACATTACAGAGAGCAATCCGAAAATCAAACGTGTGGTATCTGCGCTTATTGACGGTACCGTTTCCGACGGCGGAAGCGGCGTGTTCAGAGAGCTTTATTTCGCACTTATGGAGGGTGCAAGCTGGCACGTTCCCGATAATTACTACCTTCTGGGCGACCTTGACAGCTATGTTAAGGCAAAGCTGGCAGTAAACCGTGACTACAGCAACGAGCTTGCGTTCGCAAAGAAGTGCTGGCTGAATATCTGCTCTGCGGGTAAGTTCAGCTCAGACCGCACTATCGCTGAATATGCGAAGGATATATGGCATATCGGCAAGGTGTAATTTACCGAGTTTTGTATCGGATTCTATTTTGGTTTTCGTTTGCAGTGAAACGTGTTATATGGATTGCAACAACGTTTCACGGAAACGTTGCCATTATCCACAAAAAAGCGACAGATGATAATTGGCTATTATGACAAATTTACAATTGTTTTTTTAATTTTTAAAAATAATTGTATAAATTCGCTTGACAGAGCAAAAAAATCTGTTATAATTAAACCAGAATTTCGAACCAAGTAATCAAATTTCGAAACAAAGCCAAATCTGCAGGGTAGCACAGACAGCCTGCATTTGATTTTAGGATTTTTGTTTCGAAACAAGGCGAAAGTTTCGAAATGCAATAAAAGTAAGCAAGTGATTATATTCAGGAGGAATTAATTATGAAGTACAGGAAGATCATGACAGCGATAGCTTCTATGACAATGGCAGGCGTAATGCTGGCCGGCTGCTCAAGCAACAGCACAAGCGGCACAAGCGGCACAAGCAGTACAGACAGCGGCTCTGCGGCAGGCAACAGCACAGCTTCTTCGAGCGGCAAGCGAATCCACCGCAGGCAGCGAGAAGGTTAGCCTCACGGTATGGGGTCCGCAGGAGGATCAGGAACTGATCAAGAAGATGTGTGACGAATTTGCAGCTGCAAATCCCGAAAAGACCTACACCTTCACCTACGGCGTTGTCAGCGAGGCAGACGCTCAGAAGGAAGTTAACAAGGACATCTCGGCGGCGGCTGACGTATTCGCTTTCGCTTCGGACCAGACCGCTATACTGGTGAACGCAGGCGCACTCTACAGAGTAACAAAGAATAAGGATCAGATCGTTGCGGAAAATTCTGAATCTTCTATTTCAGCGGCTTCGATAAACGGCGAGCTTTACGGCTATCCTTATGTATCCGATACCTACTTTATGTACTACGACAAGTCCAAGCTGACAGAGGATGATGTAAAGTCTATCGAAGGCATTATGTCGAAGAATATCGACGGCGTTACAACAAACTTCGCTTTCAATACAGATGACGGCTGGTATCAGGCAGGCTTCTTCTTCGGCGCAGGCTGCAAGCTGTTCGGTGATGACGGAACCGATCCCACAAAGTGCGATTTCAATAACGAGCGTGGCTATATGGTAGGCGAATATCTCATCGACCTGGTAGCTAACCCCAAGTTCGGCGCCAACTTCGATGACTCGCTTGTAAAGGCAGGCTTTGCAGAGGGTACTTTGGCAGCTGCAGTTTCCGGTGTATGGAACGCAGGCGAAATCCAGAAATCTCTCGGCGATAACTACGCAGCTACAAAGCTCCCCGAGTTCAAACTCTCAAACGGCGAAACCGTTCAGATGGGCAGTATGGCTAACTTCAAGATCATGGGCGTAAACGCTGAAACCAAGAACCCGCTTGACGCAATGGCTCTTGCTGAGTGGCTCACTAATAAGGACAACCAGAAGACCAGATTCGAGGTTCGTTCATACGCTCCCACAAATGTTGAGCTTGCAAGCGACTCAGCTACTATGAACTCCAACATCGCTGTAGGCGCTCTTGCACAGCAGGCTAAGTACTCAACCGTTCAGACTTCTATCGGTCAGGTCCAGAACTACTGGACACCCGCTGAGGCTTTCGGTCAGGAAATTATCGCAGGTACCTGCACAAAGAGCAATCTCCAGGATAAGCTGAACGCTTATGTTGAGGCAGTTCTCGCAACACTCAGCTGACAAAAAAGCATTTAAGGTAATTCACCAATAAGTATATATGTTTCTCCAGGTTCCATTTCTTCGTGGGCGGCGTGACAGCCGCCCACAGAATCGGAACGTGCTTTATGCAGTTTCAATGCTTCCTGAATACTTGACACAGAACAATATCGGTTGCATAATTTTATCCGGTTATTATATGTGTTGATCAGATCCTCGGGAAGGCTGCATTGAAACTGCACAAAGCTTCAATACTACTCAGGGAGGTAACTGCAATGACAAGTCTTGATTTTTACGCTCTTCCGTGGTACAAGAAAATACTTGTTAAAATAGCAGAATTTTTGTAGCCATCGGAAAAGGGCGTCGCTAATTTCGTGATCGGGCGCCCGGCGCCGTATGGCGTTTTATAAAAATGATCGGCAGGGGTCTTGGCTGGCTCGGAAGCACATTTGTTCACGGCGATGCTCTCACCAAGCTCTCATATATTATAATGGGTGCAGGAAACCTGTTCCGAGGTCAGATAATCAAGGGGCTGATATTCATTGCCGCAGAGGTAGCGTATATCGGCTTTATGATTGACTCGGGACTCGGCTTTATAGCAGGGCTCAGAAATCTCGGTACGGTGCAGAGAGGCTGGTACTTCGATGAAACGCTCGGCATTGATGTAATGCGTGAAAACGGCGACAACTCAATGCTTATTCTCCTTTACGGAATATTTGCACTGTTCGTAACTCTGGCATTCATATTCATGTGGGTACATAACATAAAGTCGGCGTACAGCGCACAGCAGATTAAAAAATCCGGCAAGAAGCTGCCGGGCTTAGTGGACGATTTGAAGTCGCTTCTGGACGGACAGTTCCCCACAAGACGCTTCTTTTCATTCCCGTATCTGGCATCGTAGTATTCACGATAGTTCCGCTGGTATACATGATCTCCCTCGCGTTCACCAACTACGACAAGGATCACCAGGTGCCTGCAAATCTGTTCACCTGGATAGAATTTGATAACTTCAAAACTATTCTCGGAAGCAATTCCACTATCGGCAACACTTTCTGGCCGGTACTCGGCTGGACACTGGTATGGGCATTTTTCGCAACGTTCCTTAACTACTTCCTCGGAATAATTCTTGCGATGCTCATCAACAAGAAGGGCGTCAAGTTCAAGGCATTCTACAGAACGCTCTTTGTACTCGCCATTGCAGTACCGCAGTTCGTTTCACTGCTGGTAATGAAGAATGTTTTTGCTGAAGCTGGTCCTGTGAACGTACTTCTTCAGGAGCTTGGATGGATCTCGGCTCCGCTGCCGTTCTTCACCGATCCGATGTGGGCAAGAATGACGATCATAGCCGTAAACCTGTGGATAGGTATTCCGTATACGATGCTTATCGTTTCGGGTATCCTTATGAATATCCCCGACGATCTTTATGAGGCGGCAAGGATTGACGGTGCTTCTCCGTTTGTAATGTTCAGAAAGATAACTATGCCGTATGTGCTGTTCGTTACTACACCTTACCTTATTACACAGCTTGTCGGCAACATAAACAATTTCAACGTTATCTACTTCCTTACCGGCGGTACTCCGGCAACACTGGATTACTACCAGGCAGGAAAGACCGATCTGCTCGTTACCTGGCTGTATAAGCTGACGGTCAACTCAAGGGATTACAGCTACGCCGCAACGATAGGTATTCTGGTATTCATCATCTGCTCGCTGCTTTCGCTGATAACCTTCCGCAGATCCGCATCCTATAAGAATGAGGAGGCGTTCCAGTAATGAGAGAGATAAGAAAACAATCGTACTCCTACCAAAAAAGACAGCGCACGATTAATATCGTTATACAGATCGTGCTGCTGATACTGGGTCTGATGTGGATACTTCCGCTTATGTGGATAATCCTGACGTCATTTCGTGCAGAGCCCGGTTCATATACAAGCTACTTCTGGCCCAAGAGCTTCACGCTTGATAACTACTCGAAGCTGATCTTGGTGGATCAGCAGTTCAAGTTCACAAAATGGTTTATCAACACGTTTATCGTGGCGGTGGTATCCTGCATAGGCTCAACGTTCATTGTGCTTTGCGGTGTCCTACGCTCTCAGCCGACTGAGCTTCAAGATGAGAAAGCCGATGATGAACGTTGCACTGATTCTCGGAATGTTCCCCGGATTTATGTCGATGGTAGCTATCTATTATATCCTTAAGGGTCTTGGTCTCACTGAGAATCCGCTTGTTTGTCTGACATTGGTTTACATCTGCGGTTCCGGACTTACCTACTACATCGCAAAGGGATTCTTCGATACTATTCCGAAATCCCTTGACGAATCTGCGTACCTTGACGGTGCAACCAGGTCACAGGGTGTTCTTCCGCATCACTATCCCGCTTTCAAAGCCCATCATCGTATACACGATACTCACTACATTCATGGCTCCCTGGGTCGACTACATCTTCCCAAGTATGATCTGCGGTGCAAACTACGACAGCTATACTGTTGCGCTTGGTATGTTCAAGATGCTTGAGCGTGAGTTCATCGGTACCTACTATACGCAGTTCGCTGCGGCGGCAGTGCTGGTATCCATTCCTATCGGTGCGCTGTTCATAGTTATGCAGAAGTACTATGTCAGCGGTGTTACCGGCGGTGCAGTAAAGGGTTAATATCTATTATAAAGCAAAATCACTTTTTCGGGGGGGATCTTATGGCAGTCAAGAACGTAACTATCCAGGATATTGCCGATAGGCTCGGTATGGCAAAGAGTACAGTTTCGAAGGCCATCTCAGGTGCTACCGACATCAGCGAAAAAGACCCGTGAGCGTGTGCTTGCCTGTGCCGGCGAGATGGGGTATCAGGTAAAGGCAAAGCACGTTTCATATACTAAGTCGATAGTTGTCTTTATCTACGGAAGTATCCACTATGACAAGGTGGATCAGTTCGGCTATGAGATCATTCTCGGATTGCAGGCCGCCGCTGCGGAACACGGTATCGGGGTAAATATCACTGCTATAAGCAATGCCGAACTGAAAAGCGGCAACTACTATTCTATCGTGTTGGGGGGAAACTGCGAGGGGGCGGTTTTCCTCGGCTTCAAGCCGCACCATGTGTTCATTGAGCATATACGCAGTCTGAATATTCCGCTTGTGATACTTGATAACAATGTCGATTATCAGCTGGCGGCTCGTGTCGGATGCGACAGTGCAGAGGGAATTCGTCAGATGGTGCAGTATCTCTGGATGAGAGGTCATGACAGGATCGGATTTTTAGGCGGCGAGGAGGACAGTATCGTCACGCAGGAACGCTATCAGGCGTATTCCGACGCACTGAAAGAACTTGGGCTTGAGGAGGATAAAGATGCTGTCAGAAATACGGACATTTCTCTGCGAAAGGCACACGAAAGAGAATTCTTCCGATTGCTCAGACAGGAGTCACCGCAGTGGTTTGTATCAGCGACCTGTTAGCTTGCTCTGCAGTGCAGGAGCTTGAAAAAGCGGGCTATGTCGTACCTACGGATATAAGCGTGACAGGCTACGACAACCTCCCCGTGTCAGAATATTCGCAACCCCGTATTACAACGATGTATCAGAACCGAATACATATCGGAAAGACCGCATTCGTAATGCTTCAGCAGATGAACAGCGGTATCTCGATAGAAGCGGTCAGCCTTCGACCCGAACTTATCGAGAGAGAATCCGTGAAATTGATAGCCAAGAGAATTTTGCCCGAGGAAGACAAATGAAAAAATACAAGATTTTTTACTTTCAGCCGCAGCCGCTGTTACGGCGGCGGCTATTCTTTTATCCGGGTGCAGTACCCCGGAGGAAACTATGTCAGAAGGCTCACAGCCGCAGGCTCCGTCATACCGTTACGAACACGAGCTTAATGTGATAGACGATAACTACCGTAATTACTACCAGGTGTTTGTTTATTCGTTCTGCGACAGCAACGGTGACGGCATAGGCGACCTTGCCGGAGTCACATCCGGACTGGACTATATTCAGGATATGGGCTTCAACGGTATATGGCTTTCGCCGATAATGCCGTCTGATTCCTACCACAAGTACAGCGTAAAGGATTATTATGCCATTGACGAGCAGTACGGCACGATGGAAGATTTTGAGAAGCTTGCCGCAGAGTGTGAAAAAGCGTGGAATAAAGCTGCTGATAGACCTTGTGATGAATCACAGCTCCAACGAGCACGAGTGGTTCAAACACGCTTCAAAAGAGCCTGCGCAGTAATCCGTGCGGTGCGGCTAAAGACAAGCCCTGCCTTAACGACAATATCTGCCCTGTGCATGATAAATACATCGACTATTATTATTTTACGGACGAGAAGCCTGTCGGAACGAACTCCTGGTACAGAATAGGCTCGAACCGGTGGTATCAGGCGGTTTTCTCAGAGCAGATGCCGGAGCTGAATCTTGATAATTCTGCGGTGCGCAGTGAGTTTGAGAAGATAGCTGACTTCTGGCTGGAAAAGGGTGCAGGCGGATTCCGTCTGGACGCTGTCAAGGAGTATTTCAGCGGCAACCCCGAAAAGAATATCGAGGTGCTGAATCAATTTATGAAGCACTGCAAGACGGTTGACCCGAAATGCTACGTTGTCGGAGAGGTGTGGGGAGAGCTTCACAAACTATACTAAATACTACAGCTCGGGATTGACAGCGTATTCGGCTTCACTATGGCACAGGAAAGCGGAAAAAATCGCCAAGACAATCAATGGTAAGGGTGCTGATAACTCGGTTAAATCCTTTGCACAGGCAATGGTGACTGTCGAGCAGAAGCTGGCTTCCTACAGCGATACCGCAATCGACGCACCGTTCATAGGAAATCACGATACCAACCGTGGCGCAGGCATACTCGGATATAACGAAACGAAAATAAAGGCGGCGGCAGGATTACTGCTCACAATGTCCGGTTCGCCTTTCGTGTATTACGGTGACGAGATAGGCCTTTCCGAAGCGGACGTGACGAGAATAAGCGTGCCCCGATGATATGGGACAGCGAGGGTACGGGACTTACATACGGACCGCCTGATATGGAGCGGCAGGAAAACCGTTTTGCCGATGTGCAGACACAGCTTGCAGACGAAAATTCCATACTGAATTACTACAAGCGTGCGCTCAGGATACGCAACGAAAACCCCTGCATTGCAAGAGGTACGACCGAAGTGCTGACAGTGCGGGACAGGATATTGCGGCGGTGCGCCGCACATTTGACGGCGACAGTATTGTGATTGTTTATAACTACTCCGATGAAAGCAAAGAGATTACGGAACTTGACGGACTTTCCGAAATGCAGATACGAGGATACCTGACAGTGAATTCTGCCGAGGAGGTCCTGCTGGACGGCGGTCTTACAATGGCCTGCGTACAGCATTGCATTTCTTACCGGAAAATAACTACGGAGGTAATTATGGATATAATGCCTGATTTTGACCTTATCGACAGGGAGTATGCATATGACGGAGAGCTTGGCGCACTTTATTCTGAGGATCAGACTACGTTCAGAGTATGGAGCCCGACGGCACAGAGAGCCGTGCTGAAGCTGTATCTCAGCGCAAAGGCAAATCTGCCGCATTCCGTTACTGAAATGAGCAGGGACAAAGGCGTGTGGGAGGTTACTGTACCCGGCGACCTGCACGGAATGTACTATACCTATGAATTCACCTTTGATGGCTCGACCCGTGAAACGATAGATATTTACGCACGCTCGGCCGGTGCAAACGGTATCAGGGGAATGGTGGTCGATCTAATGCGCACAGATCCTGCCGGCTGGGACAGCGACCGTCCTGTTACACTTGAAAGCTACACGGACGCAGTGATATACGAGCTTCACGTCCGTGATTTCTCCTCCGATAAAAAGTGCAAATTTCCTTCTTAGAGGAAAGTTCGGCGCATTCTGCGAGAACAGGGTGACGAACGGCTTCAGTGACACTGTGGGACTTGACTACATTGCTTCACTTGGTGTTACGCATATTCATCTGCTTCCGGTGTTTGACTCCCAGACGATAGACGAGAACGACCCCGAGGCAGGCTTCAACTGGGGATACGATCCGCTCAACTACAATATTCCCGAGGGGAGCTACACTACCGATCCAAACAACGGTACCGACAGGGTAAGACAGTTCAAGGAGCTTATCCACGCAGTACATCAAAAGGGAATGGGTGTGATAATGGACGTGGTTTACAACCACACCTACAGCACGGAAGATTCCCCGTTTGCAAAGACCTTCCCTGAGTACTACTACCGTCACAACAAGGACGGCAGTCTTTCGAACGGTTCTGCGTGCGGAAACGAATTTGCGAGCGAACGTGCTATGGCGAGCCGATTCATCGTGGACAGCCTTTGCTATCTGGCAAAAGGAGTACAAGCTGGACGGATTCCGTTTCGACCTTATGGGTCTGCTTGATATTCATACGCTGAATACTGCAGCTGAGAAGCTACGCAGGATAAATCCCTCCATAATACTTTACGGCGAAGGCTGGACAGGGGGAAAAAGCCCGCTGCCTGAGAGGCTTCGTGCAATGAAAAAGAACGCAGTAAAGCTGCCGCAGTACGCTATGTTTTCGGATGATTTCCGTGACGGTGTTAAAGGCTCCGTATTTGAGGACGAGGAGTGCGGTTATGTAAACGGGAACGCATCTGAGCTGTCGGAGATGATGAAGTCGGTAATATCCGGCGGAATCTACCGTATGGATGTGCAGAGAAAACGTTCTGAATGCTGGACGGATACTCCTCAGCAGACCGTGAACTATGTTGAGGCGCACGATAATCTTACTCTCTTTGACAAGCTGAGAATTTCTATGCCGGAGGCTTCAGGACAGGAGCGTGTATCGGTAGATAAGCTGGCGGCTGCTCTTGTGTTTCTTTCGGAGGGAATTCCTTTCATGCAGGCAGGGCAGGAGATACTGCGCAGTAAACCGTCGCCTGACGGAGGATTTGTTCACGACAGCTACAATTCTCCCGACAGCGTGAACAGCATTAAGTGGAACGATGTGACCATTCATCGTAGTGTTATGGAATACTACCGTGGACTTATCGCAATACGGAAGCGTTTTCCGGAATTCAGACTGCGTACTGCGCACGATATTCGCAGTCGTTTGGAATATGAAGATCTCGGCGGCGGTGCATTGGCGGTGCATTACGGCGATAGGCTGATACTGGTGATAAATCCGGTAGAAACGGTGCTGAAATACGATCCGGGTCGCTCTGCGGAAATTTACGCAGACAGCAAAAAGGCGGACGCTCAGCCGCTTTATCGGACTAAAGGCGCATTTGCCGTGAAGCCGCATAGTATTATGCTGGCAGGGCTGAATTAAAGCGACTTTGCACAAAGGCATTTATTGATTTTTAAACATTAAGGAAAAAAAGACAGAATATAAAACGCACAAAACCCGTCACAGAAACACTCTGTGACGGGGTTTTCTTTGTGCTGAAACAGCCGAAAAGCCTTGATTTCAAGCGGTTTTCGGGCATAGAAAAATCCACCGTAATTATATCAAAATTACGGTGGACTTATGTCTATGGGCTACGAAAAAGATATTTTCGGCAGTTTTGCGTATGCCTTCGAACTCTCGCAAAAACTTATATTCGGTTAATCATATATGCGACTTTTATTTTATTATTCGGGAATAAGAACATCCCCGCCGGAGATTACCACGTCAGATGCGGAAATGGCACTGTCAATGGTATTCGATTCGTCAATTTCGCCTTCGTATGTTATCTGAACATTTTCTCCCACTCGGATAGCTCCGCTTTCTGCATAACGGGAGATGCGCAGATCATTCAGAAGGATTTTGTACGTGATTCCGTCATCGGGATTGGCGCAGAGAATGGAATCGTCTAACAGAATATACCTCATCGGTTATCTCCGTAATCTTACCGACAATGGTATTCTGATACGGCTCATACTCTGCTTCGGTGGAATTCTCTTTTTGCATATTTGATAATCTTACTGGCTGCATCTTCTCCGATATTGAAGAGGTATTGGTAATTAAAAGCGTTTGTCCACAGATAGCCATCTACAGTAACATACATGGCAACTTTATATACGCCGAGAGTTTCAGATGTGATCGTAAAACTGTAATACTCTCTATCATGTGCAACCCATTTCTCATCCTCAACAAATGGTGCATTTTCGCATCCGGCAAGAACTTCCCATACATAGTCATCATTGCTCAGTGTATAGTGTTTTTGTTCGGACTGTCGCCGTTTACAGAGAACCGCTTCAATTCAATTGCTTTTTGGGAGGTCTACCAGCTTGAAGAGCTCACCGAGCGTGTGCGGAGGTTCATAATTATCCTTCTTGAATGTATAGCAAGTACCTTCCATCCTCACGGCGACAAGCTGGCTCTTATCGGCATATTTCAACTGATACACTTCAAATTTTTCAGTGTATCTATCTCCTTCAATTTCGTCAATGCCCAATACGGTATATGTTCCAATCAAATCGCCAAGGAGTTCTTCAGACACAAGGCGACCGTGACTTCGGTATACAATACCGTCAATTGTTACTTCAGTGTATTTCTCAAAAAACGGTTTGATAGTCCCATGGCCATACAATTACTTATTCGCCTGCCATAATGTTAATGTCTTTATACCTATCGTTTGTGCCTCCTGGTGTAGGTTCGCCGCCTAAAAGCGATGGAAGAACAAGCGCGCCTACAACAATGATCACGGCAAAGCAGGCTGCTATTGAACCCAATTTGAGCAAATGATTTTGTTTTTTCTTGCATTCTGCTGCCGCCTCGACAAGATCCTCATCGAGGTTACCGATGGCATTAGAAAATCTCGGTATTTTCATATTTCAACGCCCTCCTTAATGAGATAGTCCCTTAGTTTGTTTCGTGTGTAGAACAACATATTTTTGACCTTACTTTTTTGGTAAACCCAAAGCGCTCTGCAATTTCTCCGATAGAATCGAAGTAGAAATATTTCCGGATAAAGACATTTCGCACGTCCTCCTTTTTTGTGTGCGCAGGAAGTGGCTGACCAGTTTGCCTACGTCCTCGTCACTCACGTCGGGGGGCATACCGATCATCCGGCAGTACCGATTCCAGTTCATCCAGGGACAACATTACATCCGCTGACCGTTTTTCACGCTTCATAAACTCCAACCGCTTCAGAGACAGGTTTCTCGCAATCTTACAGACAAAGGACATGAAATTGTGCGGTCTTGTAGGCGGAATTGCATTCCACACTCCCACGTATGTATCGTTGACACATTCTTCCGAATCTTCGTGATTATTTAGAATGTTATAGGCAATACTGTGGCAGAGTTTTCCGTACTTTGTATCCGTCTCCTTGATCGCCTGTTCATCCCGTTCAAAGTAGAGTTCTATGATTCTCAGATCATCCATGTTGTTCACCTCCCTTGTCAGATCTAAAAGCGCTTTCACCCATTAAGTACGTTTTTTCCGGCGTTGGTCTTATAATTAATAAAAAGTCGTGAATCTTTTTATCAAATAAAAATGATTGTTTTTCTAACTATATCATATTTCTGCATCTCTTTCAATTCATACAGAAAATGTCGTAAAATTGTTTCAACGCATTCAATATAGGAGTTGAAAATATGAGAACTTACACGCAAGAAGAAAAGCAAGCGGTCATTGACCGTGTTATAATGTATCGCAAAGTGAAAGGAGATATTATGGCTACTTCGAAAATCCCAACAGCAACAACAATACCGCTAGAATCGATTGAAAATGAACAGTTTTTTGCGGTGGTTATTCCAGGAGCAAAACTTACGGTGGAAAAGCAACGGGCTGTGGATATTTAAAGTCGGATGCGGCGCAGCTTTGATGGCATCCTCTCATAGAGGAGACGACCCAACTCCCACACTTACTGTCGATGGCATCAGAACTAGGGATATTATGGGCGAGTTTGACCACATCAAAGAGGAACTGCTGGGCATGAGATAATTCCATGCTTTATTCCGATGAAAAATTAGATTATCAGAACTCAGCGGTTTAACGAATACCCCCAGCAGTTCAACGATTACTCGGCTGTTTAACGATTACAGCAGCGCAGAAAGCCACAATTCCTATAAAACGCACAAAACCCCGTCACAGAAACGTTATGTGACGGGGTTTATTATATGCCTAAATAGCTGAAACGCCTTATTTCAAGCGGTTTTCGGGCATAGAAAAATCCACCGTAATTCTATCAAAATTACGGTGGAATTTATGGCGGAGAGTAAGGGATTCGAACCCCTGTGGCGTTGCCGCCTAACGGTTTTCAAGACCGCCCCGTTATGACCGCTTCGGTAACTCTCCGTATCGTGCTATGATATTATAGCACGGATTTTTTTAGTTTTGTCAACACTTTTTTTTCGGATTTTTTAAAATTCCTGCATTTTTGTCCGTAATACAGTTTTTCGGGCTGAACGGCACTGAGTCAGAGTTTGATATTAGCGCCGAACATTTTAACAAAATCGGGTGCTTTTGCTTTGAAGCATTTTCCGTCTAGATAGGAAAGACAGCCGGCATCGGTAGTGAATTTAAACTGCAGCTCATAACTGCACAGCGCCTGATATTTGAAGCCGTACTTTTTGTTCAGCTTGTTGTTCCCGTATTTTCCGTCACCGAGCAGAGCGTGACCGATATACGCAAGGTGCGCTCTTATCTGATGCGTCCTGCCTGTGAGCAGGTCGACCTTTAACAGCGAGTTTTTCGCCGTTGTACGCTATGACCTTGTACTTTGTCTTTATCGTGAGATTGCTTTTTGTCTTTTTGTCGCTGATTTTTACCGTGTTGGTGTCGCTGTTCTTTTCAAGATATGCGGTAAGCGTTGCGCTGTCGGGAGTTACCTTACCGCAGGCAATGCACAGATACAGCTTTGTAAGCTCTCTGTCCCTTATCTTCTGATTGAGTATTCTGAGCGATTCGGCATTTTTTCGCCGCAATCACTATACCGCAGGTGTTGCGGTCTATGCGGTTGCACAGCGCCGGAGCAAACGAAAGCTCGTTTTCCGGATGATATTCGCCCTTGCGATAAAGATAGCTCTTGATGCGGTTTATAAGCGTGTCGCTGTCGCCGCTTTCGTCCTCGTGGACTACCATTCCGACGGGCTTATCCACAAGCAGAATATTTTCGTCCTCGTATACAATGTCTATCTTATCGCTTACCGAAGTGAAATCATCAGGATCTGTCTTTGCTTTCGGTATCAGCATTTCATCGGGGGATAAACAGCTTTATTATGTCGTTTTCCGCAATATGAGTGTCGGGCTTGCATTTCTTGCCGTTTAGCTTTATGCAGTTCTTACGGGCAAGCTTACAAATTTGCCCCTGCCCCAGCGGAAACGATTTAGACAAAAAGCGGTCAATACGCTGACCGCTGTCGTTTTTGTAACCCTTTATTTCTTTCATCGGTGGCTCACTTCTGTATTCTTGAAAAGCCGTACTGCGAGAAATGCTCTATCGCCTTGTTGAAGTAATCACCTGAGTTTTTGACAAGCCGTTGCAACGTCGGTGAGCTTTGCTTTTGCTATTTCCCACTTTTCCTGCATCACCTCGTTATCATCGGCTTCAAGCCAGAGCTGGTTTTCCCAGATACCGTATTTAAGATTGATTATATATGCTTTTTTTCATACTTCTCCTTTTTTATTCCTGCCGAATTCTTCATTTCAGAAAAGCAGTTGAATACGGGGAGGGGCGAGCCCACTCACCTATAATTTTGACGGTTCGCCGTGATTACAGCTTTCCGCCCTTTGTTCCGCCGAGTTTGCCGCCTGTAAATCCGTCAAGAATGTTGGTGTCAAAGCTGAATGTCAGCGCCTTGTTTTCACGTTCACGCTTTAATGCGAGCGAAATCATCTCGTCTAAAAGCTCGGAATACTTCACACCGACAGGCTCCCACAGATAGAACGCAAGGCTGCCCGGTATCGTGTTGATTTCATTCAGATAAACGTTGCCGTTGTCCATATCTATCATAAAGTCGATTCTTGACGTACCCGATGCGCCAAGACTCCTGAATGCCTTTACCGCAAGTGTGCGTATCTGCTCTCTTGTTTCATCGGATATATCGGCAGGTATCTTTCTCTTGAGCGTTGCCATACCGCTTGACTTGCCGCCCTTATCGCCTGCGATATACGTATCCTTGTAGCTTAATATCTCGTCGGTGTTTACAGGCTCTTCGCATTCCGATGCGTGAGCGGTAGCATAGTCGCCGCATACCGAGCAGTTGATTTCCTTAAGGTTTGTTATAGCAGGCTCGACAAGCAGCTTTGAAGCATAGGTGAATGCGTTGTCAAGCGCTTCGTCAAGCTGTTCGTCATTGTGCGCTATCATAATTCCTACGCTTGAGCCGAGATTTATCGGCTTTACTATAAGCGGATATGCTATCTTCGCCTTTAATATCCGCCTTTACAGCGTCTGCGTCCTTTGCGTAGTCGCTTATATGGATTACCGTTCCGTCAAGGACGGGTATGCCGTTATCCTTGAATACGGTTTTCATAACATACTTATCCATACCTACAGCAGATGATATTACGTCACAGCCGACATAAGGAACGCCGATTGTCTGTAAATATCCCTGGAACACGCCGTCCTCAACGTTTGTACCGTGTACTATTGGGAACGCAACGTCTATCGTTGCATATACGTTGTTACCGAATCTCTTTCCGGGATAAAGCACAAGCTGTACCTTTCCGCCGTCGTTTACAAGTATCACCCTGTGGCTTTCCTTGAGAAGCGACTTCAGATTCCTGTACGATGCTATGTTTCCTATTTTTTTCCGACATACATTTCATTGTTCTTTGTAATGTATACGGGTATCACCTCGTACTTATCCTTGTTTATGGAATTGCAAGCCTGAAGTGCGGATATGATGGATACCTCATGCTCAACGCTTTTTCCTCCGAAAAATACACCTACTCTGATTTTCATGTTCTTATCCTTTCTTTATGTCAATTAAGTATTATCTGTGCTTGTTTGCGAGCTTTCCGTCCTGTAGCTGAGATCTCTCAGGTCTATATTCACTCTGACATAATCGCCGTACGAAAGTACAACGCTCTTTGCTTTTTCGGGAACTATGTAGCAGACATAGCCGTCCGAGCCGATCCCTGCGGAGAGAGTCACTGAAGTGCTGAAGCTCTTTCCTTCGTTAAAGCCCCACGCTCTGTCGCAGCCTATATCGCCGTCATAGATGCAATTAAGGTCGTTGGAAAGCCACTGCTTTTCATCGGTTGTGTTCTTGACTTTCAGGTGGAACGCAACATACATATAGCCCTTTATCCGCTCCGCCGTACATAATATCCGTTCTGAAAACCTCATCGCAGATAAAGCTGTATTCGGCAGTCTGAGCGGTTTCGTTGAAGTTTACACGCTGTACCTCCTGAGTTGCTGAGGATTCTTCAGCGACGCTTTCTTCTATGTAATCGTAGTCGGCGTTGTCAAAATTGTCAGCGATCATTGAGAAAAAATTCCGCCGAATATAGAAATAATGATACCTATTACCGTAGGCGCAAAGATCATTATTATAATTACAGTCGTAATCGTCTTTGCTATCTTCTGTGCGGAGGCATTCTGAGAGCTGCTTACATTGCTCTGTGAAGGCTGTTGTGAGGCATTATACTCATTCTGACGCATCTCTTGTCTGCGTCTGTATTCTTCCTCTTTCCTTTTCTTTTTTCCTCACGGTATGCCTTTACACTTGCGTTGTTGTCAAACGGTGCGCCGCACTGTATACAGCAGTTTTCGTGTTCTACATCAAGCTTTGCTCCGCAGTAATCGCAAAATACGTCCATAATATCTCCCTCGTTTTAAACTTTTGCTTTACACAATATCAATAATTATCCGCAGATCGTTTTCAAGAAGAACTATCTTCTTCTCTCCGCCTGTCTTTATATTATTTTCAACCTTTGCAAGAGCCTCGTTCAGATTCTTTTTGCAACGTATGTCTTTTCTTCGGGGTATCCCTTTGCCTTAAGACCGTCAATTATCGGCACTGCCTGACGTTCGCCTACTGCGATAACAAAGTCGCAAATTTCAGCCGCCTGTTCTCCGAAACGCTTGTTAAGTTCGTATTCCTTTTCGCCAAGCTCTACCATTCCCGGTGAAACAAGTATCTTGAAGCCGTCGAATACGGCGAGCGTATCAAGAGCCGCCTTTGCGCCTGTAGGATTTGAATTGAAAGCATCGTCTATTATCGTCTTGTTTGTACCCTTGATTATCTGCAATCTGTGCGGAACGCATTCAAGACGCTTGACAGGCATAACAAGGTCAGCAAACGGAACGCCGAGCGTATTCGCAACGGCTATCGCACCGACTATATTCTGTACGTTGTGGCTGCCGATGAGCTTTGTCGCAAACTGCTTTTCTTCATTACCGTTGTGAACCGTGAACTGTGTGCCGTTCTCGCTGACGAAAATATTGTCCGCATAATAATCCGTGCCGCCGCCAAGCGAATAGGTCACCTTGTTCTTGTTGCACTCGTGCTTTGCTATATATTCGTTATCGTAATTGAGGAATATAATGCCGTCATTATCGGGAAGGCTGTCGGCAAGCTCGAATTTTGTCTTTATTATATTGTCGATTGACTTGAATGTTTCGAGATGCTGAGGGCCTATCGACGTGATGATTCCGTGCTTCGGCTTTACTATATCGCAGATTTCCTTGATTTCACCGACATTCTTAGCGCCCATTTCGCACAGGAATATTTCGTGCGTTGCGTTAAGCTGTCCACGCACCACCTTTACAACACCCATAGTCGTGTTGTAGCTTTCGGGAGTCATAAGCACGTTGTACTTTGCACCGAGCAGCTTTTCAAGATAGAACTTTGTACTTGTTTTGCCGTAGCTTCCTGTAAGTCCTACTACGGTAAGGTCGGGAAGACCGTTTATTATACGCTTTGCGTCATTGATATAATGACGGTTTATCATAAGTTCGATCGGCTTATTTGTAAGGTTTGCAATCATTGCCATAACAAGCGTTAAAATCTGTACGCACATTGTTATTGCAAGCGAAGCGTAACCCATTCCGAGCGTCAGGAATACAAGCAGTATCAAAAGTACATAAAGGATAACCGATGTCACCGTCATTCTCATTACTCTCGGAGTGAACACCAGCTTTTTCTTTGCCTTTTTCGGCGCAGAGAACACAATGTCAAGAAGCAGAAAAGCCGCCGCTATAAAGCAGGTGGACGCATTTGTTTCGCCGCATATAATAAATGTAAGTATCGCACCTATTGTAAACACATGGCGCATTATAACATCTTTTATATTCTTTCCTATCCACTTGAACTGCTCATCGGCATGATATGAGTTTAGCTGGAACATATGCATATAGTGTATAAAATTAAGTCCGCACGATGCGCCGAGCGCCATACCGAGTACGGCAACGGCGATTAAACGTAAAATATCCAAAATAAATTCTCCGTTCTGTTTTATTTAATGTCAAGGAATGATGCCAATACTCTTGAGAATGTGTACCAACCCTCAAGAAAAGCATAGTGTCCCACACCTTCGATAGTAACAAGTCCGCTGTCTTTTTATAAGCTCGCTCATTTTAACCCCGTCGGACAGGGGAGTAGCATCATCCTTATCGCCCCATATAAGCAGGGTGGACTGCTTTATTTCGGGCAGGAGATAAGTCAGATCCTCGTTTACTACCTTTACAAGCGTTGCCCTCATTACAGGCGATGCCGCAAGATAATCTGCACTGCCTCGCTTGTTCCTCATATTTTCAACGGCATCGGGAAACAGCTTTTTCATAGGTGCGGTACTCATTACCGCCTTGCCCATTTTATATGTCCGTGTCTTGATTTTTGAGGATACGCTTTGCTTTGGCTTGATTCCGGCACTGTCCGTAAGAATTATCTTTTCGGGTGTCAGCACGGGCTTTTCACGGGTAACAGCCTTTATTATAACTCTGCCGCCGAAGCTGTGTCCGAGTACAACGGTCGGTACTATGCCGAGCTTTTTGCAGAATGTGCCGATGAAGTCAACATAATCGTCAACGCACCACGGCTTTTTCGGCTCGTCGCTTTCACCGAAGCCAGCCATATCGGGCGCAACCACTCTCATATGAGGCGACAGCATATCGACAATATTTTTGAACAGCGTAATATTACTGCCCCAGCCGTGAAGTAGGAGAATTACCCCTCTGCCGTTATCTTCGCCCTCATCAATATAGTTTATTCTTAAATCGTTTATATCAATAAACAAGGTCGTTCTTACCTTTCGGTTTGATTAAAATTAAACATCGGACGGAATTTTCACACACTCCGCCATTGTTTATTATATTATTTTTTTTACGCTGTGATGTCAAGAAAAATAACTGTAAAGTGTTTCTGCGCGTCTGACGGGATTTGTAATCGCAATGCGATAAAAAATCCGCCGTCTCCGCCATCAGGCACACAGCGGAAGTGATATATTATCGGTAAATGCGGTAAAAACGGCGTTTTACCGGCTGTACTGCCGTCATTCGTCTACATTCTTGAGAGCGTCGGCAAGAGGCACTTTCTTTATCTTTCTTGTAAGAGCAAGTGCGATAACGGCGAATGAGCCGATGCCGATAAGAGCGGTTTTTACATATACCGGAACAAAAGACCTGTAGGGAAGCCAGCCCGGATAATCACGCATGAAGAAGACGAACAGCTGACCGAGCAGATAGTCTGACAACGGTATGGTTACAAGCAGTGTGACAACCGTTACAATAGCGGTGGTCGCAATATATATGCCGTTTATCTCACTGTTCCTGTATCCGAGTATCTTTGCCATAGAAATGGACTGCGCGTTCTTTTCGATTATTATCTTGGACAGCAGATAGATTATCAGCACATACATTATAACGCCGAAAAAAGACAAAGATATTCATCATATTGCCCATCGACCTTGTAAGCTGACGTGATACCTTTGTAAGATCGTCAACCGTTATCTCGGTCGCAATATAAAGGTCGTCTATATCGCTTATTTCCGACTTCGAGAAATAGCCAGTGAGATAGTCTTTATCGCAGTCGAACTTTTCGTTGAATGCGTCCTTGTCCATAAATACCGTGAGCGTTGACGGGTAGTAGTAAATTCCGCCCACCCTGAACTTGTATTCCTTTGAGCCGAACTGTTCCCTGAGCGTTATTTCATCGCCTGCTTTGATACCGTGTTTTTCCGAGTAGGCATTTGAAATATAAACCTCGTTGTTGTCGAGCGGCAAGTCAACGTATCTGCTGTTTTTCGCAATGCCGTAAACGGTTATTTCCTCGCTTTTGAGCGCACCCTCGATAGTTTTGAGAGTTGTTGCGGAAAACTTTTCAGCGTCCTTGTTTTCCGTTTCGACCTGAGCCTTCAGAAGATACTGGTGATCTGCAAGCTGATTGGAGGTTATCTCCTGCTGATAGTTGTCAAGCTAGCACAGGACCTAAAACAAGTCCGAACATCACAAGAACGTTGCCAAGCAGTGCGCCTATGACCATCATAATGTAGTTAGGCATATTCTGGAACAGCACACGCAGTCTGAAACGCTTCATAATGCCGATTTTGGTGTTAAGCCTGAACGCCTTTTTCTTCTTTCTGCGTGAAAGGTCATGGCGGATAAACTGAAGCGGTGACAGGCTCAGCTTTCTTGTCAGCATCAACAGATCGATAACGAATACGATTATTATCGGGATTACCGTTGTGTTTATAAATGCCTGCGGATTCCACAGCGTAACGTAGGTCGGCAGGCTGTAGCTTCCGTAATATTCGATTGCCGCATAGTCCTTTAAAGCCGTGTAGCCGAGTATGTTTCCGACAACCGCACCTGCTAATACGACCAGCATAGGAAGGGTAAGGTAGTGCCTTACTATCTCCCACTTTGTATAGCCTGTAGCACGGAGCGTACCTATAACGCCTGCTTCCTTTGCGATGGTGTGTTTGACGTGGTTACCGCAAAGATGAATGCGATGATCACCACGATTATATAAAGGAACATCTGTACAAAGGTCGTATCGCCCTTAATATCATCGCCCGTGAAGATTATCGCCTGATTTGTATATTCGGGAATGTAGCCGGTGACCGCATTCATATATTTCGGGGCTTCCTCGGACAGCTTTTCAAGGAAGTCCTCCGACAGCTTCTTTGCCTCAGTATTATCGGCGGGACGCTCGGCATATTTCCACGAATAGACATAATGTAGCTTATCCTCCGGATATGTACCGAATGTATCTGCTGTCACTATCGCAACACCGAATTTTATCGAATCAAACATCATATCCGACGGACTTGAAAACAGTGCGCTGTAGTCCGACAGTGCGACAAGTCCGCATATCCTGTATTCTTTGCCGTGAAGCGTCAGCTTGTCACCGACTTTTAGGCTGTTGTTGTCAGCATACATTCTGTCGATGGCAATTTCGCTGTCGCTTGACGGAAATTCGCCGTCCATAAGGCATTCAAGGTTTATATCGGTACGCTTTTTGAATATACGCAGTGTGCTGTCGACCTCTTTGGTCGGAAATTCAACATAGAAGTTTTCGTATATCTTAGCGTCATACTTGTCGCTGTCCTCAACAGCCTTTATAAGCTCATCATCGGCCTTTGCATAAAGTTCGAAATTACCGTCCTCTATATTGTACTTTTCAAAGCTCTCATCATAAGCCGTTGCCATACTTCCGCCTGCAACACTCCAGCCCGATACAAAAGATACCGAAAGCGCCATGAATAAAAAGATTACAATATATTTGCCAAGCTCATTTTTGAATTCACTCGGCAGACGTTTAACAAGAGGATTTCTCATCGTTATCCTCCTTACCAGTCAAGATCTTCTGCGGCGATCTTGTTTTCATTGAGATAATTCTTTCTTATCATGCCGTCACGCAGCTTTATTACCCTGTCCGCCATATTTTTTGATAGCGTCATTGTGGGTAACCATCACGACCGTATTGCCGAACTTCTTGTTTACATCGCTTATCAGCTTGAGTATATCCTTTGAGGTTTTGTAGTCCAGTGCACCGGTAGGCTCGTCGCAAAGCAGAATATCCGGATTTTTGATTATCGCTCTGCCTATTGCCGTTCTCTGCTGCTGACCGCCCGAAAGCTGATTCGGCAATTTGTGACGATGCTCGTAAAGACCGAGCGTTTTCAGTATTTCATCCGTGTCAAGCGGATTGTCGCTCAGATATGCACCGATTTCAACATTCTCCTTGATGTTGAGGTTGGGTATGAGATTGTACTGCTGGAAGATATATCCGAGGTGCTTCCTGCGGTACAGCGTCAGCCTTTTCTCGTTCATATCTGCGGTTTTTTCGCCGTTTATGGCAATATATCCGCTGTCGGCACTGTCGATACCTCCTATGATATTCAGAAGGGTGGACTTGCCCGAGCCGGACGGACCGAGCAGTACGCATATTTCTCCTTTTTCGATTTCGGCATCAATTCCGTTCAGCACTTCAACACGGCTGTCGCCCTCACCGAAGTGCTTTCTTATCTCTTTGACAGTAAGAAACATTTCACATTTTTCCTTTCATATTGCTCCGTTCACACAGATTGTACAGCACTGCTTGATTAGCAATAGCTAACTACATTATATATTACTAACTTAATTAGCTATGACTAACTCAAGTGCTCCACAACCGTCTTTTTTTCACGAATATCTCCAAAAAACTATTTTATCACAATAAAACCGTGTAGTCAACAGGGCGGATGCTTAAATATTAACGATTTTCGCAATGTCATATCGGCTGTTTTTTGGATAAAATGGCAGAAATCCGCCGTCGACCTGTAAATGAATATATTAGCACCGGTTGAAACGGTAAGTTTCATATGTGCAATTGCACTAATTGATGTGGCTGTATGTTGACAATTTATACTAAATGTGCTATAATCTAAGCATAAATATTTATACGGAGGTGTCGTTATGGCAGAATCAAGGAGTGTTTCGCAAAGCGGAAGGAATAACAATAGAAGGCATCGGCAGAAGTGTGCAGAATTTTCTGCGTTCCTCCAAAGGCCTTGTGGTACAGGGCGGCAAGGCAGGAGAGGGCTATGTAGTTCAGGCAAAGGAAGATGACAGCTGGAAAAAGGTCGCAGGAATGAGTTCTGCCATAGAGGTTCAGATTTCGGACACCGGTAGCGGAATCCTTGTCAACATAGGTAACGGTCAATGGTCGGATAAGGTCGGCGCAGGCGTTTTAGGCTGGTTTGTATTTGCTCCTCTTGCTGTTACTGCGATAGTCGGCTCAGTTCAGCAGAAAAAACTGCCCGAGAAATATTTGACCATATCGAGCGATATGTCGCAAGCGGCGGTAACGATTTGTATCTGGGAACAGACTTTGTTAACGCTTCAAACGGAAATATAATATGTCCTCACTGCAAAAATGAGGTGCCTGCAGGAAATGCTTAATATAAGCTAACGCTTTCTCAAAATGAATCGTGTCGCCATCTTGTTCATGCTTAACAAGTTCGTAATTCACCATATCCCCGCAAAGAGCGAAAGGGAAGGAGGGGAGGTTCATTCGAGCATAACGCAATTCCTTAAACGCATCGTCTATACGTCCAGCCAGTTTGAGCAAAATGTAAGCAGCTTGATAGCGGAATAGTCAGATGGTGCAAGCAGCTTCATCTGATTAGCAGTCTGCAAGCCATTTGTAATCTCATCAAGAAGCCCATAGATAACCGCCTTGCGTTTCAGTATATCCATGTCTGCCGGAATGATAAGCTCCGACTTTTTCAAATTGATGAGAGCATCATCAAGCTTTCCAAACTCCTGATTTACAATTCCAAGGATATGATACATCTGTCCTGCGGCATCTTCATTCAGCCCAAGCTCATCTGCTTTAGCAAAATTCTGCATGGCTTCAGCAATCTTATTTACGCTTGCCTGTGCATAGCCGAGGCTGAAAAAGCGATTTCCATTGTTCGGATCGCCCAGTTTACAGCTTTTTGGTAATACTCACTTGCATCCTCATATCTACCAAGTGACATACATACATTAGCTGCACACTGATAAGCATCTGCACAGTTTTCATCAAGCTTAATTGCTTCTTTTGCGAGTGTAAAAAGCTTCTTGGAACTGACCATTAATAAACGCCACTTTTGAATTAGATATAAACTCAATGAGTCTTTCATTTTGTATATCTGACATTTTATCACTCCATTCTCTTCTGGACTGTTTACGAATCATTATACGAAATGAACCATATCATATGGATAATATTGCTCATTTTTCAAATCGTCATCTATAAAACCAAGTCTTTTTTGCAATAGCACCAGCTTCAAAACACCAATATCCATAATACTGATATTTATTCACCAGTTCATGTGTACCATACCAAGCACTATCTACAGAGCCTTTATACCATCCTCTCAAATATTTTAGAAAAGCATCTCTATCTTCATCGTTAATGCTTTTTTACTAACTTTTGTATGGACGAGGAAAGGATATTTTCGATGTATCAAACTCACTTTTATTTCCAATGAGGATAAAATCTAATAATGAATCATATGTTTCAGATTTCCTCAATTTATTTTTTATTATATTCAACTTACCATCGTCCAAATTCAGAAGATATGCTAAAGAAGCAAAAAATAATATTGCTCTCGTATACTGAATCATCCCACGCTTCACCAAACAAATCTAAAGAAGATTCAAATTCTTTTTTTATTTCTTCAATTGAAACACCTTTTGAATACTTAGCGATTATTATCCCGATTTTTTTTTTTGTAAAATGTAATCTTTTACAAAAAGTATCTTGTCATTTAAGTATTTTCCAGCAGCAATACCCTCTTCAAATCTTTTGATTCCTTCTGACATTTTCAAAATATACTCATCAAAATACTCTTTTGATTTAATTGTATCTCGCATAATATTCTCCTTAATATCAAAAATTCTTGATGTAAATAATTGTCTACTTTAATGACTTAACACTAGTTGTAACATTTACTAAACCGTTATCGTTACTTACATTTACTCTGAACAATTCCTTAACAGTATCACCAGTTGCAAGTCCTTCGATTATGTCATCTGGGTCATCGACTATTTTTCCTATATTATTTTTTATCCATTTATCACCCATTTGCGGACCGCTCTTTTTTGGTGTTACCTAACTGCGAAGAACCATACTTTGCCTCTGCTATGATAAATTTAGGATCTCCATTTGGATCCTTATTCTTATATACGCCATCTATACCATGATGAATTTTATCGTCCAGTGATTCAACACCATTATGCATTTTCTCAAATCCCTTGCTGTCATAGTGTTCATCCATCTTCATTTCACCATAGTTGCCTTTTTGTTTTTTTGTTTCCAGTTCTATTTCACCAGATTCGACTTTCTTTACACAGTCATTGTTATGAACCCAAATCTTGCAATTGCCAACAAAGTATGTATGGTAATCCTCAACTTTGAAGTTATAAACAGTTACATAGGCTTCTCGCACTGCTCAATATCATGTGTTTCAACGATAAGATCTTTACCGTCAACACTTATGAGTTTATCACCTACGAAAAAGACCTTCTGCCTTGATAAATCCTCTGCCTTGTACATAGAATGGGTGATTGTCAGTAGTTACTATCTTCTCACCGTTTATTGTAAGATGAACAAGCTTGTATACCTTACGTTCAAATGCTTCAAGAATGGTTTTCTCACCGACTTCAAATGACTCAGGATCAGCAGCTAAGACCTTATCACCAGCTCTAAGCTTTTCAATTGCAAGTAAACCAGCAGTTGTAAGAATCAATGTACCAGCAACAAAGCATGCCATATTCTGAGAAGCAGCACCTGAGAACGAAGATACCAAGCTAACACCCATCTGGAACTTGTTGTATACATCGCTCTGGTGCATTTTGTTGTTCAGTTCTGTAATAGGATTGTTAGGATCTATCATTCCAAGTCCCAATGAAACCATGTCGAAACCATCCATACTTATTGGAAATGGCTCCGCTGATTTTAGAGGTTGTCTGTATTGATAATTACTGATACATTATATCATCCTTGTTGAATTTCTGCGTATATCCGAAATAGTAGCCGAGATGCGTTGCTACCGGTATACCTGCGTAGCACAGCATATAGATGAACGGCACGAATATATCCATAGAATCAATTGTGTTTTCGGGAACTATCATCAGCGACAGGGGATAGACAAGGCCGTCTATTATCCTGTGTACGAATGTCATATCGAAATACCATCCGCACAGCTTGTCAAGAAGCAGGAGCAGTGACGGTACGAACATTATCGCCATAAGGATTATGCCGATAAGCACCCATTTGCTTTCCTTGGGCGGCTCTGCCTTGTGAAGTCTGACATATTTCTGCTCTCTGTCGCCGTCACGGTATCCTGCCGTGAACATCAGCGAATAGAATATAATAAGCGTAAGTATAAATACTATCACCTTGAAAAACTCAAAATTCATAAACGGTGCTGTTGAAACAGTAACGATAGTGCAGAGAAGATTTCCGAACACCATAAATAAAAGTCCCGATAAAAGCAGTTTGAAAAACGGTTGTCTGCCTGATTTACTGTAATAGTCCATAGTTATTCTCCTTGCACGGTCGAGCTGCCGACCTCTGTATCATTTACCTTGTTGCCTGTCAGAATGTTCTTGAGCACTTCTTTTGCACGCTTTTGATATTCTTCCGATTTTGAGTAGCTGACCATACCCGGTTCTTCACGTCTTACTGAGAACGCAAGCGTATCAGGGCAGGAATTTTCCCACTTTGCGTCATACACAAATCCCGTATCTTTAAGATCTATCCTGAGCTTGCCGTTATATTCGGGCATTTCGAGAGCCTTGCCTATATCGCTGAACATATTTTCATACGTCAGTGCTATCGTGTTATCATCGGGGTCGTAGTCCTCCGTTGACGTTTCGCCTGTAAGCAGATCGGCATCGCATATATATAGCTCAGCAACGCCACGCTCTATTTCGCCGCCGTAGAATTTGGCTGTGTTTGACTGGATATACTGCATATTGCCGGACTTTGTGAGATCTATACTGTAAACCGCAACGTGAACATATCCGTTGCCGTCAAAGTCGGGACAGTATTTTTCAAGCGCAAGCTCAATATCGTTGATCTTCTGATAAAGGCCCGGAGCTTTTGACGTATCCGATACCGCAAGTATAACGGTCAGATCGGGCTGTTCACGGGTGACTGCCTGATATACAAGGAAAAATCCTACAGCCGCAAAAAATGTGCCTGCCGCAACAAACCATTTATTGCGGAAGAAAAAGTTGTCGATTTTCTTGGCAACAGTCTGCTTTTCGGGCTGTTCGTGAACATCCTGCTCTATAACTTCGCTCTCGCTGATAATTCCTTGCTTCAGCTTGAGAAGTTCTCTTTTTTCATCACTTTCTTTTGACATCGGAAACCCTTCCTGAATTTCGTTTTCTGAAGTTCATCATATTTTTAATTCTGCTTGTAATATACGCCGTCATACAGATTCTTTACAAACTGCATGGCATTGCGTTCACTTTCATCGTCCGTACAGCGTACCGCAACATAGATTTCCGTTGAGTAGATCTGCATCCTTTTGCCGTATGCCGTGTTTTTCAGATTTATAAGATAACCGCTCTCGCCGGTTATTTCGGACAGATCGCTGAATATCTGCTGTCCGTAGGCGTTATTGAAGCTGTTATAAGTGTCCTTAAGCTCGCTCTCCTTGCCGATAAATACCTGACATTTACCGTTTTTTATCTGGTCGAAAAGATCCACGTCACCGAGATATTGATCCGGTACAGCCTGATCTATGGTTACGTTATGCTCGCCGTTGTTATCAAAGTCCGGAGTATAAGCCGCCATTCCTTCTTCAAATCCCGTGCGGATGGACATAGCGTAATTTCCGAGGCTGTAAATTGTAATATCAGGCTTTTTTCTTTACAAAGAACTCCGCATAGATAACTGCTGCGAGTGCTATCAGCAAAATACCGAACAACGATCATAACCTTATGGTACCAAAGAAAATTCTTCGTTTTTTCCCGGGGTCTGCGCCATTCGCACATCATAGCCGGTTTCTTTTATATTGCTGTCCTTTTTTCGTCAACAAGCCCCTGCTTCAGCTTGAGAAGCTCTCTGCGGTCCTTGTCGCCGTTATCGTAATTTTCTGCCATCCGTATGCCTCCGTAACCGACCGTGTGAAACTGATTGATTGTATAATTAAAATGTGAATATAATATGAACGTTACCGTAAACGCCGCATTTATTCAGTATAGCACATTAAAGACGATTTTTTTTCAAGAACAGCCCGTCAGAAAGTAATACCCTGTTATTCCGAATAAATATGCCCCATTTCTTGAAAATTTTGAATTAAAGGTTGACAATCGGAATTATATTTAGTATAATGTATACGATTTTTTTTTAATGGTAATTGTTTTGGCAGATTTTGCGAAAGGATTTAAAAATGAAAAAATTAACGGCAATATTTATGAGTGCTGTTATGTGCTTTTTGTTTGCAGGCTGCAGCAATGAAACGGCACAGAGCAGTGACGGACAGGTATCTTCAGACAGCGTAAGCTCAGCAGTGGTTGAAGTCCCTAAGCCCGATGGCTTCAAGGTTGACGGAACAAAGCTGATAGACGGTTACGGCGAAGAATTTGTAATGCGTGGAGTAAATCATGCTTATACCTGGTTTAAGAGCGATACAGACACTGCGCTTGAGGGTATAGAATATATCGGCTCAAATACGGTTCGTCTTGTACTTTCTGACGGCGATCAGTGGGATAAGGTCTCAAGAGCCGAGCTTAAGAGCCTTATCAGAAAATGCAAGAAGAAAAACCTTATAGCCGTACTTGAAATACACGACGGCGCAGGTAAGGATGAGGTTTCCTATCTTGAACACGCAGTGGATTACTGGATAGAAATGAAGGATCTGCTTGGCGAGAACAAGGCTTACACTATCGTCAATATAGCTAACGAGTGGTACGGAACATATAACGATCTTGAAACGTGGCGTGACGCTTATATCAATGCCGTAAAGAAACTGCGTGACGCAGGAATAGAGAATACACTGATAGTCGACAGTGCAGGCTGGGGACAGTGTGCAGACAGCGTTCTCAAATACGGAAACGAAATATTGAAGGCCGACAAGGACGCCAACACGATGTTTGCGGTACATATGTACGGCACGGCAGGCAAGAATGAAGAAACTGTAAAGAACACGATAGATACAGCTATAAAGAACAATCTCTGCCTGCTTATCGGCGAGTTCGGCTGGAAGCATACCGACGGTAATGTGGCTTATGATACTATCATGCAGTATTCAACAGAGAAGAATATCGGATACCTTGCTTGGTCGTGGAAGGGTAACGGCGATGATGTAAGCTATCTTGACGTTTCTCGTGACTGGTCAGGTGTAGATCTCACTACCGAGTGGGGCAAGCCGCTTGTTGAAGGTGAGTACGGCATAAAGAAAACGTCAAAGACCTGTTCCGTTTATACAAAGTATGCTTCGGATGATACGGGCGATGCAGACGATAATATTGAATAAGATTAATGTTACAGGTACAGTGCTACGGCAATGTACCTGTTTGTGTATCTGAAAAAGGATAAAATATATGAACAATGTAAAAGTAGCGTTATTACAGCTTTTGCCCGAAGAAAACTTACAGGGAAATATCATAAAAGGAATAAAGGCCGTTGAAAAAAGCGGCGGCAATGGGTGCAGATATTGCTCTGTTTCCTGAAATGTGGAGTTGCGGATATTGCTTTCCGCAGGATAAGACGGCGCTTGACAGTCTTGCGGTAAGTCACGAAAGCGAGTATACAATGACGTTTGCCAAAGCGGCAAGAGATAATGACATTGCAGTAGCGGTAACATATCTTATGAAAAACGAACAGGGTGGCGCACCTTATAACTCTGTTACGCTTTTCGACAGACACGGCAAAGAAATGTTTACTTATTCGAAAGTCCATACCTGCGATTTCGGCTATGAAAAGGTATTGTCGCACGGAACGGATTTTTATACGGCTCAGCTTGATATAAAGGGCGGAAATGTCAATGTCGGTGCAATGATATGCTATGACAGGGAGTTTCCCGAAAGTGCAAGAATACTCATGTTGAAAGGCTCCGAAATTATCCTCGTGCCCAACGCATGCCCTATGGAGATAAACCGCATCTCACAGCTCAGAGCCAGAGCCTATGAGAACATGACAGGTATCGCAACGGCAAATTACCCTTACGGCACCCCCCGACTGTAACGGTCATTCCACTGCCTTTGACGGCATAGCATACCGCATGGACGGAAGCGGCGGACGAGACACGCTTGTTATCGAAGCAGGCGAGCAGGAGGAAATATATCTTGCTAATTTCCCGATCGAAGATATGCGTGAATATCGCCGCCAAGAAGTACACGGAAACGCCTTCCGCCGTCCCGAACTTTATGGCCTGCTTACCGATATGACTGTAAACGAGCCGTTTATAAGAGAGGAGAAAAATCAGTGACAGCCTGTACAAGCCACAGTGTAACCCACACTGTAACAGTCGGCGACAGGAAAATAACCTATGAGCTTACACGGAAAAAGGTAAAGAATATAAACCTCAGGATAAAGCCCGACGGCACAGTTCACGTTTCGGCGTCAACCGCTGTTACAATAGCTGTGATTGAGCGTTTTATAAGGGGAAAATCCGATTTTATACTCGGCGCAATAGATAAATTCAATGCCAAAAACGATGCTAAGAAGCTCCGCTTTGAAGATGAAGAGATTTTGTCGATACTCGGCAGTGAGTATATGCTCTTTGTTTATAAAGGGGAGTATAACCATATAGAAGAAAATATCGGTACATTGGCACTTTACGTTACCGATACCGATGATTATGAGCTGAAATACAAGACATACATAATATGGCTCAGGTTGCAGTGTCTGCCTCTTATGACACGTCTTTGCAAAAGAGCCTATGACGAGCATTACGGAAAGCTGGGCATAGATTTTCCCACAATAAAGGTCAAGGATATGCGTTCACGCTGGGGAAGTTGTATACCGTCAAAGAAGATACTTACGTTCAACGTTCATCTTATGGAATATCCTCTGCCGGCGGCGGAATATGTCGTTGCCCACGAGTTCACACACTTTTTGCAGGCAAATCACAGTGCAAGGTTCTATGCAGAGCTTGCAAGGTATATGCCTGATTACAAGCAGAGGGAAAAACTGCTTAAATAAACTGAAACAAAAAACAGCAGGAAACCGCTCCTGCTGTCTTTTTTTATTTACTTTCTTATAAACAGTACACCCAGCGTATTGGGTCCGCAGTGACTGCATACCGTACAGCCTGCTTCGGTTTCGAGTATCTCCTCGAATTTTCCCAGCTTCTTTACCGTTTTGTGTGCAATATCGATTATTTCCTTGTCGCTTGGCGAATGCGTGATGAATATACGCTTGTAATCAATATCATCTCTGCCCGAAAGACGCTCGGTGATGTATTTTTCTATACAAGCGGCATATTTGCCTCTGTATTTTTGCCGACGCTCATTTTGCCGTCCTTGACCTCAATGCACGGACGGAGTGAAAGCAAGTTTGCGCCCAGTGCCGCCAGTGTCGAACATCTTCCGCCCTTTCTCAGAAAGTCGAGCTTTTCAATTACAAAGCTGGCTTCAACTTTGGATGTTAGGGCGTTCATCGCCTTTACAATATCCTCAGGGCTTTCGCCTGCCTGCGCCATTTCTGCCGCACGAAGCACGACCAGACCGCTGCCTGTGGAAAGATTACGGCTGTCGATGATATAAACATTGTCGAAGTTTTCTGCCGCAATGCAGGCATTCTGATAGCAGCTTGAAAAATCCGCACTTATATCAATGTGGATAACTGCATCATATTCCTTACTCAGCGGAGTAAACGCATCAACATAATCCGCAACGTTTACTGCGGCGGTAGAGGTCAGCGCACCGCCTGCCTTAACGTGTTCAAAAATATCCGACGGAGTTATCTCGACCCCGTCCTTATAGGGATTTTCCGTCTTTTACAATATAAAGCGGAAGAATTTCAATGTCATACTTTTTAACAAGCTCCTCGGATAGATCGCAGGTGCTGTCGGCTGTTATCTTGATATTCATAGACACATTCCTTTCGTAAAAACGTTTTTATAAATTATATCATATTTTGTGACAAACGGCAATAGTTTTTGTGCAATTTAATGCTTTTTGATTTTTCCGCCGATATAAAAATGTCAGCCGCAGATAAGACAAAGCGGCTGACAAGGATTATTTACATTTTTTATGCAATGGCGAGTGCCGATACACCGAATTTGCTTGCTTTTCCTTCAAGACCCTTAGGTACGATTTTTACTGTATGTTCGCCTGCACTGTCAAAGCTCTTAAGCTCCGCACACTCGACATAGTTGCCCCAGCCGCCTGTGAAATCGGCGTTCAGGGTAGTAACAAGCTCATCGTCGATATAAACATCGGCGGTACAGCCTGCCTTTGTGTACTTGTGATAAAGAATGCCGATAGATTTTGCGTTTACTTTGAATGTAAGCGAGGTTGCGCTTATATCCGCATCGCTTGTACCCTTGAAGAGCCAGAAGCCGTCAAAACCGCCGAACTGCTGTTCATAATTTCCGAATGCGCCTGTTGCGGTCACATCTGTAGCGGATGAAGGCTGTATCAGCGAGCCGTTTTCGATAGGTGAGTCTGTTGCGGGATTTGTGAAATCGCTCTCACTGCCGCTTATGTTGTCAACGTCCTTGTCAACGTCTGAAATATATGCCTGAAGAAGCTGTGATACTATCTTATGACCTGGTACGTTGGGGTGAATATTATCGTCCGAAATATCCTTCCATACAATATCGCCGTGCTTTATAGTGTCGAGAATCGTGTTTCTGTATGAAATCATCGGCAGGTCATAATGCTTTACTATCTCTGCGTGCTGCTCCTGGAAGCTTGTACCGTCTTCCTGAGTAGTTGCAATTGTGATTATTGCAGGGTTTGTTGATGATTTCCAGATAGTCCTGAGCAGACCGTCATACGATTTCTTGTTACGCTCGGTGTTTTCTGTAGTATCGTTTACAGAAAATTCAACGAATACGAGGTCGGGCTTCTTTGAGAGCAGATCGTTTTCTACTCTGTGTACACCTATATATGAGCCTGTAGCACCGATTCCTGCGTTGACATAATTGATCTTGGCATTCGAATAGGTCTTCTGTAACCAGTCAGCCGTGAGCTTTGCATAGCAAAGGTCGTTGCCGGCGCTTGTACCCTGTGTGATAGAGCCGCCGATGAAGCCTACCGTTACTTCTTCACCGTTTTTCAGTTTCTTTATTACGTTTGCAAGTCTTACCTTGTTGCCCTCGTTAAGACGTGACATATCTATCATATGCTGAGTAAGGTCGCCGTCAAGGGTGTACTTTGTATAGTTCGCTTCCAAGTCCTTGGATTCCTCCTGTGAGCTTTCGTTTTTGCTTTCATCTTCCGAAGATGCGTCTGACGATGTCTGTGTACTTGTGTCTGAGCTTTCCGCAACCGATGAAGCGGATGTGCTGTCGCTGCTGCTTGTCGCATTGCCTGCACAGCCTGTTACGGATACTGCAAGCGCCGTTGCGATAAGTACCGCAAGTATTCTTTTCTTCATATTACTGCCTTTCGTTTAAGTTGATTAAGTTCTGTTAAGCGATTTTAAGGTAATCGCTTACACAAATATATCACTATTTTTTTACCGAATGTCAAGAATAATAGGCAAAATTTACTGAGCAATTTTTACATAATTCTGTTGAAAACTATACCGCAATATGTTAAAATAAATATAAACCGATTTAATTTCGGCACTATGATAAATTTAAGCGAGGAATTAAAATATGACGAACAGAAAGATCGTAAGCCCGTCCGACATGGCGTTCTCATACATGGGGAGAATTGACTTTTCAAAACCGGACAGCCCGTTGTTCATTTACGCAGGCAGTATGGTCAGCACAAAGTTTACCGGCACTTCGGTAGGTATGATGATTTTTCCGCACCTTATATATAAGGTTACCTGGATAGGCGTTATCGTTGACGGCATTCAGTACAAGTTCGACCTCAACCATTCCGACACTCCGGTATATATACCGATAATTGACGGACTTGAGGACGGTGAACATACTATTACCATATTCAAGAGAACAGCCGGCTCACATCATTATTTCAACTTCTGCGGACTTATGATAGATGAGAATGCGGAGGTAAGAGCGGAAAACCACGAATATGATATGAATATCGAGGTTTACGGTGACAGCGTTTCCGCAGGCGAGGTAGTAGAGGCAGTAAACTATTGCGAGCATACCGACCCCGAGCATATCAACCAGTTCGACAACAGCTGGTTTGCATATTCTCTACAGCTTGCAAGAAAGCTGAACGCCCGTATCAACTGCAACGCACAGGGTGGAATTTCGCTCATCAACGGCGCAGGATATTTTGATAATTATATCGGTATGGAAACCGTTTATAAGCAGATGGGCTATGAACCTCACTTTGAGCTTACCGAATGGGATTTTTCACGCTACACTCCCGATTATGTTATAATCGCACTGGGACAGAATGACGCAAACCCCGACCCTAAGCGTATTTACGAAAAAGAATACCGTGAAAAGTGGAAAAGCGTATATAAGAATATGGTGCTTGACCTTAACGAAAAATACGGCGGCAAGGCAAGGTTTATCGTTATAACCACTGTACTTATGCACGAGCCTACATGGGACGATGCTCTTGACGAAATAGTGAACGAACTTGCAATGGACAATGTAAAACGTTTTAAATTCAGAAGAAACGGTGCGGCAACGCCCGGACATCCCCGTATCCCCGAGCAGACAGAGATGGCAGATGAACTGTACGGCTTTATAACCGAATGGGAAAGCTGATTGTCAATCTGCACAAAAAGATAGGTTGAAACAAGGCACAATTCATAAAATCGGCACAAATCTATTGAAAGCTTTTGGGAATTGTGCTATTATTAAAAAAGTAAAATAAAATGTTAGGAGTATCTGTTATGGCTATTAATGTGCCTAAGGAATATGAAGTTCCCCTTTATCTTTTCCATCAGGGAAAGAACGCCGAAGCATATAAGCTGTTTGGCTCTCATTTTGCCGAAAAAGACGGCGTGAGAGGCGTTGTTTTCAGAGTATGGGCACCAAAGGCTGCTGATGTCAGCGTCGTAGGTGATTTCAATCACTGGAACCGTGAAGAAAGCTATATGAAAAAAATCAGCGACGGCGGTATCTGGGAGCTTTTTATCCCCGGACTCAAGAAGTTTGATAATTACAAATACAGCATAAAGACCGAAAGAGGACAGATAAAGCTGAAGGCCGATCCCTACGGTTATCATATGGAAACACGTCCAAATACCGCTTCAAAGGTGTATGATATTTCCGGCTACAACTGGAAAGATTCAAAGTGGATGGACGAGAAGAAGACGAAGGACGTATACCGTTCTCCTATGAATATATATGAGGTACACCTCAACTCGTGGTTTACAAAGACCGATGAGGAGGAGCTGTTCAGCTATATGCAGCTTGCGGAAAAGCTCGTTCCTTATGTCAAGGAAATGGGTTATACCCATATCGAGATGATGCCTATAGCCGAGTTCCCGTTTGACGGTTCGTGGGGATACCAGCAGATAGGCTATTACGCCCCCACGTCACGTTTCGGCACTCCTTCTGATTTTATGGAATTTGTAGATTACTGCCACACTCACGGAGTAGGCGTTATTCTCGACTGGGTACCGGCACATTTCCCCAAGGATGCGGCGGGACTTTACGAGTTTGACGGCGATTACTGCTATGAATATTCCGACCCCAACAAGCGTGAGCATTATAACTGGGGTACAAGAGTTTTCGACTGGGGCAAGCCCGAGGTACAGTCGTTCCTTATTTCAAACGCTAACTACTGGCTTTCCGAATATCATGTAGACGGTCTGCGTGTCGATGCGGTAGCTTCTATGCTTTACCTTGACTATGACAGACAGGGCGGAGCGTGGACGCCCAACAAGAACGGCGGAAACGAGAATCTTGAGGCTGTCGATTTCCTTCAGAACCTCAACTCCTGCCTTTTCTCACGGCACCCCCGGACTTCTGATGATAGCGGAAGAATCGACCGCATGGCCTATGGTTACAAAGCCTGTCGATATAGGCGGTCTTGGCTTCAACTTCAAGTGGAATATGGGCTGGATGAACGATATGCTTTCATATATGTCAATGAGCCCCGAGTACAGACAGTACAACCATGACAAGCTGACCTTCTCGTTCTATTACGCATTCTCCGAAAACTACATACTGCCGATCTCACACGATGAGGTGGTTTACGGCAAGTGTTCAATGCTTGACAAGATGAGCGGACCGAGAGAAAAGCGTTTCGCATCTCTCAGAACGTTCCTTGCATATATGACAGCACACCCCGGTAAGAAGCTGATGTTCATGGGTCAGGAATTCGCACAGTTCAAGGAATGGAATTACAAGACAGGTCTTGACTGGGATATTCTGAAATTCCCCGAGCATTCACAGTATCAGTCGTTCGTAAAGGCTATGAACAAGTTCTATCTCGATAACAAGCCTTTATGGGAGATTGATTACGACTGGAGCGGCTTCAGCTGGATTTCAAACGATGACAACAAGAACAGCGTCATAGTATTCAGACGTATTGCGTCAAACGGTGACGAGCTTATCGCAGTATGCAACTTCCTGCCGAATGAACACGAGCAGTACAGATTCGGCGTTCCTTATTATGCCGACTATAAGGAAGTGTTCACGACAGACGATAAGAAGTTCGGCGGCGACAGCGACGGCAACGCTTCATATACCGCACAGTGCGAGGGTATGCACGGACTTGAGTATTCAATAACAATGAAGATACCCGCAATGTCCGCAGTATTCCTAAAGCCCGTCAACAAGCGCAGCCCCGAAAGCGACAAGCCAAAGCCCAAAAAGGCGGAAAAGCCTGCAAAAACCGCAGAGAAGGCTGAAACACAGGCGCAGAAAACGGCGCAGAAAACCGCCGCAAAGCCCGGAGCTTCCGCAAAGAAACCGGCGGCAAAGAAAGCAAATACGGCGAACCGTAAGAAAAACGGCAAAGCTAAGAAATAAATAACGGAGGAACTTATTTATGAAACATGTAAAAAAGGAATGTGTGGCAATGTTGCTCGCAGGCGGTCAGGGAAGCAGACTTTACGCTCTGACAAAGGATATGGCAAAGCCTGCCGTTCCTTACGGCGGCAAATACAGAATCATTGATTTCCCGCTTTCAAACTGCGTAAACAGCGGTATTGACACAGTAGGCGTACTTACACAGTATCAGCCTCTGGTGCTTAACGAATATATCGGCAACGGTCACCCCTGGGGACTTGACAGAGTTCACGGCGGCGTTCATGTACTGCCACCTTATGAATCGTCATCGGGTAAGTCGTGGTATGAGGGTACGGCAAACGCTATTTACCAGAATATCAGCTTTATCGACAGATACAACCCCGAATATGTTGCTGTGCTTTCTGGCGACCACATCTACAAGATGAACTATAACAAGATGCTCGAATTCCACAAGGCACATAATGCAGACGCTACTATAGCCGTTCTTGAAGTGCCGTGGGAGGAAGCACCCCGTTTTGGCATAATGAGTGCAGACGAGAACGATGTGATTTACGAATTTGCGGAGAAGCCCGCACAGCCTAAATCAAACCTTGCCTCAATGGGCGTTTACATATTCTCTTGGCAGAATCTGAAAAAGCACCTTATCGCCAACGAAAATGACGAGGGCGCAAGCAAGGACTTCGGTAAGAATATTATCCCTGCAATGCTGGCAGAGGGCAACAAGCTCGTTGCTTATCACTTTGACGGCTACTGGAAGGATGTCGGAACTATCGACAGCCTGTGGGAAGCAAATATGGATCTTCTTAATCCCAACGTTCCTCTGGAGCTTCACGATTCAAGATGGAGAATTTATTCGAGAAACCCTGTAATGCCTCCTCATTACGCAAGCCCCCAGAGCGTTATCCAGAACTCTCTTATTTCTGAGGGCTGCAACATTGAAGGTCATATCGACTTCTCGGTGCTGTTCGCAGGTGTAACCATCGAACCCGGTGCAGTCGTGCGTGACAGTATCATAATGCCGAACACCACGATAAAGAAGGGTGCGGTAGTTGAATATGCTATTGTCGGTGAGGATTGCGTAATAGGTGAAAACGTCAAGGTCGGTGCAAGACCCGAGTCTATCGAGGATAAGGATACATGGGGCGTTGCAGTAATCGGACACGGCGTAACAGTAAGCGACAATGCGGAGATCAAGCCTAAGGCAATGATCTCGGCTGATGTGTGAACGGGAGGAGAAAACAGAAATGGCTAATATGGCAAATGTACTCGGTCTGATTTTTGCTAATATGCACGAGCAGAGCGTAGCCGATCTTACAAAAAAGCGCACACTTGCAAGTGTGCCCTTCGGCGGCAGATACAGAATGATAGATTTCCCGCTGTCAAATATGGTAAACAGCGATATTGACAACGTAGGCATCATCACAAAGGATAACTACTTATCGCTTATGGATCACTTAGGATCCGGCGATGAATGGGATCTTTCAAGAAAAACAGGCGGTATGCACCTGCTTCCCCCTTATGGAAACAGCAACGCTCTTTACAGAGGCAGACTTGAGGCTATGGCTCAGGTAAAGCCCTTTATCGAAAGCTCAAACGCAGAATATGTACTGCTTTCAGACGCAGATGTAGTGGCAAATATCGACTACAGACCGATAATTGATTTCCACGAGAAAAACGGAGCAGACATTACTGTTGTATACGGCAGAGGAACATTCACAACAGAGCAGACAATGACAAAGACCGTTCTTGCTGTAAATTCCGACAACGTTATATATGATGTGCTTATCAGACCCGAAATCAGCGGCGAACACAATGTAAGCCTTAATATGTTCGTTGTAAGCAAGGACTTCCTGCTCAACGAGATTCGTGACGCAGAAAGCCGTAACCTCTACAGCTTCGAGATAGACGTACTGCAGAAGAAGCTTCACGAGATAAAGGTACTCGGCTACAAGTTCGACAAGCCCTTCGCACAGATTGACAGTATGGATACATACTTCAAAACAAATATGAAGCTCGTTGACAAGAGCCTGCGTGCTCACCTCTTTATGAGCGACGCTCCTATCTATACAAAGGTAAGAGATGATGCCCTGCAAAGTACGGCATTGACGCAGATGTCAAGAATTCTCTTGTTGCCGACGGTTGCGTTATCGAGGGTACAGTTGAGAACTGTGTTCTGTTCAGAGGCGTAAAGATCGAAAAGGGCGCAAAGGTCAAGAACTGCATACTTATGCAGGATACGACAGTAGGCGCAAAGGCTGAGATGAACTTCGTCATCACAGATAAGAACGTTACTATCAGCGAGTACCGTTCGCTTGCAGGAACAGAAACATATCCCGTATTTGTAAATAAGGGTGCAACAGTTTAATTGCCCGACAAAAAATGTCCGCCTTTGCGGATAAATACGACTTCAGAGATTCCGGTTTGTTTTCAGACCGGAATCTTGTTTTTTGCATTTGCAAAATGTCGCAATATGCCGATTTTGCCGTGAAATGCGTTTGTTTTGCCTGACGGATTGAAAAAGTTAGAGTAAAAGGGTATTATATATAAAATAAAGAAACGCATTTGTTTCATAAGCAGGACTATACATTGATTGTCAACAGGGGGAATTTTTATGAAGAAATGTCCTTATTGTGCTGAGGAAATACAGGATGACGCAATAATCTGCCGCTATTGCCATTCCGATCTTCAAAAAGGGCAGGCATCTGTTATCAGACCTCAGGCACCGATAAGTCAGCCGTACCAACCGCAGACACAGTACTCTACATACGGCACGATGTCAATGCACACAAAAAAGGTGCTGTATTGCTGTCTGGCACTTGCAATTTCGCTCTTTGTGTCGCTCGGTATGTTCTTTACGCTTTTCACGCTGAACGGTTTGTCGCTGATAGGAGCGAGCAGCATAGGAAGCGTATCAGCCTTTAATGCTATTGACAGGGTGGTAAAGCTGGTCGAGATTATGGGCGGAACCAATGCGAATTATTTGTCTGATACGACCAGAGGCATACTCGGACTGTTTGTTTTTATCTGCATAGGACTTTGCGTAATGGTCATAATATGGTGCGTTTATTTTATTAAAGGAATCACCAAAATATCAAATGACCCGCAGGAGAGCCTTTATTGCTTTAAAAACACCTGCCTTGTAAATGCAGTGATCAATATCGGTTCGTTTGTTATAATCGTACTGTGGAATTTGGCTGTATCGGCAAACACAAGCAGTTCATCGACCGATTATTTCTCAAGCTATACCACAAAGCTGATTGCAATGGATATTCAACCGAATATATTCATTTTTTCGCAATAGCGGGCATTGCCGGCGTTATAGTTATTTTAAAGCTGAACGGAATTGTTTACAAGCTGAGCAAATATGAAGATGAACCGGAATCATATTATGACGAACAGGACGCTTCGTGGAGCTGCACAAGATGCGGTGTGTATAATAAAATTCAGAATGATTACTGCAGTAACTGCGGTAAGAAAAGAGAATAAATAAGAATTGCTTGAAATCCGGACGCAACTAAACGTCTTGACGGCAGGCTTGCCCCGTATGAAATATTGCTGTGATTTTGACACCGCCGCAGGAGAAATTCTGCGGCGGTTTTACTGTAAATAACTATCGGCAGGAGGTAATATTCCTCAAAGCCTGAGGAAAAATAACAGAGGCATAGCTTCGAAGGTAATCCGAACGGGATAAAACTGCTCTGTTTTCGGCATTACAGTAAGACCGCAGAAAGTTTTTTGCGGAAATTGCCTATTTACAAACCGAATTCAAAGTGCTATAATAGTAATATTGAACAATAGCATCATATTGTCGCCGTTTGCGGACGGCTGAAAAGTATGATGCAACGAAAAGTCAAAAGGATAAAAATGAATTTCAGAAAAATTAATATAATTACCGGTCATTACGGCTCGGGTAAAACAAATGTATCCGTCAATATGGCACTTGATCTTGCAGAAAAAGGCGAGAAGGTAACCGTTGTCGATCTTGATATAGTAAACCCCTATTTCAGAACAGCCGATTTCAAGGAGCTGTTCGGGGAGCATAATATCAGCCTTACCGTACCGACCTATGCAAACTCAAACCTTGACATACCCGCTCTCGGCTTTGATATGAACGGTATCGCTGACAGGGAAGGCTATATTATTATCGACGTGGGCGGCGATGACGAGGGCGCAAAGGCTCTTGGCAGATACAGAAAAGTATTTGAAAAGTACGACACGCAGATGCTGTACGTTATCAATCGTTGCAGGTATCTCACAAAAGAACCTGCAGAGGCTTTACAGCTGATGTATGAGATTGAGAACGCATCGGGTATGAAGTGTGACGGAATAATCAACAACACGAATCTCGGTCGGGAAACCGACAGGAATATAGTTCTCGGCTCGGTCGCTTATGCGGATGAGGTGTGCCGTGAGGCAGGACTTCCGCTTGTGGCTGTAACTGCCGAGGCAGGCTATCTTGACGGTATAGACAAAGCATATCCCGTAAATATATATGTCAAGAAGCTGTGGGAAGAATTCGGCGATGAAGCCGAAAAATAAAGCTGTTTCCTTACCGTAATCTGATTAAAACTGAATGGTAAGCCGAATAAAACTTTAGGCGAAAGGAAAGGTCAAGAAATATGGCAAAAATGAAAGTGGATTTTGACCGCTGTAAAGGCTGCGGACTGTGCACAACAGCCTGTCCGAAGAAAATAGTCGCTTTACAGACGGAAAAGCTCAACAAGAAGGGCTACTACACAGCCGTATGTACAGATGACGATGCTTGCATCGCCTGTGCGTTGTGTGCTATGATGTGCCCTGACTGCGCTATCACTGTAGGAGGTGACGACAATGGCTGAAAAGAGTCTTATGAAAGGTAACGAGGCACTTGCGGAAGCCGCTATAAGAGCCGGCTGTAAATGCTTTTTCGGTTACCCTATAACACCTCAGACGGAAATTTCGGCATATCTGTCAAAGAGAATGCCCAAGGTAGGCGGCGTATTTTTACAGGCAGAGTCGGAGGTTGCGGCTATAAATATGGTTTATGGCTGTGCAGGCTCCGGTATCAGATGTATGACATCTTCATCCTCTCCCGGAATTTCGCTTAAAACAGAGGGAATAAGCTACATAGCAGGCTCTGATTTACCCTGCGTTATCATTGACGTACAAAGAGGCGGTCCCGGTCTTGGCGGTATCCAGCCGTCACAGGCGGATTACTGGCAGATAACACACGCACTCGGTCACGGCGACTTCCACGCTATCGTATTCGCACCTGCGTCAGTGCAGGAGATGGTGGATACGGTAACTAAGGCTTTCGACCTTGCCGACGAGTACAGAATGCCTGCCGTTATATTGGCAGACGGACTTCTCGGTCAGATGATGGAGCCTGTTGCCTTTGAGGATACCGAGATAAAGATGTCCGATGCGTCAAAGAAGCCGTGGGCGGCTTGCGGTCACGGCAACAAGAGAAAGCATAACATAATCAACTCTCTTTATTTAAAGCCCGATCAGCTTGAGGATAATGTTAGAGAAAGATTTGAAAGATATGAAGACCTGAAGGCAAAGCATACGGAGGCTGTCAGCGACTACTGCGAGGATGCAGATACTGTTGTTGTGGCTTACGGCTCGACCGCAAGACTTGCAAAATCGGCAGTCGAAGCGGCAAGAAAAGAGGGCCTTAAGGTCGGCATAGTAAGACCGATAACTCTCTGGCCTTATCCTGCAAAGGAAATTGCCGAAGCGTGCAGGAATGCGAAGAATGTTCTTTGCGTGGAGATGTCTATGGGTCAGATGGTTGACGATGTAAAGATCGCTCTCAACTGCTCAAAGCCTGTCGAGTTCTACGGAAGGACAGGCGGTGTTATCCCGAAAGCCTGCAGAAATACTTGCAAAGTTAAGAGAAATGGGAGGTAAAAACTAATGCCTGAATTTAAAAGACCTCACGCTCTGGCAGACGTGACCACCCACTATTGCCCCGCTGTACTCACGGTATAGTACACAGACTTGTAGCCGAAGTAATTGACGAAATGGGTATCGAGGGCGAAACTATCGGTGTTTGTCCTGTCGGATGCTCGGTTATGGCTTATGATTATTTTGAATGCGATATGCTTGAAGCTTCGCACGGACGTGCTCCTGCGGTAGCTACCGGTATCAAGAGAGCTAACCCAGATAAGTTCGTATTTACATATCAGGGTGACGGCGACCTTGCGGCTATCGGTACGGCTGAGATCGTTCACGCCGCTACAAGAGGCGAAAATATCACTGTTATATTTATCAACAACACGACCTACGGTATGACAGGCGGTCAGATGGCTCCTACGACACTTCCCGGTCAGATAACGCAGACGACCCCATACGGCAGAAATCTCCGATGTTGAGGGCTTCCCCGTAAGAGTATGCGAAATGCTGTCTACGCTCAGCGGTGTTGCGCTTGCCGAGCGTGTAACGGTTATCGACCCCAAGAATATAAACATTGCCAAAAAGGCAATCAGAAAGGGATTTGAGTTCCAGAAGAACAAGCAGGGCTTCTCTATAATCGAGGTTCTTTCTACTTGTCCTACAAACTGGGGCATGACTCCGATAGAGGCGCTTGACAGAGTCCGCACAGAGATGATTCCTTACTATCCTTTAGGTGTATTCAAGGAGGGTGCGATAAGATGACAAACGAAATTCTTCTTGCCGGATTCGGCGGACAGGGCATACTGTTTATGGGAAAAATGCTCGCATATTTCGGACTTTACGAGAACAAGGAAGTTTCGTGGCTTCCGTCCTACGGTCCTGAAATGCGTGGCGGTACCTGCAACTGCTCGGTATGTGTAAGCGACGATCCTATCGGCTCACCTCTTGTCGATACACCGAATACGCTTTTATCGTTATGAATACTCCGAGCTATGGCAAGTTTATCGGCTCGGTTGTGCCGGGCGGTACTGTTATCATTGACAGCACGCTTGTTGACGCAAAGTGCGACAGAACAGACATCAATGTTTATTATGTTCCCGCAACAGCTCTCGCAAACGAGCATGATATGAAGGGTCTTGCCAATATCATTCTTGTCGGCAAGCTGCTCAAGGAAACAAACCTTACTTCTATGGAAACGGTTAAAAAGGCTATGGAAAAGGTCATCCCGCCTAAGAAAGCCCATCTTATAGATGCCAATATCAAGGCAATAGAACTCGGCATGGCTCAATAACGGCGGCTGTGAGCCGCTTCAAATTCCGACCTTTTTAAAGGTCGGCGAGCGGCTGAGAAAGGTGAAACGGTCGGGAATAAACAATATTTTTTGACTTGTTACGCCGTGCGGCAATGTGCCGCTTCAAATTCGCCGTTCCGATTGTTGCCGATATGCTTAACAAGCGTTATCGGCGGAGGCAATTTGATAGTGCGGATTCAGAATTTGGCGATTTAGAAAAGCCGAATATAAAGGAAATCCACTGCTTTCGGGCGGTGGATTTTTGCGGCGGCTGTGAGCCACATCAAATTCCGACCTTTTTAAAGGTCGGCGAGCGGCTGAGAAAGGTGAAACGGTCGGGAATAAACAATATTTTTGACTTGTTACGCCGTGCGGCTGTGAGCCGTTTCAAATTCCGCCTGCGGCTGTGAGCCGCTTCAAATTCGCCGTTCCGATTGTTGCCGATATGTGTAACAAGCGTTATCGGCGGTTACAATATGATAATACAGATTCAGAATTTGGCGATTATGCAAAACCGAATATAAAGGAAATCCACTGCTTTCGGGCGGTGGATTTTTTGCGGCGGCTGTGAGCCACATCAAATTCCTACCTTTTTAAAGGTCGGCGAGCGGCTGAGAAAGGTGAAACGGTCGGGAATAAACAATATTTTTGACTTGTTACGCCGTGCGGCAATGTGCCGCTTCAAAATTCGCCGTTTCGATTGTTGCCGATATGTGTAACAAGCGTTACCGGCGGAGGCAATTTGATAGTGCAGAATCAGAATTTGGCGATTTAGAAAAACCGAATATAGAGGAAATCCACTGCTTTCGGGCGGTGGATTTTAGTTTGTCGAAAAAAACCGATTGATAAAGCAGTATAATGAAATGTATCGCCAACACTGCTTAAAACAGTTTCCGTACCGACAAGGCATTAATAATTTCGTGAGTATACCGGTGCAACTGCTCTAACATTGACTCTTCAAAAAACTCCACTAACCTAAGATATATGTACTAACCTGCGGACGTGTAGCGTTAAGCGTCCCTGCATTAACAGGTCATACAATGTTCAGGTGGTTATACGAGTTCCGCCAACACCCCAGCGGGGTAAGGGTATGGGTAAGGAAAGAGGGGAGCCAAGAGGGAGAAAACCTAAGGGACAGGGATAGGGGCAGCAGTCCCTCCCTGATCCCTTTTGGTTGTCTCCCTCTTTCATATCGACAAGTGTATCCACTCGAATAGCGAACCCGAGAAGTGCTATCCTACAAATAGCACTATCGGTAGCCTGTTATCATTGTCGGAGTTGAACGATATAACAGAAGCACATCAAATAAAAAGACTTTTTATACAGTCTGTATCCACTGCTTTCGGGCAGTGGATTTTTTATATAACTGCTGACTACGGTAAAAATTAACAAACAAAACTTGAAATTAAATTCATAATTCGTATAAAAATTTATATAAAAACACTTGACAAGTTATGAAGAATGTGCTACAATATAGTCACAGTCGGAAACAGGCTGTTGAGATAGAAATTGAAATAGATATTTGAATATGAAAGGGATGATCGTCAAAAAATGAGTAAAAAAGCGTATACAGTCTTGTACTGACCGATGAGATAGTACGGGCGATAGACTCTCTTGCGTACAGAATGAACACCAGCCGCTCGGCACTGATAGACAGGATACTTGCCGAAAAAGCTGTCGATGCAGACGCCGGAGATACGGATGCGTAACATAATGGAAAATATCGGCAGTTTTTTTGACGATGAGATTTTCCGCTTGCAGACTGCGGCGGGCGATGGAGGAATGCTTATAAAAAGCCCGTTGCCTTATAAATACAAGCCGACTATACGTTACTCCGTAGAACTGCTCAGAGAGGACAGGTATCTGGGCAGGCTGAAGGTCAGCTTCAGAACGCAGAATATGGCGCTGATGGAGCTGATGAACGATTTCCTGACCTGCTTTGCAAATATAGAACGCAGACATTTGTCACGCTTTGACGGAATTGACGTGGTGATGCAGATAGACAACGATAAGATGGTAAGGATGCTCAACAAGCCTCTCATCAAGGACGGAAGGAGCGTCAGCGACCCGAATCTTATCGCAGAGGCTATTGCGGATTATGTCAATTTTCTTGACAGGGCAATCAAGCTCTATTTTGAAAACGCAGACAACAGAAAGCAGGCGGTTTCGCTTTGTGGATTCACTTTATAATGAGCGTATCAAGACATTGAAGGTTATCCTGTGATGCCTTGTACAACGAAGAAAGGATGATGTGATATGCTTAACACAAACAATCTGACACAGAAATCAATGGAAGCTATAAGCACTGCGCAGAGTATAGCTGTTTCATATCAGAACATGAACATAGAACAGCAGCATATTCTTCTTGCACTGCTTCAGGCTGAGGACGGACTTATTCCTCAGCTTATAAAGAAGATGGGTGCTGACGCTTCACAGCTTACAAGGCTTACAGAGCAGAGCGCCGCAGGAATTCCGAAGGTAACGGGCAGTGGCAGAGATCCCGAAAAGGTGTATGTATCTCCCGATGTTGATAAGGCATTTACCGCCGCTGAGGAAAAAGCAAAGCAGATGAAGGACGAGTATATCTCGGTAGAGCATCTGTTCATAGGACTTCTTGAAAAGCCGAACTCACAGCTTAAGGACATTTTCGCAAAGTGCGGTATTACCGAAAAGGCATTCTTACAGGCACTTGAGCAGGTAAGGGGGGCAGTGTGCGTGTTACCGGACAGAATCCGGAGGAAACCTACGATGTGCTTAAAAAGTACGGTCAGGATTTAACGGAACTGGCACGGCAGAACAAGCTCGACCCCGTTATCGGCAGAGATACTGAGATAAGGAACGTTATCCGTATTCTTTCCCGTAAGACAAAGAACAACCCTGTGCTGATAGGCGAACCCGGTGTAGGTAAAACAGCTATCGCCGAGGGACTCGCACTGCGTATAGTGCGTGGAGATGTTCCCGAAAACTTAAAGGAGCGCCAGATATTCTCGCTTGATATGGGTGCGCTTGTTGCAGGCGCAAAGTACAGAGGCGAATTTGAGGAAAGACTTAAAGCGGTATTGCAGACCATAAAGAAATCCGAAGGTCAGATAATACTGTTCATAGATGAGCTTCACAACATTGTCGGCGCAGGCAAGTCTGACGGTGCAATGGACGCAGGAAACTTGCTGAAACCTATGCTTGCAAGAGGTGAGCTTCACTGCATAGGTGCAACAACGCTTAACGAGTACAGACAGTACATTGAAAAGGATGCCGCCCTCGAAAGACGTTTCCAGCCGGTAATGGTAAACGAGCCTACGGTAGAGGATACTATTTCTATACTGCGTGGCTTAAAGGAACGTTACGAGGTGTTCCACGGCGTAAAGATTCACGACTCGGCGCTTATTGCCGCCGCAACGCTGTCTGACAGATACATTTCGGACAGATTCCTGCCCGATAAGGCGATAGACCTTGTTGATGAAGCGTGTGCGCTCATCAAGACAGAAATGGAATCTATGCCGTCAGAGCTTGACGACATCCGCAGAAAGATAATGCAGCACGAGATAGAAGAAGCCGCTCTCAAAAAAGGAAACCGACCGTATCTCCGTTGAGCATCTTGCCGAGGTACAGCAGGAGCTTGCCGAAATGCGTTCAAAGTTCAACGAGATGAAGGCAAAGTGGGAGAACGAGGCGTAACGCCATCTCAAAGGTACAGAAACTGCGTGAGGAGATTGAAAGCACCAACAGCCTTATTGAGCAGGCTGAAAAAGAAGCTACGATCTGAACAAGGCGGCAGAGCTTAAATACGGCAAGCTCCCTCAGTTACAGAAGGAGCTTGAGGAAGAAGAAAAGCTTGCAGAGCAGTCAAAGTCTGCCTCTATGCTGCACGATAAGGTTACAGAGGAAGAGATTGCAAAGATTATCTGCCGCTGGACAGGTATCCCTGTTTCAAAGCTGATGGAGGGCGAGCGTGAAAAACTGCTCCACATGGAAGATATACTTCATAAGCGTGTAATAGGTCAGGACGAGGCTGTCGAAAAGGTAAGCGAGGCTATACTGCGTTCAAGGGCAGGCATCGCAAATCCCGATCAGCCTATAGGCTCGTTCCTGTTCTTAGGTCCTACCGGTGTTGGTAAGACGGAGCTTGCAAAGGCTCTTGCCGAGGCTCTGTTTGACGATGAACACAGCATGGTTCGTATTGATATGTCGGAGTATATGGAGAAATTCAGCGTGAGCCGTCTTATCGGTGCGCCTCCAGGATATGTCGGATATGAGGAGGGCGGTCAGCTTACCGAAGCGGTAAGAAGAAAACCCTACTCGGTCGTACTTCTTGACGAGGTAGAAAAGGCTCACCCCGATGTGTTCAATATCCTGTTACAGATTCTCGATGACGGCAGAATCACCGATTCTCAGGGCAGAACGGTAGACTTCAAGAATACTATTATCATTCTGACAAGTAACCTCGGCTCATCGTATATCCTTGACGGTATCAACGATAAAGGCGAGATTTCCGAAGAAGCAAAAAAAACGAGGTCAACAAATTGCTTAAAACGCAGTTCAGACCCGAATTCCTCAACCGTCTTGATGAGATTGTATTCTACAAGCCGCTCCGCAAGGACGAGATTTCCGGTATTGTCGATCTTATGCTCGGCGAGCTTAAGAAACGTCTTGCCGATAAGGAGGTAGGGCTTTGCTATTACAGATGCCGCAAAGGACTATGTAATCGACAACGGCTTCGACCCCAACTACGGCGCAAGACCGCTCAAGAGATTCATACAGCGTAAGATAGAAACGCTTATCGCAAGAAAGCTGATAGCCGATGATGTAGCACCCGGCAGTACGCTGACGGTAGACTATGACGGCGAAAAGCTGATTTGCAGTGAGAGCTGATAAATGAATTACGGTCACGGGCAACAGTCCGTGACCGTATTTTTTGTACTATAAACAGTACAGCTTTCGCCGGAAATATAGACAAGCGGTTATCGGTGTGCTAAAATATATAGTGTAAGGAGTGATATTTTGAGAAAGAAAATAACGGCGGTGCTGACAGCGCTTGTAATGCTTACAGGCTGTACGGCAAATGCTTCCGTTTCGTCGGCAAACGCTTCATCTTCATCCGGCTTTTCGTCGGAAAATGCCTCATCCTCATCCGGCTTTTCGTCGGAAGTATCGGCTGAAGGCTCATCATACGGCGAAACGCAGAGCGTTACCCAGGAAAACGACAATGTAAATAACCTTGATAGCGATGAGATGAAGGTGCATTTTATTGATGTCGGACAGGGCGACAGCATTTTCATCGAACTGCCGAATACAAAGACAATGCTTATAGATGCGGCTGAAAATGAATATGCGGACAGGATAACCAACTATATTTATTCCTGCGGATACAATACGCTTGATTATGTTGTCGCCACTCATCCGCACAGCGACCATATCGGCGGTATGGCTGACGTTATCGGTGCGTTTAATGTCGAAAATGTTATATTGAGTCCCGCAACGCACACGACAAAGACGTATACGAATATGCTTAAGGCGATAGACGACAGCGGTGCTAAGGTAAAAATCGGAGTAGCCGGAACGGAGATTTTCTCTGACGGCGATTTGTCGGCGGTTGTGATTGCACCTGTTACGGAGGACTACAGCGACCTTAACAACTCGTCCGTTATGGTGATGCTGACATATGGGATAACAAGTTTTTATTCACAGGCGATGCGGAAAACGGCGAGGAAAACACTATTACAGCCGATATAGATTGTGATGTGCTGAAGGTCGGCCACCACGGAAGCAGTACCTCGACAAGCAGAGCTTTTCTGACAGCGGCAAGCCCCGAATATGCGGTCATATCCTGCGGTATGGGCAATTCATACGGACATCCGCACACCGAAACGCTCGACAGGCTGAAAGGTGCAGGAGTGAAGATATACCGCACCGATCTGCAGGGTGATATAATAATGACCTGTGACGGCGAAAAAATAACCGTGAATGCAGAGCCGAGTGAGGCAGGCGGTGCATCGTCCGGAGAGAGCAAATCCGAAACGACTAAATCGACGACCACAACAAAAATAACCAATACAACGGTAACAGAGAAACCTGCGGAAGAAAATCCCGTAAGCTATTCGTATGTGCTGAATACTAACACTATGAAGATACATCGTGCAAGCTGCTCATCGGTAAGTCAGATGAGCGAAGAGAATAAAGGCTATACGAATGACTATGACGGGGCGATAGCGCAAGGGTATGTGCCGTGTAAGAAGTGTAAGCCGTGAGGAAGCTGAAACGGAAAATGCTTCTGCTGTTTTACAAAACATCAGAAGCATTTCATACTGTCGATAAACCTATATAATTTTTGAAAATGGGGTCGCAGGGGCGTAGCCCCCGACAGGGTCTAGGGGCTGTAGCCCCAGTAAAATCCCCCTTTCCCGGGGAAAGGGGGCAGGGGGATAGGGGTAGTGAGTTAGAAGTTTGTTTCAAAAACATACTTTTTCTACAAACTGAAATGCTTCTGCTGTTTTACAAAACGGCAGAAGCATTTTTGCATAAATTGTTCCGAACAGGTTGACAATACCACATTCCTGTGCTAAAATAAAACTGCGACACAATTCAATATTTAAACTGTGAAAGTATTCATTTTTACTACGGTAAAAGTGCATGCTCTATTTTCGTATACTTTCACAGGATATGAATTGTGTCGCAGCAATCGGAGTTGTGCATTTTTCGGTGCGTGGCTTCGGCTGCGCACTTTTTTATTTTAGAAAGGAATATGAAAACATGAGAGCAAAGAAATTTTCGGCGGTTGTGGCTGCGGCAACTGCGGTGGTGGTTATGCTGACTGGTTGCGGCGAGGGCGAGCAGAGCAGTAATACGGTGAACAGTGAAAGTTCGGCGATGAGTGGGGAAGTAAGCAATGAATCGACTGTAACTTCAAATCAGTTGGTAAGCAGTGATGAAAGTGCAGAAAGTTCAGTAGAAAGTGTATCCGGTGATGTTGTCAGCAGTGATACAGTACCTGTAGAACCTTTCAGCTATAGCTTATGCAATGATTTTAAAGGAAACGTATCTGCTATGATAACCTCATATAACGGAACAGAGAGCGAAATAACATTGCCGATAACAGAATTTCAAGGTTATAAAGTAAGAGTTATCGGAACAGAGGCATTTAAGAACACGGGTATTAAGAAAATTGTTGTTCCTGAAGGCTACACATCATACGAAGAAGGAGCTTTCAATGATTGCACCGAGCTTGAAGAATTATATCTGCCTGATAGTATGGAAGATTTTATGAAAAGCGATTATTCTAAAATAACAGACGATTTTCAGAATTGCATGAAACTCACCAAAGTTCAATTTATGGGAAATACGATAAACATGAGGGAAGAGTTAATAGGTGATGTATACAGTAGTTATAACATCACAGCCGATTTCTTGAGTCGTGCTTTACAAGAATATATGTATGATGTCAAAAAAAGCAAGAACGGTACTTTCGCAGGAACAGCAACAATACCGGTTTATTTCGGAGATTCAACAGGAAATGATGAACAGGTAAAAATTGATTTATCAAATGTTGATCTGGATATAAGCGGTGTTGACGAAAACGGTGAGGAATGGAGCAGTGAAAAATTCTTTGAAAAGCTCAAAGAAAGATACCAAGAAGATTTTCCTACCCTCAACGGCTATGCTATTTTTGTACTCAAAGATGGAAAATATACGCAGGTTGCATATTCCGCTGAACTGGACATTACGAAATATAAAGAAATAACAGATGAAGATTACACCGACAAATATTGTATAGGCGATGCCGTAGTAGCAAAATGGGATTATTGATAACAGCTAATTAAATAAACTTGCCCTCCCTGCATACTCAGGGAGGGCAATTCGTATATTCTTGAAAAGTAAAAAATGGAACTTCCGTTTAAAAATATCGTCAACATCCGCCGATAACGGAGGTGTAGCAAAACTCAAACTGTCAGAACGGCAAATCTGAGGCGGCTCACAGCCGCAACGGCGAATTTGTAGCGGCTCACAGCCGCTCATTCAATATTCTGTATCTGTTCTCTTATCTTCTCGATTTCGCTCTTCATATCCACAACAAGTCTTGTTATGCGGATATCTGCCGCCTTTGAGCCGATAGTGTTTGTTTCCCTGTTGATTTCCTGTACCAGAAAATCAAGCTTTCTGCCTATCTCCCTTGTCGCTGTCGAGCATTGAGCGCAGCTGTGAAAGGTGGGAGTGCAGACGTACCGTTTTCTTCGTCAACGGCTGTCTTTTCGGAGAATATAGCCGCCTCGGTGAGTATCCTCTGCTCGTCAATATCCGATGAGCCGAGTATCTCTTTGAGCTTGTCCTCTAATCTCTTACGGTATGCGGCGGTGCTTTCGGGTGAGTAAATTTCAACCTTGCTTACCATATCCTCTATTACATCTGCCTTTTCGAGTACATCAGCCTTGAGTGCCGCACCCTCTGTTTCACGCATTGCAATGAACTTGTCGAGTGCCGAGCCGACTACCGATGAAATATCAGCCCAAAGCTGTTCCTCGTCTGTTTCTTCCTTTATCACTGTGAATACATCGGGTATTCTGAAAAGGTCGGATGCGGAAAGATCGTCCGTTATGCCAAGGTCGGGAGCGATAGTGCGGATAGCTTCTATGTACTGTGATGCTACCTGCTCGTTTACCTTTACCGAGGTGTCCTTTACATCTATGTTGTAAACGAGGAGCGACAGTTCGACCTTACCTCTTGTTATCTTTTCCTTGAGCATTGTTTTCAGCTTAGGCTCAAGATACTGGTAGTTGCGTGGGAGTTTTGATGAAAATTCAAAGAACTTGTGATTGACACTTCTGATTTCGGCGATGATTTCTCTGCCGTTTATTACAGCCTGTTCTCTGCCGAAACCCGTCATACTTCTTATCATAGTGGGTATCCTTTCTGTTTTTATATTTTCTCTGTTGGGGCTACGCCCCAAACCCCATTTATAGATATATTATATTTTCAGGTCGCCGCTTTCAAGCATTGATTGTGCGGCAAGTAATATTCCTGTTTTTCCCGATGGATAGGTGATACCGCCCTGGAGCCATACCGCAAACGGCTCTCTGAGCGGTGCGTCTGCTGAAAGCTCTATGCTTGCTCCCATTGTAAATGCGCCTGCCGCCATTATGACCTTGCTGTCATATCCGGGCATATCCCACGGCTCAGGTGTCGCCATAGAGTCAACGGGCGAGCCGTTCTGTATACCCTTGCAGAATGCACAGAGAGCGTCAGGTGTGCCGAGTTTTATTGCGGCGATAATATCCGTCCTGTTTTGATTGTACTTAGGGAACGTTTCATAGCCGAGCAGTGAGAAAAATGCACACGCAAAAACAGATGTCTTTACAGCGCTTTCAACTATCTGCGGAGCTAAGAAGAAGCCGAGATACATACCCCTGTTTTCGTCCAGCGAACAGCCTACCTCTTTGCCCGTTCCGACAGTAGTCAGACGGTAGCTGCCCAGCTCGACCAGATCCTTTCTGCCTGCTATATAGCCGCCTGTGCGGGCAATCGCACCGCCGGGATTCTTGATAAGACTGCCGATAATAAGATCTGCGCCGACCTCGGTAGGCTCACGCTTTTCCACAAATTCACCGTAGCAGTTATCGACCATTATAATTGCGTCACTGTTTACGCTCTTGACAGCGCTGATTATCTCGCCTATCTTGCTTATTGACAGCGAATCACGGAGCGAATAACCCCTCGAACGCTGGATATATGCCACCTTACAGCCCTTAGCTACAGCCGCCTTTATTCCCTCAAGGTCGGGTGTACCGTCGGGGAGAAGATCCACCTGCGCATACTTTACGCCGAACTCCTTCAGCGATCCGCCGTGTTCGCCGTTTATGACCTCCGTTAATGTATCATACGGTGCGCCTGTTACACACAGCAGTGTGTCACGGGACGAAGCACGCCGAACAGGGCAGTGGAGAGTGCGTGCGTACCGTTTACAAAGCTGTGACGGACAAGTGCGTCCTCCGTGCGAAAAACCTCGGCATATACCATGTCAAGCTTATCTCTGCCGTCATCGTTGTAGCCGTAGCCGATAGTGCCTTTAAGATGCATTTCGCTGACACGGTTGTTTATAAATGCGGAGAGTACCTTGTTTCCGTTGTACTCTGCGGTTTCGCTGATTTTCGCAAACTGTTCGCTTGCCATTTCTTCGGCCTTCTTTGCCGTTTCGAGCAGTCTGCCGTCAATATTGAAAAATTCCATTTTTATCCTCTTGCTATTTCATACGCTGTACCTGTCGCCGTAAATCCGCAGTTTATATAAAACCGCTGTACGTTTTTCTTGCAGATAAGCGTTATTTTTCTGTTGTCAAGTAAATTAGCCGTACAGGAAAGCAGTGCTGTTCCTATGCCGTTTTTCTGCATATCCCGTCTTACTGCGATGTGCGACAGAAAACAGCTTTTATCATCATCGAAAAGCACTGTCGCCGTTGCAGCGGGTTCGCTCCCGTAATACATTACGATAAGCCTTGATATACCGTGACGTACACGGTGGCAGGTGTCTGCATACCATTCGTCAAACTGATAGTCGGAAAGTGAAAATCCGCTTTTCAGTATCTCAAATACAGTGCGGTAGTCCTCGGTAAATTCCGCTTTCAGCCGATCGTTACACACGGCAGGCATTTGTCCCGATGTCATTATATAAAGCGTTTCGGATTCTTCCGACAGCTTGATATCCGACATTACGGCTTTTGCACCGAGCATTTCCGAAAACGTTATAATGCTTTTGCAATTCGCCGTTTTTCGTTGCAGTGAACATAAAGCTCACCGCCGTAATAAAGGGCAAGCATATTATCGCCGGTATCGCCCTCATAGAACGTGCAGAAGTCATACCCCGTTCCGTAAGCCTTGCAATACGCATTTATCCGCCCGACTATCACATTGTCTGACGGATAACCGGGCGGCAGTGCGCCGTATATTCTTCTTATCATTTTTCCGCAAGCGCAAGATACATTGCATACGCAAGCTCAGCGGTACTTTGCACATCGCTTTTCTTTATCATACACGACGGCGAGTGCAGATACCTGCACGGAACGGATAGTGCGACTGTTCTGATACCGCCGACAGATGAATGGATTGCTCCGCTGTCGTTACCGCCTGCTACAAGCGTCTTTGTCTGGCAGGGAACGTTTATCTCCTTTGCCTTTTTCAAAGCCGAGCCGATACAGCTCACGGTCATATATCGTACTTCTGTCCATATAGCTTACTACACAGCCCTTGCCAAGTTCGCATACACGCTTTTCACCGTCATTGCCCGAAAAGTCGCAGGCTGTGGTGGTTTCAAGGACGATAGCGTAATCCGGCTTTACCGTATAAGCGGCAACCTTTGCGCCTCTCGTACCTATCTCCTCCTGCACAGTAAACACGCAGGTAACGTCATACGGCAGATTCTTATTCAGTATATCTACCATAATGGCACAGCCTATCCTGTCATCAAGCGCTTTCTCACGCAGATAGCCGTTGCCAAGTTCGGTATAATCGCTTTTGAAATATGCGCAGTCACCGAGAGAAACGTATTTTTCCGCTTCCGCCTTTGATGAAGCGCCGATGTCTATTGTCAGCGTGTCAAGCTTTACCGGTTCGTCACGCTCTTTGGGCGACTGCTGATGTACAGCCTTGCCGCCGACTACTCCGACAGTGCCGTTTTTTGAAGTGAAGCTGTCTGCCGATAACTACTTCTGGATTGATACCGCCGACAGTTGTAAATTTAAGATTTCCGCTATCGGTGATGTAGGTCACGATAAATCCGACCTCGTCCTGATGGGCGGCAAGCATAACCTTGTTTTTCGGGGTCTCAGCACCCTTTTTATTTACTATGATGTTGCCCAGCGGGTCGATTCTTGCGTCGCATTCCTGCGGCAGCATTGAAAGTATCAGCTTTGTTACATCGCCCTCATCACCGCTCGTACCGTCGGCAAGACACAGCTTTTTATATTCTCAAACAATTCAGCCATTTTCGGCACCGCCCTTCGTGGCAAAAGCCGTAATCAGCTTTGCTGTGGATATAACATCGTCTGTGTCGATGATTTCGGCTGGAGTATGCATGAATTTAAGCGGAATTGACAGTGTGCATGCCTTTGCACCCGATTTGTTCACGCTCATAGTGTCGGCGTTTGTTCCTGTTTTTCCGCCCATGACCTCAAGCTGATAAGGAATATTTTCCGATTTTGCAAGTGATATGAGCCTGCCTGACAGCTCTCTTGAAAGTGACGGTGCAATGCCTATCATAACGCCCTTTGACATATCGGCGCATTTCGCCCTGTCGCTGTCGGGAGTTTTCGCAAAGCTGACGTCCATTTCAAGAATATAGTCGGGGTCAAGGTCATATACGGCTATTTTCGCACCGCTCTCTCCCGTTTCTTCCTGCGCAGTGAACGATACGTCAAGGTCAAACGCAAGTTCCTTACTTTTAAGCATTTCGAGAGCAGCCAGTATAGAAGCTACTCCGCACCTGTCGTCAAGCGCACCTGCACAGTATCTTGTGCCGAGCATAGCCACAGGCTCACAGTCGAAGGTTATCCTGTCGCCAAGCTCAATACGGCTTTCAAGTTCCTGCTTTGTATAGCCCGTGTCTATAACGATTTCCTCAATTTTAGGTACTCCGTCGCCGCTCTTTACATGGGGCGGAAGAACGGATACAACGCCCTTTACCTTTTCCTTGCCGTGAATCGTCACGCTCTGCGCCGCAAGCACACGTCTGTCAGGACCGCCTACCGCACCGACCTTTATAAAGCCGTTATCGTCAATAAACGATACGATAAGTCCCACCCTGTCGATATGTGCGTCAAGCAGAAGTTTCGGCTTGTTGCCCGTACTTTTTATATGTCCGATAACGTTGCCGAAATCGTCAATACTGCAGTCGTCCGTGTAGCTTTCAAGCATTGACAGTGCAATTTCGGACGCACTTCTTTCATCGCCCGAAACGCCGTCAACACTGCACAGACGGTACAGCATACTGTTAATATCCATTGTCATCTTTCTTTCATGGCTTAATATAAGCCGTCCATTTTTATCTTTTCCTTTACTCTTTCAAGCTCTGCTATAAACTGCTCATCGAGCTTGCTTAAGCTGTAGCCCTTCGGGAAGATAAGCACGTCCTTGTTTACCTTGTAGGGAACATCGCATTTCAGTTGTACCATTGCGTGCTGTTCAAGACAGCTTTTAGGGACGGGCGAAACCCACATATAAGTGTTATACAGGTTTCCGAGCAGGTCAAACTGACTTCCTCTTTCATAAACATATATACGCTTTTTACGGTGTTCCGAAACGCTTGAACGTGATACCTTCGAGAATGACAGCGACGGCACGGAAAGGTCGCCGTGTACTATCTCGATATAATCCTCTAAGTCGGAATATTTCACTATACCGTCCGGATTTTCCTTTGCAAGCGGGCTGTCCTTGTTCACAAGAAGCCTGTATTCAAACTCCCATAACGGACGGTATTTCAGATTCTTCCCGTCAAGCATTGCAAAATACTGCTTTTCGTGGATATTCTGATACCTGATTATTCCCAGCTTGAAGTCGAAGTTCAGGATGTTGTTGATAGCGTCCATCGAATTTGTTTCCTTGAAATTGATGGATATTTCCTTGTCGGTATCAAGCAGGCTCACAAAGTTTGAAAATGCCTTTGTGATATAGGTAGCTCTTGGAACGGAAATGCTGAAACGCACACCGTCATCCACCTTAGGCTTGTAGAGCGATACCATTTCGTCAAACTGATCAAGCACCGCCTTTGCGTAGCCTAAGAATTCGCCGCCCTTTTCCGTAGGAGCAACCCCTTTTGTAGTCCTGCGGAATATTGTGATGCCGATTTCATTTTCCAGCTCTTTTATAGCCTTGCTGAGATTAGGCTGTCCCATGAATAAATTGTTTGCCGCCTTTGTGATCGAACCGGTTTTTTCGATCTCAACCGCATATTTAAGATGCAGCAGGTTCATTTAAAACCATATCCTTTCATCACAGAGGGAAAAACCTCTGTTAAATTATAACCCTTTTAATATTTAATTTTCTTTTTTTAGGTTCAACGTGTGAAAAAAGACTGTATTGCCTCTGTTATAGTCTTTTCGTGTGCGAGCTTACCGTACTTGTCAACCTCTGCCTTGTTTTTTTTCGCCGTGTGTCAGGCAACCTGCTCCCCCCGATGCAGCCGCCGACACAAGCCATACCTTCAATGAAGTTGTTGGGCAGAAGATTCTTTGATGCACGCATAAGCGCACGCTTGCATTCTTCGATACCGTCGCAGGAAAGTCCGTTCAGCTTGAAGTCCTCGTTGCCCTGCTCCTTGAGAGCCTCGGCAACTGCGTCTGCAAGACCGCCGCAGCGTGCGAATATTCTGCCGTAGTACGATGCGTTATCAAGCACCGTTCCCTCAAGCTCGGATACCTCTATATCCTTGCTGTCGAAGATAGCCTGTAACTCTTCAAACGTCATTGCATAGTCTACATAAGGCTTTTACCTTATCCCACTGTACCTCCATCTTCTTTGCTGTGCAAGGTCCGATGAATACTACCTTGGCTGTGGGATCGCTGTCCTTGATGTACTTTTGCTATTTCAGCCATAGGTGACAGGTTGTGTGAAATCTTGTCTGTCATAGTCGGGAATGCCTTCTCGATGTACATTACGAATGCGGGACAGCACGAGCTTGTAAGGAAGCCCTTTTCGGCAAGCTCCTTTGACTCCTTGTACGCTACCATATCCGCACCGAGCGCCGCCTCAACTACGCTGTGGAAGCCAAGCTGCTTGATAGCCGTAACCACCTGATCGAGCTTCGCATAGCTGAACTGGCTTGCGATCGAGGGCGCTACAACCGCATAAACCTTATACTTCTTGCCGTTGTCACTGCCCTTTAACGTTTCTATAATGTCAACGATATATGACTTGTCACTTATTGCACCGAACGGGCAGGTGTAAACGCACGCACCGCACGAAATGCACTTGTCGTTGTCAATGTGAGCCGCCGCCGAGCTTGTGTCTGTCGCTCTTGAGATAGCGCCTATCTTGCAGGCTCTCTCACACGGACGCTTGAATTCCAGAATAGCACCGTAAGGACAAACCTTTGCACACTGACCGCAGTTTACGCACTTTGACTTGTCGATGTGCGCCTTCTGATGCTCGTCAAATGTGATAGCACCCATACGGCAGACATCTTCGCAGCGGTGCGCTATACAGCCTCTGCACGCCTCCGTTACATCATATCCGCCTACGGGACATTCGTCGCAGGCAATATCTATTACCTCAATTACGTTGGGATTTGTCGGATCGCCGCCCATAGCGATCTTTATACGTTCCGAAACGATAGCTCTCTCCTTGTAGATACAGCATCTCATTGTGGGCTTATCCTTGACTATTTTCTTCGCAACGTCATTAAAGAAGCTGAACGAATCTGCAGGCTTTTCAGTACCCTCTGTCGTCCATGCGTGTCTTGCGACTTCTCTTAAAAACCTTGTACTTCAGATACTGTACCTTGGTGTCAAACTTTCTTAACTTCTTGTCCATTTTTCTTACTGCGGATTTTTTCCCCGCCGACCGCCCGAGCGGCCGCTCCTTTCACATAGTTTTTTTTTCTTCTTGTTCTACTTTTTTTTATATCGCTTTCTCTTTAGAATTAGCTTCAATCTGTTGCCAAACCTATATTTTAAATAAATAATATGGGGTTTGGGGCGTAGCCCCAAGCGGGTGAGGGCGGCAGCCCCACTCAGCCCCTTTCCTGGGGAAAGGGGTTTGGGGATTGGGATAGAGAACTTGCTCTATTTTTAAAACAGAATTTTTCTATAAGCTAAAGAAATTCCTTTAGAAATAGCTTACTTTAATTTTTCTTGCCCATTTGCCTCAGGCATTTGCTCAGCTCGTCAACAAGCTGCATTTTTATATTGAAGGTGATAGGCAGGTTAGGGTTCTGGTGTGCCGCATTGACAGCCCTGCCCACATAGAAATTAATATCTGTAGCGTCCTCAAAGAGCATTCTCGCTATGCACGATGCACCGTCCTGAAGTATTGTCCAGTCATCGTACAGCTTGTTTTCACCCAGATAATCCTTAGCGTAGTCAAGCACCTTGCTTATCGTGATAACGCCCTCGGTAACTATATCTACACCCTCAATGGTAGCCATAGGCGGAATATCGGGGCTGATATAGTCAAGGCAGGGTATAACCGGCTTTCCTAAGAACTGTCCCGTAAGTGTAGATGTCGTACCGCCGCAGACAATATGCTTTCCTTCTTTTGAAAAGAACAGCGTCATCATCTTGTTCAGATCCTTTGGATCGGACGGCGGACCTATCATAAGGTTCACCTGTTCACGCTCACGGATCTTTATGACCCCGACAGTAGTATCATCGCCCGGCGAGCCGCCGTACAGCCTTACGCATTCGTCAAGCAGAAGCGTGGCAAGCGCCTTTGCGGAATACTCCCTGTCATATACGCCTTCCATGAATTCTATTATATTATCTCTCTGCCACCCGAAATTCAGCGATGAGCCGACGCCTGCATAGATAGCGCCGTCGCTTGTGGTGATAAAGGTATCGTCCAGCTTCAGCTGTACCTTTGAAATATATATCGTCTTGCCGTCTATCTGATTTATGGTTTTCGGATAGTCAAAATTCTTGCCGTCACGCAGCATTATCACCTGCGGATTATCGTACTGGATTATCTCGGCTTCCTTGTTGTTTACCACCCTGATGATTGTAAAGGTCGAATATGCGACCTTGCGTACCTCGCACACGGGAAGCGTTGCCGCCATTGTTGCAACGCAGTCCTCAACGCTCATACTGTTCGCCATCATAGTGGATATTATCTTTGAGGTCAGCGTTGAAAGAATTGACGCTTTTACACCGCTTCCCAGTCCGTCTGCCAGCACGAAAAACAATCGAGTTTTCGTCCTGCTCGACAAGCTCCACATGGTCGCCGCAAAGCTGTTCATCGTGCTTGTTGACGCTCAGATAACCTATATCGGTGCAGAAGCTGAACGCTTTACTGTTCATCATTTGACAGGTTCTCCTTAAGTTTTGTAAGTGCAACCTTTGTTTCAGCGGTCGTTTCACCGAGCAGTGACGCTATTTCCTGAACGACACGCATCTGCTTTTCGATTACCTTGTCAGTGACCGCAATAGTTTCGGCGGCGTTCTTCTCACGCTTCGCCCTTGATATTTCTTCGCCTGTAATATCACGCATTATCGACATTATGATATGATAGCTCTTATCATATATTATCGTTTCCTCGACATACTTTCCGTATTCGGCTAGATATGTACGCTTGTTGTGGATATTTTCACCCGTGCTCATAACCTCAAGATATGATACCGGGTCGAGTATCCTGACAACAGGACAGCCCATAACATCTGACAGGCTCTTTATATTCATTATTTCACGGGCGGCCTTGTTTATCTGCTGTACTTCAAGGTCCTCGCTGAGTACCATAATGCCGTTGGGCGTGTTGTTGATTATATTATCCGAGAAGCTCTCCGCTTTCTCCTTGAGATACGGCAGACACATTGTAAGATCCGCCTTGCCCTGTAATATAGCTACCGCTTTTTCACGGCAGGTATCATATCCGCAGCTTCCGCAGTTAAGCTCCTGTGACGGATCGCTCTTGTTCATCTTGCGGAGTATTTCTTCTATTGCCTTGCTTCCGGGCATGGTTTTCTGCATACTGATAAACGGGAGCGATTTTGTCATATCCGCAAGCTCCACAGTATCAAATCTGCCGCTTCCGGCAAACTCGTCCACAGCCCTTCTTTCGTGTATAACGCCCTCGTGCTTTTTATCCATAGCAGGACCGCCTATACAGCTGTTGACGCAGGCGGACATTTCTATAAAGCACTTTCCCACGTTGCCGTCTATAATATCACGCAGAGCGTTACGGCAGTTCTCCACACCGTCTATCGCCATATAGAGATATTCGGGGTTGTCCTTGTTCATAGAACGCAGAATGCCCGATGTCGTGGGATACAGCCTTGTCTTTGCCCTGTCGCTTCTTCCGGCATTGTCAGAAACCGGACAGACCTCTATGTTTTCTTCCTTGAGCCAGCCTGTAAGCTCCTCAAATGTAAGCACGCAGTCTATAGCACCTGCGTAAGCGTCAGCCTCCGCCTTTTTCGAAAGGCACGGGCCGATGAACACGGTGTGACAGCCGGGATATTTCTTCTTGAGTATCTCTCCGTGCGCAAGCATGGGCGATTTCACCTGTGCAAGATAGGGGAGAGCCTGAGGGTAGTATTTCTGTATAAGCGTATTTACCGTGTGACAGCACGAGCTTATGATTATTTTATGCTCGCCGTCCGCAACCAGCTTTTCATACTGCTCGGTAACAAGCTGTGCGCCCTCGGCGGTTTCCTCCGCTCCCGCAAAGCCCAGCTTTTTAAGAGCGTCGTTTAAAGCGGTTATGCCGATACCGTCATAGTTTGCCACAAAGGACGGAGCAATGCTGACATAAACGGGAGTACCCGAGGCAATAAGCTCTTTTGCTTTGCCCACATCGTTTCTTATCTGTTTTGCGTTCTGCGGACAGGCTACAAAGCACATACCGCACAGAATACATTCGTCCTCGACAATGTTCGCCTGCCCGTCAGAAAAACGGATAGACTTTACCGGACAGTGTCTTATACATTTATAACAGTTTTTTGCAGTTGGATTTCTTCAGCCGTAAATAACTCATATATTACACCTTGCCATAAGTTTTAGCAGTGAATTTTTTTTCCGCATTCACAATAAAGCGCTCGTGAGAGCCCTTGCCGATAACATCCTTTTCATCCCTTGCAACGACCTCAAATACAAGTCTGCGGTTGTCGATTTCGGTAAGGACCGCTTCTGCGGTAACATTCATACCGACGGGAGTAGCGGCAACGTGTGCAACATCCAGCTTTGTGCCGACAGTGGTCTGTCCGTCCTCAAGCTGTCCTTCAAGCGCCTTGCAGGCAGCCTTTTTCTATAAAGTGCGATCATCGCAGGAGTAGCGAAAACTTTGAGTGAGCCGCTGCCCATTGTGACAGCCGTATTGGTGTCATCGACCTTAACTTCCGCTTTTCCTTTTGTTCCTGTTGTGAGCATTTAAAATTCACCGTTCCTGTTTATTTTTTTTGTACCTCCGTCAGTCAAGACAGACAAGTACCTTTTCGTCAAATATCTGCTGGAAGTTGTTTTTTCGTTTACTCCGCAGATTATTTCATCGTCTATTTTTATCGTAACGCCGTCTGTGCATCTTCCAAGACAGAAAGCAGCACCGAGGTTTACCTTATCCCCGATATTGTGGTTTGCTATGTAGTCTTTTTGCAAGCTCGATGATTTTGTACGAGCCTTTCAGATGGCATGAGCTGCCGACGCAGATGCTGATGTTCTTCATAATACTGTTTCCTTTCGAATAAAGCGGAGTTATCAGAAAATGTGACCGTCCCTGATTTCAAACTCCAGATTTTGTGAAAAGCACCGCAAGAGAAGCCGCAAGATTTTCATACTGGACTATTACGCCGGTCGGAACAGACAGATGTACAGGTGCAAAATTCCATATTGCAAGTATACCGCTTGCCACCATTTTGTCGCATACCGATTGTGCGCATTCCGGAGGAACGCAGATTATACCGATATGTACTTTAAGCCTTGAGCATATATCCGCCATTTTATCAGCCGGAAGTATGCGCTTGCTGTCCAATAATGCTCTCATCCGTGTCAAATGCCGCTACTATGTTAAGTCCGTAGCGGTCAAATTCCTTATATGAGAGAAGCGCCTGTCCAAGCTTTCCCGCACCTGCGATTACCGCCTCTTTCGTATTGTCATATCCGAGAAAGCTCTCAAGATCACGGATAAGCTCCGCCGCAACATAACCCGTTTTCGGCTTGCCTCCCGTAACGCTTACCGATGCCAGATCCTTACGGACCTGCACCTCGTTCAGTTTAAGATCGTTTGCAACAGTGGTAGCGGAAATATTGCGTACCCCGTCCGCCTGCTTTTTCTTCAGATAATCAAGATAGAATGGCAATCTCCTAAGTGCCTGCCTAGAAATTGTACCGTTCATTTGTTCTGCCTTTCTGTGCGGAAGATATAGTTCCTCCGTCTGTCTATACATATAATATTATATTAAAAAATGTAAGCCCTGTCAACCGATTTCGCCAAAATCGTTAAAATTTTATCGAATTGACGGACGAATACTCCAGGACAGGTAAAAACATACCTGAAATGCCGTCTGAAAGAATTTTTTTGTAGTTTTGTACAGTAACATAACAGCAACATAACACAAAACCGCTCCCGACTGTATAAGCCGGGAGCGGTTTTCAGTATTCGATTTATTTATGCCAACTCTTCCGCCAGCTCATCGATCTGTGCCACGCTTGCATCATTTCAGCGCACAGGTGATCTTGACCGTCTTGTCAAGGATATTAAGTTCCTTCGACTTTTCAAACATACCTGCCATGACCTTAGCCGCCATAGGTGCCCATGCACCGTTTTCGATAAACGCAACCGTCCTCTTCTGATAGTTTCTCTCGGTAAGACCCTCTATGAACGTTCTCATAAACGGGAATACATCCGCATTATAGGTAGGGGTTGCAAGCACCAGCTTGCTGTAAGCAAATGCGTCCGAGATTGCTTTGGACATATCGCATCTTGCAAGGTCTGTGATAATAACATCAACATTCTTTGCCTTCAGCTTGTCATATAAAAGCTCTGCGGCTTTCTTTGTGTTGCCGTAGATTGAAGCGTAAGCTATCATAACGCCGTCCTTTTCGGGAACGTATGACGACCACTTGTTGTAAAGATCAAGATAATGTGCGAGGTTTTCGCTCAGCACAGGACCGTGTAACGCACAGATTTTCTCTATATCAAGTGTAGCGGCCTTCTTGAGAAGCGCCTGAACCTGCGCACCGTATTTTCCCACAATGCCGATATAATATCTGCGTGCCTCATCATCCCACGTCTGCTCGCTGTCGGGTGTACCGAACCTGCCGAAACCGTCCGCAGAGAACAGGATCTTGTCCTTTGAGTCATACGTTACCATAACCTCCGCCAGTGTACCATAGGAGCGAATACGAAAGTCAGAACGTGACTGCCAAGCGTCAGAGTATCGCCCTCTTTTACGGTAAGCGTGTTTGTTATGGTAAGGTCGGGGAAAAAATCCCTTTATCATCGTGAATGTCTTTGCGTTGCCGACTACCGTTGTATCGGGATAGAATTTCAGAAATTCCGCAATACTTGCCGAATGGTCAGGCTCCATATGCTGAACCACCAGATAATCCGGCTTCCTGTCGCCAAGCTCCGTTTTTACCTTTTCAAGCCATATTGCCGAAAAGTTTATATCGACAGTATCCATAACCGCCGTCTTTTCGTCAAGAATGACATAAGAGTTGTAGGAAATGCCGTCAGGCACTTTGTACTGACCTTCAAACAGGTCGATCGTGGTGTCGTTTACACCGACATATTTTACGTCTTCTGAGATAAACATATTAAAATTCTCCCTTCTTTTTTCAAGAAATCTACAGATATTTTAACACATCTGAAATAAAAAATCAATAGGTAAATTCAAATAAATTCACGGTTTACAAAGAAATCAGTATTTATTATCGTTGTTCTTCCGCTTTTCCTCGATATGTCGCACACGTTCTTCAAAAATGCTCCTTCAGCATCTCGTTTTTTCTCGTTCGCCTTGTCCGAGATTTGCATCGTACCTGTCAACCACATTGTCGCTTATCTTAACAAAGTTTTTCGGTAAGCCTTTCCTTTACCGTGTCGATTTTTGAAGCGTCACCGCTGTTATCTGCCGTTATCGGTGCATTTTTATCTGCGCTTTGGTTTTTGTCCGTATGCCGAAGAAGCATAGCAACTCCCAGTACAAGTGTGGTAAGGTAGACGATAACGCCAGAACAGGTTATTATTATCAGCTTATCGCTTTCGCTGAGCCACATCGCATATACCGTAAGCGAGCGGATAAGAGTAACTGCGGATACGCCTGCGTCCGCAAGAGAAATGTTTCGTATAGCACTGAGAAGCGGCGAGCGGTGCTGCTGCACTTTTATAAGGTTGATTATCGCACGGGCAAGCTTTATGACCGTGTACACAGCTATACTTGCGATGACAAGCCTTGCATATTGCCGTGCCGTATTGTGTATCATACTGTACAGCTCGATAAGCATAAGTACCACGCTCATAACAATAAAAACATCATACCCGTAAACCGCATTACATATACTTCCGATACTACCTGTATGCCCTTGTCCAGCTTTTTCTCATACGATACAGCCATATAACGCATCACGGCAAGCAGACCGTAATACACGCACAGTATCATAAACCATATCGAGCCGTAGAACAGACCGAGAACGCCGTTGTATGCGGCATAGGCGACATTCAGTGTCAGCGAGCCTGCGGTGTACAGCACTATCCGAAAACGCTTGCTTTGCGTGAACAGGCGGATAAATTCTTTCAGCCTGAGCCTGTGTTTTTCAGTTTATCCGCCTCCTTTGAGAATTAAGTGCCGTCACAATTTATAACCGTGACGGCATAGCTTGCTATTATATTTTACCTTATCCGCACAGAAAATGCAAATATCATATCATTTTATCATAGCTGTCAAGGAAGTGGTGCTTTTCCCCTCCCTTTTTCCACGCAATGACAGTATCAATATTCACGTTTTCAACGCTCTTGAAAATATGCTTTTCAACCTCAGGATTTGTCTGCTTCAGCTTTGCAATAAGCTGTTTTATCTCCACACGCTTTGAACGGTTCTCCTCGTTGTTGCAGGTAGTGCAGGTGTCCGTGAATTTGCAGGCGCACTGGATAAAGTGCAGACCGTTGTAGTCCCTCCACGCTTTTATATCGTCCTCACGCACAAGGTCCAGCGGACGTATAAGCTCCATTCCCTCAAAGTTCGTGCTGTGGAGCTTCGGCATCATCGTCTGTATCTGAGCGCCGTACAGCATACCCATAAGTATCGTTTCTATCACATCGTCATAGTGATGTCCGAGCGCTATCTTGTTACAGCCGAGGCTCTTTGCATAGTTATACAGGTGACCTCTCCTCATCCTCGCACAAAGATAACAGGGAGATTTTTCAATGTTATAAACAGAATCGAAAATGTCCGACTCGAATATCTCTATCGGTATTTTCAGCTTGCGTGCGTTCTCCTCGATAACATTCCTGTTTGCCGTGCTGTAGCCGGGGGTCCATTACGATAAATTTCACCTCGAACGGAAAATCGCTGTGGCGGTGAAGCTCCTGAAACAGCTTAGCCATCAGCATAGAATCCTTACCGCCCGAAATACATACGGCGATACGGTCGTTTTCCTTTACAAGCTCATACTGCTTTACAGCCTTTGTGAATGCCGCCCATATCTTTTTTGCGGAACTTCTTTTTGCAGGCTCTGCTCGACACGCTTCGAAACCTCGTCAGCCTGCTCCTTCTGCATTACAGCAAGAAGCCATGCGGCATATCCGCCCGAAAGCGAATATGCGTCATAGCCCATTTCCGATAATTGTTCTGCGGTATCTACGCTGAATTTTCCTCTTGCACAGCAGATAATCAGCTTCTGAGTTTTGTCCTCAGGCGGTGCGGCTAAAAGCTCGTCTGCCGAAACCGATACAGCACCCTCCATAACGCCGTACAGCTTTTCCTGCTCACTGCGTGTATCATATAAAATATAGCTGTCGGGGGAGAGCCTTTCAAGCTCGCTTACGGTTATTTCCAAAGTTATTTTCCTTTCCTTATGCCATTGTCAGCACCTGGCTGAATAAGTACAGCAGACCCATATATGACAGCGTGCCTGCCGCCATGCTTACGAAAGTGTTATGCCACAGCTTATAGCTTCCGCCCGTTATAACAACGGCAAGAAGCCTTGGTATGCCCACCCGAACATATTGTCGCCGATGTCCTTCAGGCAGTAGATTATAAGTATCGACATTATCATAGCCGGGAGCGACTTTTCTATGCGTTCCAGCCACTTTGGCATTTTCCTGTTGCCGTGAAAGATCACAAAGGGCAGTGCACGCAGTGAGAATGTGATAACAGCACTGATAACTATCGCTATCACCATCTGCAAAGGTGTCATAGGAGTTGGTGTCATATCTTCCGCTCCTCCTTTTCATCGGTGATAATATCTTCCGGAGAAGTAACGACTTCTATCTTCTTGCTATCGGTTTTGCTTTCGGCGTTTTCGCCGTCTGTGTCTTTATCCTTCTTGCCTTTCTTCTTGCCGAAATCAGTATTGGTTATCAGCAGTAAAAGCGCTGTGGATAAGAGCAGAGCAGGGAGCATAAAGCTGTTCTGACCGAAGATCAGCAGGCACAGTACGCCTACCCCAAGACCGATAAGCGCAGGGGGAGTGCCTGTCGGCGTGTTCCCCACTTGTCGATAAAGATAATGACGAACAGCGCCGTCATACAGAAGTCAACGCCCTCAAGCTGAAACGGGAGCAGCTGTCCGATAACGCTTCCCAGTACCGAAAAGAACGTCCAGTAGAAATGGCTGAAAAGCGCAACGCCGAACATGGTGCTGTGCTTGTCGTCTTCAGGCATATAGTCGAGCGTAGTGTTTACCGCATACGTTTCATCAGTCATCGAATGTATCATATACAGCTTACGCTTTCCCATAGCACTGAAATCCTTCAGAAATGTAAGACTGTAGAAGCTCTGCCTGCTGTTTACAAGCAGAACAGTGAAGCGCCACCGTAAGTAGTGACGCTCCGCTGCTGAAAAAAATGTTATAAGTAAGAACTGGCAGGTTCCGGTAGAGGAACAGACAGGAGAACAGTGAGTAGTACCACTGATACCCTGCCTCCGCCATCATCATTCCGTATGCCATACCTAAAAACAGATAACTGCACAGTACAGGCAGGCTCTTGATGAAAGAATGTCTGATAAGTTGCTTTTTAGTCATTTGGTTTATGAAGCCGCCCTTCCGTAAATACTGAGTATCTTGTCCTCGACCGCACGTGCAAGCGCATTGTGTCCGTTCTCGTCAAGATGTTCGCAGTCTATACTGCTTGGTTTTGCGTGGTCGGAGGCGGCAAGTATATCTGTGCCGTGCTTTCTTGCGACCTTTGCAAAGGTGTATTTCAGATTTCGTGAAACGGCGGGCGAGCCTGCGTCAAACTGCGTATCGTATCCTGCCTGCCATACGTCATTACCAAGCTCTATAGGTGAAATGAGCAGGATACGGCAATTACCGGCATACGCTCTTACCTGCTCGATAAGACGCTCCGCACCGTGTGCAATCGTTTCTGCGTCAGCGTTATAAACCGGCTTGCAGTCGTTCGTTCCGAGCATTATAATGACCATATCCAGCGGGCGTGGCTTTCAAGGAATATGGGGGAGCAGCTTGTCGCCTGCTCTGCCTATCCTGTCGGGGTCCTCAAAAACCGTTGTTCTTCCGCAAAGCCCTTCTTCTATTATCTCATAGCCGCTTTGCTCAAGGTCGTTTCTTATAATGCTTGTCCAGCGTACACCGTCGGCAAATCTCTTGTCAGTGCCGGGGATAAGCCCCCATGTATTCGAGTCGCCGAAGCAAAGTATCCTTTTCATTGTTCTCACCTGCACTTAAAGTTTTTATGAGGAGCTTTTCGGCTCCTCATAAACTGTATTTATATATCTTTCTCAGCTTTTCTTTACTTCGCCGCCCTCTACAACGAGTGTTTCCTTGTAGTCTGCACCGTATGTGTCTGTAAGAGTAGCGTCATAGTCTGCGTGGAAGAAGTTTTTCCTTGCCGAGTGTCTTGATTTCATCGTTTATCCAGTTAAGGAGCGTTTCGTTGCCCTTTGAAACTGCGGGAGCGATAGTATCCTGGCTGCCGAGTGAGTCAATGCCTACAGTATAGCCCTTGTTCTGCTTTTTTGCGAATGCGATAACCTCAGTGTTGTCGTTAGCCCATGCAACACCGTTGCCGTTTTCGATAGCACTCTTTGCCGTAGCATAAGAATCATACTTCTGGAGCTTGATGTCGGGGTAGTTCTTTGTGAGATAAAGCTCAGCCGTTGTACCCGAGATAACGATCATCTCGTCCTCAGCCTTCCAGTTGTCGAGCGATGTGATAACATTGCTGTCGGGTGAAACAACACCGAGTGCAACGTTCATATAAGGAAGTGCAAAGTCAACCTTTTCCGCTCTTTCTTCTGTTACAGTGAAGTTTGCAAGGATAATATCAACCTTGCCTGTTTCGAGGGTATTCCACACGGTTAGCGGCTTCTGTCGAAACATAGTTTATCTCAACACCTAAATCCTTGCCGAGTCTGTTTGCAAAATAAATGTCATAGCCCTGATATTCGCCGTTCTCGTCAACATAGCCGAAGGGGTTCTTGTCTGAGAATACGCCGATGTTTATCTTACCGCTTGCCTTTATCTCGTCAAGTGTACGGTAAACCTTTGAGCCTGTGTTGCCGTCACTGCCGCCGCTTGTTGCGTTTGTGCCGCACGCTGTGAATGAAGCTACTGCCGCAGCTGCCGTAAGACCGAGTGCTATCAGCTTCTTGAAGTTTAACTTTTTCATTGTGATTATCTCCTTTAAATATCTCTCTTTATTCTGCGAGTTCTTTCTTTGCTCTTACCGAGTCGAACTCAAATGTGTTAAGGAATTGTTTTGCCCTTTCTGTCTTAGGATTATCAAAGAACTCATCGGGCGTTGCCTCTTCCACGATTTTTCCGTTGTCGAGGAAGATTATTCCCCTGTCTGCTATCGCTCTTGCAAACTGCATTTCGTGTGTTACTATCAGCATTGTGCGACCCTGCTTTGCAAGATCGAGCATAACGTCAAGTACCTCACGGACCATTTCGGGATCGAGTGCCGCAGTTACCTCGTCAAAGAGCAGTATTTCGGGGTGCATACAAAGCGCACGGACAATAGCCACACGCTGCTTCTGACCGCCCGAAAGCTCTCTGGGGTAGCTTTTAGCCTTTTCTTTAAGTCCCACTCTTTCGAGAAGTGACATTGCTTCCTGCTTTACCTCTTCTTTTTATCCCTTTTCTGTACCTTGCAAGGTGCGAGAAGAATATTGTCAAGCACCGTCAGGTGAGGGAACAGGTCATAGCTCTGGAATACCATTCCTATACGCTGTCTTAAAAGAGGAAGCGTCTTGCTGTTTCTTTTTCGATTACATCGCCGTCAAGCGTTATACTGCCTTCCTGTATCGGCTCAAGTGCGTTTATACAGCGCAGGAGAGTTGACTTTTCCGCAGCCGCTCGGCCCTACTATTACTATGACCTCGCTCTTTTTTACGGAAAAGCTGATACCGTCAAGTATCGTTGCGTCATCAAAACGCTTTACAACGTTGTCTATTATTAATAATGCATCTGCCATACGCTTTAGCTCCATTTCTTTTCAAGGTATTTCGCAAGCATACTTATCGGCCAGCAGGCGATGAAGTATAGCAGGAATACCGTCAGATACACCCGAATGCACCATTCGGACTTGTCATTCTGTTAGCTTCTATTATCTGCTGTGCGACCTTCAGAACCTCTACAACGCCTATCATAAGGATAAGGCTTGTCGTCTTTATCATTCTTGTTATCAGATTTATCGAAAGCGGTATGAGCCGTCTTATCGTCTGCGGTATGATAACATAAAGATAAGTCTGTGTATTTGTAAGTCCGAGAGCCTCACTGCTTTCATACTGATGCTTCGGTATTGAGATAAGTGCGCCTCTCACAAGGTCGCCCATTTCGGCAGTGCCCCATAATACGAATACTATTATAGAGGCCGCTTCGCCCGAAAGATCCCAGCCGAAAGCTCTGGTCGTTCCGAAGAACATTATGAAAAGAAGCACGAGCTGCGGCATTATTCTTATAAATTCAAGATACACACGAAGAACGGCTTTCAATATCCTGTTCTTCTTTGTCATAAGTACGCCCATTCCGATACCGAGCGGTATGCTTATCGCAACGGATACAAGGCTTATCCAGAGCGCCGTCCACAGCCCTCCGAGAAGTCTTATGAAGTTCGTACCCTTGAACAGAACGTCTATTCCGAGATTAACCGCCAAATCCTGCACGGCGGACCCTCCTTTCAACTATCGTTCCGACAATTGAGATCGGAAGAAGTATTATGAGATAGAAGCCGACCAGCAGGCACAGAGCCTCGGTGGTATCGTTGTACATTCCCATAAGATCCTTTGCCATAAACATAAGGTCAAGCAGGCTTATCGCACTGAACACGCTCGTTTCCTTCACATAAGAAATATCACGTTTGTGACAAATGCCGGGATACTTACCGACATTGCCTGCGGAAGTATCACATAACGCATTGCCTGCATTTTGTTCATTCCGAGAGAATAGGCACTTTCTGTCTGTATCTTGTCTACCGATTCAAGTCCGCTCCTGAAAGCCTCCGCCATGTAGCTTCCTCCGAGGAAGGCAAGTCCTGCGATACCGCAGGTTTCGGCGTCGGTCGGTATGCCGACTTTAGGCAGTCCGTAATAGATGAAAAAAAAGCTGTACTAAAAGCGGTGTATTGCGGCTGATTTCAATGTAGACGGAAACTATACGGCGGATAACCGGTACCTTGTAGTACTGAACCACTGCACATATAAGCCCTATGATGATCGAGAATATTATACCAAGAACACCGAGCTTTTTACAGTCAGCAGTGCGGCTTCCCGAACAGCGGCAGGTACTCAGCGATAGCGTTAAGATCCATACCGTCACATCCTTTCGATTTACTGTGCCACAGGCAAAATAAATAAAAAGCCGGGCAATTATGCTCCCGGACAAATGACAGTCGCCGCAGTGCTTTTACGGCTGTATGACAACAATGCCGCTGCACCCAAATGCCATTTTACTTGTCCGGGAGCTGATACAGCAACACATTATTCTGTTGTGCGTTGATGAAATAGCAGCGTACATCGTATTTCCTCCGTTTGTTTCAAAGCTTATAATTCTCATCGGTTTTGTTCCGATGATGCTATTATACTACCCAAAACCTACTTTGTCAATAGGTTAAGGGCATTTTATTGAAAATTTTTTTGGAGGTATAATCCAATGTATGCGGTTTTCGGGATTGTTGTGCGGAATTAACGGGGCTACCGCCCCAAGTCCAAGCAAGGATGCATGCAGTCAGCCACACAAAGCCGTTATGCAAGGATGCATAAAGACAGCCACACAAAGCCGTTATGCAAGGAAGCATAAAGACAGCCACACAAATCCGTTATGCAAGGATGCATAAAGACAGCCACCACAAAGCCGTTATGCAAGGATGCATAAAGACAGCCACACAAAGCCGTTGCACGATGCAACGGCACAAATGGCTGTCTTTGCACAGATGCAACGGCACAAATGGCTGTCATTGCACAGATGCAACGGCACAAATGGCTGTCATTGCACAGATGCAGTGGTACAAATGGTTGACAACCTGCATGGGGGCTTCGCCCCTCAACCCCGATTGGTTTCAACAGTGTGCTTAACATACAAAATTAATTATAGTATAATACGGGGAAAAATGCAAGTAAAATTTTCGGGTGAAAATCACGGTTTTTTGTGGCAGAATGTAAAGTGATGATATGCCTTTACAACACAGCGAAAAAATGCTAAAATAAGTATAGCCCTATTACGAATACGAAAGGAATTACGGTTATGAAAGAAATATCGGTAGAAGAACTGAAATTAAATCCCTCCACGCTTATCGGCAAGGAGTGGGCATTGCTCACGGCTGGAAACAAGGACGGCTATACACATACAATGACAGTAAGCTGGGGACAGATGGGCGAGCTGTGGAACAAGCCCACAACGGTAGTCTATATCCGTCCTCAGAGATACACAAAGGAATTTGTTGACAAGAGCGATTATTACACATTGTCATTCCTCCCCGACGGACACAGGGATGCGCAGAGCTATCTCGGCTCGCATTCGGGCAGAGATGAGGATAAGCTTGCAAAGACCGACCTTACAGGCACTGCAACGGACGATTACGCTTATATAGAGCAGGCAAAACTCGTGCTTGTCTGCAAGAAGCTGTACAGACAGCCCATGACGCCCGATTCTTTTATAGACAAGTCGCTTATCGAAAAGTGCTATGCCGCAGGCGATTTCCACGAGATGTATGTCGGTGAGATAGTTAAAGTGCTTGTGAGCGAATAACCGATGAAAAGGGCAGTGGTAATAGGCTGTTCGGGTTCGGGTAAAAGCGTGTTTTCGAGAAAGCTCCGTGACGCCACAGGATTATCGCTGTACTATCTTGATATGATATGGCATAAGCCCGACGGCACGAACATTTCACGGGAAGAATTTGACAAACAGCTCGACAGCATAATATCCCGTGACAGCTGGATAATAGACGGCAACTATCAGCGCACTCTTGAAACAAGGATAAAGGCTTGTGACACAGTGTTTCTGTTTGACTTGCCGACTGAAATCTGCATTGAGGGCGCATTGTCACGCATAGGCAAAAAGCGTGAGGATATGCCGTGGTTTGAAAATGAGCTTGACCCTGAGTTCAGACAATGGATAGAAAGCTTCAGGGCAAATCAGCTCCCCGAAGTATACAGACTGCTTGAGAAATACAAAAACAACAGGGAGATAGTTGTTTTTCGCACAAGAGAGCAGGCGGATAAGTTTATTGAAAAACTCGTATAACAGCATAAAAAGAAAGCTACCGTAAAGTTCATTGCGGTAGCTTTTTGTATTTTGATTTACTTTTTACACTTCCCAGCTGCCAAGATACTTTTCCTGTTCCTCAGTCAGTTTATCAATGGTAATGCCCCAGTATCTGAGCTTTCTCTCGGCAACCTCCTTATCAACTTCGGCAGGAACGTTTACCGTCATCTTTTCGCCGGCTTTCAGCTTGTCCTTGTTCTTCACAAGATATGCGGCTGACAGTGCCTGTATAGCAAAGCTCATATCCATTATTTCTGCCGGGTGACCGTCGCCTGCGGCAAGGTTTACAAGTCTGCCCTCTGCGATTACGTTTATTCTGTTGCCGTTAGCCAGCTTGTAGTACTGAATGTTGTTTCTTGCAACACCTGTTTCAACAGCCATTTCCTTCAGCTTCGCAACGTTTACCTCAACATCAAAGTGACCTGCGTTAGAAAGGATAGCCCCGTCCTTCATATTAAGGAATGCCTTTTCTCCGATTACATCGTTACAGCCTGTTACCGTTACAAAGAAATCGCCTATCTTAGCCGCCTCGACCATAGGCATAACCTTAAATCCATCCATAACTGCTTCCATCGCCTTTATCGGATTTATCTCGGTTACTATTACCGATGCGCCAAGTCCCTTAGCTCTCATCGCAACGCCCTTGCCGCACCAGCCGTAGCCTGCTACAACAACGTTCTTTCCCGCAACAATCAGATTCGTTGTGCGGTTTATGCCGTCCCAAACCGACTGACCCGTGCCGTAGCGGTTATCGAACAGATGCTTGCAGTCTGCGTCATTTACAAGCATCATCGGGAACTTGAGCTGTTTAGCCTTATCCATAGCTACAAGGCGGATAATTCCCGTTGTGGTTTCCTCGCAACCGCCGATAACGTTCGGGATAAGGTCGGGATATTCGTTGTGGATAAGGTTTACAAGGTCGCCGCCGTCATCGATGATGACATTGGGTGCGATCTTGATAACCTCCGCCGTATGTGCGTGATATTCTTCCGCAGTAGCACCGTGCCACGCAAATACATTAAGTCCGCTGTGTACAAGCGCCGCCGCAACATCGTCCTGCGTTGACAGTGGGTTACTGCCCGTGATATACATCTCTGCACCGCCTGCCGCCATTACACGACAAAGGTAAGCCGTCTTTTTGCTTCAAGGTGTACCGAAAGCGCTACTTTCAGCCCCGCAAACGGCTTTGACACCGCAAATTCTTCTTCAATTCCACGCAGTAACGGCATATTCGCCTTTACCCAGTTTATCTTTGTTTCGCCGCTTTCCCACAGGCTCTCATCTCTTATAATGCTCATTTAGTTTTCCTTTCCGTTAACCGTCTATTCTTTTCATCGCTTTATTGCATTCAAAGTAGATGCGTTCCTCGTCCATTCCCTTTATCTCACGGTTTTCCATTAAGAACTCACCGTCAACCATAACGCTTTCGACCTCATATCCGCTCGCACTGTAGCACATAGCCGCAACAGGATCGTTCACAGGCTGAAGCGAGGGATATTTCATATCCATTACGGTAAGGTCAGCCGCATAGCCTTCTTTAAGTATTCCCGTGTTGTCAAAGCCTAAAGCCTTTGCGCCCGTTTCGGTAGCCATTTTAAGTGCCTGACGTGCAGAAACCGCTGTAGCACTGCGGCAGTTGCCCTTGTGTGCAAGGCAGATGAAGTTCATATCGCTGAACATATTCAGCGTATTGTTGCTTCCTGCGCTGTCAGTGCCGATACACAGCTTTACGCCCTTGTCGAGCATATCGGGTATTCTTGCAAAGCCGTTTCCGAGCTTTGCATTGCTGATAGGATTTGTAGCGGCATATACGCCTCTTTCAGCGAGAATATCAATATCCTCGTCGGATAACTGTACGCAGTGAGCGGCAACCGTATGGAACTTGAACATTCCCATATCATCGAGATATTTTACAGGCGAACAGCCGTTCTGTGCTATGCTGTCCTCAATTTCCTTTACTGATTCGGAAAGGTGAATGTTCATGCCGAGGCCGTATTCGGCGGCTTTCTCCATTACAAGCTCAAGATAGCCTCTGTCGGTGGTATAGATAGCGTGAGGACCCATCATGAATTTAAGACGCTTGTTGTTGCCGTAGGTACGCATATCGTACAGCGTATCCTCAATTCTTGTCTTTCCGCCCTCGTCATCTCTGCCGTTTCCTACAAGACCTCTTGATATTGTCGCTTTCAGACCGCTTTCGCTTATCGCTCTTGTAATACAGTCACGGGCGATATTCATATCCAGAAAAGCCGTTGTACCCGTCTTTATCATCTCAAGGCAGGCAAGCTGTGTGCCGTAGTACATATCCTCGGCGGTCAGCTTGTCCTCCATCGGCATTATCCTGTCGAACAGCCAGGTGTGGAACATAAGATCGTCCGCACTGTTCCTGAACAGCGACATATAGCTGTGCGTGTGGCTGTTTACAAGCCCTGCTGTAATGAGCTTGTCCCTGCCGTCAATAGTCCTGTCCGGAACAAAGCCGTTTTTTACTGCATCGTCACCGATATAGGAGACAACGCTGTCGCTTACCGCAATATCGCATACCTTTGCGGAAAATCCGCTTTCTTCGTCCGGAAGAATTGCGGTTATCCCTTTAAATAATGTATTCATATAAAGTCCTTTCGTCCGTTTTTTATGGATAATTAATTATAGCATTTATGAAGGAGGATTGCAACCGGGCAGGGTTGCTTTACAGCGGAATTTATGTTAAAAATACTGCAAAAGGCGAGGTGATACCATGAACAAAGAATACACATTACTTGACCTGTACGAGATTTACTGTGAAGCGATGCCCCGCTATCCGCTGGCATATGAGCGTTTCAGGGATATTCTGCACAAAGATAACTCACAGATATTCACTGCGGAAAGCAGCGAAACGATTATCGGTTTTGTCGTAGTGAACGGTAATTCCGTAGTTATCCTGTGCGTGAAAAAAAGAGTACAGACACAGCAGTTACGGAAAACATCTGCTTATAATGGCAGAGGGGTTTATTTCCGCAAGTTACGATGAAGTTGTTCTCGGCGGGGGCGGATTATTCCAAGGTGTGCCTTGTGACGAGGGCGAAGAGAGCAGTGTTCCGTTCTTTGAAAAAAGAGGTTACAATGCAGACTTTACATCAGTCAATATGGGACTTACCCTGAATGAAAAATCAGTGCAGAAGCTGAAAGAAATTCCCCGCCCCGACGGAGTTACATACCGCTTTGCAACCGACAGCGACAGAGAAAAGCTCTTAGCCGCCGTCAAAGGACGCTCAGGCAGATTGGTTACCGATATTCGAGGAGAATAGTGACGCTCCCGTCCTGCTTGCCGTCTGCGGTGACGAGATTGCAGGCTTTGAGATGGTCGAGGAGTACGGCGGAATGTTCTTTTCCGACAATGAAAAGCACGGTATGATAGGCTGTGTCGGCGTTACTCATAAATACCGCAGACGAGGAATAGGACTTGCTATGACAGCCGAGGGCAGCTTGTCACTGTATGAAAGGAATTGCAAGGATATTCAGCTTTTATATGTCGAGCGTGTAGCGTGGTACAATAAGCTCGGTTATGAGGTAACAAGCAGACAGTGGATGGGCAGAAAGAAAATACAGGATATTATATTCTGAAATAGGAACAGCCCTGCCATAACGGCAGGGCTGAAACGCTATACGTTTTCGGTTTTTAAAAGTGGTTGAAAAAAGCGGAAATGCGCGGTATAATGAACTTATAAGGGCGGATGATCTGCCCGACAAATCGGAATTTATATATAAAGGAGAATATTGGTGAAACTGTTTTTATGTTCGCACTTTTCAAGTGTAGGAAGTCTGATAAAGGAAGAAATTGAAAATAAAAAAGTCGCATTTATTCCAACAGCTTCGCTGCGTGAAGGCTACATCGGTTATGTCGGCTCGGCTCAAAAACTATTCAAAAAGTTGGGAGCAATCGTAACTGAAATTGATATTTCAACGGAGGCTTATTCAACGATACAGTCTGTTTTTGAAGATGCGGATGTGATATATTTTACCGGCGGAAATTCTTTTTTCCTTATAGACCAGCTCCGTAAAACGGGAACGGATGAGCTGTTGAAGAAAGAATTGGCAAAGGGAAAACTGATGATTGGTGAATCGGCAGGTGCGATTATATGCGCTCCAAGCATCCAATATATCGAGCAAATGGATGAAAAGCCGGAGGACTACTCACAAGAAGATGATGCAGGGCTTGATTTGATTGATTTCTATGTTCTTCCGCATTATCTTACAGCACCATTTAAGAAAGTTACCGAGAAAATAATGACTGAGTTTTCGGATTTGAATCTATGCCCAATTAACAACCGTCAGGGAATTGTAATTGATGGTGAAGGTTCAAAGGTTATTTGCAAAGACTAATTTGAAAATTCCCGTTTATCGAGCAGTTTATTACACTAAAGGAGCAACCACTCGGTCGCTCCTTTTCCTATACCCCCGAGCCGCAAGGCTCTTTTTTATGCGGTTTACGATGTCAGCCCAATGGCAATTTGATAGGAAAATCGGTTGCATAATTTGGAAATGCGTGTTATAATGAGTTTATGGGGTAGTTAGTCTGCCCTACAAATCGGAATTTGGGAGGTGACTTTGTGGTTAGAGAAGCAACGCAAGCATGCTTTAGCTTTGGCAGAATTGGCTATAAAATTGTGGTCTAGTCATACAATATCAGAATTGCAATCAGAATTTCTTGACCTTATTTGCAGTGATAACGCTGTTTGTTTCATTAAATATGTCGGTAGTAAAGCAGTAGGTTTTGCGCAATGTCAGCTTAGAAATGATTATGTTGAAGGAACAGATACATCTCCTGTTGGATATTTAGAGGGGATTTTTGTTGAGGAAGAATATAGGCATAATGGATATGCTAAAGAACTTCTTTCAAAATGCGAAAAATGGGCTAAAGAAAAACATTGTACTGAATTTGCAAGTGATTGTGAAATCAACAATGAAATAAGTTTACAATTTCATTTATCAATGGGATTTGAAGAAGCAAATCGCATTATTTGTTTTAGGAAAGATATATGAAACTATCAGGCAAATTCAGATTTAGTAAGTTAAACTTTGAGTGGAAGTGCTTTTTGAATAATGTGATATACTATGTAAGATTAAGTGATTTGTGTCACAAGGCATATGCAGATTATGCAGCCGGAGCTATTTCTGGAATGGCATATAACAAGATTTATGCTGTTTGTATGGATCATGCATATCCTAAATAGATTTTAAAATCGGAGGTTTCGTTTATGTTTTGGGATAATGTTGCAGGTGTTTATGACATATTTGCAAATATTATAAATAAAAAAACGCATGAGGGCTTGCGGACAAAGGTGGCTGAGGAGGTTTCGAAAGAGGATGTAGTATTAGAATGTGCATGTGGGACGGGCTTGCTCAGTGGAGTGATAGCAGAGAAGTGTAAAAATCTTGTAGCAACGGACCTCTCCGTAAAGATGCTTAAAAAAGCAAGTAAGAAACATCATGCGTATACTAATATAGAATTCAGAGAAGGCAATATTTTACAAATTGAGTATCCGGATGGAAAATTTGATGTTGTGGTTGCAGCTAACGTAATTCACTTGTTGGAATAAACCATATAAGGCATTGGCAGAATTAGACAGAGTGTGTCGCATAGGTGGAAAGATTATTATTCCTACATATATGAATAAAAATGAAAAAGGTAAAACAAGCGGATTTGCTAATACTGTGGGAAAAGCCGGAGCGGATTTTAAAAGGCAGTTTACCTATGATACATATATGGAGTTTATAAAAGAAGCCGGATATGAGAATGTGGAGTATTCATTGGTTGAAGGAAAGATTCCGTGTGCGATTGCGGTTATTACGAAATAGTAATCGGAGCAATTTGAAGTTTACAGCGAGGTGAATGAGGATGAATTATGTAGAATAAATATGGAAAAGAAAATAATGATGTAATTATCCTCTTACACGGAGGAGGTTTGTCATGGTGGAATTACAAAGAAGTTGCCGAAAAACTGCAAACAGATTATCATGTGTTTTTTGCCTATATTAGATGGTCATGCAGGCTGTGATAGACAGTATACAACGATAGAGAATAATGCTTTGGAGATATACACCCCAAAAAGTTAGACACATTTGGAGGTGCATATCAGTCACTGTTGTTCCTTTTTTATCTTTCTGAGCCGCAAGGCTCTTTTTTATGCGGTTTACGATGTCAGCCCAATGGCAATTTGATAGGAAAATCGGTTGCATAAAGTGGAAATGCGTGGTATAATGAGCTTATGGGGTAGTTAGTCTGCCCTACAAACCGGAATTTATGGAGGGAAAAATGTCAACAGATAATTGCATCGGTAAAAAAAATCAAAAGAATAACTGCGTTGCTGATTACGGCGGCGATTATTTACAGCCTGACGGGCTGTGTCAAAGAATCAATGGAAAACAGCAATATAAGTTCTGACATCGTTTACGATAGCCAGGACACAACAGGCTTTGATATTGATACTGTCCGTAAAAGTATCATTGTAAAGGGTGTGACACTTGAACTCCCGAAAAAAATCGGAGACTTGGAAGATAAATGGACATACAAAAAACGTGAAACTCATTATGTAGACGACACGGGACTTGCTGATTTTTACTATAATGGAAATGAAATGTTTGTTGCAGGAATCGGTAACTTTAAAGAAGGAAAGGAAGATGACGGTTATATCTACGACATTGCTCTTGAAACAGACGACTGCTCAATTGGTGGCATAACACCGAATGTTTCATCGAAAGACGATGTGCTGAAAAAATACGGGGAACCCTCAAAAATCAACGTTTTTTGAGGAGCGTGGATTATACAGGTATATTTACGGCATTCAGGAGAGTAATCAAAAGCCATTCGTGATAGAGCATAGTCAAATGTTTACCGTGGTGTTTTATTCTGAAAATGATATTGTTCAAGGCGTAAGGGTAGTCTATAATACCTTGAACGATTAAAGGATAATTTTATATAAAAAAATCCGCTTGTTGATTGATTCCGGTTACTTTTGTCTGTAGTCAAAAGACGGCGTACCGCCGTGTCGGTTGACACCGACTTGATTTTATGTTATAACAACCTCAGCCTAAAAATCGTCTGTAGCCGATTTTACCGCATAAAATGCGGTGTTGCTCACGCAACCGTCCGAGAACGTTTTAATATAAAAACTTTTGCCGGCAGGCAAAAGACGGCGTACCACCGTGTCGGTTGACACCGACTTGATTTTATGTTATAATACAAATAAAGAGGGAAACGACAGACGGTCGCTCCCTGAGTTTTGGTTGAAAAAATAACCGTCTCGAGTTTAGCGGCTGGGGCGGTTATTTCTTTTTGTTAATAAAAAAAGAAATGATACTGAATATCATAACGGTAAATTCTGTAAGGAAAATACCAATCTGAATTGAGTTGTCCAGAGTTATGTACACAGCTTCACCTCCTTTCAAAGCGCTTTCGCACTTTCGGGAGCTGAATTTGACCGCCTATCGTCCAAGGTTTCCCTCGAGAGTATTTTAGCATATTATCGGGAAAAATGCAACTTGTCCGGACTTGACACCGACTTGATTTTATGTTATATTATAGATACAAAAAAAGAGGGAAACGACAGACGGTCGCTCCCATTAAAGAATTAGTTATGAAATAACCGCTTTAGTTTGGTCGCTACGGGCGGTTATTTCTTTTTTTATTAAAAGAAATGATTGTGAATATCATAACTGTGAAAGCAGTAAGAAATATTCCTATCTGTGTTAAATCACTTAGCGTTATGTACACAGCTTCACCTCCTTTTCAAAGCGCTTTCGCACTTTGGGAGATGAATTGACCGCCTATCGTCCAAGGTTTCCCTCAAAATAAATTATATCATGTAAGATTTGTGTTTGTCAAATAAGCTCCGAGAACGTTCTAACATCACTTCATCGTGCTTGACTGCACGATTTTTTTGTGGTAGTTATAACAACCTCGGACTAAAAATCGTCTGTAGCCGATTTTGCCGCATAAAAATGCGGCTTTGCTCACGCAACCGTCCGAGAACGTTCTAACATTATTTTAATCCGCCGTTTCACCTTGACGGCGGATTAAAATAATGTTATAATCTATTATGGTATGCTGTCTTTTATGGTATACTGTCTTTGCAACAGGACTTTGGATAAGAAACGGAGAAACAACTTGACTAAAGAGATAAACAAGGAAGAACTGCTTATTCAGCAGGAATATATAGAAAAAGTAAAAGCGATAAACGCAAAGCGTGAGCAGATGCCGCTGGCACACGTCCACAGCTTCGGCTGTCAGCAGAACGTGAGCGACGGAGAAAAGATAAAGGGTATGCTTGCACAGATGGGTTACGGCTTCACACCCGAAACCGCATTTGCGGATCTTATCCTTTTCAATACCTGCGCCGTAAGAGAAAACGCAGAGGACAGAGTTTTCGGCAATATAGGCGCACTCAAAAAAGCTGAAAGAGAAGAACAGAAATCTCATAATTGCGGTCGGCGGCTGTATGGTACAGCAGGAGCATATAGCACAGAGAATGAGAAAATCGTTCCCGCAGGTCGATATTATTTTCGGCACTCACGTTATGCATACCTTACCGCAGATGATATACGAAAAGCTCAGCGAGAACCGCAGAACGCTGTCTATCCCCGAAAGTGACGGTGTTATTGCGGAGGGACTTCCCGTAATAAGAGAAAGCAAGGTAAAGGCAAGCGTGCCGATAATGTACGGCTGCAACAACTTCTGTACCTATTGTATAGTTCCCTTTGTAAGAGGCAGAGAGCGTTCACGCAGACCCGAAGAGGTCATAGCCGAAGTAAAAGGGCTTATAAATGACGGATATAAGGAAATACTACTGCTCGGACAGAACGTGAATTCATACGGCAAGGAATATGATTTCGGCTTTGCAAAACTGCTTTCCGAGCTTGATAAGATACCCGGAAAATATAAGCTCAGCTTTATGACATCTCACCCTAAGGACTGCACGCACGAGCTTATAGATACGATAGCTGACAGCAGGCATATATCGTATCATCTGCACCTGCCCGTACAGTGCGGAAGCGACAGAATTTTAAAGGAAATGAACCGCCATTATGACACGGCGCATTATCTTGAACTTATCGAATATGCAAAAAAACGCATACCGAAGGTAGCACTCACTACAGATATTATAGTAGGCTTCCCCGGCGAAACTTATGAGGATTTTCTCGGCACTGTGGAGCTTATGAAAAAAGTACGCTATGATTCCGCATATACCTTCATCTACAGCAAGCGTGAGGGAACAAAGGCGGCGGCTATGCCCGACCCCATAAGCGATGAGGATAAGGGAAAGTGGTTCAGACAGCTTCTTGATGTGCAGAATTCTATCGGTGAAAAGGCTTATGAACGTTTTATCGGAGATGAGGTCGAGGTTCTGTGCGAGGGCATCGGCAGAACGGCTGACGGACTTATGACAGGCCATTCCCGCCACGGTGTTATCGTTGATTTCAACGGCACAAGGGATATGATAGGAAAGTACGTCACGGTAAGAATACAAAAAGGCTCTGCCCTGGGCAGTCACAGGCGAGCTTGTAAGCGTGAATGACTGAATTTTCACAATCGGTCGGGAATCCCCGTCAGATATATATTTTTAACAGCCGCAAAAGCGGAAAGAAAGGAAAAATAAAATGGACGCAATCAAAGCAGCAAGAGAGCTCGGCAAGGCTATACAGGCAGACGAGCGTTATGTACGTTATAACGAGGCAATGAAGGCAAACGATGCCGATATGGAGCTTCAGGAGCTTATAGGTGAATTCAACCTTGCACGTCAGAACGTAGCACTTGAAATGAGCAAGTCTAAGGAAGAGCAGAACAAGGAAAAGCTCGACACACAGAACAAGGAGATGCAGAGATTATACACTCTCGTTATGCAGAACGAGCATATGGCTGATTTCACAATGGCAAAGGCTGATATGGATAAGCTGTTACACGAGATCAACGGCATTATCGCACTGTGCTGTGACGGTGAAGACCCCGATACCTGCGAGGTACAGGCAGGCGGATGCTCAGGCTCATGCTCGACCTGCGGAGGATGCCACTGATTGCCTTGACTGAATGGCATGGCATTGATAGTATGGCATTGTAAGATTAAACAATAAAACCGAAAGGAATGAAACTCTTGAAAGCAGGAAACAGCGGAGAAAAGCTCACGCCTATGATGCAGCAGTATGTTGAGATCAAGGCAAATTACAAGGATTATATATTATTCTATCGTCTGGGCGATTTCTATGAAATGTTCAACGAGGACGCAATGGTAGCGTCAAAGGAGCTTGAGCTGACGCTTACATCAAGAGCTGGTACGCCCATGTGCGGCGTACCGCATCATTCTGCGGAAGGCTACATAAAAAAGCTGATAGATAAAGGCTTCAAGGTAGCTATCTGCGAGCAGACAACCGACCCTGCGTTATCAAAGGGACTTGTAGAGCGTGATATAGTAAGGCTTGTAAGCGCAGGCACGGTCATAGAAGCGTCAATGCTTGAGGACGGCTCGAATAACTATATTTCCTGTATCTATGTCGGAGAAAACGGCACAGGTATGGTGTTTGCCGATATTTCAACGGGCGAGGTACACGCAGTTGAAAAGGCAAATTCAAAAAAGACCGACGAGGATATAATAGCACAGTTCTCGCAGTATACCCCCGTTGAGCTACTATTCAATGCGGAGTTTCTGAATCGGAAACAGGCATATACTTTTATAAAGAACCGTTACGGAAAATGCTCTGCGGAACAGCTTTCCAATGAGGATTTTTTTCTATAGATGACGTATCCGAGATAACCGCACAGTTCGGCGGCACGGCAGATGAAATAGGCCTTGCCGGAAAAAGGACAACGCATTAAGGGCTTTATGCGCTTTGCTGCGCTATTTGTATAAGGCACAAAGAAGCGGAGCAAAACGTTTTGTAAAGCTGAACGTACACAGCAGCGGCGAATTTATGCAGCTCGGACTTGCCACAAGAAGAAACCTTGAACTGACATCGACAATGAGAAGCGGCGAAAAGAAAGGCTCGCTTCTGTGGGTGCTTGATAAGACCGATACCTCAATGGGAAGAAGAAAGCTAAGACAGTGCATAGAGCAGCCGCTTACAGATACGGCGGCTATCATACGCAGACACGATGCGGTAGAAGCGCTTATAAACAATTCTGCGGCGCTGTATGATATAAAGACCGACCTTGCGAAAGTCTATGACCTTGAACGTCTTATGACAAGGATAATCTACAAGGCGGCAAACGCAAAGGATGTAAAGGCGCTCGGTGCTACCTGCAGGATACTTCCTCAGCTTAAAAGCGACCTGTCGCAGATAAGCACACAGCTTACAAGAAGCCTTGATAAGAAGATAAGCCCTCTTGACGATATTGCGGATTTAGTAGAAAGAGCGATAGCCGATGAACCGCCAGCACTGATGAAGGACGGCGGTTATATAAAGAACGGCTTCAATGAGGAGCTTGACCGCCTGAGAAATATCACAGGCGGCGGCAAGGACCTGCTCGCTCAGATAGAACAGCAGGAAAAAGAGGCTACCGGCATAAAGAATCTGCGTGTCGGCTATAACCGTGTGTTCGGCTATTATATCGAGGTTTCAAAGGGCAACGTGTCTATGGTGCCCGACAGATATGTAAGAAAGCAGACGCTCACAAACGGCGAGAGATACATTACCGATGAGCTTAAGAAGATAGAAAACGAGATACTCGGCGCAAACGATAAGATACTTGCGCTTGAGGCGGCGATATTTGCCGAGGTGCGTGAATTTATCGCACAGCGGCTCGACCTTATCCAGCAGACCGCCGAATCTGTAGCGGCACTTGACGTGCTGTGCAGTTACGCCGTTGTATCTATAGAAAACAACTACTGCCGTCCGATGATGGCAAACGACAGCGTCATAGAGATAAAGGACGGAAGACACCCCGTTGTCGAGAAGATGGTCAACGAGATACTTTTCACCCCGAATGACGTTTACCTTGATGTTAAAAAGCAACCGCCTGATGATAATCACAGGCCCGAATATGTCGGGTAAATCCACGTTTATGCGGCAGGTAGCCGTGATAGTCCTTATGGCGCAGATAGGCTGCTTTGTGCCTGCAAGCTATGCAAGGCTCGGAGTAGTGGACAGAATATTCACCCGTGTCGGTGCAAGCGATGATTTGTCCGCAGGTCAGTCCACCTTTATGGTCGAGATGACCGAGGTTGCAACTATCCTTAACGAAGCGACCAGAAACTCACTCGTTATCCTTGACGAGATAGGCAGAGGAACATCGACCTACGACGGCGTATCAATAGCAAAAGCGGTAGCCGAGTACATAAGCTCAAAGGCTATCGGATGCAAGACGCTTTTCGCAACGCATTACCACGAGCTTATTTCGCTTGAAAACGAGCTTGACGGTGTGCGCAACTACAGCGTAAAGGTAAAGCGAAGCGGCGAGGATATAAAGTTCCTGCACAAGATAGTCGAGGGCGGCACGGACGACAGCTACGGCATAGAGGTCGCACGTCTTGCAGGACTTCCGAAGAAGGTCACCGACAGAGCAAAACAGCTTCTTGCCGAACTTGAAAAAGCACCGAAAATACAGCGTGAGCTTGAACTGAGAGCCGAGGAGGAATCCGAAAGCCAGATAGACTTTGAGGCAACAGGCAGGCAGAATGTCATAGCCGAGATAAAAAACCTCGACCTTGACGATATGACGCCGAGAGAGGCTTACGCAAAGCTTGAAGAACTAAAAGCAATGTTATAAAGAAAAGGAAAACCAATGCCCGAAATCAGACTGCTTGATAAAAGCGTAGCGGAGCTTATTGCGGCAGGCGAGGTCATAGAGCGCCCGTCCTCCGTAATAAAGGAGCTTGTGGAAAATTCAATAGACGCAGGCGCACGGCATATCACCGTTGAGATAAAGCACGGCGGTATCAGCTATATGCGTATAACGGACGACGGTTGCGGCATAGCTTACGAACAGATGCCCGACAGCCTTTCTCCGTCATGCCACGAGCAAGATTCGCACAGGCGACGACCTTACAGGCATAATGACTATGGGCTTCAGAGGAGAAGCGTTAGCGTCCGTTGTTGCGGCGGTCGCAAAGATAGAGATGATGTCACGGCAGGACGGCGATGAACTCGGCGGACGTTACATTATCGAAGGCGGCGAGGAAAAGGAGCACGAATCCTGCGGCTGTCCCACAGGCACGACTATCGTGATAAAGGAGCTTTTCTACAACACTCCCGCACGACTTAAATTCCTCAAAAAAAAGACATATCCGAGGGCAATTTCATAGCGGCGACGGTCGACAGACTTGCCCTTTCCCCACCCTGATATTTCCTTCAGATTCATAAGAGATAACAAAAGCGTCAGAATGACATCGGGCGACGGTTCGCTCTTATCTGCGGCAAAGGCGGTATTTGGCAGACAGTTTGCCGACAGCCTTATTCCCGTTGACTTTTCGCTTAACGGCATAGATGTAAGCGGTTATGTTTCATCTCCGCTTTTCTGCCGCAACAGCAGAAGTATGCAGACGTTTTTCGTGAACACAAGATATATAAAAAGCACCACCTGTATGGCGGCGCTTGAGGAGGCATACCGTAACAGTATGATGGTCGGAAAATTCCCTGCCTGCATACTGAATATATCGCTTTCTCCCGAAACTGTCGATGTAAACGTACACCCGGCAAAGACCGAGATACGCTTCGCTTATGAAAAGCCTGTGTTCGATGCGGTGTATTTTGCGGTAAAGAACGCACTGGTGAACGCCGCAGACGATAAACGGCAGATAGAGCTTGAAAAACCGAAGAAATACGATAACGCAGACGATTATTTCAGGCACAACCCCGAAATAATAAAGCGTGAACAGCAGACGCTCGCACATATCCCCGTAACGCTTCCGCTTTTGTCTGAGGAACGTCCGGTCGTTGATATAAAGCCCGAAGAACCGACCGAAACGGTAAAAGCCGAAAAAATATACGGTGACAGCACAATAAAGCCAGTTTCGCTGCACAGCACACGCTCGGACTACAGTGCAAAGCCCGAAGAAAACACCGGTGAAGCTATTGACGAAATACCTTTTGCCAAAAGAGCCGCACATCCGTCATATAAGGCGGTAAGCAGCAGTGTTGTTGTCACCGTTGACGATGATACGGACGATATTCCCGTAACAGCACCGCAAACTGACGAAGGCTTCAGATTTATAAAGGCAAAGCCGGTAACGGTTGAAAGGATAGACGAGCCGAAGCCCGAAAAAACAAGTGTTCGTGTTATCGGAGAATTTTTAAAGACCTATATACTGTGCGAGGCGGGCGAGGAGCTTATAATAATCGACAAGCACGCCGCCCACGAGCGTATCAGGTTTGAAAAGCTGAAAGAGGAGTTTGTAACCACCTCACAGCTGCTTATCGACAAAACCGAGCTTAAGCTGTCGCCCGAAGAATACGAGGCATTGCACGAGTATTACGAATATGTGGAGCAAAGCGGTATAGAGCTTGTTTTCTGCGATGACAGCACAGTGCAGATAACCGCAATGCCGTCCGTAGTGAAATGCTCGCCGCAGGAAATAGTATCCGATGTCGCACAACGGCTTATGAATACTGCCACCGACCAGAAAGGCGCTCTCTTTGACAATATGCTTCATACGATGGCTTGCAAGTCGGCGATAAAGGCGCACGATGATACGGATATTCTCGAATTGCAGGCGCATAGGCGATGAACTCGAAGCCGGAACAACAAAATGACAGGGGATAGGAGCAGCTGTACAACGGGGTTGAGTTATGAACCACTCTATAAGTCCAGAACTTCACTAAAAGGCTTTCCGGCAGGAGCCTGATTCACCGCTGAAAGTGTGAACCACTTAGCCCAGGGAGGCCGCCCCAATGGTAGCCGACTGGCGCTTCCGATAATAACGGCAAAGCTCTCTTATTGACAATCTCAGCTTTGACCGGTGCGACTGCCATACCGTGACGATTTTTCTCGAAGTGAGGTTGATCCCAACGGCAAAACTGCGAACAATTAACTAAAACGCCCCGAGGTCTACAGAAGAAGGCATAATAAAACAACGCTTGCCGCGCCTTTCAA
>VOFJ01002815.1_pt1 | contig 104755 bp, 112 predicted proteins | sample 5384081 | NCBI WGS metagenome assembly VOFJ01 (sample SAMN12384729, study PRJNA508395) | human gut metagenome | isolation source: healthy gut I | host: Homo sapiens | reverse complement strand
TGCTGCCCTTTTTTCACCAGCACAGCAAGGTCAAAGCCCGTGATGCGGACGGAAAGGACGGTCAGCGCGATCAGCACAAGCAGGATCAGCGGCGCGCGGCTGCGCTTTTCCTCCACCCCGGTGCCGTTCGGCAGCGTGTAGATACGGGGCTTGAAGATGCGGTCGTACAGGCTCATACGCTTGCCTCCGTCCCGGTATCCTCCCCGTAGATGGAATCGAGCACCGCCTGATCGACCTTATCAGACGGACCGTCGTAGACGATCTTACCGGCGCGGATGCCGATGATGCGGTCGGCATATTCCAGCGCCAGCTCCACATGGTGGATGTTGAGCAGGATGGAGATGCCCAGCTCCTGATTGATGCGCACAAAGTCCTGCATCACCTGCTTGGCCGTCACGGGGTCGAGCGCGGCGACCGGCTCGTCCGCCAGAATGATGTGTCGGGCTCTGCGTCAGCGTCCGCGCCAGCGCCACGCGCTGCTGCTGCCCGCCAGAGAGCTGGTCGGCGCGCATGTACGCCTTATCGAGAATGCCGACCTTGTCGAGCGACTCGAGCGCCTTGAGCTTGTCCTCCTTGCGGAACGCGCCCAGAAGCACGCGCCAGAACGGCATATCCGGCACGCAGGCGGAGAGCACGTTTTTGATGACGCTCGTGCGCGTCAGGCAAATGGGTTGGAATGGTATCGTAGGACGCATAGAGTTACAGACCACTCCTAAAGTTCATTTTAGCGACATACAGATATATCCGGACTTGAAAGAACGGAAAGCCACAGTGCGAATCAGTCTGTACGCACCAGCCTCTGCCAAAAGCAACGTTACAATTATCCGCTGAAAGTTTCAACTCGGATAAAAACATTCCGTCCCTACTGTACAACAGAATATCTCAGTACGTTCCGGAGATAACAAAAATCGAAATGGAACTACCGATGGGAGAAGGTTTTCTAACTTGGGACGAATTTGATCCGGCACTCTATAACTGACAGCGACACTGACCTGTGGCAAAGAGAGAGAAGTCAAAGAAGTACAATTCGGTATGCGCGAATTTACCATCAAAGGTAAAAATGGTTCTATGTGAACGGTCGGAAAACAATGCTTCGCGGCACAGTAGAGAATTGTGATTTTCCGCTTACCGGCTACGCTCCTATGGATGTAGCTTCATGGGAACGGGTATTCCGCATTTGCCGCAACTACGGGCTGAATCATATGCGTTGCCACTCTTTCTGTCCGCCGGAAGCCGCATTTATTGCTGCGGACCTTGTCGGTTTTTATTTGCAGCCGGAAGGTCCAAGCTGGACCTAATCACGGTCCGAGACTGGGCAACGGCCAGCCTATCGACAAGTATCTGATGGACGAAACGATTGCCTTGACCAAGCAGTATGGAAACTACGCCTCTTATTGCATGTTAGCGTGTGGAAATGAGCCTTCCGGACGCTGGGTGCCATGGGTAAGCAAATTCGTTGATTACTGAAAGCGACCGACCCCCGCCATGTATATACAGGAGCTTCCGTAGGAGGCAGCTGGCAATGGCAGCCCCATAACCAATATCATGTAAAAGCCGGTGCGCGCGGACTCAGCTGGACCGGTGCGCAGCCGGAAAGCACATCGGACTACCGTAACCGAATTGATACGGTAAAACAGCCGTATGTTTCCCATGAAACCGGACAATGGTGTGCATTCCCGAACTTCAACGAGAGATACGTAAATATACCGGAGTAAACAAAGCCAAGAACTTTGAAATCTTTCGGGATATATTGAATGATAACCACATGGGAGGTATGGGACACGATTTTTATGATGGCTTCCGGCAAGCTGCAAGCGATCTGTTACAAGCATGAGATAGAAAAGACATTGCGTACTCCCCTGACTATGCGGGATTCCAATTATTAGCTCTCAATGATTATTCGGGTCAGGGAACGGCACTGGTAGGATTGCTGGATGTATTCTTTGAAGAGAAAGGATACATTAATGCCGCAGAAGTTCCGCCGTTTTTGCAGTCCGACCGTTCTATTGGCACGTATCCCCAAGTTCACATACACCAATAACGAAACGTTTCATGCAGATATCGAAATATCCCACTTCGGAAAAGAAGCTTTGCAAAAAGCAAATACAGTCTATTGCGTAAAAGATAAATATGGCAAGATATATGCTCGCGGAGTGGTTAGTACACGGGATATTCCTATCGGCAATCTATTCTCGTTGGGCAGCATAGACATGAAACTGAACGATATCCGTACTCCCCCAAAAACTGAATCTGGAAGTACGTTTGAAAACAGTGATATTTGTCAACGATTGGGACTTTTGGGTATATCCTGACAAAGTGAAACTTACAAAGGAAACGTATACATCAACGGACACATTGGACGAGAAAGCGATATCCATCTTGCAGGAAGGTGGAAACGTATTGATAACAGCAGCCGGGAAAAATAAAATACGGCAGGGAGGTCAAGCAATATTTCACACCCGTTTTTTGGAATACATCTTGGTTCAAGATGCGCCCGCCACATACGACAGGTATTTTTCTGAATGATTATCACCCGCTTTTCCGTGATTTTCCGACCGAATATCATAGTAACCTTCAATGGTGGGAACTGCTGAACAAAGCGCAAGTTATGCAGATTACGCATTTCCCCGCTGAGTTCCAACCGACTATTCAAAGCATAGACACTTGGTTTATCAGTCGTAAAATAGGAATGCTGTTCGAGGCTAATGTATTGAACGGAAAACTGATAATGACCAGCATGGACATCACTTCCCAACCGGAGAAAAGGATTGTTGCCGTCAGATGCATAAAGCGATTCTTGATTATATGAACTCGGATGCTTTCCACCCGAATACAATCATAAGTCCCGAACAGATTCAGACATTATTTACTAAAATAGCCGGAGATGTGAAATCTTATACGAAAGATTCACCGGACGAGCTAAAAACCGAAAATTAATTAAGCAGACTCGATATGAAAAACTACTTTCATAGGGGCTTCTGTTTCTGGTAGCCCCTTATATAAACGCACAGGAGAAAATCCGAACTTTTCAACTGTCGGATGCACCGCGTTACAGCGAAGAAACTGGATACGGATATGATCTTACCGATACACCGGAAAAAAAGGCAGTAAGGCACCCTTCTTCTTTTCTGTCCGTGTACCGGACGGTAACTACCAAGTAACCGTTCGTCTGGGAAGCAAGAAACAGGCAGGAGTGACAACAGTAAGAGGCGAATCACGCCGACTGTTCATTGATAACCTCGCGACCCAAAAGGGACAATTCGTAGATGAAACATTTATCATCAACAAACGCAATCCCCGCATTTCCGAGAAAGAATCCGTACGTATCAAACCCCGCGAAAAGCCAAACTGAACTGGGACGATAAACTGACGCTGGAATTTAACGGCGATGCACCCGTATGCCAGAGTATCAGTATCAAGCCTGCCGATCCGTCGGTGATTACCGTCTTTCTATGCGGTAACAGTACCGTAGTCGACCAGGACAACGAGCCATGGGCAAAGCTGGGGACAAATGATACCTCATTTTTTCGGTACGGACGTTTGTATCGCCAATTATGCGGAATCGGGGGAATCAGCCAATACGTTTATTGCCGCAGGACGTTTGAAAAAAGCATTGAGCCAGATAAAGAAAGGAGATTATATTTTTATGGAATTCGGTCATAACGACCAAAAGCAAAAAAGGTCCCGGTAAAGGAGCTTATTATTCATTTATGACCAGCTTGAAAACATTCATTGATGAAGCTCGTGCACGGGGGAGCATACCCCGTACTGGTCACTCCCACCCAACGCCGGAGTTTCGACGCAACCGGACATATCCGTGACACACACGAAGATTATCCCGAAGCAATGCGCTGGTTGGCTGCCAAAGAAAACGTTCCTTTGATCGATCTCAACGAGATGACCCGTACCCTCTATGAAGCTTTTGGGAACAGAAACGTCGAAACGTGCTTTCGTACACTATCCGGCAGGCACTTATCCGGGACAGACACAAAGCTTTTGAGGATAACACCCACTTCAATCCATACGGAGCCTATCAAATAGCCCAATGTGTGATTGAAGGAATGAAGAAAGCCGTACCTAACCCTTAGCGAAGCACCTAAAAATAGATCCGGCATACAATCCGGCATACCCGGACAATCCGGATACTTTCCACTGGAACAATTCACCTTTACAGAGATAGAGAAGCCGGATGGGGTAACTGATATGTATATAAACTGATATAGTATATGAAAAACCCGTTGGCGGAATTAAAAAGATAATATATTGATGTTTAAAAAGTTGTGCATATTATTGATTTATAGCATATTAGAGATGGTCAAACCTTTAATATATCATCAATATATGCACAACTTATATACAATATTCAGTAAAATTCTTAAGATTTGCAAGCAATTTGGCGATAACCTCATAAATGAGAAGGGAAATATTCCTCGTCCAGGTGTTGTTCCCAAGTTTTCAGATATAGAAGTTATAGCTTTGAACCTTACATCCGAAGCCATGGGTATAGATAGTGAAAGTAATCTTTTCATTAGACTTTCTGAGTATAAGGATAAAATGCCCAATCTGATTTCAAGACGCCAGTATAATGACAGGCGTAAAACTACATCAACCTTATGCGACACTATCCGTAAAAGAATAGCTGAGAAGATAGATGGTGGTGAAGAATATTTCTGTATTGATTCAAAACCTATAGAGGTATGCCGGGTAGCTAGAGGGAAACGTTGTAAAATGGGCAGAAACGATTATAGTAAAGCTCCATCATTCGGATATTGTGCCTCTCAGAAGAATTATTACTATGGATATAAATTACACGCTATTTGCGGTTTAAGTGGAGTTATCCATTCCTTTGACCTGACAAAAGCAAGTGTTCACGATATCAATTATCTTAAAAATATCAGATATGAATATCATGACTGCAGCATTTTCGGAGATAGAGGATATATTAGTAAGAATGTGCAACTGGATTTGTTTGAGACTGCAAATATAAGACTTGAAGTTCCATATAGACTGAACCAAAAGGACTGGAGTCCTACATTCATCCCATTTGCTAAAGCCAGGAAAAGAATCGAAACGGATTTCTCACAACTATGCGATCAGTTCATGATAGTGAGAAATTATGCTAAAGATACAGTAGGATTGTTTACCAGAATACTCGGGAAAATAAGTGCATTTACAATCCTTCAATATATAAACCACATTAACAACAAACCTATTGGCAGACTTAAATATGCGCTTATTTAATTCCGCCAACGGGTATGAAAAAATAAAAACATACTTGCCCTATGTGTAGCAGTACCTCTGTTTATCGCATGCACTCCTGCCAAACAAACCGGAAAAAGACTTCAATGGGAGAACTTCCGCAACAGCCTGATTTATCATGGGCTGACAGTGTCGGTAGTCGGCAAGAACCTATCAATCATATAACCCTATCTGCCAATTCTTTAGGTGGTAGCAGACAGTACTGTACTCAGTACAACAGCTATACAAAAAGCAATCGACAGTTGTGCCGTCTCCGGCGGGGGAACCGTCACTCTCCAACCGGGATATTATCAGACAGGGGCACTCTTTTGTCAAAAGCGGAGTAAACCTCCATTTGGACAAAGGGGTGACTTTACTGGCCAGCCCTTACATTCATCATTATCCCGAATTCCGCTCACGGATTGAAGGAATCGAGATGACATGGTAATCGGCAGTTATCAATATCATAGATGAGAAAAACGCATCTATCAGCGGAGAAGGAACGCTGGACTGCCGGGGAAAAAGGTATTTTGGGATAAATATTGGGAAATGCGGAAAAGAATACGAAGCAAAAGGATTGCGCTGGATTGTCGACTATGACTGCAAACGTGTACGGGGGAATCCTCGTTGAACGCAGCTCGGATATCACATTAAGCGGATTCACTTTAATGCGTACCGGTTTCTGGGGATGTCAGATTCTTTATTCCGACCATTGCACCATCAACGGATTAACAATCAATAATAATATCGGAGGACACGGTCCCAGTACGGATGGCATCGACATCGACTCATCCACCCATGTATTAGTTGAAAATTGCGACATAGATTGCAATGACGATAATATCTGCATCAAATCCGGACGAGACGCAGATGCTGCGGGTGAACCCGTCCTACCGAAAAAATTGTGATATCGTGTATAGCCCGCAAAGGCGCGCCACCTCATCACTTGCGGAAGTGAGACTTTCAGGAAGTATCCGTAATATATTAGGATACAATCTGGATGCAGAAGGAACTTCTACGGTACTGAGACTGAAAAGTGCCATGAATCGCGGAGGAACAGTCGAAAACATCTACATGACCCGAATCAATGCTAAGAATGTGCAACAGGTTCTGGCGGCGGATCTAAACTGGAATCCCAATTACAGCTACAGCATCCTGCCCAAAGAATATGAAGGCAAAAGAAATTCCCGAGCATTGGAAAGTAATGCTGACTCCGTTAATCCGCCGGAAAAAGGATATCCACATTTCCGGAACGTGTATCTGTCTGATGTAAAAGCAGAAAACGTAAATGAATTTATCTCTGCTTCCGGATGGAACGATTCCTTACGCCTGGAGAATTTCTATCTCCATGCCATCAAGGCAACGACAAACAGTCCCGGAAAAATATGTTATACGAGAAACTTTAATTTATCCGACATTACATTGTATGCCAAAAACAGAAACGATATGGAACTGAAAGAAAATGAACAAAGTAATATCCAGTTCAGTTACGCCAATCCGACAAATTCTGACGACAGAACCGCCGAACACCTGTAATGGACAAGGGCAGTCAGATATCCGATAAAGTTCTTATTCATTATTGACTGCTCGTTCCAATTGCTTTAATGCCTGTTCCAATGTAGCACGCGGGCAGGCAACATTTAACCGCATGAAGCCTTCGCCCTCCTTGCCGAATGTTGTTCCGTCATTCAGTGCCAGATGCGCTCTTTCTACAAACAGGCGATTCAAACTCTCTTGATTCAATCCCAGTTCCCGGCAATCCAAAAAGATAAGATAGGAAGCCTGCGGACGAATCATCTTGACGGCAGGAATATGTTCCCGCAAATAATTTTCGAAAGTCTACATTGCCTTTTGATATATGCTATCACCTGATCCAGCCATTCCGTACCATGGCTATAAGCCGCCGCCACACTCAGATAGGCAAACAGATGGCCTTCACAAAAACTCACTCGCTTCCATGTAGGTACGGAAACGTTGAAGAAGTTCCTCATTTTCGATGATTACATAAGAGCTTGCAGTCCCCGGCATATTGAAACGCCTTGCTCGGAGACATAAAGACAAGGAGTTCATCCGTGCTTTTCTCTGAAGTCAAAGCAAAAGGTGGGATGTTTGTAAGGAGGCAGGGTCAAGTCGGCATGAATCTCGTCAGAGATTACTAATGTACCGTTCTCATAGCAGATGTCGGCAATCTGCGACAGTTTCTTCTTTGGTCCATACACGTCCGCCCGGATTATGAGGATTGCTCAGGATAAGCAGCTTGCATCCCTGCACATCTTTGCGGAAACGGTCGAAATCAATATGATATTGTCCGTCTTTCAATACCAGCGGACTGTACACCACTTCACGTTCGTTCTTCTGCGTCACGAGAAAGAAAGGATGGTAGACAGGAGGCATGACCATCACCTTGTCTCCTTTCTCCGTGAAACAATGGATGGCAAATGCCAGTCCGCGGACAATGCCGGGAGTAAACGTCAGCATATCCTCACGAATCTCCCAGCCATGCCGTTCTTTCAGCCAGTTGATAATGGATTCGGCCCATTCTTTGCAGGCAAATGTATAGCCCAGCACTTCGTGTTCCAGACGTTTCTTCAAGGCGTCGATTACAAAAGGAGCTGTGCGGAAATCCATATCAGCCACCCACATCGGAATCAAGTCATTACGCCCCCAACGGCGTTCTACGGCATCCCATTTTACGGAGTCCGTACCGTTACGGTTTATTATTTCATCAAAATTATAGTTCATACTGCATGAGGTTTTTTTATGTTATGTGAGACAAAAAGTAGTACATTTGTACTCAATTCAAAAAAGGAATTTATGACGAAAGCATTATTTTTTGATATAGACGGAACATTGGTCAGTTTTGAAACTCACCGCATCCCGTCGTCTACCATTGAGGCACTGGAAGCCGCCCGTGCAAAAGGACTGAAGATATTTATCGCTACGGGACGTCCGAAAGCCATTATCAACAACCTCTCCGAATTGCAAGACCGGAATCTGATTGATGGATATATCACCATGAACGGAGCCTATTGTTTTGTCGGAGAAGAAGTAATTTACAAAAGTGCCATCCCGCAGGAAGAAGTAAAAGCAATGGCTGCTTTCTGCGAAAAGAAAGGAGTCCCCTGCATCTTCGTGGAGGAGCATAATATCTCTGTTTGCCAACCGAATGAGATGGTGAAGAAGATCTTTTATGACTTCCTGCATGTAAATGTCATCCCGACAGTTTCCTTTGAAGAAGCAAGCAATAAGGAAGTGATCCAGATGACTCCCTTCATCACGGAGGAAGAAGAAAAAGAAGTGCTTCCATCCATCCCGACCTGCGAAATAGGCCGCTGGTATCCGGCTTTTGCGGATGTCACAGCCAAAGGCGATACCAAACAGAAAGGCATCGATGAAATCATCCGGCACTTTGGCATCAAGCTGGAAGAAACGATGTCCTTCGGCGACGGAGGAAACGATATCAGCATGCTCCGCCACGCAGCTATCGGAGTCGCTATGGGGCAGGCCAAAGAGGATGTAAAAGCCGCAGCCGACTATGTGACAGCCCCCATTGATGAGGACGGCATCAGCAAGGCTATGAAACATTTCGGGATTATCTAATTCATTTATCCGGTCAGCACATCTGCTTATCCGTCACTAACTTTATGAGCGTAGACACTAATAACGCAGCTTTTCAGGACGCCCTGAATCTTATTCAGTATACCCGCCAGTCGGTTTTTCTGACCGGAAAAGCGGGTACAGGTAAATCTACATTCCTACGTTATGTCTGCGAACATACCAAGAAGAAACATGTCGTTCTCGCACCTACCGGCATCGCTGCTATCAATGCCGGAGGAAGTACGATGCACAGTTTCTTCAAACTCCCCTTCTATCCGTTACTGCCGGACGATCCGAATTTAAGTCTCCAGAGAGGACGCATTCACGAGTTCTTCAAGTACACCAAACCGCACCGGAAGTTACTGGAACAGATTGAACTGGTCATCATAGACGAAATCTCTATGGTACGGGCGGATATCATTGATGCCATCGACCGCATCTTACGTGTATATTCGCATAACTTACGGGAACCTATCGGCGGCAAACAGTTGTTATTGGTAGGCGATGTTTTCCAGCTGGAACCTGTCGTGAAGAATGACGAGAGGGAGATTCTGAACCGTGCCTATCCTACTCCATACTTCTTTTCGGCAAGAGTATTCAGCCAGATCGACCTGGTATCCATCGAGCTTCAGAAAGTATACCGCCAGACAGATCCCGTTTTTGTCAGCGTTCTCGACCATATCCGTACCAATACGGCCGGAGCAGCCGATCTGCAACTGCTGAACACCCGATACGGAAGCCAGATTGAAGAATCGGAAGCCGATATGTACATCACGCTTGCCACCCGAAGGGATACGGTTGACTCGATCAATGAGAAGAAACTGGCCGAGCTGGCAGGAGAACCGATCACCTTTGAAGGAAGCATTGAAGGGGATTTCCCCGAAAGCAGTCTGCCGACCTCACAGGAACTCGTTCTGAAACCGGGTGCACAAATCATCTTTATCAAAAATGATTTCGACCGTCGTTGGGTAAATGGCACCATTGGCGTCATTGCCGGTATTGATGAAGAAGAAGAAACGATCTACGTTATCACTGATGACGGCAAGGAATGCGATGTAAAACGGGAATCATGGCGTAACATCCGCTATCGCTACAACGAAAAGACAAAAGAAATTGAAGAGGAAGTACTAGGCAGCTTCACCCAATATCCCATCCGGTTGGCTTGGGCCATCACTGTCCATAAGAGTCAGGGACTGACTTTCAGCAGAGTAGTGATTGACTTCACGGGAGGTGTATTTGCCGGCGGACAGGCGTATGTAGCACTCAGCCGTTGTACCTCACTGGATGGCATCCAGCTCAAAAAACCGATCAACCGGGCGGATATCTTTGTGCGTCCCGAAATCGTAAACTTTGCCGGACGTTTCAACGACCGGCAAGCTATCGATAAGGCTCTGAAACAGGCGCAGGCCGATGTGCAGTATGCCGCTGCCGCACGTGCTTTCGACAAAGGAGACATGGAGGAATGTCTGGAACAATTTTTCCGTGCCATTCATTCCCGCTATGACATAGAGAAGCCTGTTCCCCGCCGATTAATCCGTCGGAAACTGGGGATTATCAATACCTTGCAGGAGCAGAACAAAAAGCTCAAAGAGCAAATGCGGGAACAGCAGGAACGTCTGCGGCAATATGCCCATGAATATCTGTTAATGGGAAATGAATGTATCACCCAAGCCCACGACGCCCGTGCCGCCATTGCCAATTATGACAAAGCGCTCAGCCTCGACCCTAATTATATAGACGCCTGGATACGAAAAGGAATCACCTTGTTCAACAGCAAAGAGTATTTTGATGCGGAAAACTGTTTCAATACCGCTGTCAGCCTTCATCCTGCAAACTTTAAAGCTGTGTACAACCGTGGAAAACTGCGTCTGAAAATCGATAATACAGAAGGGGCAATTGCAGACCTGGACAAGGCTACAAGTCTGAAACCCGAGCATGCCGGCGCACACGAGCTCTTCGGAGATGCCCTGTTAAGAGTGGGGAAAGAAGTGGAAGCCGCCATACAATGGAGAATTGCCGAAGAACTCAGAAAGAAAAAATCATAAATAAGTTGGTAGTGTATCAGAAGTCTTCTGATTGTGAAAGTTATTGAATATCATCTTACATCAAAAACTTTTTATTAACTTTGCCTTCGTATGTACGTCAAACTCTTAAAAGAGAAGCAAATGAAAAAAGGTTTGAAAATCGCAGCTATCACAGTAGGAGTCATCATCATTCTGATGTTCCTTCTTCCTTTCGCCTTCCAAGGTAAGATAGCCGATATTGTAAAAACAGAAGGCAACAAGATGCTCAATGCACAATTTGATTTCAAGAAACTCAACATTAGCCTGTTCCGCAACTTTCCACAGGCTTCTGTCACTCTCGAAGATTTCTGGCTGAAAGGTGCGGGAGAATTCGCAAACGATACTCTTGTACAAGCCGGAGAGGTGACTGCCACCATCAATCTGTTCTCCCTTTTCGGAGACAGCGGTTATGACATTTCCAAAGTATTCATAGAAGATACCCGCCTGCACGCCATTGTCCTGCCGGACGGTCGTGCCAACTGGGATATTATGAAGCCCGACACGACAGACACGCAGGAAACGCCTGCCGCGGAAGAAGATTCATCTCCTTTCAAAGTCAAGCTGCAACGTTTCGTCATCAAGAACATGAATTTGATTTATGACGACCAGCAAGGTAAAATGTATGCCGACATCCGTGATTTCAACGCCCTTTGTGCCGGTGACCTGGGCAGTGACCGCACTACGCTGAAACTGGAAGCGGAAACCAAATCACTGACTTACAAGATGAATGGCATTCCTTTCCTAGCAAACGCCAACATCTCCGCCAAGATGGATGTAGACGCCGATCTTGCCAACAACAAGTATACACTGAAAGACAATACCATTCGCCTCAACGCCATTCAGGCAGGTATCGACGGTTGGGTGGAACTGAAAGATCCCGCTATCGATATGGATCTCAAACTCAACACCAATGATGTAGGCTTCAAGGAAATACTGTCTTTGATTCCAGCCATTTATGCAACGGAATTCTCCAGTCTGAAAACAGACGGAACCGCTACTCTTGCCGCATCAGCCAAAGGTACGCTGCAAGGAGATACTGTCCCCGCATTCAACATCGACATGCAAGTCAAGAACGCTATGTTCCGTTATCCGGCATTGCCCGCAGGAGTCGATCAGATCAACATTAATGCCAACGTCCGAAATCCGGGAGGAAATATAGACCTGACCACCATCCAAATCAACCCGTTCAGTTTCCGTCTGGCAGGGAATCCTTTCAGTCTGACTGCGGACGTGAAAACACCGATCAGCGACCCCGATTTCAAAGCTGAGGCAAAAGGTACCCTCGACCTGGGTATGATCAAACAGGTATATCCTTTGGGAGATATGGAACTGAACGGAACCATCAACGCCGATATGCAAATGTCCGGACGTCTTTCTTATATAGAGAAAGAACAGTACGACAACATGAAAGCCTCCGGAACCATCGGTCTGACCAATATGAAACTGAAAATGCAGGATATGCCGGATGTGGATATCAAGAAATCACTCTTCACCTTCACCCCGAAATATCTGCAACTGAGCGAAAACGACGGTCAATATCGGTAAGAACGATATTACTGCCGACAGCCGTTTCGAGAACTATATCGGCTATGCTCTGAAAGGTACTACACTGAAAGGAACGCTGAACATTCATTCCAATTATTTCAATCTGAATGATTTCATGACAGCATCCGCAGACAGCGTGGCAACTACCGAAGCAGCTGCCACAGACTCCACGGCAATTGCCGGCGTGATAGAAGTTCCGCGCAATATCGACTTCCAGATGGACGCCAATCTGAAACAGGTGCTGTTTGACAAGATGACATTCAACAACATGAACGGTAAACTTGTTCTCAAAGACGGAAAGGTAGATATGAAGAATCTTTCTATGGGTACTATGGGCGGCAACGTGGTGATGAACGGATATTACTCTACCGCCAATGCGAAGAAACCGGAAATGAAAGCCGGATTCAAACTGTCAGATATCAGCTTCTCACAGGCATACAAAGAACTGGATATGGTTCAGCAACTGGCTCCTATCTTTGAGAACCTGAAAGGAAACTTCTCCGGCAGCATCAATGTGCTGACCGACTTGGACGCAGCTATGAGCCCGGTACTGGAAACGATGCAAGGAGACGGCAGCTTGTCTACCCGCGACCTCAGTCTGAGTGGTGTGAAAGCAATCGACCAGATAGCCGACGCCATCAGCCAGCCGAGTCTGAAAGAAATGAAAGTGAAAGATATGACACTAAATTTCACCATCAAAGACGGACGGGTGGAAACCAAACCGTTTGATATCAAAATGGGTGACTATAATCTGAATCTTTCCGGTAGCACAGGACTTGACCAGACCATCGACTACTCCGGCAAGATCAAGCTTCCGGCATCCACCGGCATTTCCAAGCTGATGACACTCGATCTGAAGATCGGCGGTTCATTCACTTCCCCGAAAGTCAGTGTCGATACAAAGAGTATGGCCAATCAGGCACTTGAATCCGTAGCCGACGAAGCAATCAGCAAACTGGGAGAAAAGCTCGGACTGGATTCTGCCACGACTGCCAACAAAGATTCCATCAAACAGAAAGTGACGGAAAAGGCGGCAGAGAAAGCACTGGATTTCTTAAAGAAGAAACTCAAATAAGAAAAGGAGAAAAGAAGGTTATGCTTCTGAAGCTATATGACAAAAATAATAACCCGCAGGATTTACAACGAATCATCGACATCCTGAATGACGGCGGACTGATTATCTATCCCACTGATACGATGTACGCCATCGGCTGTCATGGTCTGAAAGAACGTGCTATAGAACGGATATGCCGGATCAAAGAGATTGATCCGCGCAAAAACAACCTGTCTATCATCTGCTACGATCTAAGCAGTATCAGCGAGTATGCCAAAGTGGGTAATAATGAGTTCAAGCTCATGAAGCATAATCTCCCCGGTCCGTTCACGTTTATCCTGAACGGAACCAACCGACTGCCCAAAATCTTCCGTAACCGGAAAGAAGTAGGCATCCGTATGCCGGACAACAATATAATCCGGGAAATCGCCCGCTTACTGGATGCTCCTATTATGACCACCACACTGCCATACGATGAGCATGAAGATCTGGAATATATGACCGATCCCGAACTGATTGACGAAAAGTTCGGTGATATCGTGGATCTGGTAATCGACGGAGGAATAGGAGGCATAGAACCTTCTACAGTAGTGAAGTGCACAGAAGATGAACCGGAAATTGTCCGTCAGGGAAAAGGCTGGCTGGAAGGGATTTAATCCCGAAGACTATTAACTTAGAGAATATATAAATCAGGCACGGACTACACGGATTTCACGGTTTTAAAAGATTACATATCTAAAAAACGTGTTAATCCGTGAAATCCGTGCCTGAATATTTCTTACTTAATCAATGATTCCGGATCCAGATGACCTGCTTCGATATCCTTGAAATAACGGTAAGTACCTACTTTCAACTCTTCCGTAGCAGCATCGTCACAAACGATAATACCCTTTTCGTGCATCTGCAAAGCACTGATGGTCCACATCTGAGTGATAGCACCTTCTACCGCATGATACAATGCGCGGGCCTTGTTGTGACCATTTACGATAATCATCACTTCTTTGGCAGAAAGAACAGTACCTACACCAACAGTCAGAGCTGTCTTCGGAACTTTGTTAATATCGTTGTCAAAGAAACGGGAGTTCGCAATGATTGTATCCGTAGTCAGCGTTTTCTGACGGGTACGGGAAGTCAGTGAAGAACCCGGTTCGTTGAATGCGATGTGTCCGTCTGGACCAATGCCACCCATGAAAAGGTCGATACCACCATAAGACTTAATCTTTTCTTCGTAACGTGCACATTCTGCATCCAGGTCGGGAGCATTACCATTCAGGATATTGGTATTCTCCGGATTGATATCAATATGATTGAAGAAGTTATTCCACATGAAAGAGTAGTAGCTTTCCGGATGTTCTTTCGGCAAGCCGACATATTCATCCATATTGAATGTTACCACATTCTGGAAGGAAACGATTCCTTTCTTATTCAGGTCGATCAAAGCTTTATACATACCAAGAGGAGATGATCCCGTGGGACACCCCAATACAAATGGTTTTTCGGGAGGTTGGATTGGCAGCTTTTATTTTAGCAGCAACGTAATGTGCAGCCCACAGAGATACGGACTGGTAGTCCGGCTGAATAATAAGTCTCATAAGTCGATTATTTTATAGGTTAGTTAATAATTGTTCATTCTTTATTTAGCGGTCTTTTTTCAAGCGGTCCGCCATCGCACGTGCCAGGTTCTCACACTGGGTATAAGTAATATCCCTCATCGCCTGCTTCATCTCTACCGGATCGCCTACCAGTTCAAATTTACTCTTTTCTGCAAACTCTGCCATACGTTTCACAGCAGCACCTGCCCAGGTGAAGGAACCGAAGTATCCCAAATAACGTCCTTTGAGTTCGCGAACCAGAATCTTAGACAATAACGATTCCACTTCCGGGAATATCTGATTACTGTATGTCGGAGAACCGACAATCAATCCTTTATAACGGAAAATATCTGCAAGGATATAAGAAGGATGACTCTTCGTCACATTGTGCATCACAATATTCCTGATTCCCTGTGCTGAGAGTTCCGCAGCAATAGCTTCCGCCATCTGTTCCGTATTTCCATACATACTGCCATATACGATAACCACACCTTCGTCCGCATCATAACGGCTCAGACGGTCATAGATACCGATCACCCTGGAAATATTCTCTGTCCATACGGGTCCGTGAGTAGAGCAAATGGTAGTGATAGGCAGTCCTCCCAATTTTTGCGGGGCTTTCTGTACCGGACTACCGTATTTGCCAACGATATTGGAGTAGTAACGCACCATTTCACCCCAGTACTTATCTACATTGATACGGGTATCCAGAAATCCTCCGTCTACAGTGCCAAAGCATCCGAATCCGTCACCTGAGAAAAGGATTCCGTCCGTTTCATCAAATGTCATCATCGTTTCCGGCCAGTGCACCATCGGAGTCATATAGAAACGAAGCATATGCTTGCCTAATGCAAGGAAGTCTCCGTCTTTCACCAGATATTGCTCGCCGGTAACACCGTAGAATCCTTCAATCATGCCGAAGGTTTGCTTATTGCCGACAATAATAATATCCGGATAATGTTGTTTAATCAATCGGATAGATCCCGAATGATCCGGTTCCATGTGATTTATAATCAAATAATTAATGGGACGTTCTCCAATCACTTGCTTGATTTTACGCAAGTAGACTTCAAAATAACAGATATCTACCGTATCTACCAATGCCACCATTTCATCATCAATCAGATAAGAGTTATATGAAACTCCATAGGGCAACGGCCACATCGCTTCAAAACGGTGTTTATTACGGTCATTCACTCCCACATAGTGGACATTTCCTTTAATTCTTGTTTTCTGTTCCATTCTTCAACTTTAATTAATTTCTGCTCACCAGCTATGATCCTCTGAGGACAGAGATTTATTCTGTGGTGAAGTTATCTTCCTGCAAAAATAATTCTTTTTTCCCTGAATCCCTGTACTTCTTCCCTTGATAAGCTCCTCTTTCTTTCATTCTTTTTTGCAAACGTACTACAAATTCATAATTTTTCAATCCCCAGTCCGGAGCAATCAGCAATTCTTTGGGAGACTGTGAAACAAAACGTTCCAATACCAGATCCGGGCGGAGATGCTCTACATAGTCAATCACCAGGTCAATATATTCGTCCACTTCCGTAAACAGATGAAAACCTTCCGGATTTCTTCGTATTCATGCGCCATGCGAGTACCACGAATCAACTGTAACTGATGAATTTTGAGTGTGGACAAAGGAAGCGCGGAAAGGATTCCTGCCTGCTCTACCATTGTATCATGTGTCTCTCTCGGAAGACCGAGGATGACGTGCCCGCCCGTCAGTATGCCACAGGCGGCGGTACGCTGAACAGCCTCTACCGTATCCGCATACGTATGTCCGCGATTGATACGCCGCAATGTCTCATCACTGGCACTCTCAATGCCATATTCCACCATCAGGAATAGTATGGCGGTTCAGTTCTTCCAGATACTGGAGCAGTTCTTCCGGCATACAATCCGGACGAGTACCAATCACCAATCCTACTACCCCGTCTACCTGCAACGCCTCTTCATATTTACGTTTCAGTCCTTCCAGTTCTGCATAAGTATTGGTATATGCCTGGAAATACGCCAGATATTTCATCTCCGGATATTTATGGGCAAAGAAACATTTCCCCTCCTCCAGTTGGGTAGCAATCGACTTTTCCGTCCGGCAATAGTCCGGGTTGAAAGTCTGGTTATTGCAATACGTACAACCGCCCCATCCCTTCGTCCCATCCCGATTAGGACAAGTAAAACCGGCATTTAATGATATTTTCTGCACTTTGTAAGGAAAATGTTTTCGCAGAAAAAGGTTGGGAAATCATTATATTGTATTTGATAAGACATATCTATTTAATTCATTTGTTATTTGTGTGGCAAACATAAGAAAAAAAAACAGCGAGTTACGGAAAGATGCCCCAAAATATCTTCAATATATTAAAAAAAACATAAAGTGCATAAGATAAATTAATATTTATTGCGAAAGCAGAAACTATTTAGTTAGTTTTGTGTGATTTTAGGCATTGGCAGGAGGATACTTGTGAAAGTCTTGTGCAATTATTCCCCAATTATGATTTCATCTCACCATACCCCATGCAACTCTTGTCAATAAACTATCCTCTTTATGTTCTAAAAACAGAATATAAAGAGGATTTTTAGCATAAGCAGGCAGACAAGACAGCGAAAGGGAGGAAAAAATAGGCAAACTTTCGTATTATCCGTTCAATATAGCGTCCGGGCTTCTTGTTTTCCATCCTTTTTACTTATTTTTGTTCTGACAAAAACACCGATATTATGAAACGCACATGGCTCCTTCTTATTTCTCTTTTTAACCTTTGCATATTAGTGGCCCAGCCTACCTATCACATCAAGCATTATTCCGTCAATGACGGAATGAATGTCTCAAGGAATAGTACAGACGATCATACAAGACAAAAAAGGATTCCTATGGTTCGGCACCTGGAACGGGCTGAATAAATTCGACGGATATACATTCAAAAACTATAAGACATCTTACAAAGACGGCTATATTCTGAATACCAACCGGATCAGTCAGATAGCGGAAACGAAATATGGGGATATCTGGTGCCAAGCCTATGACGGACGGGTGTATATGTTCGACAATCAGACAGAGAAGTTTATCGATGTATTGGGATCGGTAGCAGAAACGATGATAACGAATAATTATGCCGACCATATTTATACCCTTTCCAAAGGAATCTCATGGATCACCTTTCAAAACGAATGTGCCGCCATCCGCATAGATGACCAACTTTGCAAACAGGGGAAAGGAATCACTCTGTACAGTTCCTTCAAACAAAACTTGAAGGGAGACAAGATGTATACCGTTTTCGAAGATTCCGAAGGAGATGAATGGATACTGACCAACAAAGGAATTTCTATCATAGGAAAGAAGCAGGTAGACAGCGATTTCCCGTTCCAATATATTAAAGAAGCGGATGGAATTATTTATCTGGTTTCCCAATCGGACAAATTGGCCTCTTACAACTTTAAGACCAGACAATTCAAATTCATAGAGATTCCTTATCATGTTTCGATGATTAACGAAGTCAAGAAGTTTGACTCAATACACTTTTGCTGGCTACAGATAACGGACTGATTATTTATAAGATAAAAGAAAAAAGAATTCCAGTTGATTGATATACGCACATCAACGCAACCTTCCAACGTCGTACAGTCAGTTTATCAAGACCATTACAAGGAACTATGGATATTCCCCAAACGACAGGAGTGATCCGTTATAATCCATCCACCAAGGAAATGCAGCATTTGTTCACACCGGCCAACGAAGTGATCAGATATGAACGGAAAAATAAGAATGTGATCTTTGAAGACCGGCAACACACGTTATGGGTTCTCCCCCCGGAAGGGAATCTGTCTTATTATGACCGTGAAAACAAAGAACTGAAACCCATGCTGAAGGACAGCAACAATCCGAAGTCTGTTTTCAGTCCGCTCGTCCGCTTTTACACACTGGACAATCAAGGCAACTGCTGGCTGACCAGTACACGTGGCATTTACAAATTGTCCTTCTTTCCACATACCTATAATCTGGTGCATATTGACAATGGATTCGAGACCCGCGCTTTTTTATGCGACAATGAAAAAGAGGCTGTGGGTTTCTTCGAAGGCACAGATGATCAGAGTGTACCAACCGGACGGACAGTTGGAAGGCTATCTGACGCCACAAGGAAAAATAAGCAAAGATAAACAGAGTTTTGACAAGCGTATATTGCTTTCTTGAAGACCATGAAGGCAATATCTGGATAGGAACAAAGGAAAACGGCATTTATCTGTTAAAGAAAAAAGTCGCCGAATTCCTATTCCGTACAACAATTTACTCATCAACCGAATATGCCATACAGCTTGAGAGTGGCAACAGTGTATATTCCATTTTTCAAGATAGCCATAAACGTATCTGGATAGGCTGCTATGGCGGAGGAATCAATTTGCTAACCTACAATAAGGACGGTAAGACAGAATTTATACACAGCGATAATGAGTTGAAGAATTACCCGACCGGCTACGCTTCGAAAGTCCGCCACATATCCGAAGCGCCGGGCGGTGTGCTGTTAATAGGAACCACCAACGGATTACTGACTTTCTCCAATCAATTTGAGAGACCGGAAGAAATCAAGTTTTATCGTAATTGTTGCGAGTCAGGAATAAGTACCAGCCTGAGCGGAAATGATGTGATGCATACGTACACCGACAAGCAAAAACGAACCTATATAGCCAGCTTTACGGGAGGCATCAGCCAAATCGTATCCAAGAACCTGCTCAGCAACAAGATTGAGTTCAAGACATATACAACGGATGACGGACTGGCTTCGGACTTGGTACAAGCCATGCAGGAAGATCAACAAGGCAACTTATGGATTCTTTCGGAAAACGCTATTTCCAAATTCGACGCTCAAAGAGAGACTTTCGAGAATTACGGGCTTAACTCTCTGCACCAGGAATTTAGCTTCTCAGAAGCGGCACCGGTGATCAACGCTCGAAATCAAATCGTATTCGGTACAGACAAGGGATTCATTGAGATTTCTGCCAAAGAGATGCAGAAAAGTTCCTATGTCCCTCCCATTGTCTTTACCGGTTTGAAAGTGCAGGGACAATCTTCTGTCATCGCCATTGACGATCTGGAAGAATTACGCCTCACTCCCTCTCAGCGTAATGTTACTTTCCAGTTTGCGGCACTCGATTATGTCGATTCCAAAGAAATCCGTTACGCATACCGACTGAAAGGACTGGAAGAAGAGTGGCACGACGGCGACAAGAACCGTTCTGCCAGCTACATCAACTTGCCGAACGGCAAATATAAACTGCAAATCAAATCCACCAACAGCGACGGCGTATGGATGGACAATATCCGCACTTTATCCATCAACGTACTGCCTACTTTCTGGAAGACGGGCTGGGCATGGCTGCTCTACGTTATTCTCTTCGTTCTCTTTACGGGCAGTATCGTATATGTACTTTTTTATATTTATCGGTTGCGCCACCAAGTGGATATCGAGCAACAACTATCCAATATCAAGCTCCGTTTCTTTACTGACATATCTCATGAACTCCGGACACCGCTGACTCTGATCAGCAGTCCGGTCAATGAAGTTCTGGAAAATGAAGACTTATCCGCCACAGCCCGTGAGCACTTGACTGTGGTACAAAAGAATGCCGAACGTATGCTACGTCTCATGAATCAGATTCTGGACTTCCGTAAGATACAGAATCAGAAGATGAAAGTGCTGGTGGAGAAGACAGACCTGATTCCACTTCTTGAAAAAGTAATGATCAACTTCCGCTTGATTGCAGAAGAAAAAAGAAGATTAATTTCCGGTTGGCAAGCGAACTTAAATCAATATATGCATGGATAGACCGCGATAAGTTTGAAAAAGATATTCTTTAATCTGATATCCAACGCATTCAAATATACACCGGCTGAGAAGGCGATTACAATAGAAGTGACAAAACAGACAGATAAAGTGACAATCTCTGTGGTGGATGAAGGCATCGGAATTGAACCGACTAAACTGCGTACTTTGTTCCAGCGCTTCGAAACACTGGCACAGCAGAATATGCTCCAACCGTCTTCCGGCATCGGTCTGTCATTGGTAAAGGAAATGGTCGATATGCATCACGGTACAATCAAAGTAACGAGCGAGCCGGAAGCAGGAAGCCGTTTCATAGTAACTCTGCCTCTTCAAAAGAAGTCTTCGAACAAGACAGTCAGGTGGAATTTATTCTGAATGACAGTCAAAGTCCGACTACTCATCCGGACAGCAGCCTCCAGACTGAAAAAAGAGCAGAAGCGGAAGACAAAGAAGATATGGAGAATAATACGGCTCCGGATACGCTTACTATATTGGTGGTTGAGGACAATGAGGAACTGAAAGCTTTCTTAAAAAACATCTTGTCTGAGAATTATACTGTTATCACCGCTTCGAACGGAAAAGAAGGATTGCAACACGCAGTTGATAATATCCCCGATCTTATCATCAGTGACGTAATGATGCCGGTTATGGACGGTCTGGAGATGATTCGGAAAATCAAAGAAAACAATAACATCTGTCACATTCCCATTATTGTATTATCGGCAAAAGCCTCTTTGGATGACAGGATTGCCGGACTGGAGCAAGGTATAGATGACTATATCACAAAACCTTTCAGCGCCACATATCTGAAAACACGTATCGCTTCACTGCTCCGCCAACGCAAATCCTTGCAGGAAATCTATATGGCCAAACTGACGGAAGGAAAAGAAATAGCTGTCGCAGAAGCTCTTACCCCATCGCAACCGCAGATTACTCCCTACGACGAGCAATTCATGCAAAAGGTAATGGAGTTCATAGAAGAACAGATGGATAATGCCGAACTGACCATCGACGAATTTGCAGAGCATCTGATGCTCAGCCGCACCATCTTCTATCGGAAACTGAAGTCCATCATCGGACTGACTCCTGTAGACTTCATACGTGAAGTACGCATCAAACGTGCAGCACAGCTAATAGACAGCGGGGAATATAATTTCTCACAGGTAGCCTATATGACCGGTTTCAATGACCCGAAGTATTTCAGTAAATGCTTCAAGAAGGTAGTAGGTATCACGCCTTCCGAATATAAAGAGAAGAATAAATAAAAAAAGAAGCCGACCGTACGCATTCATTAATCACCATAACCGGCTATTTTCTTTCGTAGCACCTAGGTCAGACAATTGTAGCACCCAGGTCAGATAACTGAAGCACCTAGGTAATACATTCGTCTCACCTAGGTGCTACGAAAGAAAAACGACTAAAGACATAAAAGATTTTGGCTAGCAGGATACTTATTTATCCCTATGTTCCAATAAGTTAGCAACAGTTCCGTATCTGTTAATTCCGCTGATTTCCGGAAAGCAGCATTTTTCCGGAATCCTTTTTATATTCTTTCCCGTTAATAATAATGCCTGTAGCATTTTTTATCTGTATGCCCGGAGCCTCGGGATCCTCCACTTTGATATTCTCCATATTCACCTGAGAAGCCTGATTGATTACAATACCTTTCTTGGCATTAGTTACAGTCATGTTTTTGATAAAGATATTCTTAAGAGGCATTTCCGGCAGCCCGTTGAAATATACTGCCCGTTCCGCACCTCTGCAAAGAACATTTGAAATATAAATGTTCCTGAAAACAGGAGTTTCCTCATTCACATCCGGTATCGGAGTTTCCGGAAAGTCATTGACAGCATAATACAAATCCATCGTCAGAGCATCATTGGAAATATCAATCATGTTAATATTATCTATGAAAATGTTCTCCACTACGCCACCACGTCCGCGGGTACTCTTAAACCGCAAACCGACATCTGTGCCCACGAAAGAACAGCCCGATACGGTATACATTCCGGACACCACCGGACATTTCACTGCCGATTACAAATCCGCCATGCCCATGCAAAACCGTATTATTCTTAATAATCACATTCTCACAAGGTTCTCCCCGCCTGCGTCCATCCTCATCTTTACCCGATTTCAGACAGATAGCATCATCCCCCGCATCAAAAAAACAATTAGTGACCAGTACGTTTTTACACGACTCCACATCCAGCGCATCGCCATTTTGCGAATACCAGGGATTGAACACCTTCACATCGTTCAATGTCAAAGATTCGCAAGACAAAGGATGGATACACCAGCCCGGTGAGTTCTTGAAAGTCACCCCTTCCAGCAGAATCCGTTTGCTCTTTACTATACTCAGCATGACAGGGCGCAACCAGCTTTTCATGTAAGTCCACTCTTCATCGGTTATTTCTTTCTGCCCGTTATTTTGTCCGGTCATAAGTACAGAGGCTTTCAAAGCACCCGCATCAGGATACCATACTTTTTCCGTTCTCATCCACTTTACCACCCGAACTCACCAGATTTTTCCATTGCCGTTCCGTCATCTTGTCTTTCTTGACCGGACGCCATCTATCTCCTGCCCCATCGAAAACACCATTGCCGGTGATGGCTATATTTTCAGCATTCATTGCCGAAATCGGCGATTGGCAGCGCTTAGTGTCCAGCCCTTCGAAAGAAGTGTCGATAATGGGATATAGAGATGTATCGCTGCTAAATACAATGAGAGCATTCTTCTCGGCATATAGATTAACGTTACTCAAAAGTACGACGGGCCCCGTCAACCATAATCCTTCGGGTATGATAACTTTCCCCCTCCTTTGGAACTTACCGCCTTGATTGCATTGTTTATCGCCTCTGTGTTCAAGGTCACACCATCGCTGAGTGCGCCGAAATCACGGATATTAACCTCATAATCGGGAAAGGAAGGTTGGCTCACTTCAGGCATTGAAAACGGAAGATTCCTGTATACGTCTCCCTGTTCTTTTGTTCCACTTTCCGGATTTGAATAAACCTGATATGATATAAATATCATAACACCTGTCAGCACAACTCTCAAATCCTTTTTCAAAATTCCATTCATCTCTTTTTTAATTTATTTTATCGGGTTCCTATTGATAACTACTTACAGAAATATCCATATCTTCATTGATATGTTTTTCCCATTTCACAAGCAAAAGTAATGGAAGTCTACTCCCCCTAAGTTCAATTATTGACAGATTAGGAGTAAAAAATAGTCATTTACCTGTTCGTCTATTAAAATTGTACTCAAACAAAGTATATCTCCGGAAAATAATTCATAAAAAAGCCATAGTAGAAAAGTATTATAAAATTCTTCCTTACTATGGCCCTTAATCTAATCCTGAAAACAGTTTTAATCTATGGTCAGAGTTTCATCATCTTGCCAATCTATAGTTCCGGCAGCACCATTTTGGTCTGTCCAGCCTTTGGTCTGTCCGAGCCAGGAGTTATTGTCCAAAATATCTTTTGACAGACCCATTATATAATAATTAGATCGCCATCCGATCTTAATCCATTCATTGCTGTTGTTCTTATCAGGTTGCACATTGGGCTCCCCGTACTGGAAATTAGACTCCCAAAAAATCAGCCACTTCTTTAAGTTGCTTCTGGAAATCGGCAGATTCAGGGTCTGCAAATATATTCTTACGCAGTTCCGACAACACATCTTTACTGCCTGGAGTATATCCATCTTTTACATCCACATATTTAGCTGTACGATATCTTTCGGTCAACGGAGTTACTCCCAGGAATGAACAGGTATTAGTGGTACTCAACTGCATAGCTTCTCCCCGTCCTCCATCATAAAGCATCCAACGCCAAATATCCCAATATCTTTTGCCTTCATATGCCAGTTCGACCTGACGTTCACGCAAACAGGCAGCCAACGCCGATGCCCGGTCAAACACATAAGTATCCAAACCGTAATTATTAGTGGAAGGAATCCCAACCCGCGCACGCAATTTCCCGATTGCCTGTTTACATAAATCAATCTGATTGGTTGCCGCATAACACTCGGCAAGATTCAATTGCAATTCCGCATAACGGAAATCATAGATATGCACTCCCGAAGCTTCGTAGTTGTTGGCAGAAGCAGTATTGAGTCCACTCATCTTACGTACGAATACCGGACTGGTTATATTTACTCCTTCACTATAGGCAAAGCCGCTGGTAGTTGACTCCGAAGTTCGCCAACGATAAGCCCAGACCGTATCATTGGTGACATCTTTATGTCCCCACTTCAAACCATTAAAGGCAAATGTCTGGTAGAAACGCGGATCACGGTTTTCCATAAAGCGCAAACTACCTTCGGTAACCTGATGAGCGGCATCAGGAAGTGTACCGTCAGCCATAGGGAATACATCGATCAACTCAATAGGAGCACCTTTTCCACCGCTTCCTCCTTGAGAACTCAAACGGATATTCTTCTCCCAGCGATTATTCTTGTAACCTAATGACGAGTTGCTTTCCCTTAGCCAATAGTCGGACAACTAATGTTTCTCTGTTAGAATGTTCATTATCGTCATCCGCCAATATTTTACTCCAGCTTGCAGCATCCGTCACACCGTCAATCCACTGGCAGTAATACCGGAAATAGCGTTCTGAGTAGCTTCCAGGGCTTTTTGCCAACGAAGGTTGCCCGGATCATTCCAATTCTTATTAAAGATGGGGCTGGCATAGAATAATAACACACGGCTCTTGTATGCCAATGCTCCGCCACGTGTGAGACGTCCGTAATCGTTTGTTCCCCATTCATCCGGCAGCAAAGCGGCCGCATCGGTCAGGTCTTTCACAATCTGTTCCACACATTGGGTCACAGAAGCTCTTGGTAGTCCGGCATCGGTCACCTCAGCATTCAGCACTGTTGTCACAATAGGTACGCAACCATACATACGAACCAAATCAAACAACTGCATGGCACGTAAAAAGAGGGCTTGCCCTTTTGCCTTATCTTTGGTATCCTGCGAAACCGAGGAAGCATCAATGTCACGAAGCAGGATATTGCAGTTACGTATACGCGTATAAGCATTGTTCGTAACACTTGAACCTAGTGCCTTGCCGAAATAACCGGCAAACAACGGGTCGTAACTTTTACCGCTGGAAGCATCTGTCTGTGTTTTTATATCATCAATGGTCGAATATTGCGTACTCGGGTCAATCCGGCTGGTAGACGTGATTCCCCACATCTCATCCGTGAATTCGTTAAAATCCTGCGCATAAGAAGTATACAATCCCAAATACTGAGACGTCGGAGATGTATAGTTTTCAAAACTTGTCTGGTATAATCCGGCCAGATACCAGGTGATTTTCGTTTCAGAATTAAAATCATCATAAGCTCCGTAATTATTCATATCCAAAAATGAATCACTGCAACCGGACATAAACATACCGAGGGCTAAAGTTCCTGTATATAAAAAGTTTTTCCTTTTTTTCATCGTTGACACAATTATTAAAATGTAACATTAACAACCTAATGACCAAGTTCTTAAAGTAGGATAATCTGTAGAAGAAGCATCATACATATTACGGTAATGGTTAGGGTACGGATTGTACAAATCCCACAAATTATTACCGGTCAGATTCAGACGGACAGCCGACATTTTCAACGGAGCAATCCACTTTTTAGGAAGTGTATAGCTGACAGACAGATTACGTATGTAACAACGGAAGGTACTAATCATCCAGAAATCAGAGTTGGCGATAGCCGAACTGGAAATCAGAGATTCTGTTCCCAAGTTAGGATATTTACCATTCGGATTGTACATTTCGTCAAACATATCTCCCCAGAAAGAATCCGGCGCCCATATCATTGTACTCTTATTACCACCCATAGAAGCACGGTCTATAAAGCGTACTCCACCCCATGAAGTAGCGATATTGGCACTGATAGCAAGTCCTTTCCAGCTGGCACCCAGTCTTGTCGAGACATTATAAGTCTTATTCTTTTCACATAACTTTCCATAATCCTGTTCCAATACAATCTGTCCGTTGGGACCTTGTTGAACTCCATTGACCATTTCGCCCCCCTAAATCCTGGTAAGCCAGCATACCCGGACGCAAATCGTCTTTACTTGTCTTATCCAGATATTTAGTTTGTCCGCCTTCGGGGAGTATATGATTCCAGATAAGACCAGTACCTGTTAATATCATCCTGCGTACGCAAAATTCCGTCACCATTCGAGGTTCCTTTCCATACCTTGAATCCCCATACCGGCAGATATGTAGACATTCCTTCTTCCCAGCTTGAGCTGGACGGATATTTGTTATAGCGCAAACCCGGCACCCACTCTTTCACTCTACTACCGTTCAGACCGAAATCCATACCGATATTATAGTTCACCTGTCCTACCTTGTCACGCCATGTCAAAGACAACTCGCCGCCATATGTATCAACACGGCCAAAATTTTCTTCAGCATACGAACCACCGGCATACACGGGAATTCCCGGTTGGCTAGCCATAAACTGATTCCAAGATGTTATCATTGATATCATAGTAGAAATCGAATACCGCACTTAAACGACCATCAAAAAAACGAGTATCAAAACCAAGATTAAACTTGTCGGAAACATCCCATTTCACATTACGGTTCGGAGATGACTGCGGGATCAGACTGGTACCTGGCTTTCCGCTTTCGGCACCGAACTGCATTCCTTTCAGATCCATCTTGTATTGTTCTTTCCATTTCCACATTTTGATGTTGTCACGTCCCGTACGTCCCCAGGATGCACGTACCTTCAAAAATTCAAACCAAGGAAGCGAGCGTTTGAACCATGATTCTTCAGACATGATCCATCCTGCAGAGATACCGGGAAAGAATCCCCAGTAATTCTCCGGAGCAAATTTAGTCGAAGCGTCCGAACGGAAAATAAACTGTAGCATATAGCGGTCAGCATAAGAATATGCCACACGTCCCAAGTAAGAAAGCGAGCCCGATTCACCTTTAAGCGTCACTGTATTGTCGGAAGCCAGAGCTGACTTGCCGTCCGGCCCGACGATGGAGGGACCGCCGACTCCCAGATAAGTATCAGAAATGTCATGAGCCAGATCGGCATATTCAATATCACGAGAATCATAGAATGATTCATAACGCTCGATGGAAGCCATAGCCGAAATGCTATGTTGGCCAAACGTACGGTCATAGTTTACGTAAAAGTTCATCTGACGTCTTTCCGCCTGTTTATCTTTAAATGATAATGTACTGTTCTTATCAAAGATAGCCGTTTTAAAGGAACTGCTCGGGATGGTATAAACCAAATGCTGGTCGGCAGGCATTCTGCCGCCTACATACGCCAGTTCATAAGGGAAACTAGCCTGCTCGGTTGCTTCACTTGAATGCGAAGACGAATAAGTGGCACGGAGTGACAAACCTTTCACAAAAAGGAACTTCGTAGGTCAATGAGATATCAGCATTCCAGCTGTTGCTTCTGTTCTTACTGAACGAACCACTATTATTCAACGCAAAAATAATTCCAGGAAGTGACATAATCTCTATTAAAACTCGGACTACTATAGGTATTCTCGATAGGTCCCAGCCAATATTCCTGATCTTGCCCGTTCTCATCCGATAAAGTCACACTCCAAGGCATATGGTTGGGCATATGATGCAAAGCACTATAGTCTGATTTTTCCGTACTTCCACTCATCCCGTACAGTTTAAAGCGGGCTCCTTTTGTATAGATCTGATCGGATTTACCCTCATTACCGGCAACCGTGGCTGATAATTTAATATCATTCGTCAAACGCACATCAACACCGGCACGATAAGTATAACGCTTATAGCTTTGATCACCCAAATTTGCTCCCTGGTCAAAATAAGTAGCTCCGGCATAATATGTAGCACGTTCACTTCCACCGGTAACATTCAGTGTATGTGTCTGTTGGAAAGCCGATTTCCAGCCTGCTTTATCCAGCCAATCATAATTCAGGTTATCCATCTCAGCCAGTTCCATATCACTATACAGCACGTCGAGGTCATCATAACCACTCGCTTTATTGGAACCTATCGCCAAAGCATTATAGAAACGTCCATAAGCAGAACCTTTCAGCACCTTGGAATGACTAACGGCATCATTCACGGCAAATTTACCTGAATAGGAAATAACAGGTACTCCTTTTTTCCCTCTTTTGGTCTTTACAAGAATTGCACCATTGGCAGCACGAGAACCGTAAATCGCTGCGCTGGCATCACGTAACACAGTTATACTTTCTACTTCCGAAGGGTCCAGCATATTAAACTGCTCCATACTCGGCTGACCATTCGTTCCTAACTGAATGACATCATCAATAATAATCAAAGGGGTGGAATTACCACCATCCTTGGATATTCCGGTGAAAGTCCGGTTCTGACGGATATAAACCTCATTGGCATTCGTACCCGGACGGCTGGAGCCTAACTGTACATTCAAGCCATTCACCATTCCCTGCAAGGCTTCCGAAAGATTGGATACCGGAAGATCTTCCAGTTCCTTCAGTAGAAATAGTCGATACGGAACCGGTAATGTTTTTCTGTTTCATACTACCGTAACCTACTACGACTACTTCATCAAGTTTCTGGTTATCTTCCTGAAGAATGACTTTCAAAGTATCGCCTTTCGGCAGGATTACTTGTTTCAGATATCCGATATAAGATATTACCACCTTTTTTCCATCCGGCACATTCAGCGAAAAGTGACCGTCAATATCAGTAATAGTACCTGTCGTAGCATCCTGTAACCGTATAGTAGCTCCGATAATCGGCTGACCACTTTCGTCCACTATCTGTCCTGTAACCTTTCGGGTCTGTGCGTTAGCTGACAGCGCAAATGCTACGAAACACAATAACACTCCTACCTTTTTAATGAATGAAGATCTCTTGAACTTCATCAATACAATGTGTTTATTCATATTATATATATTATTTAATGCGCGGTTCATCGTCTCCATTTTGAAGCACCTACGCTGGAACAACCTGTGAATAACTCGTTCAATTTAAAATTGTTAGTCCCCGGAGCAGTGAACAGAGTGGCAGTTGACATTTTAGAATCACTCAGTCCGAGGTTTCCTTTGCTTGAGGTACGATCATTAGCCTGAAAACTATTAACCGAACTGAAAGGATATACGCCGGTATAATCATCCTGTCCTCCGGACCCCAGTTCATTAAATTTCGGAAGTTTTCCGTCTATTTTCATGGAACCGCCAAATACACAATTTTCAATCTTGACAGCAATACTCGGATCTACCCGGAATAAGAAGGAGTTTTCCATCGGCGCATAACAGAATGTAGTGTTTGTAATCGAAATACTCTTTCCGCTGCTACTATTCCGCAAATCTGCAATACCGCAAATATTAGTGATAGTACACTCATCAAAAGAGACATCATTGATGTAATTTCCATTTTTGCCATCAGTCGAAACTATACCCTGATTACCGATTGCGTTAATGGTACATTCTTTGAAAGCAATAGCTCCTACATTTCCTGTAGCCTATTTTTTTTGAACGGACAATAGAACGGAAATTCTCAATATAGCAATTAGTGAAATCAATCGTGTTAATCAGAAAAACATCGGACTCCGGACAAATCACTTGTTTACCACTCAAACTGTTATCAGCAACCTCACTTAATGATTTGGAAGCCCTAAGATTGATGCGTTTAAAAAGTAACCTTGTCTACAACTCCGCCTTCTACTATACGGAAAGCGTTATCAAAACTAAATGTCGGATAATCTTCCAACGTTTGCGGAGTAACAAAATGAACTGAATGTGCAAACTCAATAACAGTTTCTCCACTATTCAACACGTACGTCTTACCTGCCGGAAGCACAAAGGTTGTACCTTCTGCCAGAGAGTTCCAGTCAAGTTTATTAAAATAATCAGGATCAAATGCTTCGTTACGCAAATCTATCCGGTTTGCCGTCCCATAATCTTCATCCAGATTTTCGGTTACAGTTGTCTTTACTTCTATGCGTGCCTGATAAGTATCCGAGTTGCCCTTCTGTTCCTCCCCCGAATAAAAACTAACACGATAAGAAGTCTCCGGAGTTAAATCATCTATAATTTTGGAACCGGCCAGATATTCTTCGGAAGAAACGTTATAAACCTTTATATCTTGAGAATTAACAGTCTCCAGCCCCATCGGAACAGCAGTCAGAGCTGTAATCACAACAGTATCATTAGGCATCCACGAAATAAGAGCCTGTGTATCTATAGTACGAGCTTCTCCTAACTCTATCGACAAAGGGCGGTAAAGAATACCCGTCACCTCTGTTTCCCAATAACCGGACAGCCTTCCGTTACCTTCACATTTCACCTTAAACTTGTAGTTTTCTTCCCAGTCTAAATCTATCACACAGGAAGAACGGTCACCCGGCACGGTCTCCGTCTTATAAAGTTCTTCCCCTTTATCCACCACCTTATACACCTCGACGATATATTCGGTCGCTCCTTCTACGCTTTTCCAACTAAGATATGCCTTGTTTTGCACTATCTCCATATAGCAGTAACCGGTCGTAACAATACTTTTGAGCCGGCATCATCATCGTCCGAACAGCTTGTCATCAGTCCTGAAAAACAACTTAACAGGCACCCTACTGTCATTAATTTCAATAAATTCATAGCATTCTATTTTAATATTAACACTGATTTCACTTCTTAAAGTTGTAGGAAATACTTTCATCTACCAGACTATTAAGATATACTTCCAAAGCTGTATAACCAACCTCTGTTGTCCTGTTACGGTCTTCCGGATTAGCAGAGTCCAAACCAACCTTTTTCTCCCAGGCATCATCCATGCCATCCTGATCCGCATCCGTAATGGTTCCGCTGGTTTTATACGTCAGTCCATCCAGACCTTCAGCCTCATCCGGGCTATTTATTATGCCCGGGATAGCACCACACTATTGGCGTCTCCGGCTCCTGTATAAGTACAAAGTCCGCTCTTCACTTCTTTTACAATACGCGCATCTACTTTATCACGGGGAAATGCGCCGGCACCACTTTTTATCAGCCAACACAGATTGATAAGCTTTCTCCGCAGATTCATATTGGTCAGATAAAGTGTATGATTCCCAGTCGAACCAATATTGTTCATAATTCTCTTTCCCTGAAGGAATAATGAAAGAAGAAGCTTTCATCTCATCGATAGAATAAGGATAATTACCATCCGTATATACACCTTCCCAATTGTCGGAAGTCAGTTGAGAATTACCCTCCATTACATTGCCATGAAAGTACCACTTTGAAACGGCACGTAAAGGTGCTTTATTGGGTTCACGGGCGCTTGATTGCCGGAAGAATTTCAGTTCTTTTTACCCGGGCTGTCGTAGCGGGCCCCGGTTTATAATAATTATTCACAAAATTACATGACCATCCATGATGTTCCGGATCCTGAGACTCGTCCATACCTCCATAAGTAGCCATTTGACTGCCCCAATTATAATTCACATTATTAATATATTCCATATAAACAACGATATCCTGTCCGGGATCCTTCCTCCCGTGCGCCATTCATCAATGGTGTCCGGCTATTACAATGAGCAAACAGATTATGGTGATAAGTAGATGAAGTTCCTCCCCACGCACCACCATAAGCACGTGCACCTTTTTTTATTGACCGAATAATAAAGCCCCTCGCTGGAAATGCACCATTGCACTGTAGAAAATGAGTATCAATAAAATCGGTATTCTCTTCACTAGCCCAGCTGAAGGAACAGTGGTCAATTATAAAGTTATTCGCATTTTCCACCCGCAGACAGGCAGCATTATGTTCCTTTCCACTCGCATCTTTTTCACCGACACGAAAACGCATATGCCGAATAATAAAGTTCTCCGAACCACCAAAATTTATTTCATTCTTTATGATACAAACACCATCACCGGGAGCTGTTTGTCCAGCCAGCGTGAAGTTCTTAGCTTTGCAACGGATTTCCGACTTTAATTCTATTTTGCCCGAAACTGCAAAAACAACAGTAGTTGCTTCGTTTTGTGAGCATTGCTGCAATGCCCATCTAAAAGAGCCCTCTCCGTCATCGTTGGTATTGGTCACTATAACGACTTTTCCTCCACGACCTCCCGTAGCATTTTTACCGAAGCCTTCAGCTGTAGGGAAAGCCTTTAATACCTCTGGTCCTTTCGCATAGGGACCTAACTCCATATTAGTAAACCCTTTGACATCGGTACACGCCCCTAAAAATAAAAGACAAGCACAAAAAGGATATTGTACCAGGTAACGTCTGAAAAAGACTGGAGTTACCATAAATGTCGTTCTAATAAGCACAGGAAAGCGTTGATACCAGAATTTCCATTTCTTAATAAATACACAATTTTTCATTCATTTCAATTTAAAGTTAATACATATTACTATCTAATCAATACTTATATTACATGCAAATCAATCGTTGAAAACATGGGGAAAATTGAAACAGGAATTATCTTGTGTTTATTCATTAATATTCCTGATTTATAGTTCTTATTTTTTGTTTCATATGTGCAAAAGAAGTTATATAAAACATAAAGCGAGGGGACTTTTTGAGCGTTTAGGTGCACTATTTTATCACTAAAATATCAGATACGAGATTTTGGGATTAAAATACCAAAAATTCCATATTTTACTTTACATAGTAATTTCTACTAGTCATTTTCAGTATTTGCTTGGATTAGAATAAAAGTGTCCATCAGGCGGCTAGCATTCATTACTCTAAATGCTAGCCGCCTGATGGACACTCAAATTTTAGCTGATAACGAACGAAAATGAATCATCCGTTGATCAAATAGCTATTTCTTATAGTCCTAAACGTTCTTTTAATAACCTGTAACCCGAAAGGCTTACCCGAAGTTTAACCCCGTTTTTCAATAATAGCTGGTACGTTTCCTTCCCAAACAATTCTACACGGGAGATTTGAGTGACATTGACAATCGTTGAGCGATGGACACGAACAAAGGTATCGGAAGGCAAATGAGTCTCAAAATACTTCATCGTCTGTTCCTTCAAGATATTCCCCGAAGGAGTAATCAGCATAACGTAGTCTCCGCATGCTTGTATGTAGATTAATTCATCCGTTTTAATCAAATAAATTTTCGAACCGTCTTTCACTGTGATACGGTCAATCTGCTCTATCTGCGGTTCTTCCGGCAGGCTAACCGGTTGATGCATTATCAATTCTTTTTCCAGTTCCTGATTCAGTGCATCTTCTTTAGCGACAATCAAGCGATACCAAAGAAGAATGGCAACCCAGGTCGGAATGCCAAACAACAAACGAAAAGGGATGGTAGATGCAAAAGTGATATAGGGTATACCGGCTATCCTTGTTACAATATCGTAAACCATAAAGCTGCCGGCTATCCAGATCAGTATTCCTGCCACCAGAGTAATGACTTCCGTCTGAAAGATAGAGACTACCCCGACAACAAACCAGGCCAAATAACCTAATGCCATCAACCAACCGATTGTCGCTATTCCGTCTATGACAGCAGGCACATAGTCCGCACCTCTGTGTATACACTCATTATCATTACCTGAGCTACAACCAATACCAGCGCTACCACCAGCATCGGCACCCAGCGATAAGGATAATCTATAATCGGATGTGGTTTCATACGCTAGTCTTTAACTTCCAAGCCTCCGCGAAAAGAAAGCGTTCCACGAATGACCAATATATTCTCCTTGTTTACATTCCCATTTTGCCAGCGTTTGTCATCACATCCTCCAAAGAAAGTATTACACTTAAATACTACTTTCCAATCGGAAGGAACATATATTTCAACTCCTCCCCAGCTGCAATCCAAATCGATGTATGTTTCTCCCGGTGCGATATGAGTATGGCGCAGGTCAATCGTTGTTCCTCCACAGGAGGTACGGACGACTGCTCCTTTAAAAAGTTCATCAAGCACAACATGACGTGCAGCCCCAAAAAGTATTATCAGAACGCAGAAAGCCATCTTCCGACTCACATTGCTGCTGATTGTCTGTAAAGTTCATGCCCGCATGACCATGACGCCCATGCTTCATCCATTCTCTATGGTCACGAAACATACGCTGTTTGTCATCCCACGGTCCTCTGTGGCGGGATTTGAAGAGGAATAAAACTCCGGCTATTATCAAAGCAAGAGGCCAGACCATTGCCTGAGAATTCTCAGGCAACCATGAAAGACCTCCTAGCAAAAAATAAACACCTACCAATACAAGGATAATTCCACCAACAAAATGGCAACGTATCATCGAATATATACCTAATATAATAAAAAGAGAATACCAGGATACTATTATATTGAACAATTCAGCAGTAATCCAACCCATGTTACGGGCGAATAACAAAATTCCTGAAAGTATAAATAATGAAGCTATCAGAAGTTTTCCTGAAAAAACTGTAGCAGATGAGAATTTAGATTTCTGTTCCATCGTTTCTATGATTAATTGATTGATGGTTCAAAGATACGCCATTTCTTTATGCTTTTACAGGCTTTTCAGCTGATTTCCGGTCAGTAAACCGATGAATACCGGATAAAAATCGGTGAATGGGACAGAGTAAAGCGCAATAAATTATGCTCTAATTGAATCTAATAACAAAAAATACAATGTGAAAAACAAATATTGCACACCGACGTCTTTTCTTCCCTATACATTTGCAACCATATAATTAACACAATACGTGAGTACAACCAATATTTTAAAGAACTAATGCCATGAATAAAACTTTTTTAGGAGCTTTTCTTGCATCTGTCTTCATATCATTCACAGCCTGTTCGGAAGAAAATCTCGAACAGGACACAAATCCTCCAACAGAACAGCCGGGAGATTCTACTGATCCGGATGATTCGGGAGAGGATCAGCTGCCGGAGTATCCGACTCCCAACCGTTCGACAGTCGCAGCTTTTCCCGGTGCCGAAGGAGCCGGAAAACGAACTAGTGGTGGAGCCGGAGGAACAGTATATACAGTAACTTCTCTCAAAGATGACGGTTCAGAAGGTACTCTCCGTTGGGCGATAGAGAAGTCGGGCAAAAGGACGATTGTATTCGCTGTTGGTGGAGTCATCCCTTTAAGCAAACAGCTGCAAATAAAGAATGATGATATAACCATCGCAGGTCAAACAGCTCCCCACCCCGGTATTTGCCTGAAAAATTACACTTTACGTGTCAACGCAAACAATGTCATTATCCGATTTATCCGTTCACGCATGGGGGATGAATGTAAGACGGAAGATGATTCGATGAATGGGTATCAAGATTCTTATCCCGGCAAAAGGAATATTATTATCGACCATTGCTCAATGAGCTGGAGTACGGACGAATGTGCTTCATTTTATGGAAATACCGACTTTACCATGCAATGGTGTATCATCAGCGAGAGTCTGACAAATTCTCTTCATAACAAAGGAGGACATGGATATGGCGGAATATGGGGAGGCAGCCCTGCAACCTTCCACCATAATCTGCTGGCACACCATAGCAACCGCACGCCCCGCCTCTGCGGAAGTCGCTACTCTAACAGAGAAGATATGGAGAAAGCCGATTTATGCAATAATGTAATCTATAATTGGACTGGTGAAGGAGCCTATGCAGGAGAGGGAGGTTCTTATAATATCATGAATAACTACTATAAGCCGGGACCTGTTAATGCCATAGCGAAAGTACATTGCCGTATTTTCACCGCTTATCTGGATGATGGCAAGAATCAACAGGCAAAAGGAGTATATGGAAAATTCTATGTAAACGGGAATTATTTCGAAACACATGAGAAGTTATCTAATTCACAAAAGACAGAATTGGCCAATGCAAATGCAGATAATACCTCCTCAACCGCTTTTTGCGTAAAAAACAACGAAGTTTCAACAAAAGATTTGCTTGTATCTTTACGTTTTCCTATCTTAGATGATTATTCGTTCGTTCAGTCTGCACAAGATGCCTATCAGTCTGTATTACTATACGCTGGTGCTTCCAATCTGCGTGACAAGATTGATAAACGTATTGTAAAAGAAACCCAGGAAGGCACTTTCACATACACAGGCTCAAACGGAGGAACGAACGGACTGATCGATACACAAGCTGATGTGGAAGGATGGAGTGAATACGCATCCACTACCACTACACAACAGGATAGTGACAAAGACGGGATACCGGACGAATGGGAAACAGCCAACGGGCTGAATCCCAACGACGGCAGTGACGGAAACAAATATAACTTAAGCAAGGAATATACCAATCTTGAAGTCTATCTGAATAGTTTGGTAAATTCCTTATACCCAACCAATAACTAAGTAGCTATGAACAAAAAAATCCTGATAGGGCTATGTGCCTTATTTATGCTCCCTTCTATTCAAGGGAATACAAATACTAACAATTCGTACAAAGAGAATATTACTCCCGACCGTTCAAAAGTTCCAGCCTTCCCGGGTGCCGACGGTGCAGGGAAATATACAACAGGAGGTGCCGGAGGTACTGTATATATAGTGACTTCACTAGCAGATGACGGTTCGGAAGGAACTTTCCGCTGGGCTATCAACAAAAAAGGCCCCCGTACAATCGTTTTCGCAGTCAGCGGCATCATTGAATTGCAGAAACCTTTAAAACTCAGCAATGGAGATGTGACAATCGCAGGTCAAACAGCTCCCGGAGATGGCATCTGTCTGAAGAACTACACCTTTTCCATTCAAGCAGACAATGTGATTGTCCGCTTTATCCGTTCACGTATGGGAGCGGACATCAAGCAAAAAGGTGACGATGCAATGAACGGTACCAAAGGAAACAGTAACATAATCATAGACCATTGCTCTCTGAGCTGGTGTACGGATGAATGTGCCACTTTCTATGATAACAGTCAATTCACCCTTCAATGGTGTATCATCAGCGAAAGCCTCGCCAACTCTATTCATGAGAAAGGAGCACATGGCTATGGTGGCATCTGGGGTGGACAAAAAGCATCCTTCCATCATAATCTGCTGGCACATCACACCAATCGTACTCCACGACTCTGCGGCAGCCGTTATACCGGCAAACCGGAAGAAGAAAAAAAGGTGGAATTATTCAATAATGTGATTTATAATTATGGCAGTGACGGTGCTTATGCCGGTGAAGGAGGTTCGTACAACTTTATCAATAACTACTATAAACCGGGTCCCTATAGTGCTACCAAAGGTTCATACCGACGCCTGTTCACCGCTTATGCGGACGACGGCAAAAATCAAAATGAGGCAGGGGTACATGGAGTCTTCCACTTTAAAGGAAACTTTATGGACGCCACCTGTCCCAGCCTGACTGACAAGCAGAAAGAAGCTCTTTATAAAGTCAATATGGATAATACATTTGGTCTGATCGTCAAGAACGACTTCGCACCGGAAAAGAATTTATTATCCAAAAAAGCATTTGATATAGCAGAGCATACTTCATTGCAACCGGCAAAGAAAGCCTATAAAGATGTACTGCAATTTGCCGGAGCTTCTCACCGCCGCGATGCCGTAGACCAACGAATCGTAGAAGAAACCCCTGGCAAAGGGAATTACACTTATGAAGGGTCTCATGGAAGCACCAACGGAATGGTTGACCAACCGATAGATGTAGGAGGCTGGCCCGAATATAAATCCGAACCGACCCCAACCGACTCCGACGGAGATGGCATACCGGACGAATGGGAGAAAAAGTACAATCTGAATCCGAATGATCCGAGCGACGGCGCACAATATGGTTTGAGTAAAGAATACAGCAATCTGGAGGTATATCTGAACGAGCTAGTGAATCATCTGTATCCTGCGGATTCTAAAAAATAAAACTAAAAGCCCGAATAAACAGTTATAAAAGATTAAGACGAGAGTACATTTCCCCATAAACGCTCGTCTTTATTTATTTTATGCCGGAAAAACAAAAAATACTATCGTAAAAACAAATATTACACATCCCACAAGCCTCAAAACCATAATTTTGCACCAGTGAGAACTCTAAGAGTGGACACACTCGAATATTAATAATCTAATATAAAAGAACAAAAGATGCCTAAAGGAATGAAAAACATGCGCACTTTGCTGCTAATGATTTTCGCAGCATTATCGCTCAGCGTATCAGCGCAGACTATTACCTTAAATGGTAATGTGAAAGACACAACCGGAGAACCGATTATCGGTGCTTCCATTGTAGAAAAAGGGAATACTACCAATGGTACAATTACTGACCTGGATGGAAATTTCTCTCTAAAAGTTCCTGCCAACGCCACTGTAGTTATTTCATATATTGGTATGAAAACGCAGGAAATCGCAATCAAAGGAAAAAGCAAGATTGATGTTACACTATCAGATGATGCAAAATCGTTGGATGAAGTTGTAGTTATCGGTTATGGTACTGCCAAGCGTAAAGACATAACAGGATCAGTAGCATCCGTTAATTCAGAAACTTTAGCAGCCATTCCTGTAGCGTCTGCGACTGAAGCATTGCAAGGAAAAATGGCAGGTGTACAAATTACAACTACAGAGGGCTCTCCTGACGCACAAATGAGTATTCGCGTACGTGGAGGTGGTTCAATCACACAAAGTAACGAACCTCTCTTTATTGTAGACGGATTTCCAGTGGAAAGTATCTCAGATATTCCACCTACAGATATTGAATCAATCGATGTATTGAAAGACGCTTCTTCAACTGCTATCTACGGTGCACGTGGTGCTAATGGTGTAATTATTGTTACTACCAAGAGTGGTAAAGAAGGCAAAGTCAGTGTTAGCTACAATGCTTATTATGCGTGGAAAAAAGTGGCAAAAACATTAGATGTACTTTCCGCAAGCGATTATACCAAATGGCAGTATGAACTGGCTCAACTTACAAATAAGAATGATGATTATATCAAGTATTTTGGTAATTATCAAGACCTTGACATGTATGACAACGTAGCTACCAATGACTGGCAGGATTTAACTTTCGGACGTACCGGACATTCATTTAATCACAATCTAAGCATCAATGGTGGTAGCGATAAGTTCAAATATTCGTTCAGCTACTCTCATATTGATGATAAAGCTATCATGCAAATGTCTGACTATGCACGTGATAACCTCAATTTAAAATTGAATCACAAGCCACTGAAGAACGTTTCTTTAGATTTTTCAGCACGCTTTTCCAAAACCAAAATCAATGGTGGAGGTTCCAATGATGCCAACAGTTCATTGAACACGGACAAACGCCTGAAATATTCTTTGTTGTATACTCCATATCCTGTACCTGGTATCTCTGATGCACTCAATGCAGACGAAGAAGATGCCAATTCTCTATTGATTAATCCGTTAATCTCCCTAAGAGATAATGACACCCGCAAAGAACGTATCAACTATAACCTTGCCGGCTCTATCACTTGGGAAATAATCAAAGATTTAAAACTAAAAGCAGAAGTTGGTTATGACGATTATCGAAATAATGCAGACCGCTATTATGGTGTGACTACTTACTATGTAAGAAATAACGTAGACGATGAAGATAAGAGTAAACCTGCTATTTCTTTTACTCGTGGTACAAGAACTGCCTTCCGCAGTACAAACACCTTAAGTTATGACTTCAAGAAGTTCTTTAAGAATAACAAAAACCATTTAAACCTATTGGCTGGTCAAGAATATATTGTTACCAGAGAGAGAGAATTAAGAAACGTTGTACATGGCTTCCCGACTGAATATACGGCAGACGACTGCATCAACTATTCCACAAAAAGGAAACCCATATGAAGTGACCAATTATGGTTATCCGGATGATGTGTTGTTCTCATTCTTCGGACGTGCAAACTATGACTTTGACAGCAAATACTTGTTTAGCGCCACTTTCCGTGCCGATGGTTCTTCGAAGTTTGCCAAAGGTAACCAATGGGGATTCTTCCCTTCTGCCGCTGTCGCATGGCGTATATCTTCTGAATCATTCATGGAGAATACCAAAAATTGGTTGGATGACCTGAAGCTCCGCTTTAGCTATGGTACAGCCGGAAACAATAATATTCCTTCGGGACAGATCTCTCAATTATATATGAGTTAAATAAAACTCCATGGATCAATGGTGTCAATTCCTACATTGCTCCAAGCAAATATATGGCAAACAGCGATCTCACCTGGGAAACAACCATTACAAGAAATGTCGGTTTGGATTTCACTACTTTAGGAGGCAGATTAAGCGGAACAATTGAAGGCTACTGGAATAATACAAAAGACCTGTTAATTATGTTCCCGACATCCGGAACTGGTTATAACTACCAATACCGTAACATGGGCGAGACTGAAAACAAAGGTCTTGAAGCCAGCGTCAACTGGGTAGCCGTTGATAAAAAAGAATTTTGGTCTGAGCATTGGAGCCAATATCAGTTTTAATAAAAATAAGATCAAATCTCTCGGTTCTTTACAGAAGCTTACTAACGAACAAGCACAATCTTATTGGGCTTCTACAGAAATAGGTCAGGATTTCTTGCCGGAAGTAGGTGGTTCTGTTGGAAAAATGTATGGTTATGTAAGTGCCGGACGTTATGAGGTTTCCGATTTTGAGAGTTATGATGCAACAACCGATACCTGGACTCTGAAGAAAGACGTCAACAAATCTTCTGCCGTAGGAACTGCGCGCCCAGGTATGATGAAACTAAAAGATTTGGATAATAGTGGAGATGCGAATGGTGAAAAGGATAAAACGATCATTGGCGATGCCAATCCCCTGCATACAGGTGGATTCAACATCAATGCCCGCCTATATGGTTTCGACCTGGCAGCCAACTTTACATGGAGCTATGGTAACGACATCTATAACGCTAATAAGATCGAAACAACTTCTACTTCCAAGTACTTATACAGAAACATGACTTCTGAAATGTCCGCTGCAAAACGTTGGACTAATATTGACGGAAACGGCAATTTGGTAACAGACATGAACCAATTGGCGCAAATGAACGAGAACACCACGATGTGGTCACCTTATATGAGCAAATTCGTATTCTCGGATTGGGCTGTTGAAGACGGTTCATACCTTCGTCTGAGCACTTTGACATTGGGATATACTCTGCCTGCTCATCTAACCAAGAAAGTTGGAATCAATAACCTTCGTTTCTATGTAACGGGATACAATCTGTTCTGTATCACGGGATATAGCGGTTACGATCCGGAAGTTTCTACTTGCCGCAGAAATGGCAGCCAACTGACTCCGGGTGTAGACTATTCAGCATATCCTAAGAGCCGTCAGTTTGTAATCGGTTTGAACCTTAATTTTTAATCAGTAAAACTAGTAAGTAATGAAAAAAATATTATATACAGCATTAGCAGCATCACTATTTGCTTTTTCTTCTTGTGATGACATATTAGATACTTCCAAAAAGTCATCTATGGAAAAGACAGAAGTTTTTTCTAACGAGGCTTTGGTCAATGATGTAGTGATGGGACTGCACCAGTCATTCGGTGAAACAAACTCTTATCGTGGACGTTATATTGCCTACTTCGGAGTCAACAGCGACTGTGAAATCTGGAATAATACGGGGAAGAAAGGAGCTTTCACTGATAAAGAAGGAGCCTTGGTAACATACAATGCCACTACCGATAATCAATACATGAATACGGACAACAACGTTTGGGCCAAACTTTATGAAGCCATAGAACGTGCAAACAGCGCTATAACCGGTATGGACGAGTACAGCGATATGAGTAACGCCAATATGCGCCAGTTTTACGGTGAACTATTAACCTTAAGAGCTTTTTATCTATTTCGATCTGATTAAAGCGTTCGGTGATGTCCCTGCCCGTTTTGAGCCCAACACCACAGAAACAATCGACTTGCCTAAGACCGACCGTATGGTTATCATGAGAAGACTGTTGAACGACTTACTTATAGCACAAGACTACGTAGGCTGGCCTAACGAAAACAGCTTTACTAAATCAACAGAACGAGTAAGCCAAACCTTCACCAAAGGATTGCGTGCGAGAATTGCATTATTTGCGGCAGGTTACTCACAACATCCGGATGGGATCCGTTACAATACAGAAGATGCAACAGAAAGACAGGAACTATATACAATTGCAAAAAAAAAATGAATGTCTGGACATCATCAGCAAAGGCTATAACACATTAGGCACATTTGAAGCTAACTTTAAAAGCACTATGTGCTGAAGGAACAATTGCAGGAGCAGAATCTATTTTCGAGATTCCATTTTCGGCATCCCGTGGACGTGTCATCTACACTTGGGGAGTGAAACACGAAAAAGAAAGACCAATGGACAAAACTAGCCAAAGGAGGCATAAACGGCCCTATTCCGACTTTGTTTTATGATTATGATGTAGAAGATGTTCGTCGTGATATCACTTGTGTACCTTTTAAATGGACAAGTGACAACGATGGAGACATTGCCTGGAAAGCACCCAATAAATGCTGGGGTGGATGGAGTTTTGGTAAAGTTCGTTTCGAGTGGATGAACCGTGTAGTTGACTCTTCAAATGATGATGGCATGAACTGGCAAGTAATGCGTATGGCTGATATTTATTTAATGGCAGCAGAAGCTATCAATGAACTGGAAGGTCCTAAAGGATCGTCTGATGCAGGAAAATATTTGAAAGCAATTCTCGACCGTTCATACCCGGCCGAAAAAAGCAAGTGCTATATTAACGAAGGCAAAAAAGCCAGTCAGAATGCATTCTTTAACGTAATTGTAGACGAGCGTAAATTTGAATTTGCAGGAGAAGCAATACGCAAAGTCGACCTGATCCGTTGGAATCTTCTAGGAAGTAAAATGAATGAAGCCAAAGAGAAAATGACACGATTATATAACCGTGAAGGTGAATACGCTGATCTTCCTTTGAAAATCTATTATAATGAGGGCTTGGATGGAACAGATGCAACTTCCTACAAAATGTATGGATTAAACCATGGAGATACAGATGAAATAGGACAAACATTAGGCTACTCTAAAAGTAAGGAATGGATTGTACCGAAAGAATCTGCAGACCAGGCTGCTGCTTTGCTGCTTATTGACCAATTGTATGATATAACAATCCCGATACCAAGCAATTCTGGCCTATCTGGAAAGTATTTATAGACGGAAGTAACGGTGTGCTAACAAACGATTATGACTATTAATGATGAATGAATTATGAAAAAGAATTATATATATACAGTATTATTTAGCCTGGTTCTGTCTGCCTTTACAGTAAGCTGTTCAGAACCGGATGACGAAGTCACGACGGGAATATTTGACCGATTATTCTCACCGACAAATGTAGAAGCTGTTATCCAAAAAAAGACAAATGTAAAGTTTAAATGGACAGCAGTGACAAATGCCACATCATATACGATCGAGCTTTATGAAAATCAAGATATGACTTTCGAAGGTACTCCGAAAACATATGAAGGGATTACGGACAACACATATACTGTAGAAGGACTATTGGGTGAAACTCAATATACAGCAAGAATCAGAGCCTTGAGTGAAGAGATCAATGAATCAAAATGGTCGGCTGTTTCCTTCATGACAGAAGCAGAGAATATCTTCAATTCTGTGAAAGACGAAAATATAGAAGCACATGCAGTAACGCTTACATGGGATGCTATTGATGCAACGGCAACCAAAATCGTGCTGAGTGCAGATGGAAAAGCAGACATAACATATACTCTGAAAAGTACAGATATAGCCAACAAAAAGGCTTATATAGACGGACTGGAAGAAAGCACATCGTATACAGCCAAGTTATACAATGTAGATAAGCTCCGTGGTACCGTTACATTTAAAACAGCCATTGACTTTCAGGGAAAGACTCCTGTATATGAAGGTGATGATCTTGCTACCGTACTCGAAGGAGCAGCAGATGGTGCAAACATCGTTCTTGTATCCGGTTCGTTTGTTTTGGGAGATTATGCACTAAACAAATCTGTTATCATCAGCGGTTATGACAAGGCAAACATGCCTACCATCTATGGCCGCTTACAAGCTGAAGCCGGCGCTTCTTCCATAGAAATCAACAATGTAATTTTCCGTGGTGACACACTCCGGGAGCAGAAGAGTTGGTTTCAAACTTCATAGAGTTGCAAGGTGGAGCTAATATTTCAACTTTAACAGTCAGCGGTTGCGAAATCAGAAACTATAAGAATCAGATTCTTTACTGTAATGTAACGGCAACTTTAGGAACAGCCTTGTTTGAGAACTGCTGGGCAGATAATATTACAGGTTCCGGTGGTGACGGCTTCGACCTTCGAGCCAATACGACATTAGGAACATTAACTATCCAAAACTCAACCTTTAGTAATGGTATACGTACCTTCCTACGTTGTAATATGACATCAGCTACTGTAAGTGTAACCAATTGCACTTTCTACAAAGTATGCTCTTATGATGGAGGCAGCAATAATAACGGATTGTTCTTAATGGATAAGGTTTCTACTTCTACAGGCAAATTAACTGTTGAGAAATGTGTATTCTCCCAAATCGGTGTCGGAACATTAGGATACTGGGCAAAGAAGGGAAAGATGAAAGCTCAGGCTAGCTTATTCTAAGAATTACTACCATAACAGTGCAAACCTATGGGATGCAACCAATGGACTTTATACAGACCCGTCAGCATGTAATGCTACAGAAATAGACCCTAAATTCACAAATCCTGAAAGTGGAGATTTCACTGTTGGAGCTGAAGATATCAAAGATTCCAAAGCTGGCGACCCTAGATGGATTAAAGAATAAATCTGATAATTAATAAACCCTAAGTGTCTGTTTCAGACACTGTATATAAAAAAATAGCGATGTCCGGATTCGAATATCGCTATCTTTTTATATTCTTCCAAAGAAGTGCATGATTCACTCCCGTCTTGTACATCATTCATCCAATTCTTATACATCTTTTCCTTAAATCTTCTACATCCTTGGAGTGACTCTAGTACATCATCATAACAACTCTTGTACTTCTTTCTATTTACTCTAATACAAATTTATAAAAAAGCCTGCCTGTCAGGCTAACAATGAAAGAATCAGCCACCTACTAAATAAAGTTGAAATCCAGGTATTCAGTTCTTTCAGTTATCTCTGCAAAATCCCTGTCAGAAGGAGATACAGCTGAAAGCAGTAGTCCCCGAAAAGAGATTTCAGCATTCAGCTCTTTCAGTTTCAAAAACAGAGCCTGCATTTGTTCCAATCAGAAGTTCTATTTACTAAAAGTCAAAGGTCTGTTTTACTTAAACAGAGGCTCTATTCATTCATCATATTGCCAACACTGTCTCTATCATTCCCACCTTATTTGTCAGCAAACCTAAGCCTACACGTCAGCAAGCCTGAGCCGACGGGTCAGCAAGCCTTTGCCCGTACGTCAGTCAGCCTTTGCCTACATATCAACCAGCCTTTGTTCAGAATTTAAGATATACATAGCTTATCGACTATAAAAGCAGAAACTCAAACTATAAACCTGAAAGAACTGAAACCACGCCCCCCGCTCAGAGCACGTCTACGCAAGGGTACGAAATGGTGCCTTCAGCCGCTATCACCTTCTATCAAGGCTTTTCCGAAGAAAGCTGAAACGGCTGAACGCTATTTATTCAATGAAACTTCTAAGGAGATAAAACTGCAAGAAGCTCCAATTACCGACCGACTTTCTCCCGATACTCTGTCGGAGTCATACCGACCTGCGCCTTAAAACATTTACTGAAATAACGCGGGTCATTGATACCGACCATATAAGAAATCTGAGTCATATTAAACTCTCCCGTTTCAATCAATTGTGCGGCACGCTTGATACGCATTTCCTTTATGAACTCGATAGGAGCCAATCCCGTAAGCGTTTTTAGTTTCTTGAAGAACACCGAACGGCTGACAGCCAGTTCACGAACCAAATCATCCACTACCAATTCCCCGTTATCCATATTCTTCTCCATCAAATCAACCAGTTTATCCATAAATTTACGATCGTTAGGAGACATTTCCGGCATCGCAGGCTCTTCCGCTGCACTACTTACGGGTTCAGCAGATGCATGACCTGCTAAAGTCTCCCCCTTGAGCAACCGGAGTTTCAGACACCGTCACATGCGTCAGACTATCACGATAGAAATTTTGCAGTTTCTTACGCTGCATCAGCAGGTTCTCCACACGAGCCTGAAGATAAGTCGCACTAAAAAGGCTTGGTGATATAATCATCCGCCCCATATTCCAGTCCTTCCAATTTACTTTCTATCGTCGTCTTGGCAGTAAGCAGGATGATAGGAATATGGCTGGTCGTCATATCCGCACGAAGTTCACGCGTCATTTCGATACCGTCTTTCTCCGGCATCATGACGTCGCTGATAATAATGTCCGGCAGATACTTCAGAGCCTTGCTCCACCCCTCCATACCGTCGGAAGCCTCTACCACCCGATAAGTTGAAGCGAAAATACTGCGCAGGAAGGAACGCAATTCCTGATTATCCTCTACCAGTAACATAAGCTCTTTCGAACTGCTTTCCCCAGCCTCTTCTTTGGCAGCAGATACTTCCAGGTCCGGCGCATCTACGATGGCAGCTTCTTGTCTGAAGCGAAGAATTAGCGATATCCACAATACGTTCCATGCTCAGCGGAGCAGCCGAATCTTCGAGAATAAACTCCACTGAACTACTATAATGCTCTTTGCCCTTCAGAAAGTCCACTTTAAAACAACTTCCTTCACCAAGCCGGCTGTCAACGGAAATCGTAGCCTTGTGCATCTCTACCAGTTCCTTCACCAAAGAAAGACCGATGCCGGAGCTTGCCTGATTGAAAATATTCTTGTCCACCAAGTTCTCAAAGCGCACAAAGAGAGACTTCCGTTTATTTTCGGCAATACCAATCCCCTGATCCTGTACGCCGACAGACACCGTGCCCTCATCTTCACGGATAAAGACGGTGATCATTTTCCCGTTAGGAGTATATTTAAACGCATTGGATAGAAGATTAAACACAATCTTTTCAAACTTATCGGCATCCACCCAAAGGTTCAAAGCCTCTTTCTCTGTCTGGAAAAGGAAATCGATGTTGTGTTCTTCCGCCACCGACTCAAAATTATCCATAATCTTGCGGACAAAGGCAACGACATTTAACTGTTGCACCTGCATCTTCATCTTCTTGTTCTGAATCTTACGAAAGTCCAGAATCTGATTGACAAGACGAAGCATACGGTTGGTATTCCGTTCGACCACTACCAACTGTTCCCGTGCATCAGCCGGCAGTTTATCGTTCTTCAGAACTTGTTCCACCGGCCCTGCAATCAATGTCAGAGGAGTACGGAGTTCATGGGATATATTCGTAAAAAAGCGCAGCTTGATATCAGAAATCTGTTGCTCTACAGACACCTCATGCTTCAACCGATAAATGGTAAACAGGATATAAACCGCAACAAAAAATAATCAGTAGCACAAAGCAGACATACAGCACATACGCCAAAGGCGTCTCCCAGAAAGAAGGGAGAATCGTGATGTTCAAGATACGCTCATTGTCCACCCACACCCCGTCACTATTGGTAGAACGGACACGGAAGATATAATCTCCCTTCGGCAGGTTAGTATAGGTCACGCTTCTTTGCCGGTCGGCAAAGTCCACTGCTTCTCGAAACCATCGAGAATGTATGCGTACTGTATATTCTGCGGGTTCGTATAATCGAGTGCAGCGTACTGAACGGAAAAGATATTCTCATCATGAGAAAGCACTAGTTCCTGTGTATCATCCAAATCGACTTTCAATATGGACTTCTCTCCCGGAATTACATCTTCATTCGCTACCATCAACTTAGAAAAGACTACAGGAGGGGCACATAGCTACTCTTCCGGATAGAATCCGGAGTGAACATGAATAATCCGTTGCTGGTTCCAAACAACATATCTCCGCCGGATGTCAGCGTAGAAGCCGCTTCACTGAAACGGACACGGAAACTGATACTACGTTCATCGTAATTCTCAAAACGCTCGCCGGAAGGAACAAACTTACAGATTCCATTTCCCGTACTGATCCAAAGGTTCTGTTTATGATCTTCACGGATGGAAAGCAAGACGTCCGAAGAAAGTCCGTCGAGCACTGAGTAGGATTTAAATTCACCGTGACCGTTTTCGCTGATGGAAATCAGTTTATTCAGTCCCCCTCCGAAAGTAGCCAGATAGAGTTCCTTCTGTTGGGTAGCGATAATCCAATGCACGTCATTATTACTTAGACTCTTCGTATCGTTCGGGACACGCGAGAAGTGGTGGAACTGTATATCTTCCGGCTTTTTGAAATTCTCATCAAAGGCAACGGCGCCTGTGGTAGTACCTACCCACAGGCGTCCATTATTATCGGAAGTAATGAAACGTGCTTTGTAACAAGGATCAATCGGATATCCTTTCAGATTATTCCGGTGATTGATAAAGACGGTCTCTCCATGTTCTCCCTGGGAAATATAGTTGATACCGCCTGCAAAAGTAGCCGCCCAGATACGACCATGATGATCTTCATAAACACAATATACATTGTTGTCACTCAGACTGTACATATCGTTGGAGTCGTGCTGATAACGGGTCAGTTTATAAGACATACCTGTGGGAGAAATCTGTTCGGCACGCACCAGACCGTTTCCTTTGGTAGCAATCCAGATAATCCCTTTTGAATCCTGCATAATGAAATAGGCTGTACCCTCCATAGGTGTACCTGTCATCGAAATGGTTCCATTACCTGTCAGATGCCCTATGAATTTCCGGTTCGAGTCGTACAGGCGGATCATTCCGTCCTTCAGTCCGATCCACAAATTCCCCTGTTTATCTTCGCATACCGACCGCACTTCGTTGCTCAAAGATTCATATTCATGCGGAACGGGAGTCAGCATTGAAAACGGTACGTTGCGGAATGTTACTTTCTCCAGTCCTTTGGAGTGGGTACAAAGCCACAAATTCCCCTGTTTATCAGAAAAAGCGGCATGTATCTTGTTAGAAAAGCGCCAGTTGTTACTGCCCAAATCATCATAAAAAGGAACGAGACAGTTCCGGTCACGATCAAAATAGGAGAATCCGCCGCCATAAGGATGTACCCATATATGCCCGTGGATATCTTCATGAATATGGAAAGCGGGGCGCGAACGATCGGCATTACTATATTCCACCCGCATCTGCTCACGCTTTACCACACCGGTGGCAGGATTAAAATGAACGACGACTCCCGGCTCTTCCTGTTCGAACCATACCTCTGACGTGCGGTCTACATAAGCCGAAAAGAATCGGTTGAGCGGACAATTCCTTGCAGGTCACGGGAGAATAATGCGTATGTTTGTTTGTCTTCAGGTTGCAAAAGAAAGAACCCGTCCGAATCTGTTGTCACTACAGTATTGCCATTGCTCACGGTGTGTATAGAAGTAATGCGGGCTTTCGTCGGAAGTTCGAGCAGGCGAAACTCTCCGCCCTGTTTCTGATAACACCAGATTCTCCCCCTGTCGGAAGCAAAGCAGATATCGTCTTCACATTCCCGGACTGCATAAAATGCCTGATTCATACCGTCCTGTTTCCCTTTCGTCTCCACAAAGTAGTTTCACGGGTTGCTGCTCACCGGGGCGTATCATTCCCAAGCCGTTATCAGTCAGCAGCCAGTGATTGCCGGCTTTGTCCTGATAGACCTGATAAAAGTGATCGGCAGGAAACAGACCGGACTTCGTTGAATAAATATCTGATTTCGTCGTATAATTCTTCTGAGGAAGCGTGACTACACGGATAGCTCCATCATGTTCTGTCAGCAGCCAGACCGTACCATCGGGCAATACCTGAATAGCGTGAATGTTGTATGTACTACCCTCTTCACCTGCTGCCGGAACTTGTTCGAACGTCTCCGTTTTCGGGTCAAAACGGTGGACACGGTTGTCATAAGTCAATAACCACAGAAAGCCGTACCGGTCTTCATACATCCGGTCGGCACGGTTATTGGTCAGACTGATGTAATTGCCCTGACGTGCTTTATAAGTTTTAAAGTTATAGCCATCAAAACGATTGATTCCATCCCATGTGGCAAACCAGAGGTTGTCTTTGTGATCCTGCAAACATGCTCATCACCGTGTTTTGAGACAACCCATCCTCGGTAGAATAATGGGTGAAAAAACTGTGTTGTTGTTGTGCCTGCACTACAGGTGCGGTCAGGCACAAAAAATTAGATATAAGATTCTTTTTTATCATTATTACACACATATATTGAATGGTGTAAAGATAATGATTTAGCTGAACTTACATCTATATTCGGTGTTTATTTAACAGAATCGTTTTCTTATTTTTTTTGATCAAATAATGTTACTTTCCGATCCGGTCAGCGTTTCACTTCCACCATCCGATTTCCATTCTTTACCGGATTCCAGCCGTCTTCACCTGCCAAAACCGTTTCCATCTCGTAGCCTTTCAGATTCTTCAGTTGACGAGAGAAAGCTGCGCGGGCTTTCGGATTGGCTCCCTCACCACGACTATCATATTCGGCATAAAATACGGTTTTCTCCGCTTCTTTCTTCCCCCAGTTGTGCCAGCCTTCCGGAAGGATATGTTTACCCAGTTCACAACGGATAAATACAGCCTGTGCATACGGACGCCACGGACGAGACAGATATACTTTGGCAACATCCGGATCAGCAGTTAGCCGGCAATCATAAAAGACATATCCATACTTTTTGCCTTGATCTGTAGAAGGTGCCGTCACATAACCATCACGTTTGCTATGGATATGACAACGATTGAATACGGCTACAGACCATCCGAAGATAAAGTCAACCGTTCCTTCGATATAGCAATCCTCGTAATATTGACGGCTGTGCTTGCCATACGTATAAAGGGTATCCTGATAACCGAGAAAACGACAGTTCTTAAAGAACGCACGGTCGGCAGATACGAAACAGGCAACTGCTTGTCCTACCGGTCCTGCCGAGTTTTCAAAAGTGATGTTCTCCGCATAGAAATCGGGAGCATAAATGTAGCAACTCGACGATCCCGAAGTTCCCATATTCTCACCAAACACATTTTTCTTATTGGCAAAGTCATCATTTGTCAGCACCGCACCGTCCTCTCCTATCAGAGAGATATTTATTTTGGATTCCGGAATAATAATCTTCTCTTTATAAGTGCCTTTACGGACCAAGATAGTAGTACGCACATTCTTGCGAAAATCGGGTACTGCATTTATCGCTTCCTGCACTGTGAAGAAATCACCTGTTCCGTCTTGTGCCACTACGTAATCATAATGACGGACATATTTTGCCAGTTCCGGTATTTCCTTTGCGATAGCATCTACAGTCAGCCCGGCGATAGTCCGTGCTCCGTACACATTCAAATGGGTATTATCCTCCCGGCCTTTCGGAAAAGCCGGAACTTTCTCAGGTTCGACAAACATAAACAACTTCTTCGATTCTGCGGGGCCCAGTCCCTGCACCAGATCATGGGTAATTTTGTTCATATCGATAAACGCCACTCCCATCTCTTTTGCCACATTACGCGGAGAATCAAGGTAGGCACCGTGCGTATCGTACAAGACGTTTCCTTCTTTCGGCAGTTCCTGTTCACCCGGAGCACGACGGGCATCTGTGGCAATCGAGGCATCTTCCGGCTGTACAAAATTACGACGAACAATGGAGTTGAACAACACAGGAATCCCTCCTTTAACACGAGTTTCATTGACGAAACGACGGAGATTGTCATCAAAGGTCGTTCCCGGATCAGTATGGCGTGCAGAATCAGCCTTTTCATCATTGTGTCCGAACTGGATAAAGACATAATCTCCCTTCTTTACCTGGGAAATCACTTTTTTGCCCATCGGCCTTCAGATATGAAACTTTTGGAACTGCGGCCATTGGCGGCATGATTATCAACACGTATATCTTCTGAAAAAATCCGGGGAGCACCATACACCAGCCGCGTTCGGGATTTCCACCGTACAGATTTTTGTTAGCCATCGTAGAGTCACCTATCGTAAAGATGGTCAATACGGGCTTATCCGCACGAAAGGCGGAGAAAAGGATAAATACTATAAACAGCAATAGCAGTCTGTTTTTTTTCATAATCTTATTTTGTTGGTTCAAAATTAAAGTTCCCTTATGACTTCTATTTAACGTGAATTCGATATAAATTTGAGTAACTCAATTCTCCTCCTTCCAAAAGCGACCCTTTATACACAAGTCTTAGCTGATTAACTCATACAGTTCAAACTGTGTATTAAATCTATCCAGTCCATTCTTAAAGGTTATATATCCTGGAATGGACTGGCTCTTGTATGCACTCCATGCTCCTAACCTTGCAATAATCCATGCTGCCCATGCCATTGATTCTTTTTTATATGGATTTTGCTGTATTTTGGTATTTCCCTCACTCTTTTTTCCTACTATATGTAATAATGCTATTTCTTTGCTTGTAAAGTAGATTTCTGAAGAGAGTTTTTCATCTTCTTTATCAAAAGAAAGTTTGAGTATACCATCACCTGCAGGGCTGCCTGCAAGGAAATTAAGATTAGTTTTTGTAATGCCGAAACTGTTTCCAACTGTGCGTCCTCAATCCATGAATCCCTTTCTTTTGAGCACTCTGAACAACTCTTCAATCAGCCATCTACAACGATACCAACCGATACATTCAATTGCTTGTTCTACAGTCTCCACCACATGTGTGTAGTTAGCAGTCTCCATTCAATAGGGCTCTCATTTACCGGTGTACTTGGAAGATTTTTCTTTAACATGTATGCAATAAAGACTAACAGGGGGACTGCCCTTTGCCGGACCGTTAACAGGAGCGCACAAGGTGACTCTTTCAAAGCGAAGTTCCATGCACGCTACCCGTTTCTTACGTCCGCTTCCCGGGAGCACTTCAAAGCTATACTCTGCCCGTAGAACAGCCTGCTCCATTAATGTATTCAGATGGACAGAACAGTCTGGATCATCCAACCGGCAATTCCTTTCATGAACAGAACGTATCAGCAAGTGAACATTATCAGTAGGGATACGGCTGAAAAGCTCGAAAATGTCCGCTTCACGGTCACCGATGATCGTTTTAACTGCATCCCGGGGCATTTGCTCACTGGCAGCCATTCCACTTTCTATCCAACGATATGACTCTTTTTCTTCTATAGGCTGATATCTGTAATTACGTTCTTCACGACTTAAAGCAGCCGGTGAGCGATTCCACTGCTTAACCGAAGAAAAGCCTATAGGAATATGACTGGAGGCATCCACTACCAAGACAGGATGCAAAAAAGTACCACATTGCTTTTGACCGACAATGCCGGGACTGGCTGTTTTTTTCTTCATTCGCTCAACATGAGCCTCATAGTTTATCTCCGAGGTATCTTGAATACACAGTAAATGCTTACGACCGGAAGCATTCTTACAGCAAGTGTGTATCAGACCTGATAAGATAGCATCAGAGCTGACTGAGGAATTGTTCAAAAATCTATAAGCACCCATCTTTTCTTTATGTTCCTTACTAAATTGATTCACTATAGCACTTTGATGGACAACCATCTGAGAGCAAATTAAGTTTAAACGCCGCAAAAGCCGAGGATCACGAATTTGATCTGTCTCTAATAACATCAAGCAAAGATAAAAAAAATAATATATACTTGTGTATAAAGGGTAGCTTCCAAAAGGAGGGGAAACCATGCGGATTACTCTTATATCGAACTGATGTTATTTATAAGGATACCAATTACTGCATTCCTTAAATATATTCTGCGGAGTATATTGCACCGCTTCTTTATCAGTCAGCTGTTTAGCCCATTTCACACGTCCGGAAGCATCCGCACCTTCACCCGTGTTTTTAAATTCAGCGTAACGGGCAGTCTTTTCGTTTTCCGGATTCTTCCAGTTGTGCCAGCCTTCCGAACGGATATGTCCGCCAAACTCGCAATTAATAAAAGCCGTAGCAGCATAAGGTCTCCAAGGACGTCCCAGATAGACTTTCTTGATACCGGGAGCGGCTGTCAGCTTACAGTTCTTGAAAACATAACCAAACTCCACCTCCTTCGGAGTAGAAGCCGCGGTAATATATGAATCGCGTTTGCTATGCAATTCGCAATATTCAAACAAAGCTGTAGAAGGGCCGAAGATGAAGTCTGTAGTTCCTTCAATATAGCAGTTAGTAAATAACAGGCGGCTACCCTCCGATCCTGTATAAATAGTATCCTGATTTCCCAGAAAACGACAGCCGACAAACATCAGCCTGTCTCCTTCGGTATGGAGCGCAACTGCCTGCCCCAAAGGAGCGGCATTGTTCTCAATGGTCAGATTCTTAAAAAAGTAATGTCACTTCCTTCTACCTTAACCGTATAAGTGCGAAAAGTACCCATCTTATTAATATTGGCATGATCATCATACGTGATAATCGTGTTTTCGGCATCTTCACCTACCAGCTGCACGTTCTTCACCCATGAAGGAATCACCAGTTTTTCTTTGTATATACCATTCTTTATAAATATAGTCACCGTATAATCCATAAAAGCACGTACCGCTTCCACGGCTTCCTGAATATCCCGATATTTTCCCGTTCCGTCTCGTGACACGACTATTGTGTCTTGCTTTTGCTGTTGTGCACAGGCCAAAGTTCCTCCTGAACAAAGCAGAAGAAACAACGCCATTCCTTTCAAAATACTCCTTTTCATCGATAGAATTTACTTTTGCAAACGTTCGTATTCCAGACTTGCCATAATAAATGGTCCTACTGCTTTCGGGTCGTTATTACGGATTGTTTCATTTATATAATAGTCATAATCGCCGGAACGATAAACCTTCCCTCCCAGCCCTGCTACCGCACAGAAGCTTTCGTTATAGTCACCACTCCATCTTTATCCACTTCAATGAAATTTTTCAGAAAACCTTCATAACCAGCCTTTGCTACATCCAGATAAGACGGATCGATATATCCCATACGTACTGCCTTAAACAGGCTGTATATGAACATTGCCGAACAGGATGATTCCAGATAATTACCCTTGTCACCACTCCGGTCCATCACCTGATACCATCCTCCGGTCTTCGGATCCTGAAGTTTCTTCACCTGAACTGCTACATTATCCAAGATTGCAAGCAACGAATCTCTTCCGGCCTCATGCTTCGGAATAAAATCAAGCACATCTACCAACGCCATCGCATACCAGCCTAATGCACGTCCCCAACAATGTTTTGACTGTCCTGTCACCGGATCGGCCCAGCGCTCCGTGCGGCTTACATCGCACGCATGACGATAAAGACCATTCTTAGGATCGTACGTATGACGGGCACAGGTAATAAACTGATTTATGACGTCTGCATAATCCTGCGGGCGATTATTACGGAAAGCATATTCTGCATAAAAAAGGAGCTCCCATATAAAGTCCGTCCAGCCACATCTGATGCGGATATATCTTTTTTATGCCAGAATCCTCCGTCTTCATTACGAGGTTGTCCGGCAAACTGGCTATAGAGCAAGTCTAATGCCTTCTTATACTTTTCATCCTTGGTCTGCTCATAGATACGAAACAGGATTTTTCCGGAATTGATACGGTCCAGACTGTAATCGGTCCAATTTGTATGCAGTAATACTTCCATCCTCATGCACCATCGTATCTGCATAAGCAATTGCATAATCTCGTATTTTCTTGTCGCCATAAGTATCGTATACATCAAGCATCGCCCCCAATTCCAGTCCGTGGCAATAATCCCATTTCAGTTTCGGCTGAAAGTCGAGCTGCCAGGATTCCGGGCAACGGATCATCTCCGATTCAGTCATCCGCACCGACCAAGGCAGTTTTTCATCCACCTGCTGCGCCGACAGTGAAATGGTGCTTGACATTATTATTACTAATATCAAAAATTTATAAAAAGAGCTTCGTCTCATGGTTTATTGTTTTAAGGATTATACATGCTATTTTTTCATGCTACGAAAGTAGTGTATTTCCTCCAAACAGAGTGGGATTTTTTAGTTAAGAAGGTGTATTTTTTTTTTTCGTGCACGGAAACGACTAATTTTGTGCACGTAAACGTCAAAAATGTCCATTTTTGATGCATTAACTGATAAATTAAAGAGTTTCGTTTTGGAATAAAGCGGAAAAGGTCGTACTTTTGGCACGGTTTACAACTAATACCCTCTGGGGAAACACAGTAATTTATCATTAAAAACAGAGAAAAAAATAGAACAGAATGGAAGAAGTATTCAAGTACATTATCGGTCTGGGAGCGGCAGTAATGATGCCGGTCATTTTCACAGTCTTAGGAGTATGTATCGGTATTAAACTACCGAAAGCGCTGAAAAGCGGTTTGTTGGTGGGAGTCGGTTTCGTCGGCTTATCTGTAGTCACAGCCTTGTTGACCAGTAGTCTTGGTCCGGCATTAAGTAAAATGGTAGAAATCTACGGATTGGAACTCGGTATTTTCGACATGGGATGGCCTTCGGCAGCAGCAGTTGCCTATAATACCTCGGTCGGCGCTTTCATTATCCCTGTTTGTCTGGGAGTAAACCTGTTAATGCTGCTGACCAAAACAACCCGTACTGTTAATATTGACCTTTGGAACTACTGGCACTTCGCATTTATCGGGGCTATCGTATACTTCGCCTCCGATAGTATTTTCTGGGGATTTTTCGCCGCTATCATTTGCTACATTATAACATTGGTAATGGCAGACATGACTGCTCCTGCTTTTCAGAAGTTCTATGATAAGATGGACGGCATCTCCATTCCGCAGCCTTTCTGCCAGAGCTTCGTTCCGTTCGCGATTGTAATCAACAAGCTTTTTAGATAAAATTCCGGGATTCGACAAACTGAATATCGACTCTGAAGGAATGAAGAAGAAATTCGGTCTGATGGGTGAACCGTTATTCCTGGGTATCGTGATTGGTTGCGGTATCGGAGCTTTGGGCTGTGCCAGCTGGAAAGAAGTACTGGACGGCATTCCGGGTATCCTTGGATTGGGTATCAAGATGGGAGCGGTTATGGAGTTGATTCCACGTATCACCAGCCTTTTTATTGAAGGTTTGAAACCTATCTCTGATGCAACCCGCGAATTGATCGCTAAAAAATATAAGAGTAATACAGGCCTGAGCATCGGTATGAGCCCTGCACTGGTCATCGGCCACCCGACAACGCTGGTTGTATCTCTGCTTTTGATCCCTGTCACTATCTTCCTGGCTGTTATCCTTCCGGGCAACCGTTTCTTACCGCTGGCTTCTCTGGCTGGTATGTTCTACCTGTTCCCGATGATTCTGCCTATTACAAAAGGTAACGTAGTGAAATCATTTATTATCGGACTGGTGGCATTGATCGTAGGTCTGTACTTCGTAACAGAACTGGCAGGATTCTTCACGCTGGCTGCCAAAGACGTATATGCCGCTACGGGTGACCCGACAGTAAATATCCCCGCCGGCTTCGAAGGCGGCGCGCTCGACTTCGCTTCCAGTCTCTTCTGCTGGGGTATCTTCCACCTGACTTACAGTCTGAAGATTATCGGTCCTGCCATCCTCGTAGCCCTTGCACTGGGAATGGCAGTCTACAACCGTATCCGCATGAAAAGAAATGATGCGAATAAAAAATGCAGCTAACGATTAAATATAAGTATAATCCAAATAAAGATTCGAAAGATGAAAAAATTAGCAATTGCAATGATGATGGGTATCGCAGCTATGTCTGCTTCTGCCCAGGTAAATTACAAGATGCAGGTGGCTTGCAATCCGCAAGACGTGAAAACGTATAATACAAACCGCCTGCGTAGTAGCTTCCTGATGGAAAAAGTAATGGTTCCTGATTAAATCAACGTGACTTATTCCATGTACGACCGCCTCATCTTCGGTGGTGCCGTACCTGCAACAAAAGAGCTGGTACTTGAAACTATCGATCCGTAGAAAGCTAAGTATTTCCTCGAACGTCGCGAACTGGGTGTTATCAACATTGGCGGCGAAGGTATCGTAACTGTTGACGGCAAAGGAATATACGCTGAACTTCAAAGATGCATTGTATGTAGGCAGAGGCAAGCAGAAAGTTACTTTCAAGAGCAAAGATGCCAGCAAACCTGCAAAATTCTATATCAACTCCGCCACTGCCCACAAGGAATACAAGACTCAATTGATTACTATCGACGGACGCAAAGGTTCTCTGAAAGCCAACTCATTCGCGGCAGGAAAGATGGAAGAAAGCAACGACCGCGTTATCAACCAGCTGATTGTTAACAACGTACTTGAAGAAGGTCCTTGCCAACTGCAAATGGGATTGACAGAACTGAAACCGGGTAGCGTATGGAACACCATGCCAGCACATACTCACAGTCGCCGTGTGGAAGCATATTTCTACTTCAACGTACCGGAAGGCAACTCCATCTGCCACTTCATGGGCGAACCTCAGGAAGAACGCATCGTATGGATGCAGAACGAACAGGCTATCATGTCACCGGAATGGTCTATCCACGCAGCTGCCGGAACCAGCAACTATATGTTTATCTGGGGTATGGCCGGTGAAAACCTTGACTATGGAGACATGGATAAAATCAAATATACAGAAATGCGCTAATCTTTGCGCAGCTCTTTAGCACATATCAAGTGATCCGAAAAACTTCATTCTTTCCTCGAAACGGGGAGAGAATGAAGTTTTCCGGATTTGTCATATTCTTCCCCCAAAGAGACCAAATTGTTACGATAATACATTACTATGTACAAATAATATGTATAATGCAACGAATTATACATGATTTTGACCAATTATTACAAAAAAAATCCAGCTGAAATACCGACCTTTGTCAGCAAAACAAAATCTATTTAAATCCATTATCATGAATGCATTTCAAAAAACAGGCGAAAAAATGACAAACTACAGATGGACGATCTGTGCGATGCTATTTTTTGCTACTACAGTTAATTATCTCGACCGCCAGGTACTATCGCTCACCTGGGATGAATTTATCAAACCGGAATTTCACTGGGATGAATCACACTACGGTACTATCACTTCCGTATTCTCTATTGTTTACGCAATATGTATGCTCTTTGCCGGTCGCTTTGTGGACTGGATGGGAACGAAGAAAGGATTCCTCTGGGCTATCGGCGTATGGTCTGCCGGTGCCTGTCTGCACGCAGTCTGTGGTATTGTAACAGAAGCGCAGGTAGGACTGCACGTGCTGCCGAACTTGCCGGAGCCACCGGAGACGTGGTGGTAACCATCGCTACTGTCAGTATGTACTGCTTCCTGGCTGCACGCTGTATACTTGCTCTCGGAGAAGCCGGTAACTTCCCTGCGGCTATCAAAGTAACTGCCGAGTATTTCCCTAAGAAAGACCGTGCGTATGCTACTTCAATCTTTAATGCCGGTGCTTCTATCGGTGCCTTGATCGCTCCGCTCACCATTCCTATCCTTGCCAAAGCTTTCGGTTGGGAAATGGCGTTTATCGTTATTGGTGGACTTGGTTTTATCTGGATGGGCTTCTGGGTATTTATGTATGATGCTCCTTCAAAGAGCAAGCACGTAAACAAAGCCGAACTTGAATATATCGAACAAGACCAGAATGAGGCCGGTGCAGGTCCGAAAACAGAGGAGAAAGACGAAAAGAAGATGAGATTCTGGCAATGCTTCAGCTACAAACAAACCTGGGCATTTGTCTTCGGTAAGTTTATGACTGACGGTGTATGGTGGTTCTTCCTGTTCTGGACCCCGTCCTACCTGAATACTCAATTTGGCATCAAAACTTCCGATCCTCTGGGAATGGGACTTATCTTCACACTTTACGCAATCACGATGTTATCCATCTATGGTGGTAAGCTTCCTACTATCATCATCAACAAGACCGGCATGAACCCTTATGCGGCACGTATGAAAGCAATGTTGATTTTCGCATTCTTCCCGTTAGTGGTATTGCTGGCACAGCCATTGGGAACATTCTCTCCGTGGTTCCCCGTGATCCTGATCGGTATCGGCGGAGCTGCCCACCAGTCGTGGTCGGCCAATATCTTCTCTACTGTAAGTGATATGTTCCCGAGAGCAGCTATTGCAAGTATTACTGGTATCGGTGGTATGGCCGGTGGTTTCGGTTCAATGATTCTTCAGAAAGTAGCAGGTAACTTATTTGTATATGCTTCCGGAACAACAATGGTTGACGGCAAAGAAGTGGAAATGACAAAAGAACTGCTGGAACAAGGAGCACAGTTTGTACATCCTGCGATGACATTCATGGGCTTCGAAGGAAAACCGGCCGGTTACTTTGTAATCTTCTGTGTATGCGCAGTGGCTTACCTGATCGGTTGGGTTATTATGAAAGCACTGGTTCCTAAATATAAGCCTATCGTATTGGATTAATCCGATATAATTATATAGAATAAAAAACAGGAGGGCACTCAGCATGAGTTTGTCCTCCTGTTTTTTTAACCAATTATTTATTCAAAAAGTTCCAAAAACAAAAAAGCCTCTTCTCACGAAGAAGGCTTTTTAGGTTTACTTATTCTTCATAGCCATCCTGTACTATTTTACAAAATATCTTGCACATTCAAACAATGAAGGATAGTAAACGTTAAGATGAAAAAAAGGGAAGTCTCACGACTTCCACAATTCTTCTAACCTTAAATCTAAATCTCTATGAAAAAAACGTATTGCAAAGATAGGCGTTTGTTCAACAAATAGGTGTTAATGAATTGCATAAAGAGAGAATAAAAACTAACATCTGCAAAAAATGATGCAATTTTTCGGAGCCTCTCTATTAATTTTAATAAACTTTTATAGAGTGGATTATGTCGTCCAACAGCGTCGGCACACCTGTCAGCAGCATCTGTTTCCTTGCACGTGTCAAGGCAACGTTCAGTTTCCGGTCAATCAGAATTCCGTCTTCTTCTGTCAGATTGGAAAGGAATTTCAACTGATACGGATAGTTCACACAGAATGAATAAATAATCACATCGCGTTCACTTCCCTGAAAACGTTCTACAGTGTCAATCAATATCTGATTCAGTTCGGAAATGCCGAGAACTTCTATTTCCTTCTTGATCAAAGCTATCTGACTACGATATGGAGTAATGATCCCCAATGTGCGGGAGGCATCAAATGCTTCCGAGTGTTCTTTATAGACAGTTGCGGCCAGACGGGCAGCAATCTTTGCTTCCGAATGGTTTGTTTTAGCAGAAGAACCCATCGGTTCGGGCTGCGAAGGATAGAAAGACAGCCGGTTGATATTTCCGGAATCTTCCAGTTGATGCGGCAGTCCGACAGGCAGCAGCCGACCTTCATAGAAAGCTTGATTGGCGAACAGAGCCACTTCGGGGTGCATACGTCCCTGACGGCAGAGCATATCGTAAGTACGATGGGCATCGGTATGCTGACGGGCTGTGCGATACAGTCTTTCAAACAGAGAATCTTTCAAATTCTTCAGTCCGACAGCAGACAGGGCTTCATCGTATACTTCCGATTGTTCCGTATTCTGCAAGACGACAGCCGGAAGTTGCTTATGATCGCCTATCAGGATAAATTTGCCAACGCCCTCTTTTCCGTTTTCTCCTTTGGCACAAAGTATACCCAACAACTGAGGTTCCAGTATCTGGGGAGTAGCCTCATCTACAATAGCCACATCGAAATGCTTCAATCGGAAAAGTTCCGGTTTGCCGGAGATAGACGCTACTGTACCGACTAATATACGACAGCGGTTAATACGTTCGCAAACCTCTGTACGACGCATACAGGTAGCAAGTTCATTCTCTATCAAATGATCCCGATAGTTCTCGTCACATGAAAGCTCGCTTCCCACACGAATAAAATCTACTTCCGGACGAATGGAAGAAAGTGCTTTACAGATTTCATCTACGGCACGGTTAGTGTACGAGAGCAATAAAATTTGGGCTCCTTCCTCTTTATAAAAGGTTTCGACCATCTTCTTCAGTGCACAAGACGTTTTACCGGTTCCCGGAGGCCCTACCAGCAGAAAATAGTCCTTTGCTGCTTTCGCTTTCAAAGCAATACGAGTAAAGTCATCGGCAGCTTCGGCTATCTGCTTATCCAATGCCACATCAAATTGCGGCTCCCGTTGAGAGAGCAGCAAATCAACGACGCTCTTTTGTAGCAGACATAAAAGCATAAAGTCCCTGGTACATGCTACGGAAAGTAGTATCCATCGCATCGTGCTCAATAGCATAGAGGCTATCAGACGGAAGTACGGAAGAGTTCTGCTGGGTCGCACGCAGACGGATACAGATTTCATTCTCGTTCAGATAGTCGATATTGCCTTTGAATACCATCTTGTTGGTGACGTTATCCGTATCCGCATTCCGTTCGTAAAGCACGATGGCATCGCCCTGACGGAAGTTAGGAAGGGTGTGCTGCGCATCATCCGCCACCGTTCTCTGAAGTTCTCCGGACGGTACCAGCAACAGGTGGGATTTATGTTCGTCGGCTGCGTGATTCTCTTTAATTCTTAAATCATAGATGATCTCCCCCGATTCGCATTTCTCCGCCAAAGTGGAAAGCCATAAAGAAGCGGCTCCTGTACGTCCCTCATAATCCACATCACCGGACTTGGACGTATAAAGTTCCTTCGTTATAAAATTATAGAGTGCATAGAAGTAGCTTTTCTCTAAAAGTGGAGAGAGATTTCAACTTCTCCTGGAAATTATCGATAGAAGGGCGCAGATACGTCTCCCAAAAACGTCCCGACAATCCCCGCTCGTTTAGTACCGAGGCTTTTATTTCTTCCAGTTTTTGTGCCGTATATTCCAGGCTGTTGTTCCGCAACTGGATGCCATATTCATCCGCTACAATCCGGTTGCGCAGATCGATCACACGGCGGACCATTGCCCATGAAGGACGGGAAGGATAAAGCAACGGATAGCGTGTATAGAGCAGATAAGCCTTTACCTTCCGGTGATCCATCCCCATCGAATATTGCAGAACTGCCTGATAAAGCAACATCTGCACCTTATTATTCTCTTTCGGTTCCACCTTGCCGCGGATAGCGTACTCGTCAGCTTTACCCGATTTCATTTCGATGAAAGAAGACATATCGCGCTGCATATAGTCGAGCCGCCCTTGCAGGCCGAGCGCTTCACATATATAAGAAGGTTCGAGCACGGCATCCGTCTTGTCCAGTTCGTAGCCGGCGGCATGAAAAAGTATCATTCACCGTCTCACGGATATGATCAAAATGGAGTTTGCAGTCATCAAAGAACTGACGTTCCTTCTCCCGATCACGCAGGTCGGCACAAGCAGCCAGTTCAATCGGATAACGCCGGAAAGCTTTCTGCATACATTTCAGATAATCCACCTCCCCTTCCGCATGTATCCACTCATGGAGGAAAAGGTTGGCTATATTTCCTAAAAGCAACGGGCGTGCATTCTCTATCGGCTGAAGACGGGAAAGGAAATAGTTTGCCGGATGATGTCCATAATCACGGTAACATTCTGCCAATGAACTGATATCAAGCAGATAATCCGGTTCAAGGACAATGAACGAAGGGGTCAGAATTCCTGCTTCGTCAACAGCGACATCCAGCAAGTTGAGTTGTGCATGGCGCCAGAGCAACTGACAGGTTTCCGCAAATTCTTCATTGATTCTGAGGAATATTGTAACGGACACGCAACGGTTCGTCAGCTATTTCATCCAAAGGAGTCACATACAGATACTGCTCGTCGGAATACTGGAAACAGACGCGCATCCGCTGCACCTGCTTGTGTGCTGGAGGAGCTACGATATAAGTTGCATCCGTCCGGGGGAAGCAAACGATACAGTTCCTGTGGAATATCTTCCTCAAAAAGTTTACGGATGAAGAAAGCCAGCGTTTTCGCATCCCGCAGAAGGTGTTCGCGGGTAGGTTCCTGTTGTCGGTTCAGAATGGCATTGGAGGTCAGTCGGAAGGTATGCAGTCTGTTTTGCTCCGCTACAGAAAGCCCCACTTTGGCCGCTACAAAACTAATTCGTGCGGAAAGATCGGTCATCTGCAGACTACCGTTGTGCATATGTAGGCGGCAAAGCCTTTCCAGCAAGTCGCGCATCTGTTTGTAGCCAATAGTCAGCTGCAAATGATCCGCCTTACAAACGGCTAAAAGAATTTCATAAGATTCTCTTCCTTCATTTTCCATACGACAAAAGGGATATGATAAAAATTACATGTGTGTGTCAAAAAGTCAGCCTCAATTGAGTTACTATCGACTTTTTGACACACACTTGGGGAAACGAACGATAAATAATTGGCTTATCAGACTTTTGCCACGCCTTCTTCTTCCTCTTCTTCTTCCAACTCAGGAACTTCCTTCTTATCCTTTATCATCAGAATACTCATTTCATAGAGCAGATAAAGCGGAATAGCCACAACACTCAGTGTGAACGGGTCGCCCGTCGGAGTGATGATAGCGGCAGCTATTACGATAATGACAACTGCATGACGGCGATATTTGCGCAGGAAAGACTTATTGACGACTCCCAGCAAAGACAACAACCAAGTCACCAGCGGAAGTTCAAAAGCCAGTCCCATACAGAGAATCAGCATCATAAAGTTATCGATATACGAATTGAGCGACAGAATGTTCTCGACTTCCGAACTCAGCTGATAGGTAGAGAGGAAACGGAGTGTCAGCGGATATACCATAAAGTATCCCATAAGCACCCCGATAAAGAACATACCGGTTCCTATGGTCAAGGCTTTCCTGACTCCTTTCCGCTCATTCGGATAAAGGGCCGGATTGATAAAACGCCAGACCTCAAAGAAAATATAGGGCATAGCCGTCACTACCGACATCCAGAAGGCTGTCGACATATGTATAAAGAAAGGAGCCGCCAAGTTGATATTGACCAGCTTCACCTTAAACTCCTGCGTAAAAAATTCATCAGTCAAATCGAATTTCTGACCGATAAAGCGTAGTAAGTCGTAAAATACAAAATCATTATGGCAAGGCGCCAGTATTACATGGTCGAACAAATAAGGCATCGCTACGAAATAGCCGATTGCCAATACAAACCAGACTCCGATAACACGAAAAAGTACCCGACGCAACTCATCCAAATGATCCCAGAAGGTCATTTCTGCCATTGCTTATTATTTCTTAGCTGAATCTGCCGGTGCGTCGATTTCGTCTTTTGCCTTATTGATTTCTTCTTTTGCCTCGTTCACACCATCTTTAAAGCTCTTTACTCCTTTACCTAAGCCACGCATCAATTCAGGTATCTTCTTACCACCGAAAAGGAGAAGAATAACAAGAGCAATAATGATCCATTCAGAGCCACTGGGCAAAAAGCCTAATAATAATAAGTTTGTCATATGTTTATTAATTATAGAGGTTTATTAGTTGGTGCAAATATAAAGAAAAACGGCAGACTATAAAAGAAAAACAGGAAACTATAAACGGGAAACGGGAAATAATTTAAGTATACCCGTTATCATTTACCGCCCATTTATCCATCGTTAACCTTTATAGTCTTCCATTCACTATTCTACTACATATAATTCTGTTTTTACCGCCTGCGCTTTAGTCCTGATAGTAGACTCGCTTCACACGGTTCGAGATGCTGGTCAGCACTTCGTAAGGGATCGTCCCCAACTTATCCGAAAGTGTGGTTATCGGCAGGTCGTCACCGAAGATGACAGCTTTGTCCCCTTCCCTGCAATCGATATCCGTCACGTCAATCATACAGACATCCATACAGATATTTCCTACATAGGGAGCTTTCTTGCCATTCACCAGACAGTAAGCATTGCCACGTCCCAGATGGCGGTTCAAGCCATCGGCATACCCGATAGGAATTGCCGCAATGCGGGAAGGACGCGTCAGATGTCCCATCCGGCTATAGCCTACCGTATCTTCTCCGGGCACGTCCCGAATCTGAAGAATCGTAGTCTTAAGCGTGCTTACATTATTGATAATCGAATTGTCGATCGGGCTTACCCCATAGAGTCCTATCCCCAGACGCACCATATCAAACTGCGCACCGGGAAAACGTTCGATACCGGCTGTATTGCAGATATGACGCAGAATCTTGTGTGAGAAAGCTTCCTGCAATTCCTGCGAACCTTTCTCGAACAGTTCAATCTGCTGACGGGTGAAGAAGTCGAATTGCGCCGAATCACTTCCCACAAAATGAGAAAATACCGATCGGGGAATAACCGCATTCTGACTTCTCAAACGACGGATCAACAACGGAATTTCATCGACGGAAAAACCAAGACGGTGCATACCCGTATCCAGTTTGACATGAATCGGGAAGTTGGTGATTCCTTCTTTCTCGGCCGCCTTAATCAGTGCATCGAGCAAATGGAAGTTGTACACTTCCGGTTCGAGTTTATAATCGAACATCGTTTTGAACGATGTCAGTTCGGGGTCCATGATGATAATGGAGGAGGTGATGCCTGCTTTACGCAGTTCGGGCCTTCGTCGGCAACGGCTACAGCAAGGTAATCTACATGATGCTCCTGCAATGTTTTGGCAATCTCGTATGATCCGGCTCCGTAGGCAGCAGCCTTCACCATACAGATCATTTTCGTCTCCGGATGGCGGAGCATGGAGCGATAGTGATTCAGATTGGCAACCATCGCACCCAAGTTCACTTCCAGAATCGTTTCATGCACTTTCAGTTCCAGTTCTTCCGATACCAGATCAAAGTTGAATACGCGGGAACCTTTTATCAGAATGACTTCCGAATGAAGGGTTTTGAAAATGCCCGATCTTAGCAAGGCGTCTGTATCGGGGAAGAAGTATCGTTCCGGCGTACCTTCGAAGCGAGCGGCACACGAAGAAATCTCCGCTCCTACACCGATCAGCTTGTTGATGCCCCGGCTCTTTATCAGTTGTGCTACCCGACGGTAAAGCGTAGCCGTACTCTGCCCTGTCTCCAAAATATCCGATAAGATAAGTGTCCGTTTCAGTCCTTTCTTTTCCGAACGGCGTACCAGGAAATCCAGTGCTATATCCAGAGAAGCCAAGTCCGAATTGTAGCTATCGTTGATGAGTACACAATTATTCTTGCCTTCTTTTTTTACTTCCAGGCGCATGGCAATCGGTTCGAGCCGTGCCATCCGTTCGGTAATCTGATCGGCAGGAGTCATCAGATAAAGACAGGCTGCCAGGCAGTTCAACGCATTTTCGATGGAAGCATCGTCTATAAAAGGAATACAGAAGATATTATCCATATCCAGATAGCGGTAAGCAATCACTGTATGGTCTTCTTTCTTTGTCACCTTGCTGATATAAAGAGGGCGCTCGATATCCTTGCAGCTCCATGCAATCTCACGGGCTGTCAGCATCGACTTTGCCACACAATTACTGATCAGCTCGTTATCTCCATTATAGATCACCACATCGCAATCTTTAAAGAGTGTCAGCTTCTCCATACATTTCTCCTGCAATGAGAAGAAATTCTCCTGATGGGCACCGCCTATATTAGTCAGAATACCGATAGTCGGTTTAATCATGCGCTTCAAGGCCCCCACTCTCCCCATTTCGGAGATACCGGCTTCGAAGATGCCCAATTCGGCTTCTTCGTTCAGTTGCCAGACGGACAAGGGAACGCCGATCTGAGAATTATAACTGCGGGGCGAACGGACAATGCAGCGGTCCGGACTCAATAATTGATGCAACCACTCTTTCACAATGGTCTTTCCATTACTGCCCGTGATACCGATTACCGGAATCTTGAAATTTTCCCGATGAGCTTCGGCAAGTTTCTGCAAAGCCTTCAGAGGATTCGCCACGATCAAGAAATTGGAGAAATCGAGAATGGAGAGTTGAGAGTTGAGAGTGGGCTGCGCACCATCCTGCTGCATAGCATTCTCCATTTTCCATTCTCCATTCTCCATTCTCTTAAAGTCTTCTTCCGTAACCACGAAGTTGCGCACTCCCCGATCATATAGTTCGGGGATATAGCGTGCACCGTTATTACGTTTGGTGGTCAGAGCAAAGAAAAGGGTTTCTTCCGGAAAGCTCAAAGAGCGGCTATCTGTAAGTAGCCAATCAATCGTCGCTTCATGCTCTCCAACACGGCGTGCACCGATATATTCGGCTATGGATTCAATCGTATATGACATAGTTCTGTTTCTTTTTGAAAGTCTAAGTACGGGTATTTTCCGTTAAGTCGTTCGATTTTTAACACTATTTGTCCTAAAAAGCGTTGATACGCTTCCGACTCCGGATGAAAAGGCTTGTGTGACAAGCCTTTAATAATATCTTCTATGGCAGTGATCACCTGCTTCGTTTCGGCAGAAAAGAAGGCCTCCGAAAAGCGTTCCCACAAATAACGGACAGCCAACGGAGACGGATGGAGCATGTCATCGGTATAATAACGATAATCACGCAGTTCATCCAAAACGATCTCATAAGAAGGAAAGTAGAACACATGATCCGGAAAGAGCTGTTGCAGGCGGTCGATGGCAAGCAATAAGGTCGATTTACTCAACTGGTTGGCATGCATCCCGTCACGTATATGCCGGATAGGGCTGACCGTGAACAAGACCTTCAAGTGAGAATTGCGCGCCACCATACTGGTTATCAACGAAGTATATTCGTTCACAATCTCATCTACCGAAAGAATCCGGCGGTTGAAGCAGCTCTCCGGCAGTTTATGACAATTGGAGACTACCTGCCTTGTTTCTTTCTGTTCATATACATAGGCAGTGCCGAAAGTCAGCATCAGCCAGTCAAGTTCGTGGACCGAACGGTGGGCCTGCGACAAGCGAGTGTTTATCTTTTCAAGTACTTCCTCCGGCGATGACGCAGAGAACAAGCCATGATGCATCGGACTATGCCAGCACTCCTTATATAGGAATAAGTCTTTCTCCTGATACACCTTCCCCTTCAATATCTCCACCAAAGCCGTAGAGACCGACAGCGGATTATAGAGAATCCCGAAAGGATTCATGTCAACGCGAAATTTATTTTCTGCCAGCAACCTGCCCATGTTCTCTGCAAAACAAGATCCCATCAAAAGAATCCGTTCCGCATGACTGACAGGCGGCAAGCCCGCCGGTAGTTCTACCTTTGTTTGAAAATCCATATATTCTCCTTCTTTCGATTGTTTCTCTCTTGCAAAAGTACGACAAAGATACGATATTCCGCTTTATTTTAATCGCAAATCTATTCAAGACTTGACAAATGGCTTTTTATGTTGTATATTTGTAGACCGAAAACAGAAAATCAATGAATAACGGATATAAAAAAGAATAGAAAACATGGATAAAATACAGTATCATATTACAACAAATACAGCTTATTCCTTCTCATTTTACTAAGGAATAAGACGATTGATATAGCCCAAAGGCTGCAAGCTCTATGAAGTTTGCAGCCTTTTTGTTGCATTAATTCAATCTTTTTCCTACAAAATCTCATTTTAGAGTTTCTAATAAACGGAAGACACGTCTATAATAAACGATCATCAAATTTATTAATAACGATACGAACGTTCCTGCAAGTTCATGTTCTCTTTTTTCATGCAACTTTTATTTCCCTAATAGAGATTTCATTTGATTAGTAATATTAATACACATTTCACGCAATAAAAAGAAAGTTACAGTTCTTCCGGGAACCCGACGGCACATACTTCAATATACCAACGACCGAATGCCATTCCACCCTCGTACTTCGCTTTAACAATAAGAATTTAGGTAAAAAGAAAGGGCTTCCGCTTTCTTTTTCGTATTTTTGCACCAAATTTTCTCGAATCATGAAGAATGAACCGATATATAACTTGCTAAACTCAATCAACAGCCCCGATGATCTGCGCCGTCTGGAAGTAGACCAACTGCCGGAAGTATGCGATGAATTAAGGCAAGACATTATTAAAGAACTCTCCTGCAATCCGGGGCACTTCGCTGCCAGCCTCGGAACAGTGGAACTGACCGTAGCCCTGCACTACGTCTACAATACACCTTATGACCGTATCGTATGGGACGTGGGACATCAGGCATACGGCCACAAAATACTGACAGGACGCCGTGAAGCATTTTCTACGAACAGGAAACTCGGAGGAATCCGCCCTTTCCCGTCTCCGGAAGAAAGCGAATATGATACATTTACCTGCGGACACGCTTCCAATTCGATCTCCGCAGCCCTCGGCATGGCTGTCGCCGCCGCCAAGAAGGGAGACGACCAACGTCATGTGATAGCCATCATCGGAGACGGTTCGATGAGCGGAGGACTGGCTTTTGAAGGATTGAACAATTCTTCTACCACCCCGAACAACCTGCTTATTATCCTGAATGATAACGACATGGCTATCGACCGCAGCGTAGGTGGTATGAAACAATACCTGTTCAACCTGACAACCTCGAACCGCTACAACCAACTGCGTTTCAAGGCTTCCCGCCTGTTGTTCAAGCTCGGCATCCTGAACGATGAACGTCGCAAGGCACTGATCCGCTTCGGCAACAGTCTGAAGTCAATGGCCGCCCAGCAACAGAATATATTCGAAGGAATGAACATCCGCTACTTCGGTCCTATCGATGGCCATGACATAAAGAACCTTTCAAGGGTATTGCGTGACATTAAAGACCTCAAAGGTCCCAAAATACTGCATCTCCACACGATCAAAGGAAAAGGCTTCGCCCCTGCCGAGAAACACGCCACCGAATGGCACGCTCCCGGCAAGTTCGATCCCGTCACCGGAGAGCGTTTCGTAGCCAATACGGAAGGAATGCCTCCCCTGTTCCAAGACGTTTTCGGAAATACACTGGTGGAACTGGCGGAAGCCAATCCAAGGATCGTAGGTGTGACTCCCGCCATGCCTTCCGGCTGTTCGATGAACATCCTCATGTCCAAAATGCCCAAGCGGGCTTTCGATGTGGGTATTGCCGAAGGCCACGCCGTCACCTTCTCCGGAGGAATGGCAAAAGATGGCTTGCAGCCTTTCTGCAACATCTATTCATCGTTCATGCAACGGGCTTATGACAATATTATCCATGATGTGGCTATTCAGAATCTTCCCGTAGTTCTCTGTCTCGACCGTGCCGGACTGGTAGGCGAAGACGGTCCGACACATCACGGTGCGTTCGACATGGCTTATCTGCGTCCGATACCTAATCTGACCATCGCCTCCCCTATGAATGAGCATGAGCTGCGACGACTGATGTACACGGCACAACTGCCGGATAAAGGTCCGTTCGTACTCCGCTATCCGCGTGGCCGTGGCGTATTGGTGGACTGGAAATGCCCGCTTGAAGAAATTCCTGTAGGCAAAGGACGGAAATTGAAGGACGGAAAAGATATAGCTGTCATCAGCATAGGACCTATCGGAAATAAAGCAAGGAGTGCCATCGCCCGTGCCGAGTCCGAATCGGGAAGAAGCATCGCCCACTATGATCTGAGATTCCTCAAACCGCTGGACGAAGAACTGCTGCACGAAGTGGGCCGCACATTCCGCCACATCGTCACCATAGAAGACGGAACGATTCAGGGAGGAATGGGAAGTGCCGTACTTGAATTCATGGCCGACCATGAATATACCCCGACAGTCAAACGCATCGGAATTCCGGATAAATTCGTGCAACACGGCACGGTAGCCGAGTTATATCAGCTCTGCGGAATGGATGAAGACAGCCTGACAAAAGAATTGCTGAAGCAATGTGAACTTCTGCCCGACATGAGCAAAATAAAAAAGAATTAACTAACTGAAGATGAAGATAATTATCGCAGGTGCCGGAAACGTAGGCACCCACCTGGCTAAATTATTGTCCCGGGAAAAACAGGACATTATCCTGATGGACGATGACGAAGAAAAACTAAGTGCCCTCAGCGCCAACTTCGATTTGTTGACTGTCACGGCTTCTCCTTCTTCCATCTCCGGATTGAAAGAAGTAGGCGTCAAAGAAGCCGACCTGTTTATCGCAGTCACACCGGACGAAAGCCGTAACATGACTGCCTGTATGCTAGCCACCAATCTGGGTGCCAAAAAGACTGTCGCCCGCATCGACAACTACGAATATCTTCTGCCCAAAAACAAGGAATTCTTCCGGAAACTGGGTGTAGACTCATTGATCTATCCGGAAATGCTTGCTGCCAAAGAAATCGTATCTTCCATGCGTATGAGCTGGGTACGTCAATGGTGGGAATTTTTCTGCGGAGGCGCCTTGATACTGATCGGTACCAAGATGCGCGAAAAAGCGGAAATACTGAATATTCCCCCATCAACTGGGTGCACCGGACATCCCTTACCACGTGGTAGCCATCAAACGCGGAACGGAAACCATCATTCCGCGCGGAGACGATGTTATCAAACTGCACGATATTGTTTATTTCACCACTACACGCAAATATATTCCTTATATCCGGAAAATAGCCGGCAAGGAGGATTATGCCGATGTACGCAACGTCATGATCATGGGCGGAAGCCGTATCGCCGTCCGTACCGCCGCTCAGTACGTGCCGGATTATATGCAGGTAAAAATTGTAGATAACGACATCAACCGTTGCAACCGGCTGACTGAATTATTGGACGACAAAACCATGATCATCAACGGCGATGGTCGTGATATGGACCTGCTCATCGAAGAAGGTTTAAAGAATACCGAAGCATTTGTCGCCTTGACGGACAATTCGGAAACGAACATCCTCGCCTGTCTCGCCGCCAAACGTATGGGAGTGGAAAAGACGGTGGCGGAAGTAGAGAATATCGACTATATCGGCATGGCGGAAAGTCTTGATATCGGCACGGTCATCAATAAGAAAATGATTGCCGCCAGCCACATTTATCAGATGATGCTGGATGCCGATGTATCCAATGTCAAATGCCTGACGTTTGCCAACGCCGATGTGGCTGAATTTACCGTACCCGCCGGAGCAAAGATTACTAAAAATTTAATCAAGGATCTGGGATTGCCCAAAGGAACAACCATCGGAGGTATGATTCGCAATGGCGAAGGAGTGCTCGTAACCGGAGATACGCTGATTCGTCCTGGAGACCATGTCGTTGTATTCTGCCTGAGTATGATGATCAAGAAGATTGAGAAGTTCTTTAATTAAGTAATAGGTATTAGGTAATAGGTAATAACCGTAGCAGCTTGTACTTGACATTATATCTGATACTTGGCGCATAATACTTAATACTTAATACCTATTACTTATTACTTAATACCTATTACTTAAAAAATGATTAATTCGAGGATGATATATCGCATCATGGGGTTTCTGTTACTGATAGAAACGGCTATGTTAATGTGTTGCGGTGGTGTTTCACTATTTTACAAGGAAGATGATTTAAACAGTTTTCTGCTTTCATCAGCTATCACGGCCTTTGTAGGTGTGATTATGCTTGCTATTGGAAGAGGGGCCGAAAAGTCACTCAACCGCCGCGATGGATATGTGATTGTCAGTGTAGCCTGGATTGCTTTCTCCTTTTTTGGAATGTTGCCCTATTATATAGGCGGGTATATTCCAAGTGTCGCCGACGCATTCTTCGAGACAATGTCCGGCTTCAGCAGTACCGGTGCCACCATCATGAATAATATAGAATCGATGCCTCACGGAATCCTTTTCTGGCGGGCAATGACTCAGTGGATCGGCGGTCTGGGAATTGTATTCTTTACGATTGCCGTTCTTCCGATTTTCGGTATGGGAGGTATTCAGGTATTTGCCGCCGAAGCCAGCGGGCCGACTCATGACAAAGTACATCCCCGTATTGGTGTTACCGCCAAATGGATCTGGGGCATCTATGCCGGTATGACGGGGACATTGATTATATTACTGGTATTCGGGGGCATGGGACTTTTCGACAGTATCTGCCACGCTTTCACCACGACCAGTACAGGTGGGTTCTCCACCAAGCAGACAAGTATCGAATATTACCACTCGCCTTACATAGACTATGTAATATCTGTTTTCATGTTCCTCTCGGGAGTCAACTTCACGCTATTATTGCTGATGTTCAATGGGAAAATAAAGAAGTTTATCCATGATGCCGAGCTGAAGTTTTATTTTATGTCTGTTGCCTTTTTTTTCACGGTTTTCATAGCAGTCTGGCTTTATCAGACCAGTTCAATGGGAGCAGAAGAAGCATTCCGGAAATCTCTGTTCCAAGTAATCTCCTTACAGACTTCAACCGGTTTTGCCACTGCCGACTATATGCTCTGGCCTTCCATTCTCTGGGGCTGTCTTCTTATCGTAATGATAATGGGTGCTTGCGCAGGCAGTACGACAGGTGGTATCAAATGTATCCGCATGGTTATCCTCTTCAAAGTTGCCAAAAATGAATTTAAACATATTCTGCATCCCAATGCAGTATTGCCCGTACGGGTGAATAAACAGGTTATCTCCCCTCTATCCAGTCTACCGTACTGGCATTTACATTTTGTATGCAATCATCGCCATTATCAGCATTCTTGTCATGATGGGCTTCGGAGTGGGATTTCTCGAATCTATCGGAACGGTCATATCAAGTATAGGAAACATGGGACCGGGACTCGGCACGTGTGGCCCTGCCTTCTCGTGGAGTGAATTGCCTGATGCAGCCAAATGGTTGCTCTCCTTTCTGATGCTTCTCGGACGTCTGGAGTTGTTTACGGTATTGCTGCTGTTCAGTTCCGATTTCTGGAAAAGAAATTAAATCAAATATCAATACATAAAAAGGTGCCGACTATTAGCCGGCACCACCATACACCAATTCAAACCTTTCTTATCTAAAGAAATATTATATTTTTTCTCAGAACAATCTTTCTTACTACTGGCTTGTTGATTTCGTAGATCTTGGAAATCAGAACATCCATCTCTTGTTCACGTGCGTCGCGAATTTCTTTAAACATCATCTTTGAATAAAGATCCCGACGTCCTTTCAACCACATGTTCTTCTCTACATTTTCATCCATCACTTCAATAGCCTTTCTGTCATTAGCAAACAATAAGCCTTTTTGTTGAAAGAAACCAAACTGGCACCACGCATATTCTCTAAATGTTCTTTCAAGTTCCCAACGATACTCATTGAGGTGCATGATAGTTAATGCCTGCTGGTATTGTGGAGTTTTAGATTCTGCAGCTAAATTTATACCCTTTGCCAAATCTGCAGCATCCCAGGTTCCTATTTCCTGATCGTCAATCAACAGTTTATATTGCCCCTTCAAACCGGTAACTTTCAGCAATTCAGTATTCATCTCTTCCATAAAAGGAACTTCTTTTATAACTTCTGCCTGACTCTTCTTAGAACCCCAGCCTCGTGCAATAGTATCCAAAGGATATGGTAACGCCTCTGCCAGATAATCAAAACTAATATCTTTACCTATTTTCTTAATATTTGAGATGGTACAACCTTCTGCCTTCACTGCTTGCTTCTTATTTGCATTGATTTCCATGTTGGCCACATCTTTACCAGCAAAACCTTGTGCTTTCAAGAAAAGATAAGCCATCACCATATGACCGTCATTGTCCGGATGGATACGATCGTTACCACAAAGAGTAAAACTAGGATCTTTTTGTTGAAGTTCCTGATTTATAGCTACCATAGGCGCATTCCAATCTGTAAATTCCCAACCATTTCTTGCAGCAGATTCTCTTTGATATTCTATAATTCTCTTAATAGTCTCATTTTTTTTTTTTCTTAAAGACCGTATTATCCTTTATTTTTGCGCAGTTTCATCATAAGGAGAAGTTCCCGTCATTACGATACGAGTATGTGGCAATTCCTTGAAACGTTTTTCCATCTGCTGGAAGTTCTTGATGCTTTCCTGATACTTCTGTTCACCAAATTCTTTCGCATTATCACCATTATATTCATAATAACCGGAATCATTCATACCGAAAGTCACCATCAATACAGTAGGATTTTTGCTAAAAATGTCACCATCCAAACGTTTATTCATATCATACGCTGTATCACCACCAATACCTCCATTGAATACACGAATAGGCATATTCGGGAAGCGGGTCATGTAATACAACCAGATAAATGAATGGTAACGACCACCATCCGTAATACTATTTCCTAAAAACACAGCTCTGTCACCTTCCTTAAAAGGTTTCACGGTCTGAGCAAACGCAGTAGTATATGCCATGCAAACTGCTGCAACTAATACTAAAAAACTTTTTCATGTTATCAATCTATATTTTACAAATACTGTTAATCTACTATGAGGGATAATTTAATAGTATAAACTAAAAAATTTATCACCATCTACTTTCTTTTTATTTTAAATTCTTCATTTTAAAATAAGAAAAAAACTCTGCCGGTACATCCTTATCTCCATAATGTAGTAATCCTGGACGCTGCACTCTATCCCAACGAATCAAGGATTTACCCTTGAAAGGGGTATTCTGCACAGATTGCCATGTTTTTCCATCCAGACTTTTATAAAAGTGGAATATACACCCCCTGTTCAACTTCCAATTTCAAATATATCTCTTTACTTGCAAAAGCTGAATCATAAAGTACTGACTCAATATCGTCTTTCACCACTTTCAAAATAAGTTTATCTCCTTCAATTCCCCAAGCAATCAGGTTTTTATCATCGCCATACAAGGTCAATCCTTTCAGTCCTTTGCCTGTGTTTATTACTTTCGTCTCACAGCTATACTGTGGAGATTGAGGACGTAAACATAATGCTGTACCATATTTATTGTTATTCTTTGGAGTACCGGATAAAAATAACTTTCCTTTCTTTAGCACAGCGTGTATATCTGAATAAGGATAATTCCACGTCCAATCAACTTTCAATTGATTCCCCTTAAAATTATCTTCAAAATCCGAAAGAGGCTCTTGCTTTGTACCGACAAAAGGTATAGGCTGTTCAGCTATAGCCAAATTCCCAGTCTTGAAACGCACCCAATGATCATCCGTCATTTCCATTTCTTGCAAAATCGGTTGACGCCCGATAAAGAAACCATCTCCCTTCAAATAAGCGTGACACATATAAAACATACGACCATCAGATGTTCTCACCACAGTACCATGACCACATGATTTATAATCTCCTTCTCCGCCATGAAGAATGGGGTTTCCAAAATATTTTTCATAAGGTCCACCATAATTCCTTGCACGTGCTACATACACATCATAGTCACTAGAAGGACCACAACATCCATGGGCAGCGTATACTATATAATAGTAGTCGCCTTCTTTAAAATGGTACTGTCCTTCCATACCGATTCCCTTTTCATCTACTAAAAGAGTAAAAGGTTCACCATCCAAATGCAAACCATCAGCGGACAGTTTACATCCTAACAATTCTATCGGACGCGTATCCAAACCATAAGCTTTCCAACTGATATACAACTGCCCGTTATCATCATAAATAAATGCATCGATAGCTTCCTTTCCATACTCTACAATCGGACCATGATCGGTAAATTCATGTAAAGGAGAATCAGACGTAGCTACTCCGATATATGATATCCCGGTACTTTTTTGGCGGGCAGTATAATAACAGTAAACTTTATTATTATGATAAAACAATTCTGGTGCCCAAAATGAATTAGAAGTCCAGGACGGTTGCTTGGTAAAAACGATGCCCTACCTGTTTCCAGTTTACCAGATCCTTCGAGGTAAACATTGGATAAAAAGGCGCCCATTCCGAAGAGGTACCCGTAGCATAATATGTATTTTCAATCCGAATGACGGAAGGATCGGGTACATCTCCCCGAATCACAGGATTAGTAAAATAGCTTTTTCTTGCGCTACTATTTGTAGCGCAAGAAAAATTACTAAACAGAGAGAGTCCTATCTTCTTCATGGAATATTTCTTTATTTTTTAGACGGGTCATATACGGCAACTGCTACACGCGAATCAGCACAGCCATAATATAAGAACCATTTCTGATTGTGGAATACAAGTCCTTCTATAAATACTGTTCCGGCTGGATATTGTCCGCTCTTTTCAAAATCGGACTCCGGCACGTAGAATGGTTTATCCAGACGGTCGATCAACTTAGTCGGATCTTTTGCATCAAACAATGCTTGTCCGGCGCAATAAGAATTTGCTGTATAAAGTGTGTCTCCTTCTGCACCGGCTTTATTTTTTGCCATTGTACATTAACAGAATCCCTTTATCGGTGATGATAGCTGGAGGACCACATTCCGTCAAGGAGCTATCGAACTTGCCACCTCGTGGAGTAATTACTTTCAAGAGGTCACCGTTCTCATCCAACATCGGTTCCCAGTTGACAAGGTCCGTGGAAGTTGATACATTCACAAACTTTTCTCCCCAGTACACCCAATATTTTCCATCAATTTTAGCAATCACTTGTTTACCATCTACCAATTTTGTAACAATAGAAGCTGATTTGGAAAATTCATCAAAAAAACGTCCGCCATATGCTTTTGCAAAAGCCGGACCATATTTTTCCCATATCTGAAGATCACGAGAAGTAGCTACGGCAAGACGGGCCTGCTTACGATTCCATTGTGTATAAAGCATTACATAAAGGCCATCCTCTGTCACAGCAACTCGCGGATCTTCACACCCCCCTGGCCATTCCAATTCTTTCTGGTTATCATCTGCCGGATAAAATACAGGAACAGTCATCCGGTTAAAATGCAAACCATCATCAGAATAAGCATACCCTAAGCGAGAAGTGCGTGAACCAATTCCTACCGCCGAATTATCTTCCGCCCGATAAAGTACTACTACTTTTCCATCGTAAATGGTAGCTGCCGGATTGAAAGTATCACTTGCTTCCCAAGCAACAGAATCCTGTCTCATCGGACAATAAAATACAGTAGATGTATCCGGTGAAATGATCGGATTAACTCCCGCAGGACGTTGAAATTCGGTCCATGCCCAATCGGGGAATTCTGTTGTTTGCTGCTGTTTCTCTACACACGAAGTTGCTAATGCGGCAACAATCAGTAAATAGCTTATATTTTTAAAAGTTTCTCTTCATTGTGGGTAAGAGTTTATTGTTGAACTTGAATTATTGAATTAAAGATTAAGGGAAAGAAGGTGGAACAACTTTAGTACCCCATTTCATGTCAGGCTTGCTCGAAGTGACATACTCTATCGTAGCGCCATTACTCAGCAGATCCCAATCAATCCATGTACTTTCGTAAAGCTTGCCGTCCAGCTTCATGGATTTGATATAGATGTTTTTCTCTGATCCGCCCTTAATAACGATATTACCTTTTTTGTCAGGTGTATCTTCACGGATGAGAAAATAGGTGTATTGACTGTAAAGCCACCCACACCGGGAATTTCGGGATAAAGTCCAATACAAGCAAATACGTACCATGCTCCCATGGTGCCCAAATCGTCGTTTCCGGGTAATCCGTCAATCTTGCTTGAATATTGCTCATTCAAGACTCTATTAACAATCGCTTGCGCTTTATACGGACGACCGATCCAGTTGTACACCCAAGGAATATGGAAACTCGGTTCATTGCCGGAAGCAAACCAAGCATCATTATATCCTGCATCCAGACGAAGGAAGAAATCATCCAAACGTTTTTCAGCTTCTTCTTTACCACCAATAATATCGACCAAACCTGCAATGTCGTATGGCACCATCCAGAAATAATTCTTATATGTCGACTCACGGAAGTCTTCACCTAACGACTTCCATGACCCGTCGGGATTGCGTGATTGCAGCCAACCCGTTTCCGGATTATATAAATTCTTCCATGAACGGGCAAAGTGGAAATAACGCCAACTGGCAAACTCGTGTCCTACAGCATACAAGGCAAACCGTCCGATGGCAAAATCGGCAGAAGTATATTCCAGTTGGATAGAGGCATTATAGTATCCTTTATCAAGATATTGTCTCAATCCCGGACGAGTTTCTATGTCTTGTGACTTCGAGCCGGGTTCTTCGGCACCTTTTCTCATGATCTCGAAAATCGGCTTCGGGTCATAATTACGTGCACCGAAAGCATAGGCATTCGCTATCAGAATCGGAGTCGGATCTCCCTGCATTACCCCTGTTTCAATATTAGCCATCACCCAACGAGGAAAAGAGCCACCCGACTGTTCTGCAAACAATTGATGAGAGATTACGATATCAGAAGCCGTCTCCGGATCAAGCATCGACAACAATTGTATTTGCGTACGATAGGTATCCCAGTTGCTGAAAGAGGTATAATGCTTGGAACGGGTTTTATGTACTCTGAAATCGGCTCCCATATACTCGCCATTCACGTCGCTACATACATTGGGATGAGCAAATGAACGATACAAATGAGTGTAAAATTGAGTAATTCGGTCCGGATTGGTTCCTTCTACTTCAATCATACCCAGATAATGATTCCATTTAGCTTCCGCTTGATTTTGTATTTTCTTAAAGTCCCATCCTGCATTCTCCGCTTTCAAGTTTTCACGAGCATTATCAATAGAAACGTAGGAAACACCTATTTTTATATTGGACGTTTTTTCTTTTTTTACTCACGTCGAATGTAAAATAGACTCCGGAGTATTCTCCTTCAGCAAAAAGTAGAGTTGGGCTTAAGTTCATTTCTTTTCCATATTCCCGATTCAACAGCATCGGTATCAAATTCAGCTACGAAATAAACTTTATAGGGAGTAAGGAGACCACAAAAGTTTCCGCCTTCGGCATAACCTTCACATTTGTTGGGTGCTGTGATCACTACGGCAGCTTGCTCTATCGGAGTAGCTGAAAGACCGCCACCTATGATGACCGTGCCGAATTGCTGGTCTGCCGGATATTCATAATCTGCCATACCCGTTCTCTCGGTCACTGTCAACTGTGCTTTGATATCTTCCTGTACCATCGTCTCATAATAGCCAGCATGCCCTTTCTCTTCTGACAGATTGATTCGATAATCCAATATGTTATTGGGGGATACCTTCAACTTTCCTTTGACGGGGAAGGTGGGGAAATTCCCCATGTGTTCACACCCCCGCACCACTCAACTGATTGATGACAAATCCGGAGCTTTTGGAAAAATAGGAAGGGGTAAACTGCACCATTCCATAAGGGTAAGTGGCTCCCGGATAAAGATATCCGGAGGTGAGACCAACACCTTTTGTCCCAATCAATGTATTAACTTTAGAGGCGTAATCGCCTGTAGAAGTCTGCGCTGCAATTGATCCTGCTACGAAAGCAAATGCAAATCCAACAGACTAAATAAAAAATTATGCTTCATTCTTAATATTCTTTATTGTATTACCTGTCAGACTTGATCGTTCTTCTTACTTGTCTTTTTTATCGATAACGAGAAGGGAGCCGCATACTTAGTAGTACATCTTTCCTTATTAGGCTGACTACCCATCTCAAACTTCAACACGCCACCATCTGAAATATCATTGTAGCTGAATAAAGTTCTTATCCAAAAGTCTGCCGTTCAATGTAGCTGACTGAATGTACAAGTTCTCTTTACTATTCTCAGGAGCTTCAATCACAAATTTATTACCGTTTTCCAACGTAATGGTAGCTTTCTTAAATAACGGACTACCGATAACGTACTCATCCGTGCCCGGACAAACGGCATAAATGCCCAATGAACTCAAGATATACCACGAAGACATACCACCTTGGTCTTCGTCTCCCGGATATCCTCTTTCTGTGGAATTATACAATCTTTCAACGATCTGACGTACCCAATACTGCGTTTTCCAAGGTTGACCGGCATAGCAATATAAATAAGGCATGTGCTGAATCGGCTGATTGCCGTGTGCATACTGTCCCATACCTGCCAGTTCCATTTCTTTCATTTCATGGATCATCCCGCCGTAAGTTCCCGGTTTAATCGTACCAGGCAAAGAGAACACAGAATCTATCTTAGTCGTAAACTTCTCATCATCTCCAAACAAATCAATCAGACCTTGTACATCATGGAATACTGACCATGTATAATGCCAAGCATTACCTTCACAGAAAGGTCCGCCCCACTCCAACGGATCAAACGGTTCCTGCCATTTACCATCTACCCCTTTACCACGCATAAAGCCGATAGACTTATCAAATACGTTTCTATAATTATACATTTGGCGAGCAAAGACTTCCTGATAATGCTTGTTACCAACCATTTTAGCCAGTTGATAGCCGCAGAAATCATCGTATGCATATTCCATAGTTTGTGCACTCGAACCCATTGATTCAGGATAAGGAACATATCCCAACTCAAAATATTCTTTCCAGAAACCGCGTCCGTTGGCGCCTCCCCAAGGACCTTTATTCATGGCTTCGTGAGCGTATGCCTCCAACGCTTTTTCCGGATCGAAATCGCGAATGCCTTTAGCCCATGCATCTGCCAACAATGAGATAGAGTGATTGCCCAGCATACCTCCGGTTTCACCCGGTGAAGACCATGAAGGCAACCAGCCGCATTGTTCCTGTGCAGCAAGAAGTGCATTCATATAGCGTCCTTGCAACGTAGGATGAAGGATATTCGTCAACAGGGAACTGTGAACGGAATGTATCCCAGAAACCATTATCGGTATACATATAGCCGTCATAAATTTTACCATTATAAGGACTGTAATAATACGGATCACCATTTTCTTTGCGTTCATAAAACTTACGAGAGAATAAGTTAGCACGGAAAAGGCAAGAGTAGAAAGTCTTCATCTGTTCGTCCGTACATCCTTCTACTACAATTCTATTCAGTACTTCATTCCATGTCTTCTGACCGCGAATTTTGGTTGCTTCCAATTTTTTATCCTTACCCAATTCTTTGTTTAAAGTAACCAAAGCCTGTTCGGCACTGATGTAAAAGAGGCCGCCTTTGCCTGTACTTTCGATCCTTTTTTGAATTTGATAAAAGCACCATATCCTTTTCCGGCACCATCAACTTTTTCGGGAATACTTCATCTTTCTGATTTTCCCATGTACCATAGTCTTCGAATGGTTTATCGAACTGACTACGAAGTAATTGCGGAAGGATTTCGAATCGTTCACAAAACGCTGATTATTCACCCAACCTGAGATTTGTCTTTTCTCCGGGTCGATATTTATCTCACTCATAGCCGTATATCCATCAAGCACCAAATATGCATCTCCGGTAACAGGATATGAGAAACGTAAATGGACGCCACGGGTAGTTGGAGCCATCTCGGTAGTGATGCCATTATCAAATGTCACCTTATAATAATGAGGCTTCGCAATTTCATTGGCGTGACTGAATTTAGTAGCACGCGCATCTTGATTAACTACCAGTTCTTCCCTACCATCGGCATGAATGAATATATACTGCATAATCGCTCACCCATGGACTACATTGATGAGACTGGCTGAAAGCACGTATTTTATCGGAAGCATACAGATACTTGAATCCATTCCCATTCTTACCAGTCTGCGCAGACCACATATGCATGCCATAAGGCATACCTGTCGTAGGATAAGTATTTCCATAGCTCAAGCCAAAATTAGAATCGGTGCCCTGCAATGTATTCACATACTGCACCAAGTCCTTCAGCTGAGCATTCATTCCAGCTGAATACAACAAAAAAAGATAATTAAATAAACTAGTCTCTTCATGGATTAATGTTGAATATATAATTAGTAAGTTTTATCTTCTATCTTATGACGAACAAATATATAGGATAACCACTAAAATAAGCTCTTAAAAAAGTAAAAGAGAATAATGTTTTTAGTCGCAAACATTATTCTCTTTTTAAAGGTCTGTTGGTTATTTAGAAACTTAACTGAACTCCAAAATTCACGACTCGTTGATTCATATAAGCATCACCTGCTGTATTGGTTTTAATTTCGGGATCTTGCTGATATTTATCATAACTTGTCCATGTAAACAGATTATATGCATTAACATAGAAACGGATATTATCAACAAACTTAGGTAACACAGTTTTTAGGAAGCTGATAACCCAAATCTATTGTCTTCAGTCGGATATACCAAGCATTAATTAACCAGAAATCAGACATATAAGTACTAGCACTATTAATTGTTGAAGGATTGCTTGTTAAACGTGGGAATTCAATACCCTCGCCCTTTTCATATTTCTCCTGCGTCCAACGTTTCTGATGTATTGGTTGGAATTGACTTTTAAATGATTCGATACCTGTACCATTGATAGCAAAGCTATAATCAAATGATCCTTGAAATAGCACATTAAAGCTAAACCCTTTCCAGTATCCACCAAAAGACCATCCCAGTGTTGTAGAAGGCAAGTTTGGCTTACCAATAGCACCTTTATCAAAATCATCAATAGTTCCATCATTATTTAAATCAGCATACTTCAAGTCACCAGCTTGAACAGGAATATCTGTATAAGGAACAGCTGGAGCATCCTTTGCACCTGATTGTATTTTTACTATATCCTCAGGTGTATAATAACCAACCCATTTATACCCAAACGGCTGATTTAATGGTTTACCTGTTTCTGCCAACCAAGAATATTTTTTTGCTGAGCTTCTGCTTTGTATTTTACTTTGTTTTTTGCATAAGAAAATACTACATTTGTATTGAAATCAAAATTTCCAAAACGATCCTGATAGCTAATTTGCCCGTCAAAACCCTGATTTATAGTTTCGGCTATATTATTCGGAGAATGACCTATACCTATAATTACCGGGATATCGCCTCTTGAAACTAATTGATCATATCGTTTATCATGAAAGTAATCAACTGTTAGTGAAATCTTATCAAATAAATTCATATCCAACCCAACATCAAATTTCTTCGCTTTCTCCCAAGTTACATGTGGAGTACCTAAATCACCTTCTTTATAGGAGGGAGTTTGCCCTGGATAATCACCAAAATAATAACCATCTCCAGTTTGATATACTTGATTATACAAATATCTATTACCGGATGTTACATCCGAACCAACAACACCGTAAGAAGCCCTAACTTTTAACAATTGAATATTCTTTTCTAACCAATCTACATCCTTAAAAAAACTTTCTTCTGAAATAGCATAACCAACACCGACAGCGGGGAAAAATCCAAAACGATTATCCCGTCCAAAACGGTCCGTCCCATTATATGCCATATTCACATCTAGTAAATATTTACTTTTATATTTATACCCTAACGTTAAAGTATATCCTTCAAAATTTGCTGGAACACCACCAACTGCACCATCTTTCTCATTAGTTGTACTCTGACGGTTATAAAGGAACATTGAACTTATATCATGATCTTCGTTGAAAACACGAGCATAATTCAATGATGCCTGAATATTCAAGTCTTTCGTAGCCTTCTCAGTACCGCTTGTTATAGCATACGTACCATATTCATACACATTATTAGGATTAATAGTATATACATCCGTAGACGAATTATAGCGATAAGTAGGATAACTTGACCGATGTGCTTGACGATTATTCTCATCTATACTTGAATAAGCTAGACGAAAATTTGCCGCAAGTCCTTGTGTAAGGAAATCCATTTTCCAAGTAGCCCCATACAAGATATTGTTATCATTACGGCGTGTACGTTTGTATCCTTCATTTGCTAACCGTGCATTTAGCGTTGGTTTATATCCTTCAGTATCACTTAAATAAGCATAAGTACCATTAGGATTCATAACAGGAGCCGAATAAGGATGCATTTTTGAAAAATCATATATTTCTCCTGTTGCATTCATATTACAAGGCTCATTAATGTTCATAAATCTCGATGAAACATCCAAGCGCATATTCAAATTGTCTGTTACATCAAAATCTATATTGGTACGATAATTGAAACGCCGATAAAAATAATTTGAATTAACACCGTTATCTTTGCTACCGAAGTCTTTAACCATTCCATTTTGTGAAAAGTATCCAGCAGAAACAAAATACTTCAATCTCTTTGAACCACCAGAAATATCAACATTTACATTTTCCTGAAAAGCGATCTTTTTGAAGATTTCATCATACCAATTAACGTCAGGATGACCATAAGGATCTGTATGATCTCGGAAAGCAATCAGATCACTTTCATCAAATTGCGGTTGCATACCATCATTAGCATAAGCTTCATTAACTAACTGGGCTGTTTCAAAAAGAATTCAAGAATTTAGGAGTACGAACAGGAGTTTGTATACCACTTTCTAAACGCACGTTGATTTGAGGTTTTCCTTCAAGACCTCTTCGTGTTTTAACAACTAATACACCGTTTGCCCCTTTAATACCGTAGATAGCTGTTGTAGAAGCATCCTTCAATATTGAAATACTCTCAATCTCATTCACATTAATCTGTGATAACTGCTCGTAGGTATATTGCACATCATCAACAATAATCAATGGTTTATTGCCATCATCATTCAAAGAACTTACTCCTCGAATAAAAAAGTCAGAAGCATCTTTACCTGGCTGCCCAGAAGTTTGCTGGCTGAAAAAAGCCCGGCAATTTCCCTGTTAATGCATTTTGTAAATTACTAGTTGGAACATTACGAATCTCACGTGCCTGTATTCCACTAACTGCACCTGTCAGTGTTATACGTTTTGCCTTTCCATAAGCAACTACCACCACCTCATCTAAACTTGTTTGGTCTGGTGTCAATTCCACATTTAAATCACGCTGAGCATTGATTTTAACTTCATACTTTTTGAATCCAACATAAGTGAACTCAAGTATTTCACCTTTATTTACTTGCAGCTGATAATTACCGTCAAAATCAGTAATAGTACCAATTGTTGCATCCTTTACTTTTACATTTACTCCCGGAAGTAATTCACCATCGGTAGAAGAAACCTTACCTTTTTACTGTCAACGACTGTCCGAAGGCCAATGTAAACAGATTTATACTTAATAATATTAATAATAGTCTTTTCATATCATATTACCAATTCGGGTTTTGAACCATGTTTTTATTCTTATTAACTTCTGAATATGGAATCGGATAGAAGTAACGTTTTATATCGAATATCGTAGATAGCACATCTATTTCATTATAAGTTAACGAACTTCCACTAACTTGAATAGCCAATCCTTTTAGAGGACTTTTGAATATATCCTCAGCGATTCTCCAACGGCGAATATCCCAATAGCGTTGTTCTTCAAATGCCATCTCTATACGACGCTCGTTTTGGATAACACTACGCATCTCAGCCTGTGACATAGATTTTTTCAGACCATACATTTCATCATCACCCGGTTCAATTCCTACCCGTTTTCTCAAACTAATAATAGCATTATAAACATCATCAGAAGGAGATGACAGATATTCATTCAAAGCTTCAGCATAATTCAGTAAAACCTCTCCCATAACGATACATTACCCATAAATGAAGCATATCACCATCATAATCCGTTCTATTTGCATCATATTTCCCCCATAAACTTACACATATAATAACTCGTTTGACTATATTGCGCACCGCTTGGGTTATGAGTTCCCCCCTGATATGTCTCAAGTTGTTTTCCTAACCAAGTGGAACCATTATGTAATATTGTATAATTCAAACGTGCATCACGATCCACATACGGATTATTCATCGGATTATATGCATATTTACTATCCCCGGGCATCTTACCATCCTTCATAGGGAATGATTCCACCAAGTTCTGAGTTGGATTCGTACGTCCAAAGCCTAAAGAAACATTTCCACTGAACCCTAATGGTCCGTTTTTCGTTTCAATATTCTTGTTTTTGCCAGTCTGTCGGAAGAAAATCAATTCTGGATTATTAGATTTATCATAAAAATTCAAGAATATGTTACGATAATCGGACGTAAGCCCTAAAGTTCCTGAACCTTCCGGTCCAAATTGAGTAATTATTTCTTTAGCGGCCTCAGCAGCAAGGTTCCAACGATTACGATCATAAGTAGCATATCCTACAAGTTCATTTCCTGGTTCTATTGTTCTTTCATTAAATAATGGGCTGGCTGCATACAATAATACTCTTGCTTTCATCGCCATACATGCCTCCTTAGTAGGAACGTGAGCATAATCACCAGCATCATTCATAGGTAAAGATCGTAGATCATTCTTAATGTCATCCAATTCATCTATAATATAATCAATGCATTGAGCAAACGTATTTCGAGGAAGTTCTATATCATCACCCAAAACATAGACATTATCACCGATTAAAGGAATACCGCCATATCGTTTCACCAATTCAAAATAAAAATGAGCTCTCAAGAAGCGTGCTTCAGCTTTCATACTAGAATTTAGTGGTTTGACTTCACCTAAAGCATTTGTATATTTCAAATTGAAAGGAACAACATCAATATTATTGATAACAATATTCGCTTTGCTGGATTCCTGTATAAAACTCGCCCCACTCCATATCTGCAACACGTGTTACTGCAGAATAACGCCCCATGAAAAGTTTATATACATCCGGATCACTGCTATCTATAGAAATCGCATCATCCGAAGCAGCATCCAAATAGTCACCTCCAACACGGTTATTTCCATCATATAAGTGGTCTAGATAAATATCATTAAGAAAGCGTTTTGCCTGTATACCAGCCGAATCCACTCTCGAAAACACATAATCAAGTGTAAATTTCTCCACAGGCTCTGTCTCGTATCCATCGTTACAAGCTGAAGCTATGAACAATAAACCCACTCCTAAAAAAGTTAAATATTTATTTCGTATCATATTATAATTCTTTAAAATCTAACATTAATACCTGTGCTGATGCAACGTTGTATCGGATAACTAGTAAAACCGACCTCAGGATCAACTAAATCGCAAGCAGACTTCGTTAATAGATTCTGCCCATTAACAAATATCTTCACGCGTGTTCCTCCTCAGATAGTTACGACAAAATGAATCAGGTAAGTTATAGCCCAAGGAAATATTCTTCAAACGGATAAAATTTCCTGATCGTAGCCAAAATGAAGAATTCCAACCATTACCCTGATTATATTTGCTCCCCCCGGCAGTCAATCTAGGTAAAGTCGCTGTTTCCGCTGTTTCTGGCGTCCAACGATCTAACATATTTTCATAAGCTTGCCCATATTGTTGATTACTAGATTGGAAACCTTCCAACAAAGTCCAGTCATTCAACATCAACTCCCGATTATATGCTCCTTGCCAGAACATCGAAAATTCCAATCCTTTCCATTCAAACCCTAAGTCAATTCCAAAGTAAGAATAAGGTTTATCTCCACCAATCACAGTACGGTCGAATTCATTAATCACTTTATCACCATTCATATCCTTGTATTTAATATCACCAGGCTGAATATTATTAAATCCATCGATCACAGGACTATTTTCAATTTCTTCTCTGGATGTGAAGAATCCTTCTGCAACTAAACCGTAAATAGCACCCACAGGACGCCCAGTCTGACGCAAATATTCTTCTGGAACTTTTTTGTTCATCCATATACAATAGTTTACTTTGCTCACAACTCCAGTTAGCAGATGCATAATAATTAAAATCTTTGATACGATCTTGATAAGTCAAACTCAACTCTCCTCCGAATCTACGCACTTTACCTATGTTTTCAGTAGGATAATTTTGACCTATTATTTCAATGCTTTTGCCTCTTGATTGCAACAAATCAAAGTATTTATCATTATAATAATCTGCCGTCAGTTTTAATCTATTGTTAAACAATGCCAAGTCGATTCCCAGATTCAATTTATAAGCTTTTTCCCATGTCAGAAAAGGGTTGGCCAATGGAGAGTTTTCAGTTGTAATATTACCAGCCCCTAAATTTGTTCCTAAAGGATACCCTGTAGCCACATTAGATGAGAAAGTTTGCTGATATGTATAATAACCAGTATTGTCTAATCCATTACCTGTTTTACCGAATGTCCCACGTATCTTAAATAGGTTCATCCAATCAACATTTTCCATAAAGCTTTCTTTGTTCATATCCCATCCAAGTCCAAATGCATAAAAAGTACCCCATCTTCTATCCGGAGCATAGCGATTATAATAACTTTCACTCATCGCTATCTGTGCAAAATACTTGTTTGCATAATCGTATGAAACATCAGCAATAATATTAGAAGGCAACTGAGGCAAATCATAATTAACCAGTACATTTCGAGTATCTCCCATTACACTAGCCCCTAATTCCATGATCTCCGAATCTGCGATCATAATCAATAGCAAACTGACCATACATTTGCTGATAACTTGTAACAGATCCAAATGAGTTGGATTGCGTCTGTGTTGCACCATATAACGCATATACATCGTTCCCCTCTTTATCTATGGTATATGAATATACCGGAGAACGCTTACTTCTTTGAATATACGAACGATTCTGGATAGAAACACTACCAACCATACGAGCCGATAAACCTTTTACTAATTTATCAAAATCATATTTTAGGTTAATACTCCCCAACATATCTCTTGCACCATCTGTAATATAGCCGGAATTAATTGTCTGCGACATTAAGTTATGATCGAATGACACATTGCCTCCCCATGTTCCATTAGGATTTCTGATCGGATAAGCATTATTAGGAGTATTATAAATCGAATTCAACAAATTTCCATATCCAACACCAGGCTGAGTACCTTCTTCCACTCGTCCCAACAATGTCACCTTCGCTGTAAAATCGTCCGTTATATTGATGTTTATCTTGGAAGAAATCATATAACGTTCCAGTGACAGATTTGTATCATGTGAATCTCCATTATCTGACGGATTAATAAACAATCCATTTTTCTCCCATGTAGCCCAAACTTATAAAATATTGAGCGTATTTATTACCACCCGTAACATTTAAGTTATACGACTGTGTCGTTGAGCTATTATTCAACAATTCATCATACCAGTTCACATCAGGATGTGTAAAAGGGCTAGATTGCATTCGAAATTTATTAAAATCATCATACGAATAGAATGGTTCTTTACCATCATTCTGTAAAGCTTCGTTTAACAAATAAGCATACTGATATCCAGATAGTGGCTTAGGTATTTTTAACGCACTTTCTACACCGAAACGTCCTGTAAACGATAACTGAAATCCTTCTTTTATTGGTTCCTTTGTAGTAATCATTAATGCACCACGAGAACTTTGCATACCCAAAAACATAGATGATAAGGCATCTTTCTGAATAGACACAGATTCAATAGCGTCCGGATCAATCGAATACAATTCTCTTTGCACACCATCAACAACTACTATTGGGGCATTGCCACGTGAACTAACACTAAACTCAGTATTATCACTATAAAATCCTTCACCAAATAGCGGTACATTACCAATCAAATCACCTCTTGAATTAGCAGTAATCTGATGCGCACGTGCACCACGATATTGAGAGACATTCAAACCTGATAAACGCCCCGTTAAAGATGGAAGAATAGTAGTCCCCATCATAGATGTCAATTGATCTGTATAAACAGTAGAAGCAGCTCTAAAAAACTTATCTTTTCTTTAGATTCATAAGGACCATTAATGGTCGCCTGATTTTTAATAAATGCTTCTGCTAATGTCACTTTGAAAATCCGTTCAGAGTGTTTTAATTTATTAACTTTTTATCTCTTTATAAAGAAGACCTGGATGTGACAAGCATAAAACATCTGCCTTTCTGTATTGAAATTTAAAAATTCCATCAGCATCAGTTACAACTTTATAATCACTATTCTTCATGGTTATCGTCACATCCGAAACCGGATTACCATACTGGTCTATCACTTTACCGGTAATATTAGCATTAACACCTATTTCTTGTGCTGATGTATTTGAAGCCCCCCCATAACATACACATAGTGAGTAATGCAAAATAAAACCGCCTACTTTTTTTATTTATCATATTATACATACAATTTATCTATCTTTTAGTATTAATAAAAAGAATAAATGCCGACAGCTCTATTCACAGACAAGTTCACAAATAAAAGGTTCCTTCTCACCTTCAACCTCACCACCTTTCCGCAGCTATTTTATCATCCGTACCCGTAATGCTTATTTTTCCATCTCTATTAGTGAATATATAATCTATTCTAGTGATTATCTCTCCATCTGGGATATCAAAAAACTCCGTCGGCCAAATAGTCAAATTAAATATTTTATTGAAGGTACGATCTTCTTTTTTTCATTAATGTTTTCTCTGTTTTCTCATCTACTTTATAAGTATTACCATTATCAGTATGCGCTGTCGCCTCCATATAGACGGCATCAGCAGAGGCTAGATCATTTGGATACGTATCTCCCATAAAAGTGAATGTTATAAAATCATCTTGGAGACCAGCCAATGGTTCTGTTTTATTAAAATGAAAAGCGCAAAAATCAGTTACTGCTCCTGTTCCTTCTACTACCTCAAAACATTGTTCACTATATGCAACTTTATAATGGTCTTCATTAGAGCTTAAACCATCATCAGAGTGATTTATAAAGAACCCAATACGAGCTTTGAGATTTTTCGGTCCTGTTTTTACACTTAAAACTAATATTAAATGTGGGATTATCATGGTTTTTTATACTATAGATTTTATCCGTCTGAAAAGCCACCCATTCCATATCATTCAACACATTTACTCCAACTCCATATTTTGCCATTAACGCATCCGACCAAGTCATTCCTCCACCATTCTTTGGCAAGGAACTTACCGGAACAGGTGACATAGAATATGGGGTTACTCCATCCTCCAAACCGGTTGCAGTGTAGGTTACCGTTGTATTTTCACGTATATTCCAACTTTTAGGAGCCAATAAAGCCGCAATAAACCGTACATTTCCATGGTCTTCTGCACACGCAATATGTCCCTCCATTGTAAAAGTTGCGATTTCTCCGGCCTTTGCCCAATATATCGGATCTTTTCTGTTCCGGTGCTTGATTGACACTGACACGATCAAGATAGACACATCCGATCACGATAATTGTCAGTAGTAATAGTACACTACCTGCCAAACAAACATTATTCTTTTGTTTTATATTAGTTCTCATAAATTCACTTTATAACATTATTCAGATATTTGTTCAAAAGTATAAACATACTTATTACTGTAGCAACCAGGACTTAACGTTATGGTAAGTCGGCGTTGCCCATCCACAGTCAGAAACCCGATTTCTGTTTTAACTTCCTTTTCAGAACCTTCTTCCTTTAAAATCAAATGAAAAGGGTAAATTGGATCGTCCACGTTCCAAGTACCATCGTTCTTTACTATAAAAGGCAGATAATTATTAAGTTTATATGTATTATCCTTATTCAATAAAACATGAAAACGTTTAAAATCCATATAGTCAGTAATATCTGTTCCATTTCTTAAAACAGATACGAATTGCCAATTTCCATCTATATCCTTAGGAACTTCGAATATTTCTCCGGAGTAATCTCATCTTTAAATGAGTTGCATGAACTTATAATGACAGCCAATACAAAAAGACCCCGGTTATAAATCGTATATTCAATCTCATAGCATATAATATTTCAATAATTATTCATAATAAGGATTTTGTAGCAAGTCATCACTCTTGACTGTCTCTTTATATGGAATCGGGAAAAAAATACATGGCTTGACGAAAAAGTATGCTGTCGAACAGCAACAACTCTCCCCTGTCTCGTTGCCATTTGCATCTCTTTGTTATTTCAAAGCCATGCATCATTTGATTATCAGTCTTATCAGCAATCATCCAACGGCGTACATCAAAGAAGCGGTGCCCTTCAAAGGCTAGTTCAATACGGCGTTCGAGTCGAATGGCCTCTTTCATCTCATCATAAGTCATATTTTGCTTTATCCCGTACATTCCATCATCCCCAGGCTCTATACCTGCTCGTTTACGAAGCAGCTTCAATACTTCATAAGGACTTACGACTTGTCCACCTAAAAGAAACATCTTCATGATCAGGACCATAATACTCATTAGCCGCCTCTGCATAGTTCAATAAAATTTCAGCATAACGGATCAAGTCAAACGCTTGCGAAGTACCCACAAACCAATTTCCCGCTAATCCACGATGGCTCATTTTACGAATATAATATCCTGTTGGTGTACCAGCATAAATTGCATCGGTCGTAGCCCCAGGTCCTCGATAAGTATATACTATATGATTATTATCACCAGCACTCTTCATTTTAGTCCCATTCCAAACAACCGTATTGGCGAAACGGGGATCACGCCCTTCTGCCGGATTTAACGGATCATAAGCATATTTCTCACTCTTTCCTACCGATTTTCCATCTTTCATTGGGAATAGCTCTACCAAATCATGATATATATACCCACCATTACCATTACCACCACAAGTAGGTGGACCGAAAAGAGCCTCGCGAGTATTGCCTCCTCCCGGTCTAGTTTCAAAAAAGCATCTCACAATATGTTCCATTAGCATATGTTCCATCCGCTCCATCAGTAATTTTGTAGAAATCATTATTGTGGAATATGGCATAAAATCCCCAACCCGGTTCTTCTGCACCATCATTATTTACATGACGTGTATAAATGGAAAAACGATTCATTCTTATCACATCAAGAGCTGCTTCAACAGCAGCTTTCCAACGTTCTTTATTATACTCTGAATATCCGATTAATTCTTTAGGGAAATTTGCAGAATTTCCAAAGTCACTACCATTAAATAGGGCACTGGCTTCATATAAACGAATACGTGAGACCAATCCTTTACAAGCTCCTGCAGTAGCACGTCCATTTTCTGGACCAGAGAACACGTCAGGTAAATCTTTAGCAGCCAATTCACACTCTTCAACAATGTACTTCACACAATCCGCATATGTATCACGACTGGTCTTCATTTTATCATCAACATCATACACATTATCTCCAATCAATGGAACTCCACCATAATGACGTAGCAGCATGGCATAATACCATGCACGTAAAAAGCGAGCTTCAGCCTTATAACGTATTTTTATAGCCTCTGTCAATGGACTACCGTCCACATACTTCATAAACACATTCACTCTTCGAATATTAGTATATGCTTTCTTCCATACACCGTCTTCCAAGACATTAAGCGGATTGATAGTTCCGGTAGCGAACATAACATCATTAGTCACAGAGGAGACAACTTTATAAGCAGCCTCGTCACATGCAGTCTGCAAGCCTCCATGTTGGGTTACAACCCCAAAAGCCGTAGTTTTATATCGGTTAGGACTAACGTCGTAACCAACATCAACATAAATTTGAGATAGGAAACCTGCAGTATATGCACTATCTGCAAAAAACAGATTCCCGATCAAGATCTGTCGTCTCTACTTGTTCTAGATTAGCAGTACAAGAAGAAAACGACCATAGACCTACAATAGATAAGCACAAATAAAATAAGCTTTTCATACACATAGAAATAGCGATTAATTAATTTAATTTATAAACTCTCAAAAGTGATAACTCTCATTACCCAACTGATCTTTATAAAAGAACGATTTAACTATAAAATACCACTAAAAAAGAATAAAAAATATTTTTTTTTTGTAAAAAAGAGACTGCCTCACCGGAAACAGCCTCTTTTTCTAAATCAAATATAATCCATAATGAATACAAACTGCGCAGTCTGCGAACAAATCAGCTATCGGGTAAGTCCATAAGTAGTTCCTCCCCAATTATCTGTTCTGAAAGGAGATGCAGGAAGGCCTACACTATTATACAAATTACAAATAGGATTATTAGCCCAGCCATATCGTACAGCTATAGGGAATTCTACTTCCGGACAAGATACCACAACCATATTACCTTCTATTACAGCATTCGCCCAATAAAATTGATGATCAACTCCTGCTACAGCAAAACCTTTCAGTACTCCATTATCTTTTACTTTCAAACCTTTCTCAATATTTTTTTGAATGAAACTCAATTTTATTTCCTTCAATTTTATAAAAGATTCATACATTGGTCCTGAATAAGAGACTTTTTCACCATAGGTTTGTGCTCTAGCTACTAAAAGCTAGACGTCTGCCTACTTCTTGTTTATTCTTGGGGTGGATATCAAAAAGCTTCACCTATATCAATAGTTACTGCCATTCCCGTATTGTCCAAATGCAAAGTATGTGTTTGAGCCTCTCTTAGTTCAGCCCAATCCGACTCCTCCGGTTGTGTTTGTTGAGCCATAAAGTTAGCCAACTGTACAATATAGAATGGGAAATCATATCCCCATTGTTTACGCCAATCTGTTATCATCAACGGAAGAAGCTCTCGATATTGATAAGCTTGACCGGCATTTGATTCTCCCTGATACCAGATCACTCCTTTAATAGCGTATGGAACTAAAGGATTTAGCATCGCATTAAACAAATAAGTAGGAGTATTAGGATCCGAAGTACTATTTCTTGGCATAGCTGGTACCTCTTTCATTGTCATTGCAATCTTATAATTCCACAGACCAGCTAATTCAATTCTTTCAGTCTCAGATTTCTGTATAAACACATTTTCGGAAGGTCCATAAATTCCACCGGTACCCCCCAGTATCTATTACGCGAACAGATATCACTGCTTTTCCTCTTTTTACTAACTCTTTGGGAATTGTATAACTTCTTGGTGACAACCAACCTTCTGTATGTCCTACCTCTACTCCATTAAAGTAGGTAAAGTCATTATCATCAACCTGCCCTACACGTAATGTTAAATCTTGGTTTTCCCAATCTACCGGAATATTTATTTCTTTTCTAAACCAAACAATGCCATTGAACCCTTTTTAATTCTTGTTCTTGCATTATTCCAGGCACTTTCATTGTTTTCCATTCATTCGTATCGTAGTCGACACCAGCCCAAATAGCCTTTCCATCAACAAATCCTCTATCCTTCTCTTCAATCGCTCTACCCCAGTTCTCTAAAGCCTGATTATATACTTTCTCACGACCTTCTTTTGTTACAGGCAACTGCTTGATTGCTTCTACTTCACTTTTCAGTGCGGGCATCGTCTCCAAAGCTTCGGCACTCATCCATGTTTCTATAATTGTTCCTCCCCAAGTAGTATCGATCAAACCAATCGGCACATCTCGGTATTTATGCAAATCACGACCGAAAAAGTAGCCAACTGCAGAAAAGTCTCCGATTGTTTGTGAAGAACAAATTTGCCATCCATCATTAGTGGCATCAAAATCTGTAACGGGAAGCGTACTGATTGTTTTTTTGATTTGCATAAGACGAATATTCGGGTACTTCTGGGCATCAGCTATCTCTTGCTGATAATTATTTATCTTGCCCCAACCTTCTACTTGCATTTCCATATTAGACTGACCTGAACATATCCAAACCTCACCAATCAATACATTACTTAACATCACAGAGCTTACCATCCGAAATGGTTATTGTATATGGACCACCAGCAGATGGAGTATCCACTTTAACGATCCATTTTCCTTTTTCATCAGCGAGTGCCGTATACTTTTTCTTATTCCATGATGTGATAATTTCCACCGTCTTATTAGGTAATGTTTCTCCCCAAATTGGAGCCTTTACTCGTTGTTGCAACACCATATTATCCGAAAAGATAGGTAACAACTTCACTTGTGCTGATAGCATTGCACTACCAAAAGAGACAATAAAACACATACAATAATCCTATTCATATCTATTAATGTTTTAAATAGTATACTATAGTCAATTTATCTTATGACGAACAAAAATACGAAAACCACTAAATATACTACTAAAATAAGCAAAAGAGAATAATGATCTATATAGATACAGATTCCCTTTACTTTTAATATCAGAAGCCAAATTCAAGGAATCCTGTTTACTCAAAACATACCAAAGTATCTTGGTACATTCTTTTTAATATTCGTCAACTTTCAATTCAATTCTATATGAATCAAGCCGTTTCTGCAAACGATCCTGTATTTTTTTATATTTTATATCACCATAAAGATTATTGAGTTTCATTTGGATCTTTTTGTAAATCATATAATTCATCACAATTCAAATGCTTCTTTTTTTTGCATCGTAAAAATGAATCAGTTTATAACGGTTGTCACGAACTCCATCATGCCTACGTACTTGATGTTGTGCAGGAAAATCATAATAATGATAATAAATATCACTCCTCCATTCATTAGGGATTCTACCTTTCAGTAAGGGAACCAATGAATTTCCAACCATATAATCAGGTTTCGCTATTCCTGCAACATCCAAAATTGTTGGTGCATAATCTATATTTTGTACTAAGGCTTTTACATTTGCTATTCTTTTTCTTTTCCGGATAATATATAATAAGTGGAGTCCGGAAAGACTCTTCATACATAAAACGTTTGTCAAACCAGCCATGCTCACCCATGTAAAAACCTTGATCTGAAGTATATACTATTACTGTGTTCTTCATTAAATCATGTTTTTCCAAATAGTCCAGCAAACGTCCTACTTCATCATCAACAGATTTAATACATCTGAGATAGTCTTTAAGATATTCTTGATATTTCCATCTCTTTAAGTCCTGGCCCACAGGTTGCTTTTTTTTCTGAAAATCTTCATACCGTTTTTACATAAGCTGCTTCCCATTGTTGACGTTCACTTGGATTCATGCGGTTAAGAGACAATTGCATACCTTTTGCATTCCATTCTTTGCTATAAGGTTCAGTATCTTTTAATTGATTAACTTTTAGATCATAAACAATTGTCATGCATTTATCTATTTCCATTTGTTGCGAATGAGCAGGTTCACAACGTGTGCTATAATCATCATCAAATGTGTCCGGATAAGGAAACTCTACATCTTCATAAAGATGTAGATATTTAGATTCCGGCATCCAATTTCGATGTGGCGCTTTGTGATGAACAAATAAACAGAAAGGTTTAGAATTATTTCGATGCTCCAAAAGTTTATAGCATAATCCGTAGTCAATGTCGTAGCATATCCTTCTCGGCGAATATACTTCCCACCCGTTTCCTTACTTTTAAATTCCGGGTTATAATACGCTCCCTGATCGAATAATATTTGATAATAATCAAATCCTTTTGGTTCACATCGCATATGCCATTTTCCGACAACAGCAGTTTGATAACCATTCTGCTGCAAAATCTCAGATACAAATGTTTTGGTTGTATCGACCATACCAAAAAGTGTTCGTTGTCCATTCTGGTAACTATATAGTCCTGTCATTAAACAAGCACGAGAGGGAGTAGAAAGAGAATTTTCGACAAATGCTCTTTGAAAAAGCATGCCCTTCTTAGCCAAACGATCTAAGTTCGGAGTAGGTGCTAATTTAGTTAATTCTCCTCCATAGGCACTAATCGTTTGATAAGAATGGTCATCCGTCATTATATAAACAATATTTAGTTTATCCGATGATCTATCATTCTGAGCATGACTCCATACACTATTTATCATTAAAAACGGAACAAATAAAGCTGTTGATTTCATGGTGGTTATATTTAATTATTAATCAATTTCTTTAATCTCTCTCACCCAGCAGAAGAAAACAATACTAATGTCTGACTCTGCCTTATTATCTACATAATAACTTTTATACTAAGACGATTTAACATCAAAATACCACTAAAAAGCTAAAACATTTTATGTATATAACTTTTCAACTCTGCTATTTATAATTCGAACTAAATCCCAATTAAGACATGTAAGTCCGACTTTTATCAGCATCGAATTCAAATTTCCTTTCAGACCGTATAAACAAAATGTTTATCATGGCTGTATCCAATACCAAGCAAACGACAAAGAGAGTACATCCATGTGTTGGGAGTACTCTCTTAATCGACTTTCTCAATAGAGTTAAACCTAAAAACCGCTATTCTTCATCATATACATTCTGCCAATTGAAAACACGGAAGAAGAATGGACGATAGAAATCCGCACTACCCGGATAGTTAAAGTTATCCAAAAAATCATGAGAATCCGTGTTAGTTGAGAAAACAAGTTCACCCATTCTCGACAGATGAGGATGCAAATTTACCATATACAAATTCTTATAATACTGATCACCAATCTTATCAATCGTTTCAGGAATAGCAAATAATACTTTTTGATCTGTGAAAGGACCATAAGGAGTATCACTACGGAAGATAAGCATAGAGTGTCCAAACCATTTTGACTGTCCAATCATATAATACTTACCTGTTTCCTCATCTTTAATAACCCAAGGCATAGAACACTCACTGTTGTTAGCTAATATATTAGAGCGTTTCTTTTCTGCATCATTCGGCATGTTGTCTACCCATTGATATTCACCATCATCACCACAAACATAATATTTCCAGGGGCTAGTTAAATCACGAGATTCTGTACGAGCTACCAAAACATCATAACCACTAGTTGTATACAAATAAATATGTTCACCATCTTCAAACAAGGTATTGCCATATCCCAAATTATCACCCGGCTTAAAATCATGATCAGGTTCACCTATCAATTTCATATAATTTTTCATCACCGGTTTACCTTCCAAACTGTATGTAGCCAGACAACTGCCAAAGCGTCTCATCAAGTTATTGGAATCGGTATTATCTACTGCTCCCCATATCACTTGAAGTACTTTTTGACCATTCTTTTCTACCACTGTACCATCACCGGCCCAATAAAGATAATCTTGATCAATATCACCTTTCTTTATTTCTTCATCAGACAATTTTGCTTTCGGATGGCGAATATGGGTACGCGCCTGATAATATCGTTCTCCTTGCGGGTTATCCGTTTGAACGTAATCTGCCAACCAAATCAAATCATCATCAGTTTCTCCGGGCGTTCCATCTAAATTAGCTTTTTGTACCATCAAACTGTTTCGAGGAAAACTGCATCCCCCCTTGCCCGATTCTCAGGATTAACGACCCCATAAAAGCTATCATTAAACGACCAGAAAACATGACCATCCGGCAATAAAGTCGTTAAAACACCATCACCTCCATTCCAACCCAACGTTCGGGGTGAATAACTTATCATATTTTTTATCCTTATACACAAATACGTGAGAGTCATGTTGCCCGGTATTAGGTAGTAATTCCAAATCCCAATCACTTTTTTAGCTCGGGGGGATTTATCGCTGTTCCTTCCGTACCTTCAGTCGTTTCATATTCTACTATTTCCGGATCGTAATCATTACATGCTGATACAGAAATTCCGATCGCTGCGAATAATGCGCTATATAATATATATTTTCTCATGGTTCCTTTCTTTATTAATCTTTATTTGTAATATCCATCGGAGTCATTGTTTCTTTCACTTCATGCCAAACGTCCATATTATTACTTTGACCATCTATAGATGGAATCCGATAATTATAACGTAGCGTAAATTCCCCTTTTTCCGGATTGTAATAAGATGGTTTATCATCCATATTCTTTACTCTAACAGCTTGGTTCGTATTAAACCATGGAGTCACAACTACTTTCTGGCATTTAATATATTCACCCTGTAATTTCTCCTTCAGCACTGATTACCGGAACATCAATCCATTCATCCTGACTTACAGTTGCTATCACGCTTCGCAAACGCAGACTTTGTTGAGATGCACCTGGATCTGACTGAACCGTTCCAGGCAACACCCTAATACCATATTGAGAGATAGGAGTCACTAATTTTGTACTATTCATAGGAGATTCATTTTCTATATTTTCTAAGGTACCATTGTTATCTACCTTTTTCTGCATAGTTCCTATCATATTATAATAAATACGCGATTTCGTTGTTGCATATTCATTCTTCATGAAAATCTTAAGTAATACATCTTTCTTTTCGGAAGCAACCATATAGTCTGAAACAGAAGGTATTGACAATGGAAGAATATATTCTTCTTCAGGTATTAGCCCATTTACATCTACATGAATAGGAAATAACACGTACGGTTCTTTTATTACCGGCTTTCAATGTTATAGACATTGAATTTACGCTATATCTATCTTCAGGCAACATTAAGGCATAATTGTGTCATAATCGTTATCATGCATTAAGCGGTTGTATTTACTTAATAAATCCATGTTATACTCTAATGTTACCGTTACATCTTTATCAATAGGGGTAGTACCCCCAACATAGATAGAGAGAAGCCCCCTGTGCATTTTTCATCGAAAGTAAACTCCTGTGAGAAAATATTATTCTCACCACTTACAATAAATATCTCTTTACGGTATTGTTCGTCTTTATAAAATTCTTGCTCGCAAGAGATAAAGGTGCCCGCAAAAGCTACACAAATAGCCGTAGCAGCTAGTTTATTCATTATTTTTGTATCTTTCATAATTGCATTTTATTAAATTATTTCTCCCAACCAGGATTCTGATCTAAATTCTTCGAACGCCTTATTTCATCTAAATGTATTGGTAACAATAACATTTTAAACTTAAATACTCGTTCATAAATAGATCTGTGCTGAATAACAATCGGCTGATAAAAACCATCCCATTCACCTTGCTCCACATTCAAACCAGTCCAATGGTTCTTTTTTCCAACTCTTCTATAATACCCCAACGTCTAATATCGTAATAACGACGTCCTTCATGGAATAACTCTATGAGACGCTCGCGTTGAAGTACTGTATTAAAGTTTTCTGCAGTAATCAAATCAGAATCATCCAAGCCGGGAAGTCCAGCACGAAAACGTATCGGGTTAAATGCTGTTTTTATTGCTTCCGGATCACGAGAAAATGTTTCTTCACCTACAGTATGCGATTGAGTCAAATTATTTAATGCTTCTGCATAAGATAGCAATACCTCTGCATAACGAATCAACGGGAATTTTTTTATCTATAACTTTCGCATCTGTACCCGATTTCGCATCACGAGGATGAACATATTTCTTACAAGTATATCCAGTGAGAAAATAAGATGTCCTACCATACCAATTGTTTTTTCCTGAATTAGCACCATTAAAATAATCAACTACAATATTCTTTTTTTTTACTACCTTCTGTTGTCGATTCCATAGTCCAAAGTGCATGGGAATAACCTATATTTACATAAAAACGAGGTTCACGGTTCGCATATGCTTTATATGTTTTGTCTTTCAATACATAATTCTTGGATAGCACTAAATCTCCTGATGTCACACAAGTATTATCATAAGGACGAGCTTCATAAGGATATTCGGAACTTGATTCATGAATATCTTTACCATCTGCCATGTAGTAAGCGTCTACAATTCTCTGTGGCACGCTAATTGAACCAGTTCCACCAAACGTTAAGAAAGGAAAAACGTGATCTAAATGTTCATTGATATTCTGAGAAGTTCCCCATATCAATTCAGAATTAGTATTCGCCAAAGTTTCGCCATTAAACATTTCGGAATACGAACGGAATGGATCTATACCTCCAGCACCAACCGGGAAATCATCATGAGGCACATTTGTCGGTAATTTTTCTGTATGACGGATCTTTCACCACATGCAGTTCATAAGCATTCAAGTCCATAACCTTTTAGCAGCCGCTGCGGCTAGTTGCCCATTTACGTTCATCATACTTTTGAGATATATAATGTACACCATCCGTACTACGAACAAAATTGCTAAAATATTTATGTGCAGCTTCGCCACCATTAAATAACGGGCTTGCAGCTTGCAATCTTAAACGGGCTACCAAAGCCAGCGCAGCACCTTTTGTAGGAGCATCAATTTTATCAATGGGTTGGCTGACAGGCAAGCCATTAGCTGCTTTTTCGAACTCAGAACAGATATAATCAATACATTCGTCATAAGTACTACGAGTCAATGAATAATAATCAGTATCTTCATTAGTATTTAGCACATCATCTCCCAGAATAATGACCGGTCCATATTGCATTACCATCAAATAATAAGCATACGCTCTTAAGAAACGTAACTTTCCATCCAACTCCATTTTGTCGAAAATAGTTGCATCCGGAACCTCATTAATACGAGGTAATGCAATAGTCATCTTACGAATAATCTTATAACAATTGGGCCAAATATTGAAATTCCAATCCCATCCACCCCCATCGAAGTAGCAGAAATACGATCTGTAGTAAGTTGTGTACCAGAGAAAGAAACTTCTACAAAACCATTAGAAAAAGAACCGCAAGTGACTGCTTCATCCGAACCGGTCACACCGGGAGTAGAGCCCCAATGCCATAATCTTCCTTCTTTTGGCAATAACGCCACAGCACCATTATAATAGTACTCTAAATTATTCTTATTAGAAAAAATGGAGTCTTCCTTAAAAGTGTCTTCAAAATAATCGTCTACATTCAAATAATCACAAGCACTAAACAGCCCCCACGAGACAGCAGACAAAGGATATTAAAATATATTTTTTCATGAATTGCTTTCTGTTAAATTGATACTTATTTTAAAAATTCAAATATAACTGTAGAGAATAGCGAGCTGGTATTGGATATGCCTGTCCACATGCATTCGCTTGCTCCGGATCGAATAATTTTTACAGAATCCCAGCAATACGTAACTGAACGAAGTACAATTGA
>VOFJ01000923.1_pt1 | contig 105114 bp, 117 predicted proteins | sample 5384081 | NCBI WGS metagenome assembly VOFJ01 (sample SAMN12384729, study PRJNA508395) | human gut metagenome | isolation source: healthy gut I | host: Homo sapiens | reverse complement strand
GGGCTAACGCTGGAAACGCTTCTCGGCACGGAAAGCCCGGAGGAGAGCCTGATCGAGCAGCTTTCCCTTCGCGCGGCGATCGACCTGCTGCCGGAGCGGGAGCGCATGACGATCCTGCTGCGCTTTTTCAAGGCGCTGACGCAGGAGCAGACGGCGCGGGTGCTTGGCGTGTCGCAGGTGCAGGTATCGCGGCTGGAGCGCCGGGCGCTGCAAAAGCTGCGCACGGCGATGGAGACGGAGGGATAGCGTCCGGATCGGACTGAAGCTCCGTCAGCAGCGGCCAAAGCGCTTCGGCATATGTGACATGCGGAGCTTCGGATTTTCCCGTTCGCGGATGGCGATGGTGTCATAAAAGCAGCGCCAGAGCCGGCGATAGCGCTTTTCCGCCTCGTCGGGCGGAGCCATGACGAACTCCTCCAGCGGTACGATGGCAGAATGACCGTCGGCATAAAAGAGCGCCTCGCGGTGCGTGCGGTCATAGAGGAAAAAGGTCTCATCGTGGCAGCGCTGGCAGAAGTGACCGCGCAGAAGCGGCAGAACACGGTTTTTCGGCTCGATCTCCGCGGCGAGCACGCCGCCGATGTCGGAAAAGCGCACGAAGCCGCGGTATTGCTCCAGCTCGCCGTTCAGCTGCCGCACAGCGCGCAGCAAGGGATGGTACGTTTCATCGGAAAGGCGCTGCAGCAGCGGCTTTCCCTCGCGGTAGAGCTTGGCGGCAAAGCGATAGATGGCAAGCTCCTTTTTCGGGCAGGCATGTCCGGTATGCGCGGCGCAAAAATGGTCCGACCTCCGGCGAAAAGCGCCGGAAGCCTTCGTATACGCGGCGTGCGTGCGCCGCGTCCGTCGTGACGGCGCGGACCTCATACAAGCATGGCTCGAGCTCTCCGGTGCGGAAAAACGCGGCGGGGAGCTCCTTTTGCGTGTAGCTTTCGTAGATGCAGCACAGAAGTCCATCGAAGCTGCCGTCGTATTCATAAACGACCTCGCGCCATGTCATAAATAAACTCCTCATTATGCCGGCTCAAAGAGTGAGAGCTGGTCGAGCGGTCCCGCCGAGAGCGAGGCACGCTCCGTGGCGGTCAGATTGCGCCGGACCCCCTCGAGCGAGAGCCGCAGCGGTGCGGTGCTTCGGCCAGAGCAGGTGAGAAAATACTGCGCCCGCTTGAGCACGACGCCGAGCTTTTTGAGGTCCTCGGCGCGCAGCGCCCCGCCGCGGCGCGCGACAAGGATGCGCTTCGCGCTTACCACGCCGATGCCGGGAACGCGCAGCAGCGCTTCGTAATCCGCGCGGTTGACCTCGACCGGGAAGAAGTCGGGGTGCCGCAGCGCCCAGCAACACTTGGGATCGAGCAGCGGATCGAAGTCCGGCTGGCCTTCGTCGAGCAGCTCGCCGGCGCGAAAGCCGTAGAACCGCAGCAGCCAGTCCGCCTGATAGAGTCGGTGCTCGCGCAGAAGAGGCGGCTTGGTATCCAGAGACGGTAAGAGCGTATTTTCCACCACCGGCACATAGGCCGAGTAGAAAACACGCTTGAGGTGATAGGTGTCATAGAGCGATTGCGTCAGCGTCAGGATGTGGCGGTCGCTCTCTCCGGTCGCACCGACGATCATCTGCGTGGCCTGCCCCGCGGGGGCAAAGCGCGGCGCGTGACGGTATTTGACCAGCTCGCGCCGGTTTTCCTGTCCGCGGTCCGCGATGAAGCGCATGGGCCGCAGCACGGCGGCTTTTGTCTTGTTCGGCGCGAGGGCGCGCAGCGACGCTTCGCTCGGCAGCTCGATATTGACGCTCAGGCGGTCGGCGAGCATCCCGAGCTGCTCGACCAGCTCCGGCGAGGCGCCGGGGATGGCCTTGGCGTGGATGTAGCCGTTGAAGCGGTATTCGCGGCGCAGAATGGACAGCGCGCGGATCATCAGCTCCGTCGTGTAGTCCGGCGAGCGCAGCACGCCGGAGGAGAGAAAGAGCCCTTCAATATAGTTGCGCCGGTAGAACTGGATGGTCAGGTCGGCAAGCTCCTCGGGCGTGAAGGTCGCGCGGCGCGTTTCGTTCGTGCGCCGGTTGACACAGTATTTGCAGTCGTACATACAGTCGTTCGAGAGCAGTACCTTGAGCAGCGTGATGCACCGTCCGTCCGCGGAAAAGCTGTGACAGCAGCCCATGACGCCGGATGAGGTGCAGCCGATCTTGCCATGCTCAAAGCCACGCTTGGCCCCCGAGGAGGTGCAGGCCGCGTCATACTTGGCAGCGTCCGATAAAACGGAGAGCTTATCCAGAAGCTCCATACCGTTATCCGCGTGCACGGACGCGGCGCGTCTTGCGGCGCGGCTGGTCGAGATAGGTGATGACCTTCATCAGATTTGCCGTGACGGCAGTGATGCCGAGCAGCACAAAGATCGTCGTGGAAGCAGCCATGTTCATACCCTCCGAATCCTTCTGAAACTCTTGTTCTAATCGCATTATAAATCGAACAAACGTGCTTGTCAATAGAAAATAGAACAAATTTTTTATATCTTTGCAAAATTCAGGGAAAAACGGTTGACCGGGGAGGGGAGATGCGGTAGAATCAAGGAGAATTTTGAGAAAACAGGTGGAACGCATGAGTGATTTTTCTTCCCGCTTCTGCGCGGCGCGCCGCGCGTGCATTGCGCGGGATTTTGCAAAGCTGAATCCGGAGCAGCGGCGCGGCGTCCTGACGACGGAGGGACCTCTGCTGCTGCTCGCGGGAGCCGGCAGCGGCAAGACGACCGTGCTCATCAACCGCATCGCAAATCTTTTGACCTATGGCCGCGGGAGCGACTGCGGCGAGGTCCCCGCCGGTGCGTCGGAGGACGATCTCGCTTTCCTTGAGAATTATCCCGCTCAGCCGACCGCAGACGAGCGCCGCCGGATGCGGCAGCTCTGCGCGGTGGAGCCGCCGGCGCCGTGGCAGGTGCTCGCCGTGACCTTTACGAACAAGGCGGCGAAGGAGCTGCGCGAGCGCCTGGAGGCGTTCGGCATCGCGGGCGCGGGCGACATCTGGGCGCTGACCTTCCACTCGGCCTGCGTGCGCATTCTGCGCCGCGACATTGATAAGCGCGGCTTCTCCAACGACTTTACCATCTACGATACCGACGACTGCAAGCGCGTGGTGAAGGATATTCTCAAGGAGATGGATCTGGACGAAAAGACCTTTCTCTGCGCGAGGTGCTCGCGGTCATCTCCAAGGCGAAGGACGAGCTGCTCTCGCCGCAGGACTTCTCGAAGAAGTGGGCGGGCAGCGGCGACTGGAAGCGCGAGCGCGTCGCCAAAATTTACGCGCGCTACGACCGCATCCTCTGCGAGGCGAACGCGCTGGACTTCGACGACCTCATTCTCCACACGGTGCGCCTGCTGCAAAACGAGCCGGATGTACGAGCGTACTACCAGCGCAAATTCCGCTACATCCTCATCGATGAGTATCAGGACACGAACCAGATGCAGTACGAGCTGGTGCGCCTGCTTGCGGACGGCTATCGCAACATCTGTGTGGTCGGCGACGACGACCAGAGCATCTATCGCTTCCGCGGCGCGGACATCTCCAACATCCTGAATTTTGAAAAGGAATACAAGGGTACGCGCACGATCCGTCTCGAGCAGAACTACCGTTCCACGCAGAACATCCTCGACGCGGCGAACGCCGTCATTAAGAATAACGTCGGCCGTAAGGGCAAGACGCTTTGGACCGACGCGGGCAGCGGCGAAAAGGTGACCGTCAAGACCGTGTTCAACGAGCAGGACGAGGCGAACTTTGTCGTCTCCGGCATGATGACGGACTTCAACCGCGGCAAGAACTGGCGCGACAACGCGGTGCTCTACCGCATGAACGCGCAGTCGAACGCGCTGGAATACGCGCTCAAGCGTAACGGCATCCCGTATCAGGTCGTCGGCGGCATGAAATTCTTTGACCGCGCCGAGGTCAAGGATATGCTGGCCTACCTTGCGCTCATCAACAATCCTTCGGACGATCTGCGGCTGCGGCGAATCATCAATACGCCCGCCCGCGGCATCGGCAATGCGAGCGTCGAGCGTGTGCAGGCGCTGGCCGCCGAGCAGGGCGTGCCGATGATGACCGTCCTCCGCGCGGCGGGGGAGTACGCGGCGCTCAAGACCGCCGCGGCGCGGCTGGAGAAATTCGCCGCCATGATCGACGCGCTGCACGACGCGGCGGGAAACACGGAGCTTGCGGACTTCTACGACCTCGTGTGCGAGCAGTCCGGCTATCTCCGCGCGCTGGAGGACAAGGGCGATATGGAGAGCCGCGGGCGGCTGGAGAACGTGCAGGAGCTCAAGTCCAACATCCTCGCCTTCCTCGACGGCGAGCCGGAGGACGCGACGCTCGCGGGCTTCCTCAACGAGATCGCGCTCTATACCGACCTTGACAGCGCCTCGACCGACAACTGCGTGACGCTCATGACGATGCACAGCGCCAAGGGACTGGAATTTCCCTGCGTCTATGTCGTCGGCATGGAGGAGGGTATTTTCCCGGGAAATCGCGCCGTCGGCGACGAGGAGGAGCTGGAGGAGGAACGCCGCCTCTGCTACGTCGCCATGACGCGTGCCAAGGAAAAGCTGACGCTGACGAACGCGCGGCAGCGTAGGCTCTTCGGCCGCACGACGCCGAACGCGCCCTCACGCTTTTGAACGAGATCCCCGCCGAAAACGTCAACTGGCTCTCGAAGCCCTCGGCGGAGCCGCGCAGCCGCTACGACGAGGACTATGCCGACGGCTACGGCAGCTTCGGTCGAAGCTCGGGCTTCGGCAGCGGCTACGGCAGCCGTGGCGGCTCGGTGACGACCGGCTTTTCCGGCACGGTCGCGCGCCCGACGCACCCGAAGACCGCGGTCAGCGCCGCGGCAAAGCCGGCTGCGGGGAAACCGACGTTACAGCTTTCCGCGGGCGATCAGGTCAACCACAAGACCTTCGGCGACGGCATGGTGATCTCGGTCACGCCGATGGGCGGCGACGCGCTCATCGAGGTGGCGTTCGAGCAGGTGGGCACGAAAAAGCTGATGCTCAAGACCGCCGGCGTCCACATGACCAAAAAATAACAAGGAGCGAAGCACAGAAATCTCCTGTGCTTCGCTCTTTTCAACGATTGTAATGCAGTTATGCTTTACAGCATTTCACCAAAGTCGCGGATGAAGCGGTCGCAAACGAGCGGCATTTCGTCCTTCGTGCCCTCGAAAAACGGGTCGTACACGCCGATGACCGTCATGCCGCTCGCCTTGGCGCTGCGGCAGGACTTGACCGAGTCGTCGAAGAAAATGCACTCCTGCGGCGTGACGCCGAGCAGCTCCGTCGCCTTGGCGAAGATCGCGGGATCGCTCTTGTCCATGCCCAGCTCCTGCGCGAAAATGACGCGCTCGAAGCAGCGGTTCAGGTCGTGGACGGCGAGCGCCGTTTTGCAGTGCGCGGGGACGCAGCTCGTGAAGACCGCCATACGCTCGCCCTGTGCGCGGAGCTTTTCCAGATACTCGCGCACATGTGGCTTGAGCGCGACGTGGGCGTAGTTGTCCTTCGCCAGCTCCATCCACTCCGCCATGATCTCATCCGTGCTTTCGGAGAGATGGCAGTATTCCTTGGTGAACACGGCGGCGAGAAGAAAGATAGTGTGCGCCACACCCTCATAATACTCCTTGGTATAGGGGTAGCCGCGGCGGGCGAGAAAGGTGCGGTCCACCTCCGCCCAGATGCCGTTGGAGTCGATGAGCGTGCCGTCAAGATCGAAGAGATACATGGAAAGGCTCCTATTAAAAAATATTTTCATGGGGTACTTGCCAAACGCGGCGCTTTTTGCTACGATAGGCGATATTCTTGTTTCGTTAAGAATTATACCATCTTTGAAAGGGGCAGGCAAGTGCTATGAAAAAGAGAAATACAAAGCAAGTGATCCTGCCGCTCATCACTTCATTCATTTGGGGCAGCTCGTTCGTGGCACAGAGCCTCGGCGCGGGAAAAGTGGGCGGCTTTACCTTCACGGCTTCGCGTTCGATCCCCGCCGTGCTGGTGCTGGGGGCGCTCGTGCTCATCCTGCGGCGCGTGCGGCACGAGGAAAAATACACGCCGCAGCAGAAAAAGGATCTGCTGGAGGGCGGCCTCGTGTGCGGCATTTTTCTGACGCTCGGCACGAACCTGCAGCAGTTCGGCATTGCCGATACCACGGCGGGCAAGGCGGGCTTCATCACGGCGCTCTACATCGTGCTCGTGCCGCTTGCCGGCATGTTCCTCGGGAAAAAGGCAAACAAACGGCTGTTCCTCTGCGTTCTGATCGCAGTGGTCGGCCTTTATTTCCTCTGCTTCACGGGCAGCGAGGGCGCGATGAGCTTCGGCCGCGGCGACTTCCTCGTTTTCCTGTGTGCCTTTGCCTTCACGGGGCACATCCTCTGCGTGGGCCATTATGTGCAGAAGGTGGACGGCATCGCGCTCTCCTGCGTGCAGTTCGCGGTGATGATGGTCCTCTCCACCGTCTGCGCCTTCACCTTTGAAACGGTCGATTTCGCGGCGCTCGGCGAGTGTACGTTCTACATCCTCTACATCGGCATCCTCTCGAGCGCGGGCGGCTACACGCTGCAAATTCTCGCGCAGAAGGACGGCGACCCGACGGTCGTCTCGCTGCTGCTGAGCCTGGAGTCCTTCTTCGCCGTGGTCTGCGGGGCCATCATCCTGCACGAGCACATGAGCGGGCGGGAGTACCTCGGCTGCGCGCTGATGCTCACGGCGGTGCTCCTCTCGCAGCTGCCGGAGAAGACAGCCGACGCAGCGGAGCCGCAGAAAAAATAAGATAGAGAAAGCAGAAAAAACGGCTTGGGACACGATGGCATGTCTCAAGCCGTTTCTTCATGGAATGTCAGGAGCAAAGGATCAGGCGTTTGCCTTGCTGCGGACAAAGTGGAGGATCAGACCGATAACGAGTCCCAGCAGCGCGGGAAGAACCCAGAACAGCCCGAGCTTCGCCAGCGGCAGGGTCTCCCGCAGCATTGCGAGGACGCCGTCCAGCCGACAGGCGGCGAGCAGCGGCGCGGGCAGCGCGGCGGCAAAGTCATAGAGCGCGCCGACGAGCGTCAGCGCGGTCGTCCAGACAAAGACGGCGCGGTCGTAGGCGAAGAATTTCCCGAAAAGGGAGAGCGCGATCAGCGTGATGGCGAGGGGATAGAGGAACATCAGCACGGGGACGGAGTAGCCGATGATGGAGCTCAGGCCGAAGTTGGCGAAGAGCAGGGAGACAAGGCTGAAGATCACCGCCCAGACGCGGTAGGTCGGACCCTTGGGGAAGAGGCCTGTGAAGGTCTCCGCGCAGCTGGTGATAAGGCCCACGGAGGTCTTGAGACAGGCGAGCGTCACGGTCGCGGCGAGGATCAGAAGGCCGACGGAGCCGAGGTAGTGCTGCGCGATCTGCGCGAGGGCGATGCCGCCGTTTTCCGAGGTCTCGAACAGTCCGCGGCTCTGCACGCCGACGATGGTGACGGCGACGTAGATGGCAGCCATCAGCAGACAGCTGAAAATACCCGCGCGGACAGTGCTGCCCGCCACGGCGTCCGGCTCGGTCACGCCGAGGTCACGGATGACCTGCACGACCACGATGCCGAAGGCAAGGCTTGCCAGCGCGTCCATGGTGTTGTAGCCCTCGAGGAAGCCGGTGAAGAAAGGCTGAGAGGCGTAAGCGCCCTCCGGTACGACCGCGCCGACGGCAGCGCCGGGGCGGAGCATCGCCACGATGACCAGAATGCCGAGGAACAGCAGGAAGCAGGGGTTGAGCACCTTACCGACCCAGACGAGGATCTTGCCCGGGCGGAGCGAGAAGAACAGCGCCGCGGCGAAGAAGGCGGCGGAGAACGCCAGCAGGCAGAGCCGCATATTGCCGCCCTGCGGCAGCACCTGCTCCAGTCCCACGGTGAAGGAGGTGGTGGCGCAGCGGGGGATGGCGAAGAACGGCCCGATGGTCAGGTAGAGCAGGCAGGTGAAAAACATCGAGTAGGGCTTTCCCACGCGGCTGCCGAGCTCAAAGAGCCCGCCGGAGCGGCTGATGCCGAGCGCCGCTACGCCGAGCAGCGGCAATCCGACGCCCGTTACGCAGAAGCCTATGACCGCGGGCCATACGTTTGCGCCGGCCATCTGACCCATGTGAACGGGGAAGATGAGGTTTCCGGCGCCGAAGAACATACCGAAGAGCATACTGGCAACGTAGGTGTAGTCGCGGCCGCTGAGCTTCTGTTTCATTTTCATTTCTCCTTTTTCATTTCCACCCGCCGGGTTCGATCCGCGCGGTGCAGAATGTTTGAAAATCAGTTTACCACAGCGGCGGAGAATGGGCAATCGGCATAAGCGATAAAAAAACATGCGGGGAGCTTGCCTTTCTTCAAAGAACGAATAGACCTTCCGTGGACGGGCGGCGGAACGGCGTGGAAAAAGATTTTTCAAAAAGTGTTGACAAGTGTAACCCAACTATGCTACATTGTGTTTACAACAGTAACCAAAATCCGGAAAAAGGAGGACGGCAAATGGAAAAATTTGATCTTGCGCCCGCCGAATGGAACATCATGGAATGCCTGTGGGAGCGCGCGCCGCAGACCGGCCGCGAGCTGACCGAGCAGCTGGAGGCCAGCATGGGCTGGAGCCGCAGCACGACGCTGACGCTGCTGCGGCGCATGGTCGGCAAGGGCGTTGTGACGTGCGACACGGAGGGGACGAAGAACACCTTTTCCCCCGCGGTGCGCCGCGAGGACGCGGCGCTTGCCGAAACAGAGACCTTTTTAGACCGCGTCTATCAGGGAGCCTGAGCATGATGGTCAGCGCCATGACGCGCAGGCAGGCCATCTCCAAGGAAGAGATCGACGAGCTTTATGAGCTGCTGCGGCAGATGGAGGAGGGAACAAAATGATGCAGTGGATCGTTTCATCCAGCGTTTTGATCCTGGTGGTCATCGCGCTGCGCTATGTGCTGCGCGGGAAGCTCAGCCTGCGGATGCAGTACGCCCTGTGGCTGCTGGTGCTCGTGCGCCTGCTCGTTCCGGTGAGCTTCGGCGCGAGCGATCTGAGCGTGATGAACGCCGTGCCCGAGCGCGCGCCGACCGTGCAGCAGGGGACTTACAAGCAGGACATTGTCGGCGAGAGAAACGACGCGCCCGCGAACGCCGGTACCGTCGGCATTCCGGCGCAGAGCATGAACGAGGCGGCTCCGCCGGACCTCGTACAGAACGTCACGACCGCGACGGTGACCGCGCCGACGGTCGAAAAGACCGACTGGGCGCGGATCGCAAAAACCGTCTGGCTCGCCGGCGCGGCGGCGCTGGGACTGGTGTTCCTCGCCGTGAACCTGCGCTTCGGCAAGAAGCTGCGCCGTTCGCGTGAGCGCGTGGAGGAGACCGACGCCTGCCTGCCGGTCTACGAGAGCGGTGAGACGGATACGCCGTGCCTGTTCGGCGTGGCGAAGCCGAGCATTTACGTCACGCCCGACACGCGCACGGAGGCGGAGACGCTGCGCTACGCGCTCGCCCACGAGCAGACGCACTACCGCCACGGTGACAACCTTTGGGCGGTGCTGCGCGGCGTGTGTCTGGCGCTGCATTGGTACAACCCGCTCGTGTGGTGGGCGGCGGAGCTTTCCCGCCGCGACGCGGAGCTGGCCTGTGACGAGGCGACCATCCGCCGCATCGGCGAGAGCGAGCGCGCCGCCTACGGCCGCACGCTCATCCGCATGACCTGTGAAAAGCGCCCCGCGCTGCTCGTCACCGCCACGATGATGACCGACAGCGGCAAGGGGCTCAAGGAGCGCATTTCCCTGTTGGTGAAGAAGCCGAAAACGGCGGCGTATACGGCGGTCGCCGTGCTGCTCATCGCGGGGCTTTCGGTCGCCTGCACCTTCACCGGCGGCAGGGAGAATGCGGAGCTTGCCGAGCCCTTCGGAAAGCACTATGTTGAGGAAGCGACCGTCGCCTGCGCACCCGGCTATATGAATGATCCCATCGGGGGCGAGCTGGAAGTCGTTGCGGACAGGGACTCGGACGATGTGCGGACGCTGCTGCTCAAAAGGATGGACAACGAGGAGGAGCAGCTTTACGAAACGGTAGCGGAGGTCACACTCACGAAGGAGGAATTTGATGTCCGTTTCAACAGCAAGACGGACGGACCGACTGAATGGCTCGTCGACGGGCTTTCTGCCGCGAAGCTGCGCCGCGAGAACGCGAAGGCATGGCTGTGCACCTCGTCCACAGCAGATGAAAACGGTTGGGCAAATCGGGTATACTTCCTTCAGCAGAAGGACGGCACGCTCTATCTCGTGATGGCGGCTGAGCAGCCTGAAAATCAGAATAGGAACTTTGTCTGCTGGGTCTTTCGCCTGACCGAAAAGCCCGTGCCGACCTATGACAGCATGGAGGCCTACGCCCTCTCCGTCATCAACGCGCTCAAGCAGCCGAACGGCTACACCTATTATATCCTCCCGGAAAAGGGCAGCACGGACGGTCTGCCGGTCGAGGTCACCGAGGCGGCGGCTGATGTGCGCGTAACAAGGCTGGAAAAGCGCGGCGACTGCGCAGGTCTTGCGCCGGACGGCGTGCTGGAGCTGTGGAGCTTCAACTATGAGGTCAAGCCCGAGGACAAGGCGGGCGCGCTGCCCGACCGCTTCTTCTGGGTCGGCGGTAATTACATCAGCGACGACGGCTACATCTCCGACGGCTTCTATTACTATCTCACCGTGCTCCGCACAAACGGCGAGCCGGGCGTCTACAAGCTGCTCGACAGCCGCATGGCGAACGACGGACTGTGGTACAACGGCTGCACCTACACGAGCGCCTATGAATACCTCTACGACTTCTACGCCGACTACGCGAGCCTTGACGTGCCGCGCTGCCTGATCACCGACTTCCTGAACGCGGACGACCTGATCCGCGAGAACACGGTGACGAGCAGCGATGACTGCACGGCGCGGCGCTACGACGGCAATGGCTGGTATCTCTACGTTCCGACCGTGGCGGTGGAGAAAACGATCGGTCAGGACAGCTGGTACTCCGCTTACTGCGACGGCAGCACGCTGTGCGTGGACAAGAGCTACGACAGCGTGGAAACGATGGAGACCTTCTACCGCGATAACGGCTTCACGCTTGAGCAGTACCGCGAGGGCGCGGCGCTCAGCGGCCCGTGGCTGCGCTACGACGCGGAGAGCGGCACGCAGTTCGCCAACTACCTCGCGCCGGACCCCGATTACGGCGGCTGCTACATCATCTCGACCTACTGGAAGCCGACCGACGATACCTCCGTGAACGAGTGGGGCTACAGCACGCGGAACCGTATTCTGAACGAAGCGGTCAAGCTGCGCGCGATGGCGCAGAGCTTTGTCGTCAGCGGGAATGCCGGCTCCATGGTCTCAACCTTCCAAAACGACCTCGACCTCGCCACCGAGGGCAGAGCCGCGTGGCTGTATCTCGTTGAGAACGGCGAGACCGTCGGCAGCTACAATGTAAGCAGCGCATGGAATGTCCCCGCGCTCAACTCCTATCATTACAGTACATGCGATGCACCGGAAAATACCGACAGACAGCTTATTCTCTGGCTCTCGGACAACGACAACTCGTATTTTAGTCTCAACAAAAATACAGACACGCAGCAACCCGGTTTTACCCCGAACAATAAAACCTCGTATTTAGGGTTCTACGAGGGGACGAACATCGTGGCGTATCACCGCAGCATGACCGATCCGGTGTACTACTACGAGGCGCAGGGCGATTTCGGCATCATCGACAACGACGGACGCACGCTCTACGACCGTATGCTCCAGTGGTACGACGAAGCGGAATTCAGCACGCTGTGCGATGAGGTCGATGAGACCGCCATTCCGAACCGCGGCCAGTCGTGGGAGGAGGCCGCGCAGGAGTATCTCGACGCCTACGAGGGCGTGCATCTCAAGGTGCGCAGCGGCAGCCTGTTCAAGTATACATGGGTGAAGAACCTCGTTGAGCCGGCAGAGGAGACAATGCAGACCTTCCGCGAGCGCGGCGAGCTGGACGAGAACGGCTACTGCTTTTATTCCACAACCGAATTTGTGCCGGAAAGCGAATGGGCGCTGGGATTTGCGATGGCGGGCAACACCGGAGACTGCGACGACCCCGACGCGCCGGAGGGCGCGTATGAATACAGCCGCTGTTGCATTATCACGCTCAAAGAGGACGGTTGGCACGGCGAGGTACGCGGCACCGGCTGGTAAGCCATCAAAAAAACCAAACCACGCGGGAGCCGCGGGCGGGATCGCCCGCGGCTCTCTTTCTGCGCCGAAAAAAGAAAAGTTTTCAATTTACCCCCTATGCAAAACGGAAAAAATACGCTACAATGTAGCTGTTAAAATATGAACCGTTCGCAGGGAGGAACAGACAAACATGGAGAAACCGAAATATCGGCGCGTCCTGCTCAAGATCAGCGGCGAGGCGCTCGCGGGCGACAAGCACTTTGGCTTGGACTTCGGCGTCATCGGTCAGGTGACGGACGTCATCAAGGAGTGTGTGGAGGCCGGCGTACAGATGGGCATCGTCATCGGCGGCGGCAACTTCTGGCGCGGCGTGAAAAACGGCGAGGGCTATATCGAGCGCACCCGCGCCGACCACATGGGGATGCTGGCCACGGCGATGAACTGCATGGCGGTCGCCGACGTGCTGGAGCAGAAGGGCGTGGACGTGCGCATCCAGACCGCGCTGGAAATTAAGGAGGTCGCGGAGCCTTATATCCGCGCCCGGGCCATCCGGCATCTGGAGAAGGGCCGCGTGGTCATTTTCGGCTGCGGCATCGGCTGCCCGTTCTTTCTCCACCGACACTGCGGCGGTGCTGCGGGCGGCGGAGATCAACGCGGACGTTATCCTGCTGGCGAAAAACATCGACGGCGTGTACAACGCCGACCCCGCGAAGGTCGCGGACGCGGTGAAGTACGACGCCATCTCCTACGAGGACGTGCTGGCCCAGCACCTCGCGGTGATGGATTCCACGGCGACCTCGCTTTCGATGGACAATCACATTCCCGTGCTCGTTTTCGCGCTGAAGGACCCCAAGAACATCCTGCGCGCCGTGATGGGCGAGAAGATCGGTACGATCGTCGGCGAATGAGCCGGCGTCGCAAGATAAAAATGCAAAAATCAAAATTTGAGGAGGCTATCCCCATGTTGAAGGATGAATACAAGGTTTACGAGGAAAAAATGAGAAAGAGCATCGACTCCGTCGCCGCCGACTTCGCCGCCGTGCGCGCGGGCCGCGCCAACGCCGCCGTGCTCGACCGCATCAGCGTGGACTATTACGGCACGCCGACGCCCATCCAGCAGATCGCGTCCATCGGCTCGCCCGACCCGCGTCCAGCTGCTCATTCAGCCGTGGGACGCGAGCGCCGTGAAGCTCATTGAGAAGGCAATCCTGAACTCCGACCTCGGCATCAATCCGCAGAACGACGGCAAGGCCATCCGCCTGACCTTCCCGCAGCTGACGGAGGAGCGCCGCAAGGAACTGGCAAGCAGATCCGCAAGTACGCCGAGGACGGCAAGGTCGCCATCCGCAACATCCGCCGCGATGCGATGGAGGCCTTCAAGAAGAAGCAGAAGGCCAGCGAGCTGACCGAGGACGATCTGAAGATCGCCGAGAAGGACCTGCAGAAGCTCACCGACGATATGTGCAAGGAGCTGGACGCCCTGCTCGAGAAGAAGGAAAAGGAACTGATGGAGGTCTGATGGGACTTTTCACCAAAAGACAGCTCACGGGGCAGGTTGACAAAAACAGCCTGCCTCGTCATGTTGCCGTCATTATGGACGGCAACGGCCGCTGGGCGCAGAAGCGCGGGCTTCCGCGCTCGGCGGGCCACAAGGCGGGCGCGGAGAGCTTCCGCCGTCTCGGTACCTACTGCAAGGAGCTTGGCATCGACTACCTGACGGTCTACGCCTTTTCGACCGAGAACTGGAAGCGCCCGCCCGAGGAGATCGACGGCATCATGCAGCTTCTGCGCCGTTATCTCCACGAGTGCATCGACACGATGGAGCGCGACGGCAACCGTCTGCGCTTTCTCGGCGACCTCTCGGTGCTCGACGACGACCTCAAGGAGTTGATCCGCGAGACGAACGAGATCTCCGCGCGCATCGAGGGCTTTCAGGCGAACGTATGCCTGAACTACGGCGGGCGGGACGAGATCGTTCACGCCGCCCGCGCCTTCGCGCGCGACTGCGCGGCGGGGGAGAAGCGGAGCGACGCGCTGACAGAGGAGATGTTCTCGCAGTATCTCTATTCCAATGGCCTGCCCGACCCCGAGCTGCTCATTCGTCCGGGCGGGGAGAAGCGCATCAGCAACTATCTTCTCTGGCAGTGCGCGTACAGCGAGTTCTACTTCTGCGATACGCTCTGGCCCGACTTTGACGAGCGGGAGTTTGACAAGGCGCTTATCGCCTATCAGCACCGGGAGCGGCGCTTCGGCGGCGTGAAGCCGTAAGAGAAAAACAGCCCGAAAGGGGAAACACTATGAAACAAAGATGGCTTGTGGTGGCAATCGGATTGCCTTTACTGCTGTTGGTATTGCTGGCGTGTCCGGCGTGGGCGACCATGCTGCTCGTGTGCGCCATCGCCGGCATTGCGGCCTATGAGCTGCTGCACACGGCGGGGGAGAATGTACCGACGAGCATATATCTGCTCACGGTCGCAGCGGCCGCGGCGTATGAGGTGCTTCTGTATCACAGCGAGTGGACGTTTTTCGGCGCGATCCAGACCGTGACGGTACTGCGTTGGGCGTTTTTGATGCTTCTGTTTTTCACCGCCGTGCATCGCTTCGGCGGAGAGAAGCCGTTTGCGTTTTCCACGCTCTGTGCCGCTGTCGTCGGCGGCATCGTGTTTCCGGCGATGTACAGCTGTATCTTTCTGCTGCGGAGCTATGCGGACTTCGGCAGAGTTTATGTCCTCGCGCCGTTCTTCATCGCCTTCGCGGGCGATGCGCTGTCCATGTACTTCGGTATGTGGTTCGGCAAGCGAAAGATGGCGCCGCATGTCAGTCCGCACAAGACCTGGGCGGGCGGCTTCGGCGGTCCCATTGGCAGCGCACTTGCGATGCTGCTGCTCGGCTTGATCGCTCAGAAGTGGCTCGGCTATGCGCCGGACTATGCGCGGCTCGCGCTCGTCGGCGCGGTCGCCAATGTATTCGGTCAGCTCGGTGACCTCTCCATGTCGCTCATCAAGCGCGAGGCGGGCATAAAGGATTACAGCCATCTGTTCCTCACACACGGCGGGATGCTCGACCGCTTTGACTCCACCATGTTCATCGCGCCGGTCGTGTACTTCTTTGTGGCGGGTGGCATACTATGACAAGGAGTATTGCTTTACTCGGCTCGACCGGCTCCATCGGCTGCCAGACGCTGGAGGTCGCACGGGAGCTGGGACTGACCGTCGCGGCGCTGACCGCCAATTCGAGCGTTGATCTCATCGAACAGCAGGCGCGGGAGTTTTGCCCGCGTCTTGCCGTGCTTTATGACGAAGCGGCGGCTGCCGAGCTGCGCGAGCGCCTGAGGGACACGAAGACGCAGGTGCTCTCCGGTATGGAGGGTCTGCTCGCCGCCGCGACCGCGGAGGACGCCGACACGGTGGTGACCGCCGTGGTCGGCATGATCGGTCTGAAGCCCACGCTTGCCGCCATCGAACAGGGCAAGCGCATCGCGCTGGCCAACAAGGAGACGCTGGTGTGCGCGGGCACGCTCGTGATGGACGCGGCGGAGAAGTTCGGCGTGGAGATCGTGCCGGTGGACAGCGAGCACAGCGCAATTTTTCAGTGTGTGCAGGGCTGCCGTGACCGCGGCGAGATCAAGCGATTGATCCTGACCTGCTCGGGCGGGCCGTTCTATGGTCTTACCCGCGAACAGCTTGCGGGCAAGACGCGCGCCGACGCGCTTCGTCACCCCAACTGGACGATGGGTGCGAAGATCACCGTCGACTCCGCGACGCTGATGAACAAGGGCCTTGAGATCATCGAGGCCATGCGGCTCTACCGTCTGCCGCTGCGGCAGGTGGACGCCATCATCCACCGCCAGAGTATCGTTCACTCGCTCGTCGAGTACCCGACGGCGCGATGCTCGCGCAGCTTGGCACACCCGACATGAAGCTGCCCATCCGCTACGCGATGACGTACCCCAACAGGGCCGTTTCGCCCGCGGAGCCGCTTGACCTTCTCAAGTGCCCGCCGCTGACGTTCGCCGAGCCCGATGAAGAGGTCTTCCGCTGCCTGAAGATTGCCAAGCAGTGCGCCGCCATCGGCAATGTCTACTGCGCGGCGATGAACGGCGCGAACGAAGAGGCTGTCGCGGCATTTCTGTGCGACGAGATCGGCATCTGTGCCATCCCTGACCTCATCGAAGCGGCGCTCGATAAAACCGAGACGGTATATCAACCGCAGCTTTCGGATATTCTGGAAGCAGACCGGCTCGCGCGCGAGGTCGTGCGCGAAAAGCTCAACTGACCAAATTTAGGAGAGACCATGGTTTATATTCTCATTGCGATCCTGATTTTCGGCGTGCTCATCGCCGTGCATGAGTTTGGCCACTTTTTGGCGGCCAAGGCCTGCGGCGTGCGCGTCAATGAATTTTCCATCGGCATGGGCCCGCAGCTGTTCCATAAGACGAAGGGGACACCGAATACTCCCTGCGGCTCCTGCTCATCGGAGGCTACTGCGCCATGGAGGGCGAGGACGAGGATTCGGACGACGACCGCGCGCTGGGCCGCCAGGTCTGGTGGAAGAAGTTCATCATCTTCGTCGCGGGCGCGTTCATGAACTTCCTGACGGGCCTCATCATCGTCATCTGTCTGTATGCGGGTGCGCAGGCATTCTACACGACGGAGATCGTCGAGCTGAACCCCGATTTCCCGCAGCAGGGAGAGGACGGCCTGATGCCCGGCGACACGATCTACGCCATCAACGGTGAGCGCATTTATTTAAAGAGCGACGTGTCGCTCATCATGGGCCTTGGCGACACGGGCACGATCGACATGACCGTCCTGCGCGACGGCAAAAAGCTCGACCGCACGCTCACGAAGCAAGTCTACACCGACGAAAACGGTAAGGAGTACGAGGCCTACGGCTTCACCTACGGCGGCATCGTCGAGGCGACGCCGCTTCTGCGCCTGCAATACAGCTGGTACCAGACGATGGACTATGTCCGCATCGTGAGACTGAGCCTGCAAATGCTGCTTTCGGGCGCGGCGGGCGTGAACGATCTGAGCGGCCCGGTCGGCATCGTCTCGACCATCACGGAGGTCGGCAAGGAGACCGAGGCTACCGAGGGCTTCGGCGCGGCGCTTGAAAATATTCTCTTTTTCGCCGCGATGTTCGCGGTGAACCTCGCCGTGATGAACCTGCTGCCGCTGCCCGCACTCGACGGCGGACACGTGCTGTTCCTGCTCGTCAACGGCATCGCCGTGGCGCTTTTCAAAAAGGAAATTCCGTCCAAATATCTGAACGTCATCAACGGCATCGGCTTTGCGCTTTTAATGGCGCTGATGCTGTTCGTCACGTTCCACGACATTGTCAAGCTCCTGTGAGGAGGATGATCTTATGAGCAAGCAAATTATCGCAGGCGGCGTCGCTATCGGCGGCGGCGCGCCGGTCACGATCCAGTCGATGTGCAACACGCACACTGAGGATGCCAAGGCCACCATCGCGCAGATCCACGCGCTTGAAGAGGCGGGCTGCGAGATCGTGCGCGTCACGGTGCCGAATATGGAGGCCGCGCACGCGCTGAGTGAAATTAAGGAGAATATCTCCATCCCGCTCGTCGCGGACATTCATTTCGACTACCGCCTCGCCGTCGAAGCGGCGGCGCGCGGCGCGGACAAAATTCGCATCAACCCCGGCAACATCGGGGGAGATGACCGCGTCAAGGCGATCGTAGACGCCTGCCGTGAACACAAGGTTCCCATCCGCATCGGCGTAAACGGCGGCTCGCTTGAAAAGGAGCTGCTCGCAAAATATGGCCGCGTGACGCCCGAGGCGCTCGTCGAGAGCGCGCTCAGACATGTGCGGCTGCTTGAAAAGTTCGATTTTACCGAGATCTGCATCTCGGTCAAGAGCTCTGATGTACCGCTCAACATGGCGGCCTATCGCCTTCTGCACGAAAAGGTCGACTATCCGCTGCACCTCGGTGTGACCGAGGCGGGCACGCCCACGATGGGGCTTCTGAAGTCCGCCATCGGCATCGGCGGCCTTCTGTGCGAGGGCATCGGCGACACGATGCGCGTCTCGCTCACGGCGGACCCCGTGGAAGAGGTCTACGCCGCCAAGCGCATCTTGCAGGCCTGCGGCATCCGCCGCAGCGGTGTGAACCTCGTCTCCTGCCCGACGTGCGGCCGCACGGCGTACGACATGATCCCGATCGCCGAGGAGCTAGAGCGCCGTCTTGCCGACTGCAAGAAGAATATCACGGTCGCCGTGATGGGCTGCGTCGTCAACGGGCCGGTGAGGCCTCGGCCGCCGATATCGGCGTGGCCGGCGGTAAAGGTGAGGGCATGATTTTCCGAAAAGGAAAAATCCTTTACAAAGTGCCGCAGGAAAAGCTTGTCGACGCTTTGATGGAGGAAATCCAAAAACTCTGACCGAGCGGAAACGATACTGAGATAAGGTTGTGGCTATGGCACAAAAGATTCCTTTTTTTGAATTATTCACCGACTTTTCGCCGGATTTTGACCTGCGCGTCCCGCTCAACGCCGCGATGGTCACGAACATGGTGCTCGAGCCGGAAAAGCGCACGATGACGCTCGACATGACCGTGCGCGCAGAGATGAACGACTCGACGCGCGAAACGGTCGAGCAGCTTCTTGCGCGCAATTACGACTTAAAGCGCGTGGACATCCACGTCAAATCAACGGCGGAGGCCTTTCCCGACATGTTGAAGAACGCTGGCCGTAAGGTGAGCGGCAGCGGCAGTGTCATCATGGGCCGCGAGATTGCAAAGGGGAGAGTGCTCCCCATCAGCGAGCTGACGCCAAAGGCCGGTCACGTCGTCGTTGAGGGCAAGGTCTTCAAGTTCGACTGCCACGAGACGCGCCGCGCCGGCGTCTGGACGATGTTGCTCGAAATGACGGACTACGAAGGCTCGCTCTTCATCCGCCGCAGCATGCCCGAGCGCGAGGCGACGGAGCTTCTCGGCAAGATCAGCGTCGGCATGTGGCTGCGCGTCAGCGGCCGCATGGAGCTCTCCTACGATGGTAAGGATATGCAGCTCAACCCGCAGGACATCATGCAGATCGACCACGCCGAGCGCACGGACACGGCGGAGGAAAAGCGCGTCGAGCTGCACTTACATACCCGTATGTCCAACATGGACGCGCTGACCGATACCGCCGCGGTCGTCAAGCGCGCGATCAAGTGGGGGATGCCCGCCATCGCCATCACGGATCACGGCGTAGCGCAGAGCTTCCCGGACGCCTGGCACACCGGCGAGGGTAAAATAAAACTCCTTTACGGCTGTGAGGGCTATTTTCTCAACAACATCGACGACCGTATCTGTGTGCACGGCCCGCAGGACGGCGATTTTTCGACTGAGATCTGCTGTTTCGACATTGAAACAACGGGTCTGAAGGTCGCGCACGATGCCATCACCGAGATCGGTGCGGTCATTCTGAAAGACGGCGAGATCGTCGACACGTTCCAAACCTTTGTCGACCCCGAGCGCCGGCTTTCGCCTGAGATCATCGGCCTGACCGGCATCACAGACGACATGCTGCGCGGCGCGCCGAAGCTGGAGGACGCGCTGCACGCGTTTTTGGCCTTTGCGGGCGGCCGCCCGCTCGCTGCGCACAATGCGGAGTTTGATATCAGCTTCATCCGCGCAGGCTGCAAAAAGTGCGGCATCCCGTTCGAGCCGACGTATCTCGACTCGCTGATTTTCGCGCAGAATCTCCTGCCCGAGCTCGGCAAGTACAAGCTCGACATCGTGGCCGACCACTTGCAGCTCCCGCAGTTCAACCACCACCGCGCGTCCGACGATGCGGTCCCGGTCGCGCAGATGCTGGCCAAGTTCTTCGTCATGCTCGAAGAGCGCGGCGTCACGCGCCTCCAGCAGATCAACGACGAGATGACGAAGCTCCGCCCGCTCGGCGTCAAGCGCAACCGTTTCCCAAAGCACATCATTCTGATCGCCAAGAACAAGGTGGGCCTCAAGAACCTCTACCAGCTCATCTCGGCGTCGAACCTCAAATACTTTAAGCGCGTGCCGATCATCCCGAAAAGCGAGCTTGTCGCGCATCGCGAGGGCTTGATCATCGGCTCTGCCTGCGAGGCGGGCGAGCTGTTCCGCGCCATCGTCGACCACAAGGACTGGAATGAGCTCAAGCGTATCGCCTCGTTCTACGACTATCTTGAAATTCAGCCGCTCGGCAATAACCGCTTCATGGTGCGCGACGGCACGGTGCGCGACGACGAAGACCTCAAGGACTTCAACCGCACTGTTGTCAAGCTTGGCGAAGAGCTCGGCAAGCCCGTCTGCGCAACGGGCGACGTCCACTTCCTCGACCCTGAAGACGAGGTTTATCGCCATATCCTGCTCGCGTCAAAGAAATTCGCCGACGCGAACGAGCCCGTCCCGCTCTACTTCCGCACGACGGACGAAATGCTCAAGGAATTTGACTACCTCGGCAAGGAGAAAGCCTACGAGGTCGTCGTGACGAACACCCGCGCCATCGCCGAGCAGGTGGAGGATATCGAGCTTTTGCCCAAGGGCAAGCTGTTCCCGCCGCGGCTTGAAAATTCGGAAGAAGACCTTAACCGCATGGTGTGGGGGAAAGCGCACGAGCTTTACGGCGACGATCTGCCGCAGCTGATCGTCGACCGGCTGAACGTCGAGCTCGGCAGCATTCTGGGCAAGTACGACGTCGTCTACATGTCGGCGCAGAAGCTCGTGCAGCGCTCGCTCGAGTGCGGCTACCTCGTCGGCTCGCGAGGGTCGGTCGGCTCGTCGCTCGTCGCGTACATGGCCGGCATCACCGAGGTCAACGCCCTGCCGCCGCACTACCGCTGCCCGAAGTGCCGCAACGTCGAGTTCCACGCGGGCGAGTATGGCTGTGGCGCGGACATGCCCGATAAAATGTGTCCCGTCTGCGGCACGAAGTATGTCAAAGACGGCTTCGACATCCCGTTTGAAACTTTCCTCGGCTACGGCGGCGGCAAGGTGCCGGATATCGACCTGAACTTCTCCGGCGAATATCAGGCGCGCGCCCACGCGCACGCGGTCGAGATGTTCGGCAAGACGCAGGTGTTCCGCGCGGGTACGATCGGTACGCTGGCGGAGAAGACTGCCTACGGCTTCGTCAAAAAATACCTCGAGGAAAACGGCATCGCCGCGGGCAACGCCGAGATCGACCGCCTGACGGCGGGCTGCGTCGGCGTGCGACGCACGACGGGCCAGCATCCCGGCGGACTCGTCGTCGTGCCGGACGACATGGATCGAGGATTTCTGCCCCGTGCAGCACCCTGCCGACGCGGAGGACAGCGACACGATCACCACGCATTTCGAATATCACTGCATGGAGGACAACCTTTTAAGCTCGATATGCTCGGCCACGATGACCCGACGATGATCCGCATGCTCGAAAATCTGACGGGCGTGAACGCCCGCGCTATCCCGCTCGACGACCCCGACACGATGTCGATCTTCATCTCGTCCAAGGTGCTCGGCTACGAGAACGATGAAGTGCTCGGCCCCACGGGCGCCGTCGCGATCCCCGAGTTTAACACGCGCTTCACGCGCCAGATGCTCGTCGACACGCAGCCCAAGGACTTCAACACGCTGCTGCGCCTTTCAGGCTTCTCCCACGGCACGGACGTGTGGCTCGGCAACGCGAAGGATCTGATCGTCAGCGGCACGGCGAGCGTTCTGGAGACCGTCGGCTGCCGTGACGATATCATGCTCTACCTCATTTCTATGGGGCTTGACCCGAAGATGAGCTTTAAGATCATGGAGGCCGTCCGAAAGGGCAAGGTCAAGGGCGGCAAGGCGGGGACTGGCCGATGTGGGTCGAAGAGATGCGCAAGCACGACGTGCCGGAGTGGTACATCGAGTCGCTTGCCAAGATCGGCTACCTGTTCCCGAAGGCGCACGCGGTCGCATACGTTATGATGGCGTTCCGCATCGCGTGGTTCAAGGTGCATGAGCCGCTGGCGTTCTACGCGACGTTCTTCTCCATCCGCGCCAAGGCATTCGACGCCGCCGAGTGCTGCAAGGATGCCGACGCGCTGCGCCGCCGCATCCGCGAGATCGAAAACAACAAGGACGCGACCGCCGTGGAACAGGACTTGATGACGACGCTTGAAGTCTGCTACGAATTCTGCCTGCGCGGCTTCCACTTTGAGCCCATCGATATCTACCGCAGCGATGCGACGAAGTTCGTCGTCACGGAAAACGGCCTGCTGCCGCCGTTCACGTCCGTCCGCGGACTCGGCGAGACCGCAGCGCTCGACACCGTCGAGAAGCGCAAGGGGAAGGACTTTACATCGGTGGAGGAGTTTTCCCTCTGCTGCAACAAGCTGTCGCAGACGCATATCGACCAGCTGCGCGCGCTGGGCGCGTTTGCGGGATTGCCTGAAACGAGCCAGTTAACATTGTTTTGACACACTGTGTTGTATTGTTCCCTGCGTACTCGCAGGGGGGCGTTTTTCCCTGCACCGTGCAGGGGACGCGGATAAGGGGGCCATTCTCTCGCGTGAGAGAATGGCCCCCTTAGACCCCCAAGAGAACGCGAGGGGAGGGCCCCTCGACCCCCGACATTGGCAGTTTGCAGCTTGAAGAACTGCAAACGCTGCGCAATCGGGTGCGGTGTACATGGCTTCGCCATGAATCCCTGCGAATCGTGACCGTTTTGCAACCGCGCCTTACTATCGTGAGGCGCGTGTGACGGTAGTTGGGCAGCAGACTGCGTGCGTAATGCGGCATTGCTGCGCTCGCCGCATTGTGGAGACTGGCAGTAGACGGGAATTACTGCGAACTTCTACAAGATGGGCAGAGCGGCACCCGCAAGGGGTGTGCCGCATCCGTAAGGCGTCAGAGCCGCCAACGGCTGCGCAACAGCGGATAATAGGAGCAGAGACAAGTCGTATAGCAAAATCATTGGCGGCGAGCGTTAGCGATGCCGCCACGCAGGCAGTCGATTCGGCAAGCGTCGCAGCTCTTCGAGCTGCTGGCTTGCAATGGCGGGGTCAAGGGGCAGGGCCCCTTGCGTTCTCTTGGGGGTCTAAGGGGGATATTCTCTCACGTGAGAGAATATCCCCCTTTTTTCGCACCCCGCACGGTGCGGGAAACCCCTTTACCCTTTAGGGCAAAACGCAAAAATAAAACCTACCTTGCGGCAGGTTCTATTTTTAGGTCTTACAGTCCCAGTTCGACGGCGCGGCGAAGTCTAACCTTGCCGTCGAGCGCTTCGTCGATCGTGTGGATCAGCGCCTCGCGGTCGCGGTTGAGCGTACCGCCGAGGGGGAGGTAGTTCGACGCGTGGTTCGAGCGGAAGATGCTGCCGTCGGAGTCGATGTGCTCCAAGAAGAGGCGTGTTTCACGCATCAGCTCGGGCGGCTCCATCATCTTGAACTCGCCGCTCGCGATCCAGTCGTGCAGCGGCGTGCCCGAGTAGACGCGAAGCGTCAAAAACGCGATATAGTCGGGCTTCATGCGGGATACGGCCTTCGCCGTGTCGATGGCGTGGGCCTGCCAGTCGCCGTTGCGCCCAGCCATGCCGTTGATGGCCGTGACGGAGGTGGCGATGCCCGCCTGCTTGCAGCGGATGGCGTTTAAGACGATCTCCTCGGCAGTAACGCCCTTGCAGAACTTTTTGAGAAGCTCTTCGTTGCCGCTCTCAAGGCCGATATACACGATGCCGAGGCCGTGCTCGCGCAGCGTACGCAGCTCGTCGTCCGTCTTGCGCATGATGGCCTTGGTCGTTGCGTAAGCCGCAACGCGCTTGCAGGTGGGGAAATGGTCGCAGATATAGTCGAGAACGGTCAGAAGATAGTCCATCGGCAGGATCAGCGCGTCGCCGTCGGCTAAAAAGATCTTCTCGATATAGCGCCCGTAGGCGCGTGCCTCGTCGAGGTCGGAGAGCACCTGCTCAATGGGGTTGATGGAGAACTTTTTGTCCTTGTACATCGTGCAGAACGCACATTTGTTGTGGCTGCAGCCAAGTGTGCATTGCACGATCAGGCTACGCGCCTCGCTGGGGGGACGGTAAACGGCTCCCGAATAATGCATCAGGGTTCCTCCTTACAAAATCAGCCGAGCTTGGCCTGGCACTTGTCCATGAAGCGATCCACGGTGATGACGGCGCGCTGGTGCGTGCCCTCGCCGATGAGGCCGGCGGTGTCGGTCGCGGTGGCCTTGAAGTCGACCATCTTGCCGTTTGCGGAAATATCCGTGACCTCGACGGTAACGGTGATCTCCATGCCAACGGGCGAGGGGGAGACATGGGAGACCTCGACCTTGGTGCCGACGGTGCTCTTACCCTCGGGCAGCTCCTGCTGGAGATAGGTGAAGGCGGCGTTTTCGACCATCGCGACGAGATACGGCGTGCCAAACACCGGCAGACCGCCGCTGCCGAGCGCGGCAGCGGTCATGTCCTTCCGTGACAACTTTCTTGACGGTAAAAAGTATCTCCGATTTTCATCTTAAAAAACTCCTTTACGATATTACTTGGCAGCTTTGACCTTGATCCAGAGCTTGCTCAGCTCGCGCATGAGCACCTGGTTGTCGTGGAACATCTCGTCCTTGTCGTAGCCGCTGCGGGGAAGGTAGGCGGCATTGTCCGCGTAGAGATCCTCAGACGAGGTCATCTCTTCAAACACTTCCGCGTTGGGAGAAGTATAACCCACCGTTTCGGTGTTGTCAAACGCGGCTTCATAGGTGAGCATATAGTTGATGAACTCGTGGGCGAGCAGGGGATTCTCGGCATTTTGCGGGAATGACCATGGCATCGCACCAGATGTTCGTGCCCTGGGAGGGCATATAGAAGCTCATGTCTTCGTTTTCATCAAGCACCACGGCCGCGTCGCCGGAGTAGACAACGGCGATGTCCTTGTAGCCGTTCATCATACCGTCGATGACCTCGTCGGTCACATAAACGGGGGACATCGTGTTGTTCATCTGCAGGAGCCACTCATAGGCGTCGTTGATCTCGTTGGGGTCCTCGGTGTTCATCGAGTAGCCCAGCGCCTTGAACGCCATCATAAACGAGTCGCGCTCGGAATCGTAGATGTAGATATGACCGGCGTAGTCGGTGTTGCGCAGGACCTCCCAGCCCTCGCTCTCGATGACGGCAGGGTCGACGTTCTCGTGGTTGTAGACGAGACCGACGCTGCCCCAGAAGTAGGGGATGGAGTACGTGTTGTCCGGGTCGTAGCTCATACCGAGCACGGCATCAGACATGTTCTCCATATTGGGGATCATGCTCTTGTCAAGCGGCTGGAGGAAGTCCTCGTTCATCAGGCGTTCGATCATGTAGTCGGACGGAATGATGACATCGTAGCGGTCGCCGGCCATGAGCTTGGTGTACATCATCTCGTTGGAGTCGAAGTTCTCGACGATGACGCGCACGCCGTACTGCTTTTCAAAGTCGGAGATGACGTTCTCGCCGAGGTACTCGCCGGGGAGATAGAGCTTCAAAACGTTGCTGCCGTACTTCTCGACAGCCGCGGCGCTCTTGTGCTGCTGGGAAAGTCTCGCGCCCACGGTGCCGCCGACAACGGCCAGCGCCAGCACGGCGGCAACAGCCGCCATGGCCTTGCGGCTCACGGCGCGGGAGGACTTGCCGTCCTTTTCGCGCTTTCGCGCACGATCGGCACGATGTTCACGACGCCGAGCACCAGCGTAATGAGAAGAATCACAATGGTAGAAAGGGCGTTGATGGACGGGTTCACGCGCTTGGACATCGTGTAGACCAAAATCGAAATGTTGTTGACGCCGTTGCCCGTTGTGAAGTACGAGATGACGAAGTCGTCAAAGCTCATCGTGAACGCAATGAGCGCGCCGGAGACGATACCCGGCTTGATCTGCGGCACAATGACTTTCGTGAGCGCCTGGAACGGCGTTGCGCCAAGGTCCATCGCTGCGTCGATCAGGTTAGGGTCGAGCGAGCGGAGCTTCGGCGTAACGGAGAGCATCACGTAGGGGATACAGAACATGATATGCGCGATGAGCAGCGTGCCGAAGCCTTTTTTGACCGTGAGGACGCTGAAAAACATCAGAAGTGAGATGGCCGTGACGATATCGGGGTTCATCACGGGCAGGTCGTTGATGCGCTCGACCATCTTCTGCACAACCTTGCGGGATTTAGAAAGGCCGATGGCCGTGATCGTGCCGACGACTGTCGCGACGACCGTCGCGATGACGGCGATGATGACCGTGTAGAGCACAGCCTCCATCATTGTCGAATCGGCGAACATCTTTTCATACCAGCGGAGCGAGAAGCCGCCGAACTTCGTCAGCGAGCGGGAATCGTTGAACGAAAAGATAATGATATAGAGGATGGGGAGGTAGAAGAAGAGCATCGTGAGCGTCAGGATGATCTTCGAGCCGACAGAGGTTTTCTTTTTCATGCGCTTCTCACTCCTTTCCCTGCGAGGCGACCTGAACGTCCGCCTTGCGCGTCAGCCACATCGAGATCATGATGATGACCGCCATGATGAGCGAGATGGCCGAGCCGAAGTTCCAGTCGCCAGTGGTGAGGAACTGCGTTTCAATGATGTTGCCGACGAGCACGAACTGGCCGCCGCCGAGGCTTCGGAATGAAGAAGCTCGACACCGCGGGCAGGAACACGAGCGTGATGCCGGAGATCACGCCGGGAAGCGAGAGCGGCAGCGTCACGCGCAGGAATGCCTGCACCGGCGTTGCACCGAGGTCGTTGGCGGCTTCCAAAAGGCTCTTGTCCATCTTGGCAAGGGACGTGTGGATCTGCAGGATCATAAAGGGGATGAAGTTATAGACCATGCCGAGGATGACGGCAAAGCTCGTGTGGATCATCGACACGGGGCCGATGCCGAACCACGAAAGGATCGTGTTGAAGATGCCCTCGTCCTGCAAAATGCCCATCCAAGCATAGGTGCGCACCAGCATGTTGACCCAGGTCGGCATGGTGATGAGCAGAATTAAGATCGTGTTGCTGCGGCCGCCGCGCTGCGCGATGACGTAGGCGATGGGGTAGCCGAGCGCAACGCAGATGAGCGTTGTGATGAGCGCGATATAGAGCGAGCGCAGCAACACATCCATAAAGACCTTGTCCGTGACGAAGCGGGCAAAGTTCTCAAAGGTGAACTGGAATGTCAGCACCGAGTTGCCGGAGGTCGTGAAGGCATAGAGCACGATCAGAAGCATCGGCACCACGATGATCGCGATGATCCACGCGATATACGGGTAAGTCATGGAACGAAAGCGCTTCACCACTGGCCCTCCTTCTTCATCACGTGGATGTCCTCGGGACGGAAGACAAGGCCGACCTGCTCGCCCTCTTCAAAGGCGTGGGTGGTGGAGACCTTGTACTCATAGCCCTCGGTGGAGAAGGTCACATCGTAAACGCCCGGCTCGATGGTCTCGGGGTCAAAATCGTACTTGACGTCGGTGATCTCGACCTGTTCGCCGTCCTCGAGGGACCACGCGGACGCGCTCGCCCAGGTCTCAAGGTCGGTGTCGAGCGCGATGCTCTCCTGAATGTCCTCGACCTTCTTGAAGAAGTTCATCGCGTAAATTTCTTCCTGATAGACCTTGCTCTCGACGCGGTTCTGCGCTACGACGAGCACCTTGACGGTGATAGACGTATCGTTCGCGGTGGCAAAGGTCACGGTGTAGTTGCCGGTCTCGGGCTTGATGTCGTATTCGACGGTCTTGATGGAGATGGGCTCCTCGGTCTCGGCGTCCCACGCCTCGGCAGAGGCGAGGGCGACGACCTTTGCGTCGTCGAGCTCTTCGACGTCCTCCACGTCCAGAAGGAAGGCGTTCGCACTGATCTTCTCGCCCTTTTCCTCGTTGTAGACAGGGCGGTCCTGCGAGACCTGCATCTTCACGGTGATGGACGTACCGACGCGCGTTTCGACCACGGTTTCATAGTGCATGCCCTTGAAAAGCTGAGACTTCACCACGCCCTTGAGCATACCCTCGGCGCGGGGGACAATGTCGAGGTGCTCGGGGCGGATGACGACGTCGACCTTTTCGTTCTTATTGTAGCCGCGGGCACGGCAGGCGTACTTCTTGTCCTCGAACATGACGAGGTCGTCCTCAAGCATGACGCCGTCGATGATGTTCGTCTCGCCGATGAACTTGGCGACGAACTCGTTGACGGGGGTAGCGGTAGATCTCGGTCGGCGTACCGATCTGCTGAATCTCGCCCGCGTTCATGACGACGATCTTGTCGGACATCGTCAGCGCCTCTTCCTGATCGTGCGTGACGAAGATGAACGTGATGCCGACCTCCTGCTGGATGTATTTGAGCTCCTGCTGCATCTCCTTGCGGAGCTTTAAGTCGAGCGCGCCGAGCGGCTCGTCGAGCAGCAGCACGCTTGGCTCGTTAACGAGCGCGCGGGCGATGGCGATGCGCTGCTGCTGGCCGCCGGAGAGCTCGGTCACGTTGCGGTGGGCATAGTCCTCAAGGCTAACAAGGCGCAGCATACGCATGACCTTCTGCTCGATAACGTCCTTCGGCTCCTTCTTGAGCGTCAGGCCGAAGGCGATGTTGTCGTAGACGTTCATGTGCGGGAAGAGCGCATACTTCTGGAAGACGGTGTTGATCTCGCGCTTGTAGGGCGGGACGCTGACGATGTCCTCGCCGTCGAAGAGCACCTTGCCCTCGCTCGGCTGCAAAAAGCCGCCGAGGATGCGCAGCAGTGTCGTCTTGCCGCAGCCAGAGGGGCCGAGCAGCGTGACGAACTCATTTTCGTAAATGTCAAGAGAGACGCCCTTGAGAACGACCTGTCCGTCCTCAAAGCTCTTGACGATGTTCTTGAATTGAATGATCTTTTTCTTTTCTTCGGCCATTTCCGATATCCTCACAATTTTATAGAATAGTAGTTAAAAAAGCGGGGGCGTGCAGACCCAGAGGATGCGCGCGGTGGTCTTGCGTTCATTTTTGAGGTAGTGGAACGTTCTGCCGTGGAGATAGAACGTTTCGCCGCGGCACACGACGCTGCGTTCGCCGTCGCACTCTAAAATGACGCTGCCGTCAAGCACGTAGCCGAACTCCTCGCCGTTATGCGGCTCGATCTCGAACGATTCGCCGCCGGCGGGAAGTTCCAATAAAATGGGCTCCATCTGGTTTTTCTGCGTGTTGGGAACGATCCAGTTGACGGTGCAGTTCTCGCGCTCGTCGACGAAAAAGTCTTCGGAGCGGAAGACAAACTGGTCGTTTTTATCCTCCTGAAAGAATTCCGAGAGGTTGGTGCCGAGGGCCTCGAGGATATCGCTGAGCGAGTCGATCGAGGGGGAGGTGAGGTCGCGCTCTAACTGGGACAAGAACCCCTTTGTGAGCTCGCTTCGGCTGGCAAGCTCCTCCAGAGTCAGTCCCTGTCGCGTTCGCAGCTGCTTGATCTTATTGCCAATGTCCATACACACGCCTCCTCGTTCGATATACTAAACTTTTGGTGAGTTTTTGCTAAACCGAGACTATTATACACAGCGCGTGCAAAATTGCAAGAGTATATTTAACAAAAAGTTCAATATTTTGAACTTTTGAAAAATAAAACAGCGAAGAGCCGATTGCAGCTCTCCGCTTGTGGGATTTAACTAAAATACTTCTTTTGAAACGGGACCTCATCCACCTGAAACTCACGTCCGTGCAGATATTCGAGGATGCCCGCGTCGCTGGGAAAGTCGAAGCGCAGACGGTAGGAGTAGAGCGCCTGATGCGTTTCGCCATATTTGCGGTTCACGCTGCCGACGCCGTACTTGCCGTCGCCGAGCAGGGGATGGCCGAGGTCGGCCATGCTCGCGCGGATCTGATGCGTACGGCCCGTGAGCAGCTCGACCTCCAGAAGCGACAGCTCGCCGCGCGTCTGGAGCGTTTGGTATAAGGTGATCGCGCTGCGGCCGTCCGGCACGGGGCGGTGGTAAACGCGGACGGAGTTGCTCTTCTCGTCCTTGCGCAGAAAGCACTCGATGCGGCCCTTCGGCGGCTCGACGCGGCCGATGGCGATACATAAATAGTATTTGGCGATCTCGCGGTCGCGAATCTTGTCGTTCAGGATGCGCAGCGCTTCAGCGTTTTTCGCCGCAACGACAATGCCGCCAGTGTTGCGGTCAATGCGGTTGCAGAGGGCGGGGGTGAAGGCGTTCTCCTCGCGTGGCCGCCACTCGCGCTTTTGATAGAGGTAGGCGAGCATGTGGTTGACGAGCGTATTGACTTTCTCGTGCTCGTCGGCGTGGGCAAGCATTCCCGCGGGCTTGTCGAGCAGCATGATGTTCTCGTCCTCGTAGACGATCTTGAGCCGCGGCGTCGTGATCGTGAGGTAGACGTTTTCCTCGCTCGGCGACTCGAAAAACTCATCGTTGATGTAGCACTGTAAAATATCGCCCGCGACGAGCTTCTGGTCGCGCTGGGCGCGCGCGCCGTTGACCTTGATGCGCTTTAGGCGGATGTACTTCTGCGCGAGCGACGCGGGGAGCAGGGGGATGGCCTTGCCGAGAAAGCGGTCAAGCCGCTGATTTTCGTCATTTTTTCCGATGTGAAACTCCCGCATGGGCGGCACCTCCGCTTGCGCAGCGCGCGATTTTCTGCTATTGTACGATAGCGGGCAAAAAAAGTAAAGAAATCCTGTCAAAATTTTTGCCGCAACCGTGAAAAAAGTATTTGACAATCGAGAAAACGTCCTCTATAATATCACTCGTGTCATTGCGAGGTGTAGCATGGTTTTAGATGTAAAACGTATCATTAACACCCCCGGAGGCAGAATTCCCTTTGACTTTACAGAGGACTTTTCTGATGTGGACTTCGGCGGCGTGTGTCCTGCGGTTCGGCCGGTCTCAGTGGTAGGGCAGGCAGAGAACATTGCGGGGATGCTGCGGTTGCAGTTTGACCTGACTACAACGCTTACCGCCGTGTGCGATCGCTGCGGAGCGCCGTTTGATCTTCCGTACAAGGTCCCGTTCGAGTGTCTGCTCGCTGAGGAGCTGGAGGAAGACGACAACGACGATATCCTGCTGCTGGACAACGGAACCGTTGATCTCAGCGAGCTGGCGCGGGAGACGTTCATCCTCAATATGCCAAGCAAGACCCTTTGCCGCGAGGATTGCAGGGGCTTGTGTTCCGGCTGCGGCGTCAATCTCAACTATGAGAAGTGCCGCTGCAAAAAGGAAGTCGACCCCAGGTTAGCAGCCCTCGCAAAGCTTTTGGAACAATAAATTCGCTGTTCATTCAGCTTAACTTTAAGGAGGTGTCAACATGGCAGTCCCCAAGGGGAAAGTATCCCGTCAGAGACGTGATAAGAGACGTTCTTCTCACTGGAAGCTCACCGCTCCCGCGCTTGTCGCGTGCCCGAAGTGCGGCGCTCTGCACCAGCCTCACAGAATGTGCCCGGAATGCGGTACCTACAACGGCCGTCAGGTCAAGGTCATCGAGTCCAAGGTCGCAGCCGAATAATTGATTCGGAACGAAAATCGTTAAGAAAAGCTGAGTGGAACTCCACTCAGCTTTTTCTTATGCCGCAAGAGAAGGTTAGCCTTGCGTAACCTCGAAAATTCGGTTATACTGTATTTGTAATATTTTGCTTTGCGATAAAGAGCGGTGCGATCGCGCTCCGCTTTGGAATAAAGGAGGCAGAGAGATGAAACCTTTGGTTGCGATCGTTGGACGGCCGAATGTCGGCAAGTCCATGCTGTTTAATAAGCTCATCGGCCAGCGGCTCTCCATCGTCGAGGATACGCCGGGCGTCACGCGCGACCGCATCTACGGCGAGAGCGAGTGGTGCGGCCGCAAATTCCGTCTGGTGGACACCGGCGGTATCGAACCGCGCACGGACGATCAGATCTTGTCGTTCATGCGCGAACAGGCGGAGATCGCCATTCAGCACGCGGACGTCATCATTTTCCTGACGGATGTGAAGACCGGCCTGACGGCTTCCGATCAGGAGGTCGCGAATATGCTGCTGCGATCCCGCAAGCCCATCGTGCTGGCGGTCAACAAGATGGACTCGACCGGACGGGTCGACCCCGATTTTTATGAGTTCTACAATTTAGGCCTCGGCGATCCCATCGCCGTTTCCGCCGTGCACGGCCACGGCACGGGCGACCTGCTCGACGCGTGCTTACAGTATTTCCCGCCCGAGGATGACGAGGAAGAGGATGAGGACGTCATCAAGGTCGCCATCATTGGAAAACCCAACGTCGGCAAGTCATCGCTGACGAACCGCATTCTCGGCACCGAGCGCATGATCGTCAGCAATGTCGCGGGCACGACGCGCGACGCCATCGACTCGTACTTTGAAAACGAGCAGGGCAAGTATGTCTTCATCGACACCGCCGGCATGCGCAAAAAGTCGAAGGTCGACGACGTGATCGAGCGCTACAGCGTGCTGCGCGCCACGATGGCCATCGACCGTGCGGACGTGTGCCTCATCATGATCGACGCGCAGGAGGGCGTGACCGAGCAGGATACGAAGGTCGCGGGCCTCGCACGAGGCAGGCAAGGCCTGCATCATCGTCGTGAACAAGTGGGATCTTGTCGAAAAGGACGGCAAGACCATGGACAAAATGAGCGACGACATCCGCCGCGACCTCTCCTACATGACCTATGCGCCGATCCTCTTCATCTCGGCGGCGACGGGCCAGCGCGTGCCGCGCCTTTTTGAGATGATCAACTACGTGCACAACCAGTCCTGCATGCGCATCTCGACCGGCATGCTCAACAACATTCTGGCCGACGCGCAGACGCGCGTGCAGCCGCCGACGGACCGTGGCCGCAGACTGAAGATCTATTACATGACGCAGGTCGGCGTCTGCCCGCCGCACTTTGTCGTGTTCTGCAATGAGCGCAAGCTCTTCCATTTCTCCTACCAGCGCTACCTTGAAAACTGCATCCGCAACGTCTTCGGACTGGAGGGTACGCCAGTCATCATGTCGATTCGCGAGAAGGGGGATAAGGAAGACTGATGAAAGGCATTTATCTTATGGGCGTCACGGCTGTCGCGGCATTTGCCTTGCCGGCTCTGGTCGCGGTGCTGTCGTATCTTCTCGGCTGCATCAACGGAGCGATCGCCACGTCGCATCTCTTCTACCACGACGATGTGCGCCGCCACGGCAGCGGCAACGCGGGGCTGACGAACTTTTACCGCAATTACGGTGCGAAGTGCGCGCCCATGGTCATCGCGTTCGACATGATCAAGGCCGTCGGCGCGGTGCTGCTGGGCAATTATTTCCTGGGCTATCTTCTCGGCTGGGGCGCTGCGGCAAGTATTTCGGTGCGCTCTTCTGCGTCATCGGCCACATGTTTCCGGTGTTTTACGGCTTCAAGGGCGGCAAGGGCATTTTGTGCAGCGGCACGCTGCTGCTGCTTCTCGACTGGCGCATCGCGCTCGTCGGCTGGGGCGCGTTCGTCGTGCTGTGGCTCACGACGCGCTATGTATCGCTCGGCTCGGTCGCCGCGGCGGTCAGTCTGCCGTTTACCACGTATTTCGTGTTCCATTACACGGCCTGCACAGTGCTCGGCACGTGCATTTCGCTTCTTGTGCTGTGGGCGCACCGCAGCAACATCAAAAGACTCTTAAGCGGTACGGAGAGCAAGTTCCATTTCCATGTGAACGCGCCCAAACCGGGGGAGGACGAATGAACATTGTAGTGCTTGGCTCGGGCGGCTGGGGTACCGCCGCCGCGATGCTGTTATCGGACAACGGCCATACCGTCGCGCTCTGGTCGCACGACCCGAAAAAGGCAGAATTGCTGGATAAGACAAGGGAAAATCCTTTACTCAAAGGCGTGCGCATTCCCGAGCGCATCGCCGTCACGAGCGACTTAGCGGTGCTCCAAAATGCGGAGATGGCCGTCTTCGCGTCGCCGTCGTTTGCACTGCGCTCCGTTGCGCATGAGGCTGCGCCGCACCTGAAAAAAGGCACGCTGCTCGTCTCGCTCACGAAGGGCATTGAGCGCGGAACGCACCTGCGCATGAGCGAGATCATCGCACAGGAATGCGGCGAGGGCTATCGTATCGCAGTGCTCTCCGGCCCCTCGCACGCCGAGGAGGTCGCGCGCCGTCTGCCGACGGGCTGTGTGGCGGCGTCCGCCAATCAGGCGAGCGCCGAGGCCGTGCAGCGCGCGTTCATGAACGAGGTCTTCCGCGTCTACACGCACGACGACGTCGTCGGCGTGGAGCTTGCGGGCGCGCTCAAGAACGTCGCGGCGCTGTGCTGCGGCATCAGCGACGGCTGCGGCATGGGCGACAACACCCGTGCGCTGCTCATCACCCGCGCGCTGAGTGAGATCTCGCGCCTGGCCGAGTGCATGGGCGGGCGCAAGGAGACGCTCGCCGGTCTTGCCGGCATGGGCGATCTCATCGTCACGTGTACGTCGATGCACTCACGCAACCATCGCGCGGGCATCCTGATCGGTCAGGGCAAGAGCGCGCAGGAGGCCATGGACGAGGTCGGCGCGGTCGTCGAGGGCTATTATGCCGCGCGCAGCGCGCACGAGCTCGCGCAGCGCTACGGCGTGGAAATGCCGATCTCGACGGCAGTGTACGAGGTCCTCTACGAGGGCAAGAGCGCCGCGCCGCTCATCGGCGTTCTGATGAGCCGCACGCCGAAGAAGGAAAGCGATTGCAGCTGGCTATGACTCAAAAGCGAGGGGCAAAGCCCCTCGCTTTTGAAAAAGTTTCACTTCGTTCTGTGCCGAGCTGTCCGAGTAAGCGGACAACTCGACACTCACTACGTGCAAAGAATTTTTCTGACGCGCACGCCCCAGGGCGGTCTCTCTTGCCGCTCTGCGGCAATTTACCTTCTGTCGTCAGAAAAATGATTTAAATTTATTTGCGCCGTGCGCGGCGCAAACTCTGCGAGGCTTTTTGCGCCTGCGGGCGCGAAAAAATATATTGAGGGTAACGATGGATATTTTGACGCAAATTGAGAATTACCGGCCTTACAATGAGCAGGAGGAGCGGGATAAGGGATTGATCCTCGACTGTCTGCGCGCGTTTGAGGATGTGTTTACGCGGGAAAATGCACTGGCGCACATGACGGCGTCGGCCTGGGTGGTGAACGAGCGATTCGACCGCGTGCTGATGGCGTATCACAACCTCTACGATTCGTGGTCGTGGCTCGGCGGGCACGCCGACGGGGAAGAGGATCTGCTCGCCGTCGCGCTCAGGGAAGTCCGCGAGGAGAGCGGCGTCAAAAACGTCCGTCCGGCAAGCGAGGACATTTTCTCGCTTGAGGTGCTGACTGTCGACGGCCACATGAAGCGCGGGAAGTACGTCTCCTCGCACCTGCATCTGAACGTCACGTATCTTCTCATCGCGGACGACACGAACGTGCTCACGGTTAAGCCAGACGAGAACAGCGGCGTGAAGTGGTTCACGCCGGACAGCGCGGTGGAAGCCAGCAGCGAAAAATGGTTTCGCGAGCATATCTACAATAAACTCAACGAGAAGATGCGGCAGTTCCATAGGGAAAACGAACGGAAGGGGAGAGCGCAGGAATGAAGCTTCGAGATGCTACAACCGCAGACGCAGCCCGCTTGGATACGCTTTTGACAAGGCTTATCCATGATGAGGTACAGTATGACTCCAATTTAAACGGTTCGTATGTTGTCACCGATAATTACCGCGACCGCATCGGTCTGGAGGGCCATAAGCTTCTGTTGATTGAGGACGGAGGAGAGATCGTCGCTTTCCTGTATGGCTTTCTCTACGAAATTCCCGGCATGCTTGCAAAACCGATTGCGATTCTCGATGCGTTGTACGTTGAGAAAGAACATCGCCGGAAGGGCTATGCATCGCAGCTCATTTCTGCCTTTAAGCCCTTCGCGGAGGAAAACGGCGCCTGCCGCATCGAGCTGAAGGTGCTATCACGCAACGAAGCCGCTCTGCGCCTTTATGAGAAACTCTCCTTCAAAGAAACCAAAAAGTACATGACGATGGATTTAGCCTAAAGATAGCAAAAAGCCGCCCGACGGGCGGCTTTTTGATATACAAAAAAAGAAGCACTGCTTTCGCAGTGCTTCTAATCTGTTTGGTCGCTTAGATCGCGCGGGTAACCTTACCGGAACGCAGACAGCGGGTACAAACATAGACATGGCGGGGCGTACCATTGACGATAGCCTTCACGCGCTTGACGTTGGGCTTCCAGGGACGATTGGAACGACGGTGAGAGTGGGAAACTCTGATACCGAACGCAACACCCTTGTCGCAAAACTCGCACTTTGCCATCCGTTGCACCTCCTTGCTGTAATCAAATCAAGGCTTGGTCATTCACAAGCAGTTGATACTATAACAGATTGCATCACAAAATGCAAGTACTATTTTCAAAAAAGATGAAAAAATCTGTAATTTTTCCGCTCGCGGCGCAAATGAGAAAAAAGCGTAGGCGCGGCAGGGCGTTTTCGCTTGTAAAAAAGGGGGGCAGCGATTATAATTAAAGTGTATTTTATCACGCGGGCCAAGGCCCGCATGGAGGGAACTATGAATACCAATCGCTCCGTCCGCGTAAAGGACATCGTAGAAAAATTTCAGATGGAGGTCATCAACAAGGGCACGGATTACGACACCGAGATCTTGACCATCACGGACGTCAACCGCCCCGGCCTCCAGTTCATCGGCTTTTTCGATTATTTTGATCCGAGAAGATTACAGATCATCGGCAAGAGCGAGGTGACGTTCCTGCGCGGCTACTCGGCCGAGGAGCGGCGCAAGCGCTTCGAGGACCTGTTCTGCTATGAGATCCCGGCACTGGTCATCTCGCGCAATTTAGATGTTTTCCCTGAGTGCCTCGAGATGGCGCAAAAGCACGGCCGCACGCTGCTTCGCACGAAGTACACGTCCGTCGAGTTCACCGCCATGACCATCGACTACCTGAATCACGCGCTCGCGCCCGTCATCACACGCCACGGCGTACTCGTCGACGTGTACGGCGAGGGCGTGCTGATCTTCGGCGACAGCGGCATCGGCAAGAGTGAGACGGCCATCGAGCTCATCAAGCGCGGCCACCGCCTCGTCGCCGACGACGCGGTCGAGATCACGCGCATCGGCTCAACGCTCTCGGGCACGGCACCTGAGCTCATCCGCAACTACCTTGAGGTGCGCGGCGTTGGCGTCATCGACGTGGAAAAGCTCTTCGGCGTGGGTGCAGTGCAGGATTCGACGCAGATCGACCTTGTCATCCAGTTTGAAAAGTGGGAGGATGACAAATTCTATGACCGTCTGGGTCTCGACGAAAACGACACGACCATCCTTGATGTGCCCGTGCCGCAGATCACCATTCCCGTCAGTGCGGGCCGTAACCTCGCCGCGATCGTGGAGCTGGCAGCGATGAACAACCGCCAGAAGAAGCACGGCTTCAACTCCGCGCGCGAATTCGCCGCGCAGATCGACGGCATTGACCGCGTGACCCGCGAAAATGAGCTGAAAAACCAGAATCCGTGAACGGAGGAGCATCTATGTCTTGGGAAACCGCACTCGACCGCCAGATCCATGACTATCTGCCCGACCTCAAATGGGCTGCAGATGAGCCGATGGCAAAGCATACGTCGTTCCGCATCGGGGGGCCGGCCAAACGCATGGCCTTTCCGAAAACGCGCGAGCAGCTCGTTGTGCTGATGGGCTTTTTGCAGGACGCAGGCGTCAAGCCGCTGCTGATCGGCAACGGCACGAACCTGCTCGTCGCCGACAAGGGCCTTGACACTGTGGTCATCGACACGTCCGCCGAGCTTTCTCATATTGAGCTGACGGACGAGGGCGAGATCGCAGCGGACGCAGGCGTGTCGCTCGCGAAGCTCGCGCTGTTCGCATGGAAAAACGGCCTGACGGGGCTGGAATTTGCCCACGGCATCCCCGGCACGCTCGGCGGCGGCGTCGTGATGAACGCAGGCGCCTACGGCGGCGAGCTCAAGGACGTTGTCACCGAAGTGACGGCGCTGTATCCCGACGGCGTGAAGGTTTTAACACCTGCGGAGCTGGATTTTTCTTATCGCCACAGCGTGTTTTCCGCGGGCGAGGGCATCGTCCTCGGCGCGAAGGTCAAGCTCGAATCGGGTGATCCGGACGCCATCAAGGCAAAGATGGACGATCTGATGGCGCGGCGCAAGGCAAGCCAGCCGCTCGAGCTGCCGAGCGCGGGCAGCACGTTCAAGCGCCCGACCGGCTACTACGCGGGATCGCTGATCGAGGGCTGCGGCCTCAAAGGCTGCCGCGTCGGCGGGGCAGAGGTATCAAGCAAGCACGCGGGCTTCGTCGTGAACGTCGGCGGCGCGACCTGCGCCGATGTGCTCGCCCTCATCGAAAAGGTACAGAAGACCGTTTACGACGCGCACGGCGTGATGCTGGAGCCGGAGGTCAAGATCATCCGGTAAATAGAAAGAGAGACAACGATGGAAATTCTGATCATATCCGGCCTGTCCGGCGCGGGCAAGTCCAGCGCCGCCACCTATCTGGAGGACATGGGCTACTATACGGTGGACAACGTACCGGCGGACATCATTTTGAAATTTGCCGAATTCTGCGCGCAGAGCGACGGCCGCTATGACCGCGTCGCGCTCGTGAGCGACATCCGCTCGGGCAACGGCAACTTTCAGGGGATTTTAGACGCAATGGAGCGGCTCAAGCAGGGCGGCGATATCTGCCGGCTGCTGTTCGTCACGGCGGACCTTGAGACCATCATCAAGCGCTACAAGGAGACGCGCCGCCGCCATCCGCTGATGTCTGACGGCATGACCATCGAGCAGGCGATGCACCGCGAGCAGGAGCTGCTGCGCCCGCTGCGCGAGCACGCCGACTTTGTCATCGACACGACGCTCATGCCCACAGCCAAGCTCAGAAATGAGCTCTACGGTCTCTTTGGCGACAAGAGCGCGCGCGGCAAGCTGAGCGTGAACGTCGTCTCATTCGGCTTCAAATACGGCATCCCGCTGGAAGCCGACCTGGTATTCGACGTGCGCTTCCTGCCCAATCCCTTTTACGTGCCGGAGCTCAAGCACAAGACTGGCATGGACAGTGAGGTCTATGACTACGTGTTCTCGTTCCCGCAGACGAAGACGTTTATCGACAAACTCGAGGGAATGCTCTCATTTCTGCTTCCGCTCTACGCAGAGGAAGGGAAGAGCACGCTCGTCATCGCCGTCGGCTGCACGGGCGGGCACCACCGCAGCGTGTCCGTCGCGCGCTGCATCGCGTCCTACCTCACGGCCCTGGGCTATCCCGCGTTTGAAAATCACCGCGACATCACGCGCGGCTGAAGCAAGTTTTTGAAACGAAAGAAGGTGGCGGCATGTCGTTCGCCTATGACGTAAAAGCGGAGCTCTGCAAGGTTCCGATCAACCGGAGCTGCTGCGCCGTGGCCGAGGGCTGCGGCGTGCTGCTGTACGCCAGCGCATTCACCGCAAACGAGGTGCGCATCGTCACGGAAAATGACGAATTCGCCGCGCGTCTCCCAAAGCTCTTCCAAAAGGCATTTTCCCTGCGCTTTGACGAACTCCCTGACAAGTCGAAGGACGGCGGCAAGCTCGTCTTCCGCATCACGCAGGAGGACAAGCTCGACACGATCTGGCGCGCGCTCGGCTACGATCGCCGGGCGCATTTTGCGCTGCACCTGAACTTTGCGCTGCTTGAAGAAGAGTGCTGTCGGGCGTCGTTCCTGCGCGGGGCGTTTTTGTCCGGCGGCAGCGTGACCGACCCGCAAAAGCGGTATCACTTAGAGCTTGCGACCTCGCACGTGCAGGCGGGGCGCGAGGTCGAGGCGCTGCTGCGCGACATGGGATTTGAGCCGAAAAATGTCATGCGGCAGAATAACCTCATTACATATTTTAAGAGCAGCACCCATATCGAAGACCTGCTGACGCTCATCGGCGCCGGGGCGCGCGCTTGAGATCATGTCGGCCAAAATCGAAAAGGAAATGAGAAACACCGTGAACCGGCGCGTAAACTGCGACGCGGCCAACCTTGACAAAGCAGTGCTGGCCTCACGTGAACAGGTGGAAGCCTTTACACGCTTGACCGAGTCCGGTGCGATCAACGACCTGCCCGTCAAATTGCAGGAGGTCGCTGTCGCGCGGTTACTTCAGCCAGAGCTGACGCTTTCAGAATTGGCGGCGACATTTGACCCGCCGCTGACGAAGTCGTGTTTGAATCACCGCATCCGAAAGCTCATGGAGATCGCAAAAAAAGAAGAGAACGAATAGGAGGGAGCGCGCCATGTCGTTTGCCCATTTACATGTCCATACCGAATACAGCCTGCTCGACGGCGCGTGCCGTATCCGCGACCTCCCCAAGCTCGTCAAGTCGATGGGGCAGACCGCCTGCGCCATCACCGACCACGGCGTGATGTACGGCGCGATCGACTTTTACCGCGCGTGCAAGGCCGAGGGCGTCAAGCCCATCATCGGCTGCGAGGTGTACGTCGCCCCGCGCACACGCTTTGACAAGCAGCACGAATTCGACAGCGAGGCCCGCCATCTCGTGCTGCTGTGCGAGAATGAGGAGGGCTATCGGAATCTTTCCTACCTCGTCTCAATGGCGCACGTTGAGGGCTTTTACATCAAGCCGCGCATCGACCTGGATCTTCTGCGCGAGCACTCCAAGGGCCTCATCGCGCTCTCGGCGTGTCTCGCCGGTGAGATCCCGAGAAGGCTCCGCAATGGCGACTACAACGGTGCCAAGGAATATGCCTTAACACTATCTAAAATCTTTGGCCCCGAGCACTTCTACCTCGAATTGCAGGACCACGGCATCCGCGATCAGGCCATCGTAAACAAGGGCATCCTGCGCCTGCACGAGGAGACGGGTCTCCCGCTCGTCGTGACAAATGACGCGCACTATCTTCGAAAAGAAGATGCCTACGCGCACGATGTTTTGCTCTGCATCCAGACGGGCAAGACCGTGGACGACGAAAACCGCATGCGCTATGAGCCGCAGCGCTTCTACCTGCGCTCGACCGAAGAGATGGCAGCGCTGTTTCCCGACTATCCCGAGGCAATCGAGAACACCGGCAAGATCGCCGAGCGCTGCAATTTGGAGTTTACGTTCGGCAAGTACCATCTGCCGGAATTCAAGGTGCCGGAGGGCTACACCTCGCTCACATACTTCAAAAAGCTCTGCGCCGACGGCTTCGCCCAGCGCTATGGCGAAGGGACGGACAAGCAGCGCGCGCAGCTCGAATACGAACAGAACATGATCGAGCGCATGGGCTTTGTCGACTACTTTTTGATCGTCTCCGACTTTGTGCGCTACGCCAAGAGCGTCGGTATCCCCGTCGGTCCTGGCCGCGGCAGCGCGGCGGGCAGTATCGTTTCGTACTGCCTGTCGATCACAGACATCGAGCCGATGAAATACGGCCTCTTTTTCGAGCGCTTTCTGAATCCCGAGCGCGTGTCCATGCCTGATATCGACATGGACTTCGGCGATACGCGCCGCGGCGAGGTCGTGGAGTATGTGCGCCGCAAGTACGGCGACGATCACGTGGCGCAGATCGTGACCTTCGGCACGATGGCCGCGCGCGGCGTGATCCGCGACGTGGGCCGCGCACTCAATATGAGCTATGCCGACTGCGACGTCATCGCCAAGCTTGTCCCCGCAGGGCCGCACGTCACGCTCGACGACGCGCTCAAGCTCTCGCGCGAGCTGCGCGAAAAGTACGAGGGCGACGAGCAGGTGAAAAAGCTCATCGACACGGCACGCGCCCTTGAAGGCATGCCGCGCCACGCCTCGACGCACGCCGCCGGCGTGGTTATCACGAAGCGCCCCGTCGTCGACTATGTCCCGCTCGCGCGCAACGACGACACGATCGTCTGCCAGTACGTGATGACGACGCTCGAAGAGCTCGGCCTGCTCAAAATGGACTTCCTTGGCCTGCGCAACCTCACGATTCTGGATGACGCAGTCAAGACGATCCGTGAAAAGGATAAAAACTTTACTCTTGCCGGTATTCCTGAAAATGACGCCGCAACCTACGAAATGCTGGCCGCGGGGCGGACGTCGGGCGTCTTCCAGCTCGAATCGAGCGGCATGACGGGCGTGTGCGTCAGCCTGAAGCCGCAGAACATCGAAGACATCACGGCTTTGATTGCGCTCTACCGTCCGGGGCCGATGGAGTCCATTCCGAAATTCATTGCCTGCAAACACGACCCGAAAAAGGTCACATACCTCATTCCGCAGCTTGAGCCGATCCTGTCGATCACCTATGGCTGCATCGTGTATCAGGAGCAGGTCATCCAGATCTTCCAGCAGCTCGCGGGCTACTCGCTCGGCCAGGCAGACATGCTGCGCCGCGCGATGAGCAAGAAGAAGGTCAAGGACATCGAGCGCGAGCGCGAGGCGTTTCTGCACGGCGATCCCGCGCGCAATATCTCCGGCTGCGTGGCAAACGGCATTGACGAAAAGGCCGCGCAGGAAATTTACGAGGAAATTTACGCCTTCGCCAACTACGCGTTCAACAAGGCGCACGCCGCGGCCTATGCGGTCGTCGCGTATCAGACGGCGTACTTCAAGTGCCACTATACGAAAGAATACATGGCGGCACTGCTCTCGAGCGTGCTCGACTCGTCCGACAAGGTGGGCGAGTACTTCAACGAGTGCCGCGAGTGCGGCATCAAGCTCCTGCCGCCGGACGTCAACCATTCCGCCGACCGCTTCACGGTCGAGCCGGAGGGCATCCGCTTCGGCCTCGTCGCCATCAAGAACATCGGCCGCGGGCTCATTTTGCGCATGATGCGCGAGCGCGAGCTCAACGGCCCGTTCGTCGACTTTCAGGATTTCTGCCGCCGCATGGACGGCATGGAGATCAATAAGCGTGCGGTCGAGAACCTGATCCGCGCAGGCGCGTTCGATTCGACGGGCGCGAAGCGCTCGCAGCTCATCGCTGTCTACGAAAAGGTGATGGACGGCATCGCCGAGGGCAACCGCACGAACGTGGAGGGGCAGATCGACTTTTTCGGCATGGGCGCGGAGACCGCGCAGCAGGCCGCGCTCGTCCTGCCCGACATTCCCGAGTTCACGCCGCAGGAGCTCATGGCGATGGAAAAGGCCACGACAGGGCTTTACCTCACCGGCCATCCGATGGACGCCTACCGCTCGCTCGTCCGCTCGTCCGGTGCGGCCGCCATTGGCCGCGTGATGGAGGACTTTGCGCAGGAGGCAGGGCCGACGACATTCTCCGACGGGCAAAAAATTTCGCTCGCAGGTGTCGTGACCGCGAGCAAGACGAAGATGACAAAGAAAAATACCCTCATGGCCTACGTGACGCTCGAAGACGGCACGGGAGCCATCGAAATGCTCTGCTTCACGCGCGCGCTCGAGCAGTACGGAAGCTACTTACAGGAGGGACAGGTCATTTATGTCACGGGCACGCTGTCCGTGCGCGATGAAAAGGCGCCGCAGCTCATGTGCGACTTCGCCCGTCCGCTGAATGCCAATTTTTCGACGGGAACGGCAGCGCCTGCGCAGGCGCCGCAGCAGCGGACGGGGCAGACGCTCTATCTGCGCCTGCCGTCGGTTGACGGGCCGGAGATGGCGATCCTCCGCAAAATCCTCTATATGTTCGAGGGAAAAGAGAACAACGTCCGCATCCGCGTGCTTGATACCGGCAAGCTCATCGGCACGACCTGCGATCTGCACACCTCGCTTGTGTGCGACTTGGAAGAGCGCTTCGGCAAGGAAAACGTTGTGGTAAAGTGAAAATCTGCCCATCGCAACGCGAAGTTGCGCGATAGTTGGTGGAGGAAACCGCTGCTTTTCGCTATGATGAGCGCATCAAACGAAAAGGAGAACAACTATGCAGCTCACTCTAATCTTATTCCCAATCGCGCTTGCGATCTACGGCGCGATCATCTACCTCTTCGTGCTGCTCGTCAAGGCACTGCGAAAGTACATCAAGTCCAAAGACGTGCGCGAGGAGAAGAAGGCTGTCTGCCGCTCGCTCGGCGAAGCGCTCAAGGCGCACCGGACGGAAAAACAGATGACGCAGGAGTTCGTCGCCGAGACGCTCGGCGTCAGCCGTCAGGCGGTCAGCAAGTGGGAGAACGGCACGTCCGACCCCAGCACGTCGAATCTCTGCGCGCTCGCGAAGCTCTACGGCATCCCGGTCGAAGAACTGCTGCATGAGACGCAGGAGAAAAGCGAGGATTGAAGCAAAAAAGAGACAGCCGAACGGCTGTCTCTTTTCATTATGTACGTTATTTTCCCTCGTCAGGTTCGGAGAAGAGCGTGTTCAAAACGCCGGTGTAGAGCTGCTCGGGATTTTTCTGGAAGCGCTCGGCGAGATCCTTGGCCATGACCTCCTTGGGAACCATCAGTTCCATCTTCAAGATGGGCTGGCTCTCGTCGTCGTTAAACGCGAGCGTGACCGTGTAGGTCCCGTTGCGGCGCGGCGCGATGTCGGACTGGATCTGCGCGCGGCGCTTGAGCTTCTGGTTGAAGATCGTGATGTTCTTGTCGGCGCGCAGGCGCACAGAGTAGGGAAGGCTCGACTCGCAGATCGCGCCGTTGTGCAGGCCCTTTTCCGTGATGGCGTAGAGCCCGTCGTCCGAAAGCGTCAAATGCTGCGACTCGACCAAATTGCTCAGGCATTCGGAAAAGTCAAAAAAGTCGATGCCGTCGTCGCACATCGTCAGCTCCTGCATGGCCTCGAACGGGACCGGCTCGATGAGCCGGGCAGCAACATACAGAATGAGAAATTTGATCTCCAGTTTGTCCTGGATAAAACCGACGCGCCCCATAGCGCACCTCCTCGGGTGAATTTACAGCGATCATAACACAAAATGACTGCCAATACCACAAAAAGTTGTCGGTATCGGTCGACCAAAAACTATATTTAGTATAGCACACCTTTTTTCGCTTGTATAGGTCTTTTTCAAAATCGGCAAAAACGCAGCACACCCATCTTCGCGTACGGCATAGACTGGGGTGAAAGAAAGGCGCGGTCGCGCCCGACTTTCCAGTACTTAAAATAGGAGGTATTCTTGCTTTATGGCTGATAAAGTAGCAGCAGGCCACGTCGGCGGCGCGAACGGCGCGCGCGAGGCGGTCTGTATTCATACGAAAAAGATCTATTCATCCTGCCGCGACAAGGATTGCATTGAGGATTTGCGCTTTTACCCCACGGCCACGGCGCAGAGCGTTTTGAGCACGGCGCAGGGGCTGCGCGGCGGCAGCGCCGAGCTGATCTACACCTTTGTGGACGTCGAGCCCGTCAACTTTAACCGCGGGTACTACACCGTCGACATGCACTTTTTCTACCGCATCACCTTGCAGGCGCTCAACGGCAGCACGCGCTACACGGAGATCGAGGGTCTTGCGACCTTTGATAAGCGCGTCGTGCTCTTCGGCAGCGAGAGCGGCGCGAAGATCTACTCTTCCATCCCCGAGGCAAACGCTATCGACGCGCCGCTGAACCTGACGGCAAATCTCCCGACCGCGGTGGTCGAGGTCGTCGACCCGATGCTGCTGTGCGCGCACTTTGCCGACAACTGCAACTGCCGCTGCGGCTGTGACCGCGGTACGCTCGGCGGCGTGCCCGCGGGCATTCTGGCAGCATTCGACGAGCCAATCATCTTCGACGAGTCCGCGATCCGCCGCGTGTGCATCTCGCTCGGCCAGTTTTCGACTGTGCGCTTAGAGCGCGACACGCAGCTTCTCATCCCCGTGTACGACTACTGCATTCCGTCCAACGAGTGCACGCTTGCCGGCGGCGACTGCAGCTGCGAGGACCCGTGCAAGGTCTTCGATGCGGTGGAGTTCCCGATGGACGATTTCTTCCCGCCCGCGGCGGCGCCCGGCGGCTGCGGCTGCGCGTGCCCCTGCGGCGAACAGTAAAAATCAAACGCGAAAAAACGGGGAATTTCCCCGTTTTTTCTTTTGCCCGAAACGGGACAAACCGGCATAAGCGTGTCCACCGCCTCATAGATTGGACTAACACCAAAGAAGGGAAGTGGGAACGGTGGAACGTCTGGAACGGATCTATCGCTACGAACAATCGTGCGAGTTTTTACCGCACCGGCTCAAAAGTCTCGCCCTGTCGCTGCCGGACAAGCAGAAAGAGCGCGTCGAGGAGCTGCGCCTTCGCGTGATGCACCCGCTGACGGTGCTGACACTGGAGGGCGAGCTGAACGCCGCGCCGGACGGGCGTGCGTCGCTCGTGACGGCGGAAGACCTCGAACAGATGCTCGGCGCGGTGACGGAGTATTCGCGCTATGCCTGCATCGAAACACTGCGGCAGGGCTTTTTGCCGCTGCGGGGCGGGTTCCGCCTCGGTGTGTGCGGCAGCGCCGTCGTGCGCGACGGCGAGGTGAGCAATCTGAAGGACATTTCGTCGCTCGCGCTGCGCATCGTGTGCGAGCACATCGGGCTCGGGAGCGACGTTGCGCCGCAGCTCTTCAGCGCTGACGGGCGGTTTTTGAGCACGCTCATTCTCTCGCCGCCCGGCGGCGGGAAAACGACGCTGCTGCGTGACCTCATCCGCGTGCTGTCGCTCGGGGATGCCGAACACCGCGCGCTGCGCGTGGCGGTCATCGACGAGCGCTGCGAGCTCGCCGTGTGCTGCAAGGGGCGAGCGCAGATGGAGCTCGGCAACCACACGGACGTGCTCTCGCTCTGCCCAAAGGCCGTCGGCATCCCGATGGTGCTGCGCGGCATGAACCCGCAGGTCATCGCGGTCGATGAGATCACGGCGGAGGAGGATATCCGCGCAATGTGCCTGGCCGCGAACTGCGGCGTCGGGCTGCTCGCGAGCATCCACGCCGCGAGCGTTGACGAGCTGCACCAGAAGCCGCTCTGGCGGGAGCTTCTGCGCGCGAGGGTGTTTCGCCGCTGCATCGTCATCCGCTCGAACGGCGGTGCACGTTCTTACGAAGTGGGTGACCTGCCATGCTCCGACTGACGGGCAGTGCACTGATCCTCGGCGCAGTGCTGTGGCTGCAAAGGAGTTTCCATTTACGTACTTTACTGCGGCAAAGGACGCTTCGCGCGCTTTCCGGTGCGTTTCTCGCACTCGAGAGCGCCGTCCGATTGACGCTGACGCCGCTGCCCGCGCTGCTGCGGCACTTGAGCTGCGAACCGGAAGCCGCGGGCTTCTTTGAAGGTGTGACCGCCAATCTTGCGCGCGGCGAACCGCTTGCCTCTGCATGGGAGCACGCCGCAAAGACTCTGCCCATCGCCGCGCGGGAGCGGGAGACTGTATCGGCGCTGGGACACGCGCTCGGCGGGGATGAGGAAAGCGTCTGCGCCGCGCTGACGCTCGCGGCAAGCGAGCTCTCGCGCCTTGAAGAGGAGCTGCGGCAAAGGGAGCGCGAAACGGGCCGCATCACGGCGGCACTGTGCCTCGGAGGCGGGGCAATGCTCTGTATTCTGCTGCTATAACGTTATTGAAAAGGATAAACGCTTTACATAAGGAAGACGTCTATGGATATTGACCTCGTGTTCAAGATCGCAGCGGTGGGCATCGTCGTCGCCGTGCTCAATCAGCTGCTCGTGCGCTCGGACCGTCCGGATCAGGCAATGCTCGTAAGCCTGGCCGGTCTCATCACGACGATGATGCTGCTCGTGCGGGAGATCAGCTCGCTCTTTGATCTCATCAAGAGCCTGTTTGGGTTTTAAGATGGAGCTGCTCATCAAGCTTGCGGCGCTGAGCCTGTGCGTGAGCGCCGTGACGGCGCTGCTCAAGAAGAGCGACGAAGCGCTCTCGCTTCTTCTGCTGCTTGCGGCGGTACTTGTCGGCTGCGCGATGCTGCTGCCCGCGCTCTCCGACCTATTCGACTTCTGCGAGCGGGCGCTGTCGCTCACGGATCTGCCGCTCACGCTGTTCGTACCGGTCGTTAAGGTCACGGCCATCGCGCTGGTAGCGCGCTTTTCCTGTGCGCTGTGCGCGGATGCGGGGCAGAGCGCGCTGTCAAGTCTGCTCGCCGCGGCGGGGACGCTGTGCGCGCTCGTCTGCGCGCTGCCGCTCATGGAGGCGCTGCTCGAGATGGTGGAGGGATTTCTATGAAAAGGAGCTGCTCTGCTTGCTTTTTGCCGCGTTTCTCCTCTGCGTGAGCACCTCGGCGCTCGAACTGCCGTCAGAACTCGACGGCACCGTGCCGCGCGAGCTCATCGACAGCGCCGAGGCGGGGGATGATCTGCTCCTGCGCGGCGGACAGTACCTTTTTTCGCACTTTCGCGCGGCATTGCAGGATGCGGTGGCAAATTCCCTGCGCGGCGCGATGGCGCTGATGCTGCTCTCGCTCCTGTGCGGGCTCGTCGAGAGCACGGCGGAGAGCGCGGGGGAGACGCCCGCGCGGTACGCGGGCTATCTCGGCGTGCTGGGCGCGGCGGCGCTCTCAGCAGGGGACTTAAGCGCGCTCATCGGCCTCGGCGTCGAGACGATGGTCGAGCTTTCGACCATGGCAAAGCTCCTGCTGCCGACGATCGCCGCGGCGATGGCGGGCGGGGGCTGTGTGGGCTCGGCAAGCGTCTGGCAGGTCGGCGCACTGATGCTGAGCGACATCTTTCTTTCGCTGATGCGCGATGTGCTCGTGCCGGTGCTCTACTGCATGATCGGCACGGCGGCCGCGGGCGCGCTTTTGGAGCAGAGCCGCTTATCGCTGCTCTCCAAGGGCATCGGCAAGCTGCTCTCGTGGGGCTTGAGCGCGATTCTGATCGTATTTACCGCGTTTTTGTCGGTCTCGAACCTGCTGGCCGGTTCTGCCGACCGGCTCGCGGTCAAGGTGGGCAAAACCGTCATCTCCGGCGCGGTGCCCGTCGTCGGCGGAATATTGTCCGACGCGACGGAGGCCGTCGCCGCCGCGGCGCTCACGCTGCGCGGGACGCTCGGTGTGCTGGGCGTATTTTCGGTGCTGGCGCTGTGCCTTGTGCCGCTGCTGCGCATGGCGGTGCAGTATCTTTTTTATCAGCTCGCGGCGTTTTTCAGCGGCATGGTGGGGTCACAATCGCTCAGCAGGTTTTTAGAGCAGCTCTCCTCCGCGTTTTCACTGATGCTGGCGATGACGGCGGGCGGGGCGTTCTTGCTGCTCGTGTCGCTTTTGATTGCAATGATGATGGTGGTGACGGTATGACGTTTCTTCGCTCGTGGCTTTTAAGCGTGACAGCCTGCGCGGTACTGGTAAGCATCGTCCAGCAGCTCACGGACGGCGGCACGATGAAAAAGATCGTGCGTTTTGTCGGCGGGATGGTGCTGATGCTTGCGATGCTGCGCCCGCTGCTCTCACTCACGTTCGATCTGCCGGAGCTCGACGGCGGTCATTACCGCGAGGCGGTCGAAGCGCTGAAGCAAACGCTGAACGCCGAGCAGGACAGTGCGCTCGGTGATAGCATAGCTGCGCAGACGCAGGCATATATTGAGGACAAAGCCAGCTCCTTAGGTCTGAGCGTGCGCGCCGAAGTGCAGACCGCTTTACGCGACGGCGTACCGTTTCCGGACAGCGTCACATTGTACGGAGAAAACAGCGCGGCGCTCGGCGCGTACATCGTACAGGAGCTTGGTATTGCAGAGGAGAATCAGCTATGGATCGAACCGAAGTGAACGCATCGCCCGTGCAGAAGGCGCTGCAAGGCATCAAGAAGTACAAATACGTCCTCCTGACGGCACTGCTCGGCGTGCTGCTGTTGCTGCTGCCGCAGAACGAGAAAGCGGCAGACTCAGGCTCCGCGACACCGTCCGCCGCGGAAAATTTCGACCGCGAGGCGCTGCAAAACGAGATGGAGGATATTCTTTCCTCGCTCGACGGCGTCGGGAAGCTCTCGCTTATGCTGACTGTCGAGGGCGGCGGCGCTTACGAGCTGGCTCAGGATGAGACCGCGTCGCTCAAAGCCCGAGGGGAGGAGGTCGACGAGCAGACGCGAAGACGGAGACCGTTGTGCTCGGCAGTGGCACGAGCGCCGAGGTCGTCGTGACCCACAGCCGCTATCCGCGCTTTGTCGGCGCGCTCATCGTGTGCGAGGGCGGAGACCGCGCGGATGTCCAGCTCAAGGTGACGCAGGCCGTCAGCGCGCTGACGGGGCTTTCGTCCGAGCGCATCTCCGTTGTTAAAGGAACGCCATGAAACTACAATATTTTTATTATGCAAAACGCAGGGAGGAAACAGCTATGAAGCAATTATGGAAGCGGAACGCAGTGGTCGGCACGATCCTGGTCTTTGTCTGCGCAGCAATCTTTCTGAATGGAAAGTACGCCGAAAAGGTCGACAAGCCCACAAAGGTCTTGGGTCAGTCCGAGCTTGTGAGTACAGACGGCGACGCCGCCGAGGTCTCGGCAAACGCGGAGGGGAAGGACTACTTTGCCTCAGCCCGCCTGACGCGCCAGCAGGCGCGCGACAGCGCGCTGTCGCTCTTGAAGGAGGCGAGTGAGAACGACGACGTGGACGCCGAGACCGCGAGTGAGGCGGCAAAGAGCATCGAAACGCTCGCTTCCTATACGCTCAGTGAGGCGCAGATCGAAAACATGGTCACGGCCAAGGGCTATGAGGACTGCGTCGTCTTCATGTCCGAAGACGGTGTGAGCGTGGTCGTCTCGACGGGGGAAGAGGGGCTTCAGACCGAGGACATTGCCCGCATCACGGACATCGTCAAGCAGGAGACGGGGCTCAGTGCAGAGAGCATCAAGATCATGGAAGTAAATTAGCTGTTGTAATTTTGGGAAAAAGATGATAAAATACTCTCGATATGAGCATTCACAAACAAGGAGAGGATATCTGAATGGCTGAGAATCGAGAGTATCTGACCCGCGCCGAAGAAAACGGCAGCATCAACATCGCAGAAGACGTGGTCGCCGCGATTGCCGCCGACGCTATCGGCGAGATTGAAGGCGTTGGCTCCATGTGCCAGAATATGACCGAACAGATCACCGAGCAGTTCACGGGCAAAAAGGGCCTGCGCGGCGTGCGCGCCGAGGTCAAGGACGGCGAGATCATCGTCGACGTCTACCTGATGGTGCGCTATGGCTACGCCATCCCCGAGACCGCGCGCAAGGTGCAGGACAGCGTGTCCGCCGCCGTGAGCGGCATGACGGGCTACAATGTCCACGCGGTCAATGTCCACGTCGGCGGGATCAGCTTCAACTAAAGAAAGATAAGATCAACAGATAAAGGAACAGACGAGAATGATTCGCAATACAGCGCGAGAGATCGCAGTGCATCTTGCATATGAACTGAGCTTTACGGATAAGACGGTGAAAGAGCTTCTCGACGAGCGGCTGACGAAGGAATACTTCGACACGCTCAAGGATGAGGACAACATCTACGAAAAGGCCCCCGGCGCCGCGCAGACGGAATACATCCGCTCCATCGTTTCCGGCGTTGCCGAGCACGCGCCGGAGTTGGACGGCTACATCGCCAAGTACGCCAAGGGCTGGAGCTTTGACCGCATCCCACTCGTCGCCTCGGCGATCATGCGCGTTGCGATGTACGAATCGCTCTACCGCAGCGACATTCCGACGCGCGTGGCCGTCAACGAGGCCGTGGAGATCGCTAAGAAGTATGAAACGCCTGAAACAGTGAAGTTCATCAACGGCATCCTCGGCAGCTTCGTTCGCGGCGAGATCAGCGCGGAATAAGGCAGTGCCACAAAAAGCAGAGTACCGACAGGCGCTCTGCTTTTCTTCCGTTTTTCATTTTGTTTTGAGAGAGAGGGGTGACGCGGCGTGGCGCAGGAGCAGATGATCTTCAGCGTATCCGAGGCCAACAATTTCATCAAGGCGCTGCTCGACGCCGTACCGCAGCTCCAGACCATTTTCGTGCGCGGCGAGATCTCGAACTACAAGCTCTATCCCTCCGGGCACCATTACTTCACGCTCAAGGACGAGGGGAGCGCGCTCAAATGCGTGATGTTCCGCGGCATGGCGGGGAAGCTCCGCTTCCGCCCGGAAAACGGCATGAAGGTCATCGCCTTTGGCCGCATCGGCGTGTTCCCGCGCGACGGCGCGTACCAGCTCTACTGTTCAGAGCTCAGCGTCGAGGGCGTGGGTGACCTGCACGTCGCTTTCGAGCAGCTCAAGGAAAAGCTCTTCAAGGAGGGGCTTTTTGCCCCAGAACATAAAAAGCCCTTGCCAAAATATCCCAAGCGCATTGCCATCATCACCTCATCCGCGGGCGCGGCGGTGCATGATATGCTGCGCATTTTGAATGCGCGCTGGCCGATGAGCGAAGTCGTGCTCCTGCCTGTGCGCGTGCAGGAGCAGAGGCGCCGCCGGAGATCGCAGGCGCGCTGCGCTACGCAAACAAATGGCAGGTCGCCGACCTCATCATCACGGGGCGCGGCGGCGGGTCGATTGAAGATCTGTGGGCGTTCAACGATGAGCGCGTGGCGCGCGCGATTTATGCCTCCGACATTCCGGTCATCTCCGCCGTCGGGCATGAGCCCGACGTGACGATCGCCGATTTTGTTGCCGATGCACGGGCGTCGACGCCGTCGAACGCGGCGGAGATCGCCGTGCCGGACCAGCGCGAAATTTACCGCCGGCTCGACGCGCTGCAAACGCGCATGGTGCAGAGCGAGCAAAAGCGCGTGAAAGCCCTGCGCGAGCAGTTTGAAAAGACGTCCCGCAGCCGTGCGCTGCAAGACCCCATGGCATTTATCGACGACAAGCGGATGCTGCTCGACTACACGCAGAAAAACCTTGCCGCACTCGCGCAGCATCAGATGGCGCAGCGCACACAGCAGTTTACAGCGCTTGCGGCCAAGCTCGACGCGCTGAGTCCGCTCAAGGTCCTCGGCCGCGGCTACGCCGTGGCGCGAAATGAACAGGGACAAATTCTGCGTGCGGCGCAGGAGGCCGCAGCCGGCGAAAAAATCGAGGTACTGCTCGGGCAGGGAAGTCTCAACTGCACGGTGAACGCGTGCAATATGGGAGGAAATGACGATGGCAAAAACGTTTGAAGACAATATCGCGCGTCTCGAAGAGATCGTGACGGCGCTTGAAAAAGGCGACGCAAAGCTCGCCGATTCCCTCAAGCTCTTTGAAGAGGGGACGAAGCTCGTGCACGACTGCGGCGCGATGCTCGACAAGGCCGAGCAGAAGGTCGCAAAGCTCTCTAAGGGCGCGGACGGCGCGCCGGTCGAGAGCCCATTCATTTCGGAGGAGTAATCCATGGACGAAAAGCTGGTTTTCCGCCCGCATGGCGGAGTATAAGTCGGCGGTGGACAAGTATCTTGACGCCTGCCTTGAGGAAACGCAGTGCGCAAGCTATCACAGCTGACCGATTCGATGCACTACAGCCTGACCGCGGGCGGCAAGCGCCTGCGTGCGATCTTAGTGCTCGAATTCTGCCGCATCTGCGGGGGAGACGTCGAAAAGGCGCTGCCCGTGGCCTGCGGCGTTGAGATGCTGCACACGTATTCGCTTATCCACGACGATCTGCCCGTGATGGACAACGATGATCTGCGCCGCGGTAAGCCGTCGAACCACAAGGTCTTCGGCGAATGCACGGCGACGCTCGCGGGCGACGCGCTGCAGGCGCTGGCATTTGAAACGGTCCTGAAGGCCGACCTCCCCGCGCTGCGCGTGCTCAAATGCGCGCAGGTCCTGGCAAATGCCGCGGGACACGAGGGCATCTGCGGCGGCCAGCAGCTCGACCTTGAGTGGGAGGGCAAGATTCTGAGCGCGCCGGAGCTCGAGGAAATTTATCTGCGCAAGACGAGCGCGCTTATCCGCGCGGCGTGCCTGATGGGCGTGGCCGCGGCGGGCGGCACGAAGGAGCAGGAGGGGGCCGCGGCCAGCTACGCCGACAACTTCGGCTTCGCGTTCCAGCTGCGCGACGACATGCTCGATGTCATCGGCGATGAGACGTTCGGCAAGCCCATCGGCTCGGACAGGGAAGAGGGGAAGACGACGTTTGTCGACATTTTAGGTCTCAACGGCTGCCAGCGCGTCATCGAGGCGCACAGCGAGAGCGCGGTCGAAGCGCTGGGCGACATGGCGGACACCGATTTTCTCATTCACCTCGTCCGTGTGCTTGAAAAACGGGAGCAATAAATAAAAAATCCCGCAGAAAACGCCAAAAAAGTGGAAAATCATACAAAAGTGCGCATTTGGTGTTGACAAGCGGAATCGTCGGTGCTACGATACGCACATTGAAACGGAACCCACCCCGTGTGGAATGCTCGAAGGAAAGGATCCATTGGCATGAAGACTTCGTACTCTGCCAACTGCATGATGATGCCGATGATGCGCATGTTCAGCATGTGCATGCTTTGTCATGGAGAAAATGGTCATTTCCTTTCAGAAACTGTCTGAGAAAAACAGCGAAGCGGCAGCGGAAGGTCAATGACCTCCCGCTGTTTTTTACTGCTCGAACAGCATACACTTCCCGCGGTCTGTCCGTTCCAAAAAGTAGCTATTATAAAATAAGTAAGGAGAACAAAACGATGAAAAAGCATTCTATTAAGCTGACCGCACTTGTCCTTGCACTGGTCCTCACTGCCGCTCTGGCCCTGACCGGCTGCGGCTCCAAGAGCGATGACTTCCGACGGTGCCACCACCATCCAGATCGCCGTCCCCAACGACACGACCAACGAAGCCCGCGCGCTGCTGCTGCTCCAGGACAACGGCATCATCAAGCTCGCTGACGGTGCCGGCATCACCGCCACCAAGAACGACATTGTCGAAAACCCGTACAACGTCGAGATCGTGGAGACCGAGGCCGCGCAGATCCCCAACATCCTGCAGGACGTTGACTACGCCGTCATCAACTCCAACTACGCCATCAACGCGGGCCTGAACCCCGTGGCCGACTCCTCGTGATCGAAGGCTCCGCCTCCGCTTACGCCAACATTCTGGCCGTGAAGGAAGGCAACGAGTCCTCTCCCAAGGTCCTTGCCCTGATCGCCGCTCTGGAGAGCCAGCAGGTCGTCGACTACATCAACGAGAAGTATGACGGCTCCGTTGTCAGCACCGTGGATACCCCGACCGACGGCTTTGACGCCACTGTCGACTACGACGCTCTCGCTGGCGAGACCATCTCCATCGCCGCTTCTCCGACCCCGCACGCTGAGATCCTCGAGGTCGTGAAGGAAATTCTTGCTGAAAAGAACATCACTCTCGACATTCAGGTCTACAATGACTATGTCGTGCCCAACACCGTTGTCGAAGACGGCACTGTCGACGCCAACTACTTCCAGCACAAGCCCTATCTCGACGATTTCAACGCCGAGAACAACACCCACATCGTCTCCGTTGCCGCCATCCACGTCGAGCCCATGGGCCTGTACGGCGGCAAGCAGACCACGCTCGATGCGCTGAGCGCCAAGTAAGAAAGAAAGGAGGGAGCGTTCTTGATCGAACTGAAGCATCTAAGCAAAACCTTTGAAACAGCCGGCGGACGGGTAGACGCGCTCAAGGACGTCTCCCTGACCATTCCAGACGGCGACGTCTACGGCATCATCGGCATGAGCGGTGCCGGCAAATCCACGCTCGTGCGCTGTATCAATATGCTCGAGCGCCCGACGGAGGGCGAGGTCATCGTGAACGGACAGCGTCTGGACACGATGACCCCCGCGCAGCTCCGCGCGGCGCGGCGCGAGATCACGATGATCTTCCAGCGCTTCAACCTGCTGATGCAGCGAAACTGTCTCGCTAACGTCTGCTTTCCGATGGAGCTTTCCGGCTTGCGGGGAGAGAAGAAGTGGCGCGAACAGCGAGCTCTGGAACTCCTCGACATCGTGGGGCTCAAGGATAAGGCCAAGGCCTATCCCGCGCAGCTCTCCGGCGGACAGCAGCAGCGCGTGGCCATCGCCCGCGCCCTCGCCACGAACCCCAAAGTTCTGCTCTGCGACGAGGCCACGAGCGCGCTCGACCCCAAGACGACGCGCCAGATCCTCGAGCTGATCGGCGACATCAACAAAAGCTCGGCATCACCGTCGTCATCATCACACACCAGATGAGCGTGGTGAAGGAGGTCTGCAATCACGTTGCGATCCTCGACGACGGCGAAGTCGTGGAAGAGGGCCTTGTTTCTACCGTCTTTTCCGCGCCCAAGTCCGCGGCGGCGCGCCACCTCGTGTTCCCGCGCGGCGCGGACATCGACGTGTCCGACCCCCAGCAGCAGCGCCGCATCCGCCTCATCTTCCGCAGCGCGAAGACGACATCCATTCCGCTCGTCGCGCGCCTTGCGACCGACGAGGGCATCAGCGCGACGGTCATTTCGGCCAACACGCAGAAGCTCTCCGAAGAGGTGTACGGCAGCATGCTCCTCGGCGTGCCGAACGCGCAGTTCGAGCAGGCCATGGACTTTTTAAGAAGCATTGAAAATCTTCAGGTAGAGGAGGCGAGCGTCGATGTACAGTAATCTCTTTTCCCCGGACTCCATCGCGGAGCTCACCGTCGCCATGCAGACGCAGTTCCCCAAGGCGATCTGGGAGACGTTTTATGTGACGCTCCTTTCGACGGCGCTGGCCGTCGTCATCGGCCTTCCGCTGGGCGTGCTGCTCGTAGCGGGGAGAAGGGCGGCGTTCTGCCGCTTCCCAAGGCCTTGATGAGCATTCTGAACGTCATCATCAACCTGCTGCGCTCAATCCCGTTCCTCATCTTAATGATCATGGTCTTCCCGCTCTCGCGCCTCATCATCGGCACGACCGTCGGCACCACCGCGACCATCGTTCCGCTGGTCGTGGCGGCGTTCCCGTTCGTCGCGCGCCTTGTTGAAAGCAGCCTGCGCGAGGTCGACCCCAACATCATCGAGGCCGCTCAGAGCATGGGCGCAACGCCCATGCAGATCATCTGCAAGGTGATGATCCCCGAGAGCGTTCCCTCTCTGCTCCAGAACTTCACCATCGCGCTGACGACCATCCTCGGCTACTCGGCCATGAGCGGCATCATCGGCGGCGGCGGCCTCGGCAAGATCGCCATCGACTACGGCTACTATCGCTACAAGTACCTTGTGATGTTTGCAGCGGTCGTGCTGCTTATCATTCTGGTGCAGATCTTCCAGTCCTTGGGCACGCACCTTGCGACCAAGAGCGACAAGCGCCTCAAGAAATAAGCGGATATTGCATCCTGCAAAGCGCCTCAACCGCACGGTTGAGGCGCTTTTTTGTCATTTTTCGCAATTTGACAGAGAAAAATGTGTCAATTTTTGAAAGCAAAATGCAGCAAAAATTGCAAAATCCCTTGTCATGTGGGAAAAGGGCTGTTATAATAAGAATAGAATGCAATGCAAGTCTTCGCGATTTGCATATTTTTTACGGAGAAATTGCGTGAACAGTTTTCAGGAATTGGTCCAGTCCATCGACTGGGGCTCGCTGACCGACGCGCTTTTGCGCGTGCTCGGCGTCTTTTTATGCTTGACGGTGCACGAGACCTGTCACGGTCTTGCAGCCTATGCCCTCGGCGATCCGACGGCCAAGCGCGAGCACCGCTTGAGCTTAAACCCACTGCACCATATCGACTGGTTCGGCTTGGCTGCCATGCTGCTCGTCGGCTTCGGCTGGGCAAAGCCCGTGCCGGTCGACATGCGGTATTTCAAAAAGCCGAAGCAGGGTATGGCCATCACAGCGCTGGCGGGGCCGGTGTCGAATCTGCTGCTGGCGATGCTGCTCTTGCTCGGCGCGCGCATCACGATCGCGCACTATGTCGATACCGCGTTTTGCAGCGGCCTTTTGAATTTCCTTGCGATGACGGCGTACATGAGCGTCGGTCTGGGGCTTTTCAACCTCATCCCCATCTCGCCGCTCGACGGGTCGAAGGTGCTCTTCGCCTTTCTGCCCGACCGCGCGTACATGACGCTGATGCGGTATGAAAAATACGGCATGCTTGTTCTTTTTGTGCTCGTCTGGCTCGGCGTGGGAAACAATATCCTCAGCGAGGGCATCTACCGCGTGTACGAGCTTCTGGTCAACTGGATCGTATATTGATAAAGTGAGAGGAATGTCATGGACAATCCCGTTTTCAAGCTGGAGGGCGTGGTGCACGAGCGCAGCGCGGAGGCGCTGCAGGACTTTGAAGGGCCGCTCGACCTCATTCTCTTCCTGCTGTCGAAAAATAAAATAGAGATCCAGGACATTCCCATCGCGCTGATCCTGGACCAGTACCTTGCGTATCTCGAGCAGCGAAAGCAGCTCGATCTCGAGGTCGCGAGCGAATTCATCACGATGGCGGCACATTTAATGTACATCAAAACGCGCATGCTGCTTTCGCTTGAGGATGAGCAGGCGCAAAGCGAGATGGACGAGCTCATTGCCTCGCTCAAAGAGCGCCAGCAAAAGGACACGTACCTTCGCATCAAGACGCTGACCGAAACGCTCGGCCCGATGGGCGAGTTTGGCCGCAGCATCATGACGCGCCAACCCGAGCCCATGCAGCGCGGCAAAATCTACGAGTACAGTCATGAAAAGGCCGACCTCGTGCTCGCCATGCAGACGATCATGGAGCGCGGAGAGAAGCTGGCCGCGCCGCCGAGCGCCGCGCTGAGCGAGATCGTGCGCCGCGAGCCGTATCCCGTCAAGGGCAAGGCGGAGGAAATTCTGCACCGGCTCAAGGAGTTCGGCATGACGCGCTTCAAGCTGCTGTTCCGCGGCAGCCGCAGCCGCAGCGAGATCGTGGCGACGTTTATCGCCGTTTTGGAGCTCTGCCGCGAAAAGGTCATCCATCTGGCCGGTTCTGACACGGACTGCACCGTGGAGTGCGGGGACGACGCCCCCGACCGTATCAATCTGTAAAAAGCGAGGAACGCTATGTCTTTGGAATCTTTGGACCTGCGCGAGGTCGAGTCGGCCATCGAGGGCATTTTGTTCGCCAGCGGCGAACCGCTTCCATCGACCGCATCTGCCTTGCGCTCGATTTGGACCGTCCGACCGCGGAACAGGTATTGCAAAAGCTCGGCGATTACTACGCCTTTGAGCGCCGCGGCATCCGGCTCGTCCGCATGGAGGACAGCTATCAGCTCTGCTCGTCGCCGGACTATGCCGACGTCATCCGCAAGGCGTTTGAGATCCGCAAGACCGCCAAGCTCTCTCAGCCCGCGCTGGAGGTGCTGACCATCATCGCCTACTACCAGCCCACGACCCGCGCCTACATTGATCAGGTGCGCGGCGTGGACAGCTCGTACACCGTGGGCCTGCTGCTTGAGCGCGGGCTCATTGAGGAGTGCGGACGTTTGCAGGTGCCGGGACGGCCGAGGCTGTACCGCACGACGAAAAAGTTCCTGCGCGACTTCCACTTGGGTTCGCTCGAGGCTGCCGGAGATGCCGGGTCTTGAGGCCGACGGTCAGCTCCGCATGACGGAGGACGGCACGATCCTCGACCCCAGCGCCATGACGGAAAAAGAAGGCAGCATTCCCGAAAACGGGGAACACTGACCGCGTAAAGCATAAAAACCGCGTGAAGCGTAAAAAGAGGGAGGTGGTCGATTGACTGCGCTGAAGGTAATTGGCATCATCCTGCTCATTTTTATTTTGATCGGCTTTCTGCGCGTGGGCGCGCTGATGCAGTTCGGCGACGAGCTGCGCGTGCAGCTTTCGGTCGGCCCGTTCCGCTTCACGCTGCTGCCAGCAAAGGAAAAGAAAGAAACGCCGAAAAAAAAAGGCAAAGGAGAAGAAACCAAAGTCAGAGGGAGAAGAGGCGAAGCAAAAGAAAAAGCCCTCGCTCCCCAAGCCGACAAAAGAGGAGCTCAGGGACCTCATCACGACGGCGCTCTCGGCGCTCAAGGAGACAGCGAAACGCACCTGCAGCGCCTTCGCATCGACCCGCTGGAAATTCTCGTCGTCTTTGGCGGCACGGACCCCGCAGATATCGCGCAGACCTACGGCTATGCGAGCGCCGCGATGTGGGGTGTGATGCCGCACCTTGAAGACCTCTTCCATATCCCTGATCCCTCACTGCACCTGCGCATGGACTACAGCTCTGAAAAGACGCACGCAGAGGGTGCCGTTGGCCTGTCGCTTCGCATCCGCGACGGGCTGCACATCTCGCTTGCGCTGCTCATTCCGATGCTCAAATGGTACCTGCGCTATAAAAAGGCGCATAAAAACGACGCTCCCGCGGAAAAACCAACGGAGAGCACTCCGCAAAACAGTGAACACAGTGAAAAACTGACCGCATAAAAAGAAAGGATGAACCTCATGGAAAACATCGAAAAGAAGACCCCGCTCAACGATCTCATGGACACCACGATGGATAAGATCCGTGATATGGTCGATTCCAACACCATCATCGGCGAGCCGATCACGACGCCCGACGGCGTAACGGTCATCCCCGTTTCGCGCGTGAGCTTCGGCTTCGGCGCGGGCGGCGGCGACTACGGCAAGACCGACACCGCACACTTCGGCGGCGGCGCAGGTGCGGGCGTCAAGGTCGACCCCGTCGCGTTCCTCGTCATCAAGGACGGTCTGACGCGCGTGATGCCCGTGGCCATCCCTGCGGCGGCAACGGTCGACCGCGTGCTTGATCTTGTGCCGGAAGTGCTCGACCGCGTGCAGAATTTCGTGGACAAGAAGAGAGAAGAGAAAGATATCTACTGATTTCGGGCATAATAGGGGCATTCCGAATGAAGGAGTGATCCCATGCCGCGTTTTGCCCGATGCGTATTTGCCATTTTCCTTGCTGTTTCCTGCCTGTCAAGCAGTTTGACCTGTCAGGCTGCCGCGCCTGAAACTGCCGCCGCCGCGTTCATTTTGATGGAGGCGGGCAGCGGGCGGGTGCTGGCGTCGCGCAATGAAACGCAGGAGCGCAGCATCGCGAGCACGACGAAGATCATGACCTGCTTAATCGCGCTGGAGCACAGCGAACTCACGGAGCAGGTCACGGTCAAACGTGAGCACTTGCGCGAGGGCTCGTCGATGTACCTTCTCGAGGGCGAAACGCTCACGATGGAAGAACTCCTCTACGGGCTGATGCTGCCGTCCGGCAACGACGCGGCGGAGTGCATCGCCGCCCACTGCGGCGGGAGCGGCGGGAGCGGCGGCAGCGCGCAGTTTGTCCGATGGATGAACGAAAAGGCGAAAGCCCTCGGCATGGAGCACACGTCATTTGCCAACCCGAGCGGTCTCGACGAAATGGGGCACAGCTCCTGTGCCCTCGATATGGCGCGCCTTGCGGCCTACGCCATGCAGAATCCGACGTTCGCGCGCATCGTCTCGACGCGCACGGCGAGCGTCGGCACGCGCACGATGACGAACCACAATAAGCTGCTCGCGTCGTACTCCGGCTGCGTCGGTCTCAAGACCGGCTACACCGGCGACGCAGGGCGCACACTCGTCACCTGTGCCGAGCGCGGCGGGATGCGCATGATCGCCGTCACGCTGCACGACGGCAGCGATTGGGCGGATCACGCGGCACTCTACGACTACGGCTTTTCGGCGTATGCGCTCTCAAGCGGTGCGAAAAAAGGCGAGGCCTACGGCAGCGTAAGCGTCGACGGGCAGAGTGTGTCCGCCGTGGCGGCGGAGAGCTTCCGCTATCCCACCGCGGAAAATGAAGCATTGAGCGTGCGCGCCGAGCTGCCGCAAACCGTCTCCGCCCCCGTGCGGAAGGGACAAACGTTCGGCACGCTCGTCATCTCCTGCGGCGAGACTGAGGTCGGAAGAGTTGACCTTGTCAGCGCGCGCAGCGTACAGGCGCAGGAAACAAAGAGCGAAACAAGCAAAAATAAGTCGCTGGCGGAAAAGCTCTGGCAATTTCTGTCGGCAAAGTAAAGGAGGGATCGACCTGGGCCGAAGCAAGAATTCAAGCTCATCGCCGAATCGGGGCTCTGCTCCCGTCGCACCGCCGAGCAGTGTATCGCCGCGGGACGCGTGCACGTGAACGGCAAGACTGCGCTTCTCGGGCAGAAGGCCGACCCCGAAGTCGACGAAATTACCGTCGACGGCAGGCCGCTCACACAGGAGGGGCAGAAGCGCTACCTGATGCTCAACAAGCCGCGCGGCTATGTCTGCACGCTCTCTGACGAAAAAGGGCGAAAGACCGTCGCCGAGCTCGTCAGTGACTGCGGCGCGCGCGTCTATCCCGTCGGGCGGCTCGACCTTGACTCCGAGGGACTGCTGCTTTTGACGAACGACGGCGAATGGATGCAGCATCTTCTGCACCCGCGCTACGAGGTCAACAAGGTCTACGAGGTCAGCGTCGCGGGCGAGGTCAGGGGAGCGGCAGAAGCGCTCGCTTCCATGACACAGCTCGACGGCGAGCCCATCCGGCCCGCGCAGGTGCGCGTGCTGCGGCAGGGGAGGGACACCGCCGTTCTCTCCATCACCATCCATGAAGGAAAAAACCGGCAGATCCGGCGCATGTGCGCCGCTGCCGGATTACACGTCAAGCGCCTAAAGCGCGTGCAGGAGCACGCGCTCAAACTCGGGGATCTTCCCGTCGGCGTGTGGCGCGATCTAACGGAGCAAGAGCTCCATGCAACAAAATCAAAGTAACAGAGGACGATTTTATGACGAAGAATATCTTACATAATATCGAAAAGAACATGAGCAGCTTTTCCAAGGGGCAGAAGCTCATCGCCCGCTTCATTCTGGAAAACTACGACAAGGCCGCGTTTATGACGGCCAGCAAGCTCGGCAAGACCGTGCAGGTCAGCGAGTCGACCGTCGTGCGCTTTGCCACCCAGCTCGGCTACGAGGGGTATCCGAGTATGCAGCGAGCATTGCAGGAGATGATCCGCGGCAAGCTCACGAGCATCCAGCGCATTCAGGCGTCGGACGGCGAGCTCGCAGGGTCCGATCTGATGACGAACGTCCTGCAGCGCGACATGGAGAAGATCCGCATGGCCATCGACCAGACCGACGGCGCGGAATTTGAGCGCGTGGTCGACACGATCATCGGCGCGCGCCGCATCTACATCGTGGGCTTCCGTTCGTCCTCGTTTCTGGCAGGGTACTTAAACTTCTACTTCCGCCTGATCTTCGACAACGTCACTCTGGTCAACGGCGGCGCTGCCGGCACCTTCGACCAGCTCTTCCGCGTCTCCAAAGGCGATGTGGTCATCGGTATCTGCTTCCCGCGCTACAGTGAGCTTGCGCTCAAGACCATCCAGTTTGCGCGCGACCGCGGCGCGACGATCGTCGGCGTGACGGACAGCGAGATGTCGCCCATCAACCAGATGTCCAGCAATTCGCTGCTCGTGCGCAGCGAGATGATCTCGTTCGTCGACTCGCTGGCGGCGCCCATGAGCATGCTCAACTCACTCATTCTGGCCGTGGCCAACAAGAAGGGCGCAGACATCTCCGCGACGTTCTCCGAACTCGAGCACATCTGGGAGCGCTTCGACATTTTCGGCAAGATCGAAGATGAATAAGGCGATCGTTGTCATCGGCGGCGCGGGCGGCATGATGGCCGCGATCTGCGCCGCGCGCAAGGGTGCGCACGTGACGCTGCTCGATCCAAACGAGCGCCTCGGCAAAAAGGTGAACATCACCGGCAAGGGCCGCTGCAACGTGACGAACGACAGCACCTGCGAAGAGCTGCTCGCCCACGTGCCGCAGAACCCGCGGTTTTTATACTCCGTGTTTTCCCGCTTCGACGGGCACGACGCCATCGATTTTTTCGAGGGGCTCGGTGTGCCGCTCAAGGTCGAGCGCGGCAAGCGCGTGTTTCCCGTGTCCGACCGGTCATTCGACATCACAGCGGCGCTTGAGCGCGAGCTCAAGCGTCTGCACGTCAAGCTCATGCGCGACCGCGCGCTCGGTATTTCGGTCGAAGACGGCCATGTCGCCGCCGTCAAGGGCGAAAGGGGACTACACCGCCTCCGCCGTCATTCTGGCGACGGGCGGGCTGTCCTATCCCGCGACGGGCTCGACGGGCGACGGCTTCCGCATGGCGGAAGCGCTCGGCCACACAGTCACGCCGCTGCGCGGCTCGCTCGTGCCGCTCGAGGCACGCGAATGCGCGGTGCTGCAAGGGCTGAGCCTGCGCAACGTTGCGCTGACGGTATACGAAAACAACAAAAAGATTCACTCGGATTTCGGCGAAATGCTGTTCACGCACTTCGGCGTGAGCGGGCCGCTCATCCTGTCGGCCAGCGCGCACATGCGGCATTTCGACAAAAAGCAGTACCGACTGGAGATCGACCTCAAGCCCGCGCTCGACGAGCAAATGCTCGACAAGCGCCTGCTGTCGGATTTTGAAAAGCACGCAAACAGCGACTACTGCAACGTGCTCGGCGCGCTTCTGCCGCAGAAGATGATCGACGAATTCATCGACCGCTCGGGCATTCCTCCGCACGAAAAGGTGCACGACATCACGCGCGCCCAGCGCGAGACCATCCGCACGCTCTTAAAGCGCTGGACGGTCAACGTCAGCGCGCCGATGCCGGTCGAAAACGCGATCATCACCTCCGGCGGCGTCAAGGTGGGGGAGATCGACCCGAAGACCATGGCGTCGAAAAGATCGGCGGCCTGTACTTTGCCGGCGAGATCATCGACGTAGACGCCTACACGGGCGGCTACAATCTGCAAATCGCCTGGGCGACCGGCAAGGCCGCGGGCGAGGCTGCCGCGGACGCACTGCTGACGCAGTAAGCACATATTTATTGTAAGAGGGAAGAATCAAACAGATGAAAAAGCATTTTTCCATTGCCATTGACGGCCCCGGCGGCGCGGGCAAGAGTACGCTCGCCAAGGCCGTCGCCAAAAAGCTGAACATTCTGCATGTCGACACGGGCGCGATCTACCGCACCATCGGCTACGCGGCGTTTTCCCGCGGACTGGACGCAAAGGACGAATCTCAAATCGCGCCGCTGCTGAAAGAAATTCAGATCGACATGGCATTTGACGAGACAGGCGGGCAGAAGATGCTGCTTGACGGTAAAGATGTCAGCACCGAGATCCGCCTGCCGGAAATTTCGATGTACGCCTCGAACGTCTCGGCGCTGCCGTGCGTACGCGCGTACTTACTCGAGATGCAGCGCGACATCGCGCGCAAGAGAAGCGTCATCATGGACGGGCGCGACATCGGCACGGTCGTTCTGCCGGACGCCGACCTCAAAATTTACCTGACGGCATCGGCCGAGGAGCGCGCGCGCCGCCGCTGCCTCGAGCTCTCCGAGCGCGGCACGCCCAAAGCGTATGAAGAGGTACTGCGCGAGATCAACGAGCGCGACTATCAGGACATGCACCGCGACATCGCCCCGCTGCGCAAGGCAGAGGATGCCGTGCGGCTCGACACGTCGAAGCTCAACTTTGAAGAGAGCGAGCAGGCGCTGCTGAGCCTCATTCAGGAGAAATTGAAATGATGCACCGTATCTTTTTTGCGTTTATCTGGATCATCGGTCGGGTGCTGCTGTGGATCTACCGCGTGGACGTCAAGGCTTGAAAATCTGCCCAAGCACAGTGTCCTGCTGTGCCCGAACCATTCAACGGACTTAGACCCCGTGCTCATCGGCCTGTGCCTGCCGCTCGACTACCATCTGCACTTTATGGCCAAGGCCGAGCTCTTCGACAACCGCGCGCTCGCGTGGCTCATCCGCACGCTCGGCGCATTTCCCGTCCAGCGCGACGGCAAGGATATCCAGTCCATCAAGACCGCGATGCAGGTGCTCCACAAGGGTGAGAATCTTCTGATCTTCCCCGAGGGGACGACGATCCGGGGCGGCGTCGGCTATCACGACGGACTCCCCGCGCACGCGCACGCGGGCATCGCGATGATCGGCGTGCGCACGGGTGCGACGCTCGTGCCGGTGTTCTGCGACGGGCAGAAAAAGCCCTTCCATAAGACGCGCATCATCTTCGGCGAGCCGTATGTGCCTGAGGTCACGGGCCGCCGCGGCACGTCCGAAGAATTGCAGGCCATCGCCGACGAAATGCTGCGTCAGGCCTACGCGCTCGGCGGCCAGCAGGTGGGAGGCGCGCCGCTGTGAAGGTCATCTTAGCTGAGACCGCTGGCTTCTGCTATGGCGTGGAGCGCGCGGTCAACCTTGCGCGCGAAACGGCAAAAGCGCGCGGCGGCGCGATGCTCGGCAGCATCGTACACAACGCGGGCGTCGTGCGCGAGATCGAAGACCTTGGCATGCGCCTCATCACGTCGCCCGACCAGGCAAAGGCGGGGGAGACCGTGCTCATCCGCGCCCACGGCGAGTCGAGAGCGACGCTTGATGCGCTGCGAGAGCGCGGGGCAGAGGTCGTGAGCGCCGTGTGCCCGCATGTCGAGCGCATCCGAAAGCTTGCACAGGAGGCAGAGCACGAGGGACGCCGCGTCATCCTGATCGGTGAGCGCCATCATCCCGAGGTGCAGGGCATCGCAGGATGGTGCAGCGACCCGCTGATTTTTGAAAATGTGCAGGAAGCGCAAAAATACTTGCAGGAACACCCCGATTTTGCCCATTTACCCAGTATCATGCTGGCGCAAACGACCTGCATTCGTGCGCTTTGGGAAAGTTGCGTGAAATTTCTAAAAAAACAGTGTACAAATCTGAAAATCAATGATACAATATGCAATGCTACGCAGAAACGTCAAACTGAGGCAGCAGAACTTTCCGCCAAGGTAGACGCGATGGTGGTTGTGGGCGACCGAAGAAGCGCCAACACAAGGCATTTGACCGAGATTTGCAGAGAGAACTGCGGAAAAGTCCTCCAGATCGAATCCGCAGACGAGCTCTCACCGGAATTCTTTTCCGGATGCCGTGTGGCGGGACTGACAGCCGGCGCATCTACTCCTGCGAGTATCATTATGGAGGTATTAACAACAATGACGGAAGAAAACATCAACACCACTGCCCCTGAAACCAGCGAATCCTTTGAAGAACTGCTTGAAAAATCTTTCAAGACTCTAAATACAGGAGATAAGGTGACCGGTATCGTGACCGCCATCGGCACGACCGAGATCCAGGTCGACGTCGGCTGCAAGCAGGCAGGCTATATCCCTGTTTCTGAGCTGAGCAGCGACCCCGACGTCAAGCCCGAGGACGTCGTCAAGGTCGGCGACGAGATCGAGGCCTACGTTGTCCGCGTCAACGACGTGGAGGGCTATGCCACCCTTTCCAAGAAGCGTCTCGACGCTGTCAAGGTCTGGGAAGACATTGAGACCGCCGTTGAGAACAAGACCGTTCTCGAAGGCACCGTGACCGAAGTGAACAAGGGCGGCATCGTCGTCTCTGTCAAGGGCGTGCGCGTGTTCGTGCCCGCTTCTCAGAGCGGCATGCCCAAGGACTCCGACCTTGGCCAGATGGTCAAGCAGAAGGTCAAGCTCCGCGTGACCGAGGTCAACCGTGCCCGCCGCCGCGTCGTCGGCTCCATCAAGTCCGTGCTGAACGAGGAGCGTCAGGCTGCTCAGGCCGCCATCTGGGAAGGCATCGAGGTCGGCAAGCACTATGACGGCGTTGTCAAGTCCATGACCTCTTACGGCGTGTTCGTCGACATCGGCGGCGTGGACGGCATGGTCCACATCTCCGAGCTGAGCTGGAGCCGCATCAAGAACCCCGCCGAGGTCGTCTCCGTCGGCGATCACCTCGACGTGTATGTCATCTCCTTCGACCCCGAGAAGCGCAAGATTTCCCTCGGCGTCAAGGATCGCACCCAGAACCCCTGGGATGTGTTCATGAACACCTACAAGGTCGGCGACGTGGCCAACGTCCGCATCGTCAAGCTGATGACCTTCGGCGCCTTTGCTGAGGTAGTTCCCGGCGTGGACGGTCTGATCCACATCTCCCAGATCGCGGACCGCCGCATCGAGAAGCCCTCCGACGTCCTGTCCGAAGGCCAGATGGTCGACGCGAAGATCACCGCCATCGACGAGGAGAAGAAGAAGATCTCCCTCAGCATCCGCGCGCTGCTCAGCGGCGAGGAAGAGGCTCCTGTCGAGGAGTAATTTTCCTGAACTGAAAAGAGACAGGCTCCGGCCTGTCTCTTTTTGTATCCCGAAAACCACTCGCTGGGCGAGTGGTTCAAAAGAGGCTGCTGCCGATGAGGAAAAATAAAACTCCCTCTGTTATAGTAGAGATGCGGTCTGGCAACTGCAAACTACAAAACAAAGGGAGGTCACTCAAGAATGAATGACACGAACAGTTTAGCGCATACGAAGTGGAATTGCAAATACCACATCGTATTTGCGCCGAAGTATCGGCGCAAAGTGTTCTTCGGCGAAAAACGCAGGGAGATTGGGAAAAATACTGCGGCAGTTATGCGAATGGAAAAAGGTGAATATCGTAGAGGCGGAAGTATGTCCGGATCATATTCACATGCTCCTTGAGATCCCCCGCCCAAAATTGCGGTTTCGAGCTTTGTGGGATACCTGAAAGGCAAAAGCTCGCTGATGATCTACGAACAGTTCCCAAATCTCAAGTACAAGTACAGAAACCGCGAATTTTGGTGTCGCGGATACTACGTGGACACCGTGGGGAAGAATGCGAAGAAAATAGAAGAGTACATCCGGAATCAATTAGAGGAAGATAGGATGGGCGAACAACTGACGATGGGCAACTTCTAAGCCCGTTTACGGGCTGCTGGTAACAAGCCTATGCAGATGTCAGATCGTACCAACGCCGCATGAGGCGTGGCTGGTAACATAGGGCTTCGCCCGTCTAAGAAATACCCCCGGCTAGGCCGGGGGATATTTATTTACGTTCTTTTTTACGCTGACACGTAAGAAAGACTTTGCAAACGGCGATCGGTATGCTATAATTGTTAAAGTTTCGACATAGTTCCGAAATGATAATCAAATTCACATACATACAGGAGGAATTATCCATGGATTACGCAGCGCTTTATCAGAAGAAGCTGACCTCTGCCGCGGAAGCCGTCAAGGTCGTCAAGAGCGGCGACTGGGTCGACTACGGCTGGTGCACCAACCATCCCTACACGCTCGACAAGGCGCTTGCCGCACGCCAGAGTGAGCTGCGCAAGGACGTCAAGGTCCGCGGCGGCGTGACGATGTGGATGCCCGAGATCTGCAAGGCGGAGGACGCCGGCGAGCACTTCACCTGGCATTCCTGGCATTGCAGCGGCATCGACCGCAAGATTATCTCCAAGGGCATGGGCTACTTCTCCCCATGCGCTACAGCGAGCTGCCGCGCTTCTACCGCGACGGCAACGCCACAGTCGATGTTGCGATGATCCAGGTCACGCCGATGGATAAGCACGGCAACTTCAGCTACGCGCTCGCGTGCTCTCACTTAGCCGACATGCTGGATGCCGCCAAGACTGTCATCGTCGAGGTCAACGAGAACCTTCCCTGGGTTTACGGCCTCACCGGCTGCGAGATCAACATCAAGGACGTCGACATGGTTGTGGAAGGGGAGAATCCTCCCGTTGCGCAGCTCGGCGCGGGCGGCGCCCCACCGCGGTCGACACCGCGGTCGCCAACCTTGTCGTGCCTGAGATCCCGAATGGCGCGTGCCTCCAGCTCGGCATCGGCGGCATGCCCAACACCATCGGCTCGATGATCGCGCAGTCCGACCTCAAGGACCTCTCCGTTCACACCGAAATGTATGTCGACGGCTTTGTCGACATGGCCCTCGCCGGCAAGATCACCGGCAAGCACAAGCAGCTCGACAAGGGCCGTCAGGTCTTTGCCTTCGCCGCCGGCACGCAGAAGCTCTATGACTACATGGATCGCAATCCCGAGGTCATGGGTGCGCCGGTCGACTATACGAACGACGTGTTTGTCATCTCCCAGATCGACAACTTCATCTCCATCAACAACGCCATCGACTGCGATCTGTTCGGTCAGGTGAACGCGGAGTCCGCGGGCATCAAGCACATCTCCGGCACGGGCGGCCAGCTCGACTTTGCGATGGGCGCGTACCTCTCCAAGGGCGGCAAGAGCTTCATCTGCATGTCCTCGACCGTCACCGGCAAGGACGGCACGGTCAAGAGCCGCATCGTTCCCACGCTGACGCCCGGCTCCATCTGCACCGATCCGCGCTCCTGCACGCACTATATCGTCACCGAGTACGGCATGGTCAACCTCAAGGGCCTGTCGACCTGGCAGCGTGCCGAGGCGCTCATCGGCATCGCGCATCCCGACTTCCGCGAGCAGCTCATCGCCGACGCGGAGAAGATGCACATCTGGCGCCGCAGCAATAAGTAAGCAATAATCGTTCTTCCGTCACGTGGGCTTTCCTGAAAAGGGGAGCCCACATTTTTTCGAAAATCCACCTCGTTTCCATTTTTATGCGATATTTCATCAAAAGTCGCTTGAAAATGATGGCAAAGTACGTTATACTATGTATGGGGAATTGTTTCCTCTTGTATGTTTGTGTTGTTTTCCTTTTCCATCGCACGGAAAACCGGGGCGAATGCCGGATTGGCATTCTGCCTGAAGGGAGGTGGGCATAGAATGTTTCAAGTGGGAGATAAGGTCGTGCACCCGATGCACGGCGCCGGTGTGATCGACAGCATTGTCCGTGAAAAGATCAGCGGCAAAGCAATGGATTTTTACGTCTTCAAAATGCCCATTTCCGGGCTAACGCTCAAGATCCCGACCGAGAATTCCACGGCCATCGGCATCCGCGCCATCAAGACGAGAAACGAGATCGAAGAGGTCATCGCGCGCATTCCCAAGCTCGGCGTCGACATGACGGCGAACTGGAACCACCGCTACCGCGAGAATATGGATCGCCTGAAAAGCGGCAATCTCGACGAGGTCAGCGCCGTCATCAAGGCGCTGATGCATCGCGACAGCACGCGCGGACTATCCAACGGTGAGCGCAAGATGCTGCACATTGCCAAGCAGATCCTCGTATCAGAGATCGTCCTGGCAGAAGACGTGGAGTATCCCGAGGCTGAGGGGGCGCGTCAACGCCGCGATGCTGTTAAAGGAGAGCGATTGAGTCCATGAGCCTGCTGCAAAAGATGTTCGGCAAGCGCCAAAAGCGCACTCACCCGTACTGCGCCGCGCTGATTGCGGCCGCCGGAAGCTCCACGCGCTACGGCGGGGAGAACAAGCTGTTGCAAACCCTTGACGGCATCCCCGTCCTTGTGCGCACACTGCTCACGATCGACCGCGTGGAGGGCATCGACGAGATCGTCATCGCTGCGCGGGAGGACGAGCTGCTGCCTTATGCTGAGCTCTGCAAGACCTTTGGCCTCAGAAAACCCGTAAAGGTCATCGTCGGCGGCGCAACGCGGACAGAGTCCGTGCTGCGCGCAGCGCTCGAGGCCTCGCCCGAGACGGAATTTTTTCGCCGTGCAGGACGGTGCGCGTCCGCTCGTCACCGTCGAGCTCATCGACGAAGTGCTCGACGCGGCAAGAGTTTATCTCGCCGCCGCGCCCGCCGTTCCGGTGCGCGACACCATCAAGGTCGCGCACGACGGCATCGTCGAGCGCACGCCCGATCGCAGCGCGCTCTTCGCCGTGCAGACGCCGCAGGTCTTCGCCGCCGACCTTTTGAAGGCGGCTCTCCAGTCCGCGATTGCGGACAGCGCGACTATTACGGACGATTGCTCCGCTGTAGAGCGGATGGGCAAGGAAGTCCACTTGACAGAGGGCAGCGAGGAAAACATCAAGATCACCACGCCGGTCGACCTTGCGATCGCAGAAGCAATTTTACAGCGCAGAGGGGAATGAACCTTTCCCCTCTGCCTTTTCTTGAAGAAAGGACCCATACCATGACGAATTTACGCATCGGGCACGGCTACGACGTGCACCGCCTGACCGAGGGCCGCGCACTGATTTTAGGCGGCGTGACGATCCCCTACGAAAAGGGCCTGCTCGGCCATTCGGACGCTGACGTACTGACCCACGCCGTGATGGACGCGCTGCTCGGCGCGACGGCGCTCGGCGATATCGGCAAGCTCTTTCCCGATTCCGCCGACGAGTTTGCTGGCATCTCGAGCTTAGAGCTGCTGCGGCGGGTGAAGCTGCACCTCGCCGCCGCGGGGTACGATGTCGTCAACATTGACGCGACGATTTTGGCGCAGGCACCTAAACTCGCACCGTACCGCGAGCAGATGCGCGCGAACATCGCGCGCGAGCTCCAGATTGATGTCTTGCGCGTGAGCGTGAAGGCCACGACCGAGGAACACCTCGGCTTCACCGGCAGCGGCGAGGGGATGGCCGCCCACGCTATCGCGCTCCTTGAGCGCGCGGACAACTGAATCAAAACCGCTTCGGACGGACGCTTTTTCTGAGCGCCCGTCCCTTTTCGCCCGCACACCGCCGCCGCGCACGCATATCATGCTGTGAGGGGGAATCGGTATGGACTATTATCTCTTTGCCGCGCGCTCAGTCACCCATGCCCAGCGCATGGCGCGGCTTTTGAGCGACGCGGGTATCTCTGCCAAAATCCGCCGCGCGGGCGCTGCGATCACCGAGCGCGGCTGCGGCTATACGCTGGAAATCCCGCGCCGCCACGCGGCGCGCGCCATGCAGGCCTGCCGCGCGGGCGGCGTGCTGCCGGTCAAGGTGCTTTTCGTCTCGGATGACGGCATGCAAGAGGTGGCGCTATGATCTATCTCGACAGCGCCGCCACGACGTTTCAAAAGCCCGCTGCGGTGCAGCGGGCCGTCGTGCGGGCGATGCGCACGATGAGCTCGCCCGGGCGCGGCGGGTATGCCGCGGCGCAGCAGGCCGACGAGCTGCTGTTTCGCTGCCGCAGCGCAGCCGCGGAGCTCTTCTCCGTGCCGTCGAGCGAGCAGGTCGTTTTCACGATGAACGCGACGCACGGACTGAACATCGCCATCAAGAGCCTTGTCCGCCCGTGCGGGCGAGTCGTCGTCTCAGGCTATGAGCACAACGCCGTCACGCGGCCGCTGCACGCGCTGGGCGCGGAGGTCATCGTCGCCGCCGCGCCGCTTTTTTCGCCGCAGGAGACGGTCGAAGCCTTCGAGCGCGCGCTTGCGCATGAGCCCGATGCCGTTATCTGCACGCATGTCTCCAATGTCTTCGGCGCTATTTTACCAATTGAGCGCATCGCGCAGCTCTGCCGCGGCGCAGGCGTGCCGCTCATCATCGACGCGTCTCAATCCGCGGGCTCGCTGCCGATCGACTTTTCCGCGCTCGCGCCCGCATTCCTTGCCATGCCGGGGCATAAGGGACTTTACGGCCCGCAAGGGACGGGGCTGCTGCTCTGTGGCAGCGACGCGCTCCCGCTCATTGAGGGCGGCACAGGCAGCGAATCGCTGCGCCAGAGCATGCCGGACTTTCTTCCCGACCGTCTGGAGGCAGGGACGCACAACGTTCCTGGCATCGCGGGGCTCGAAGCGGGCATCGCCTTCGTGCGTGCGCAGCGCCCGGAGCGCATCCTGCACCACAGCCGCGCGCTCATCCGTCGAGCAGGAGAGGGCCTTGGCAAAATTCCAAATGTACACGGATTTCTCTCGCCGGAGGCAATCTTGCAGGCAGGGGTCTTATCGTTCACGGTGGACGGCCTTTCGCCAGAAAGTGTCGCCGAGGAGATGGCAAAGCGCGGTATCGCGCTGCGCGCGGGGCTGCACTGTGCGCCGTTCGCGCACAAAACGGTGGGCACTTTGCCCGACGGAACGGTGCGGCTGAGCGTTTCCGCCTTTAATCGCGAAAGCGAGATCGACACGTTTCTTTCCTCTCTGCGCGCGATCGCGGCAGGTCAGGCAAAAAACTGAGATTTCATAGAAAATTCATCGCTCTACCGTTGCAATTTGGAGTGTTTCATATTAGAATAAGTAATAACTATTGCTTAAGGGGAGCGTGCCTATGGAATTTGTCATGCCCATTCTGGAAGGCGCGTGGCGCTATGTGCTCACGCTCAGGATCTCGGACTATCTTGATATCGCGCTGATGGCGTATGCGATCTATTGGCTTTTAAAGCTTGTCGGCACGTCGAAGGTCGAGAGCGTCGGCAAGGTGATTTTGCTGTTCCTGCTGGCGCTGATGCTCTCGGACGCGTTCTCGCTCAACGGAATTTACTTCCTTTTGAGCCATATTCTCTCGCTCGGTGCGCTGGCGCTCATCGTGCTCTTCCAGCCCGAGATCCGCCGCCTCATCGATCAGCTCGGCTCGAGCCGCTGGCGCTCGTTCAACCCCTTCGCGCGCACGCAGCAGGTCTCGGCCATTGAAAACGCCATCGCGCAGACGGTGCTCGCCTGCACGGAAATGTCCAAAACGCGCACGGGCGTTCTCATCGTCTTCGAGCGTGAAATGGCGCTGGACGACATCGCCCGCACGGGCACGATCGTCGACGCGCGCGTGAGCAGCGAGCTTCTCAAAAATATTTTCTTCGTTAAGGCGGCCATGCACGACGGCGCGGTCATCATGCGTGACGGGCGGCTGCTCGCGGGCGGTTGCATGCTGCCGCTCTCGAAAAACGTGAACCTGAGCCGCGACCTTGGCATGCGTCACCGTGCGGGCATCGGCATGAGCGAGAATTCCGACGCGGTCGTCGTCATCGTCTCGGAGGAGACGGGGACGATCTCCGTCGCCATCGGCGGCCTCTTAAAGCGCCACCTGATGCCCGAGACGCTCGAAAAACTGCTCATCAATGAGCTTGTCCCGCAGGAGCCCACCGAACAGGACGACAAGCTCCACATGAAGCTCTTGAAGCTCCTCAGTGCCGGAAAGGGGGGACAAGGACGATGAAAAGTAAGCGCCGCAAGATCTTCTACGTTGCATTGTCCATCCTCATCGCGGCAACGATCTGGTTCTACGTGAACAACAAGGAATCCGTGACCGTGTACGTCCATGACGTGCCGATCGAATTTCTCAACGAGGACACGTCGCTTGCCGACAAGGGCCTCATGCGCATCAGTGGGGACGAGGATATCACCGTCGATTTAAAGCTCCAGATGCCGCGCAACGTCGTCTACGACTTTGACACGAGCGAGCTGCGGCTCGTGAGCGACCTTTCGACCATCACCTACGCGGGCAAGCAGTCCGTCAGCTACACGATCCTGTACCCTTCGAAGGTCTCGTCGAGCAGCGTGAAGGTCGAATCGCCGACCATCCGCACCGTTCAGGTCGAGATCGGCGAGCTCAACAAGAAGGACATCGAGATCCGCTGCAAGGTCGTCGGCAATGTGGCCGAGGGCTACATCGCCGGCACGATCGAGATGCTGCCCGAAACGCTCGAGGTGCGCGGCCAGCAGGCTGACATCATGCAGATCAGCTACGCGCAGGTCACGCTCGACATCGAAAATGCATCCTCCACGGTCGTGGAGCTGCTCGACTATGAGCTCTATGACTTCAACGACCAGCTCATTGAGAGCAAGAACATCCATCCCATGAGTGAAAACGTGCAGGTGACGATGCCGGTGCTCAAGGTGAAGGACGTTCCGCTGACCGTCAACTTTATCGAATCCGCGGGCTCGCGGCTTGAGAATTACACCTATACGCTCAGCCACAGCAGCATCACCCTTTCCGGTGATGCGACGCAGATGGCAGGCATCAGCGAGATCTCGCTCGGCACGCTCGCGCTTGAGGACGTGCAGGGCTCGGAGACGCTGACCTATGACATTCTCATTCCCGATGGGGTGAACAACTTAAGCGGGATCACAAGCGCTACGCTCACGATCAGCAGCGGCGACATCAGCACGAAAGAGGTCGAGGCGACGCACTTCAGCTACGAGAATTTCTCAGGCGATCACACCGTCACCGTCGTGACCTCGTCACTGCCCGTCACGCTGCGAGGCTCCGCAAGCGACCTTGAGGCCATCTACGGCAGCGAGGTCCACGTCATTGCAGACCTATCCGACATCGCCGCCGACAGCGGCAGCTACACCGTTCCCGCCCGCATCGAGGTGAGCGGCTACGACGTGGGCGCGGTCGGCACTTACGAGGTCACCGTTCACATCAACTAAGCCAATTCGCAAAAGGAGACAGCATGACTCAGATCGCAACAGTAGAAAAAATCCTTCCCGGCGGCATGGCGGAGATCTCCGTCCCGCGCAAGTCCGCCTGCGGCCACGACTGTGAAGAGTGTGCGGGCTGCGGCGTATCGGGTGCAAGTGTGCGCGCTGTCGCGCGCAACGACGCCCGAGCCGAAGTGGGACAAAAGGTCGTGGTCGAGAGCAGCACGAAGAATCTGCTCGGCGTGATGCTCCTCGTCTATCTTCTGCCGATCGTGCTGTTTCTTGTCGGCTACTTTGCGACCGGCGCGCTCGAAAGCGAGGGACTGCGCTACGCCGTCGCCATCGCGGCGTTTTTAGTCGGCATCATCCCCGCGATCATCTGCGACCGCCGCACGAAGAAAAACGGCAAGCTGACGTTCACCATTGTGCGTCTTTTTCTAAGGCATGTTTGGTTACATCAGGCCGTCCAAGCCGCACCTCAGCGAGCAGGACGAAGCGCGTTTCCAGTCCGTTTACTGCGGGCTGTGCCACGAGCTCGGGCGAAAGTACGGCTTTGCCGCCCGCTTTGTGCTGAATTTCGACTTCACGTTCCTTGCTATTCTGCTCTCCGACGCGCAGGAGCCGGAATGCGAGAGCTGCCGCTGCGCGGCGCATCCGTGCAAGGCACAGTGCGTCATGGCGCACACCGTCGCGCTCGAAACGGCGGCAGACCACAGTCTGGTGCTCGCCTGGTGGCAGCTTCGCGACCATATTGAAGACCACGGCTTTTTCAAAGCCATCCCATACCGGCTCGCGGCGCTTTTGCTGCGCGGCGCTTACCGCAAGGCGAGGACGTTCGTGCCGGAATTTGACGCCTCCGTGCAGCGGCACCTAAATGATCTGCACGAGCGCGAGCGGGAGCACTGCGCCTCGCTCGATCAGGCCGCCGAGCCTTTCGCCGCGCTGATGGCGGACATCGCCGACTGTGTCGATGACGAGATGCGGCGGCGCGTGATGAAGGAAATTTTCTACCACCTCGGCCGCTGGATCTACTTGGTTGACGCGGCAGATGACTTTGAAAAGGACGCGCACTCGAATTGCTACAATCCGCTGCGCTATCGCTATGAGCTTGATGGCGACAAGCTGGACGAGCAGAGCAGGGAAGCCGTGGCCGCCTCGCTCGACCTCTCCGTGCACCGCATGGCGAGCGCTTACGCGCTGCTCTCCTGCGGCGTGTGGACAAGCATTTTAGACAGCATTTTTTACGAGAGCCTTTACGGGATCGGCAATGCCGTTCTCAAGGGCACGTATCATAAGCCCCCGCGCAGAATACACTTCCGCATCAAGGCGGAGAAAAACGAGGAAACCGTATGAATGACCCCTATCAGATCCTAAATATCCCGCCGACGGCGACTGACGAGGAGGTCAAGCGCGCTTACCGCGACCTTGCCCGCAAATACCACCCGGACAATTACCACGATAACCCGCTGGCCGATCTCGCGCAGGAAAAAATGAAAGAGATCAACGAGGCCTATGACCAGATTCAGAAGCAGCGCAAGGCGTCTTCCGCCGCCTCGCAGAGCCACTCCTACGGCTACGGCAGCGGGAATAGCTATGGCAACTCCGCTTACGGCGGCGCCTATGGAGCGGGCTCGCTCAATCAGGTGCGCATGGCGATCAACCGCGGCGATATCTCGCTCGCTGAGCGTCTCTTAAGCGGCGTGAGCGACCACAACGCGGAGTGGAACTTCCTGATGGGCGTGGTCTGCTCGCGGCGCGGCTGGATGGACGAGGCCAAGCGCTATATGGAGACCGCCGTGCAGATGGACCCAAACAATCCAGAGTATCAGAACGCGCTCTCTGCGCTGACGGGGGCGGGCTACCGGCCCAACGGCTTCCGCTCGGTCCACACGGCCAATTTTGATGACAGCGCATGTCTGCGCTGCTGCGCGGCATGGTCGTGCTGCACGCTCTTTAGCGGCGGCGGATGCTATTTACTGCCCTGCATTTACTACTGATTTTTGTTTAATCCTGTACTTTTCAGTTTTGTGTTTTTACTATATCATGGAGGAGAAGAATCGTGGTCAAAAGTATGACTGGCTATGGAAGAGCCAAAAAAACGCTCTCCAATCGCGATATCACCGTCGAGGTACGCTCTGTCAACAACCGTTATCTCGACTGCACGGTGAAGCTGCCGCGCGCCTACATCTTCGCGGAGGATGCCATCAAGGGGCGCGTGCAGAAGGCCATCTCGCGCGGCAAGGTCGATGTGTTCGTCACCATCGACTCGACCGGTGCGGATGAAGAGGTCGTCGTGGTCAACGAGGGTCTGGCCCGCAGCTATTTAGAGGCGCTGCGCAAGCTCTATGAGATCGACGGCGGGAATTACCTTCAAAAGCAGTCCTACGCGGCGGACCTCGCCCGCATTCCGGACGTGCTGACCGTCACGAAGGCGGAGGAGGACCTGGAGTCCGTTGGCGCGGACATCTGCGAGGTGCTCGACGAAGCGCTCGCGTCCTATAACCAGATGCGCGCGACAGAGGGGAAGAAGCTGGCCGAGGACATCGGCGGCCGCCTCACGACCATCGAAACGCTCACCGGCAAGGTCGAGGAGCGCTCGCCCGAAACGGTACGCGAGTACCGCGAAAAGCTGACCGCGCGCATGCAGGAGGTCCTGCAGAGCACGACGATCGACGAATCGCGCATCCTGACCGAGGCCGCCATCTACGCCGACAAGGTCGCCGTGGACGAGGAGACCGTGCGTCTGCGCTCGCATGTGTCGCAGCTGCGCGACATGCTGCTCTCCGACGAGCCCATGGGCCGCAAGATGGACTTCCTCATTCAGGAGGTCAACCGCGAGAGCAACACCATCGGCTCGAAGTGCAACGATGTCGCCATCGCGCGCGATGTGGTCGCGCTCAAGGCGGAGGTCGAAAAGATCCGCGAGCAGGTGCAGAACATTGAGTAAGGGGCGAAGCAAATGAAGCTGCTGAACATCGGATTTGGCAACATGGTGTCCGCCGAGCGCCTGATCGCCGTCGTCAGCCCTGACAGCGCGCCGATCAAGCGCCTCATTCAGGAGTCGCGCGAGCGCGGCATGCTGATCGACGCGACCTACGGCCGCAAGACCGCGTCGGTGTTCATCATGGACAGCGACCATGTGGTGCTCTCGGCCATCGCCGCTGACAAGCTGATCGCAAGGCTGGGCGTGGAAACGCTCGCCATGGAGGAGGAAGCATAGAAAATCATGTACAAGGGGAAAACATTCATCATCTCCGGCCCATCCGGAGTGGGCAAGAGCACGGTGCTCAAGGAGTTATTTCAGGATCGCGACGATCTTTATTTCTCCGTTTCCGCCACGACGCGTCCGCCGCGTCCCGGCGAGATAAACGGCGTCCACTATCACTTTACCGACGTCGACGAGTTCCGCAAAATGATCTCGGAGGACGCCTTTTTGGAGTATGCCGAGTATGTCGGCAACTTCTACGGCACGCCGAAAAAGTTTGTCGACGAGGCCATGGAGCAGGGGAAGGACGTCGTCCTCGATATCGAGGTACAGGGTGCCTTGCAGGTCGTGCATAAGCGGCCTGATGTCGTGCGCATCTTCATCGCCCCGCCTTCGTGGCAGGCGCTTGAAGAACGCCTGACGAGCCGTGGCACCGACAGTCCCGAAAAGGTGCAAAAACGCCTCGTCCGCGCAAAGGTCGAGCTTCAGACCGCTAATACCTATGATTATTTCGTCATCAACGACACGGTGGAACGCGCCGTGCGAGATCAACGCCATCATGCTCGCCGAGCACTGCAAGCCCGCCGAGCGCATGGCTATCTTGTCTGAATAAGTTCAAAAATCAGCCGAAAAGGCAGAAGGAAGTAAATTATTATGATGCTTTATCCCGCAATGAGCCTGCTCAACAAGTACGTTGAAAACCGTTATCTGCTCGTCAACGTGGTCGCGCGCCGCGCCCGCCAGATCGCCGAGCAGGCCGACGAAGAGGGTTATCCCCTCTGCGAAAAGCCGGTCACCACGGCCATCAACGAGGTCGCTGCCGGTAAGCTCACCGCAGAGAATATCGACACGCACATCGCAAAGTAAGTCTTGAATAACGCAAAGGGGGAGACTGTATGACAGAGAAAATGCTTGCTCGCGTCGCAGTCTCTTCCGTTCCTTATGCCGCCGACCGGCTCTACGCCTACCTTGTGCCGGACGAGCTCATCGGCAGCGCCGAGGTCGGCAAGCGCGTGACGATCCCCTTTGGGCGCGGAAACAGGCGCGTGGAGGGCTTTTTGCTCGAAGTCGGGCGCGAGGCGGCGACGTCGCCGCTCAAGCCCATCGACGCTCTTCTCGACGATGCGCCGCTGCTGGATGCAAAGGACATCCGCCTTGTGCGGTGGATGAAAGCGCGCTATTTCTGCACGTATTACGACGCGATCAAGACGATCCTGCCCGGTGGCGTGTGGCTCCAGTACCGCGAGCTGTGGCATGTGAACGGCGAGATCAGCGCAGAGGATGCGCTCTCGTCCGTCGCAGCCGATTCGCTCGAGGAAACGCTGCTGCGCGCCATGCTCAGCGCCAAGGAGATCGAGCGCGCCGCGCTCGATGAGCTTGGCGGCGAAAAGACGGCAAAGGCGCTCCGCTCGCTTGAAGCCTGCGGCCTGCCGTGCGCGAGACGAAGCTGCGTCAGCGCTTGCAGGATAAGTCCGTGCGCATGGTGTCGCTCTGTGTCAGCGCGGAGGACGCGCTCGCCGCGGTCGAGCCCAAGCGCCGCAGCGCACCCGTGCGCTATGCGGTCGTCGAGCTTCTCAGCCGCGAGGGGTGCCTATCCAGCAGCGAGATCAGCTATTACACCGGCGCGACGATGCAAACGCTGCGCGGCCTCAAAAAGGCCGGTCTTGTCGAATTCTCCGAGCGCGAGGTGCTGCGCGTCAGCCGCTATGACGACGCGCCCGCGCGCGAGGACATTGTGCTCAACGGCGAACAGCAGGCCGCTTTCGACGGCCTCTGTACGCTCTTAGGCCGCGAGGGCGGCAGCGCCGCGCTGCTGCATGGCGTGACCGCCAGCGGCAAGACGCAGGTCTATATCAGGCTCATCGAAGAAGCGCTCACGCGCGGCAAGACCGCCATGCTGCTCGTGCCGGAGATCGCGCTGACGCCGCAAATGCTGCGCCGCTTTACGGCGCAGTTCGGCAGCGACGTCGCGATGCTGCACAGCGCGCTGCCGCTCACCGAGCGCTACGACCAATGGAAGCGCATCCGCCGCGGTGAGGTGCGCGTCGTGCTGGGCACGCGCAGCGCGGTGTTTGCACCGCTGCAAAACCTCGGGCTCATCATTTTGGATGAAGAGCAGGAGACGAGTTATCAGTCCGAAAATCCGCCGCGCTACCACGCGCGCGACGTCGCGCAGTTCCGCTGTGCGCAGAACGACGCGCTGCTGCTGCTCGGCTCGGCCACGCCGACGATTGAAACGGCATACGCCGCGAAAAATAGGCGCTATCAAGTTTTTTCCCTTCACAGGCGGTTCAACGATCTGCCGCTGCCCAAGGTGCTGATCGCCGACATGAAGGACGAGCTGCGGCAGGGGAATGAGACCTCGATCGGTCATGCGCTGCGCGCAGAGCTTGAAAAAAATATCGAACGCGGCGAGCAGAGCATTCTGTTTCTCAACCGGCGCGGCAGCGCGCGGATGCTGCTGTGCGGCGAGTGCGGCTACGTGCCGCAGTGTCCGCGGTGCAGCGTGCCGATGACGTACCATTCCGCCAACGAACGGCTGATGTGCCATTACTGCGGGCACTCCGAAGCCGTAGTGGACAGGTGCAGCGAGTGCGGGGGACTGATGAAGCGCGTCGGCTCCGGCACGCAGAAGGTCGAGCAGGAGCTTTTTGACCTGTTCCCAAAGGCTAAAGTGCTGCGTATGGACGCCGACACCGTCGGCGCGTCGCGCGGACATGAAGCGCTGCTGCGCGAATTTGAAGAAAAGAATATCCCCATCCTTCTTGGCACGCAGATGGTCGCCAGGGGCTGGATTTTGAAAACGTGACGCTCGTGGGTGTGCTGGACGCGGACCTTTCGCTCTACGCGCAGAACTACCACGCCGCCGAGCGGACGTACAGCCTGTTGGCGCAGGTCGTCGGCAGGGCCGGACGCGGCGAGCGCCCGGGCCGCGCGGTCATCCAGACCTACCACCCCGAAAACGAGGTCATTCAGGCCGCGGCGAAACAGGATTACGAGACGTTTTACCAAAACGAGCTGCGCATGCGCTCGCTGCGGCGCTATCCGCCGTTTGCAGATCTGTTCACGCTGACGGTCTCAGGCCTTGATGAGCTGCGCGTCATCGCCGCTGCCCGCGCACTGTGTGACGCACTGCGCTACGCCTGCTCTCAGCCGCCGCTGAAAGACTTGGGAGGTCGAAGTGCTCGGCCCCGCGGGCGCGCCGGTCGTGAAGGTCAACAACCGCTATCGCTATTGCGTCTACCTGTGCGGCAGGGCGGCAGCGTGCTGCGGCGCACCGTCAGCGAATATCTGCTGGCATTTTACGCAAGAAAAGAAAACCGCGGTCTCGACATTTTTGCCGACTGCAATGCTTTACAATAGAGAAAAGAGGATGAAATTATGGCTATTCGCAAGATCCACGAAGTGGGCGATCCCTGCCTTGCAAAGGTCTGCCGCCCCGTGACGGAATTCAACGACCGGCTGCATGAGCTGCTCGACGACATGGCGGACACACTGGAGGAGGCCGGTGGCGTCGGCCTCGCCGCCCCGCAGGTCGGCATCCTGCGCCGCGTCTGCATCGTGGAGGATGAGCAGGGCGAGATCATCGAGCTCATCAACCCCGAGATCATCAAGACCGAGGGCGAGCAGACGGGCCTCGAGGGCTGCCTGAGCGTGCCGGGCAAGTACGGCATCGTCACGCGCCCGATGGTCGTGCGCGTGCGCGCGCAGGACCGTTACGGCACGGAGTTTGAAGTTGAGGACGAAGAGCTGACCGCGCGCTGCTTCTGCCACGAGATCGAGCATCTCGACGGCCACCTCTACACCGAGCACTGCAAAGTCCTCACCGACGAGGAGCTGGAGCAGTATATCCGCGAGCAGGAAAAGGAGCTGGACGAGGAATGAGGATTGTCTTCATGGGCACGCCCGACTTTGCGCGCACGATCTTAGAGCGTCTGGTCGCGGACGGGCACGACGTGTGCGGCGTTTTCACGCAGCCGGACAAGCCGCGCAACCGAAACAAAGTCACGCCAAGCCCTGTAAAGGAATATGCTTTGTCGCAGAATATCCCCGTTTTTCAGCCGGTGACGATGCGCGACGGCACGGCGCTTGAGGATTTCAAGACCCTCGCGCCCGAGCTCGCGGTCGTCGCGGCCTATGGTCGCATCCTGCCGGAGGAAATGCTCGCCGTGCCGGTGCATGGCTGCATCAACGCACACGCGTCCATTCTGCCGAAGTACCGCGGCGCAGCGCCGATTAACCGCGCCATCTTAGACGGCGAAAAGGAGACCGGCGTGACCGTGATGCACATGGCGAAAGAGTGCGACGCGGGCGATATGATCTTAGTCAAAAAGCAGGCCATCCGCCCCGACGAGACGGCGGAGGACCTGTTCAAAGAGCTCGCTGTGCTCGGCGCGGATGCGATCGCTGAGGCCATCGCGCAGATTGAAAACGGCACAGCGCAGCGCGTGCCGCAGGACGAGTCGCAGGCGACGTATGCGCCCATGCTCTCGCGCGAGCTTTCGCCCATCGACTGGACGAGAAGCAGCACGCAGATCATCGACCAGATCCGCGCGCTCATCCCGTGGCCTTGCGCCGCGGCGAGCATTCTCGGCGCGAACACGAAAATTTTCCATGCCGTACCGCTCGGCGAAACGAAGGACGTGCCCGGCACGCTGTGCGCGCGCAAAAAGGGCATCGAAGCCGCCTGCGGCGACGGCAAAAGCATTCTTATCACGGAGCTGCAGCCCGACGGCGGCAAGCGCATGGCAGCGAACGCTTTTCTGAACGGCAAGCGCATCGCCGCGGGGACGGTCCTCGATGCGTAAGGGAAATACCGCGAACGCGCGCGAATGCGCGCTCTCCGTTCTGGTCGCCTGCCGCCGCAACGGTGCGTGGGCGGACGCCGCGCTGAAGGCGCAGCTCGGCAAGTGCGCACTGAGTGCTCAGGACGCGGCGCTTTGCAGCCGCATCGTCTACGGCGTGATGCAGAACGAGCTGCTGCTGAACTGGTATTTGAGCGCCTACTGCACGCAGAAGCTCGACCATTTGCAGCCACCGCTCTCCGACATTCTGCGCATCGGCGCGTACCAGATCTTATTTCTGGACAAGGTACCCGACCACGCCGCTGTCAGCGAGTCCGTGGAGCTCTGCCGCACGAACGGCAGAAGCGCCGCGAGCGGACTCGTCAACGCCGTGCTGCGCAAGGTCGCGCAGAATAAGTCGAATCTCCCGCCGCTGCCGGAGGGGAATATCGCACGATTGAGCGTCGCCTACAGCCACCCGCAGTGGCTCGTCAAAAGGCTCGTGTCTCTCCTCGGCATCGAGGAAGCGGAAGCGTTTCTTCGCATCGACAACGAGGCTTCGCCCATCAGCGTACAGGTCAACCCGCTCAAAACGAATGAAAAAGCGCTCGTCGACGAACTTCGCGGCGAGGGCGTCTGCGTCACGCCGCACCCGTGGGTGCCCGGATGCCTGGAGCTTTCCGGCACGGGCGACCTAACGACGCTCAGCGCTTTCTACAATGGCCGCTTCACCGTACAGGACGCGGCGGCACACCTGATCGTCTGCGCCGCGGACTTTGTTCGCGGGCAGAGGGTGCTGGACGTCTGCGCCGCGCCGGGCGGCAAGTCGTTCGCCGCGGCATTCGCGATGGAAAACGAGGGGAGCATCCTCTCGTGCGATCTACATGAAAACAAATTGAAGCGCATCCGCGAGGGCGCGCAGCGCCTCGGCATCACGTGCATCGAGACCGCCGCCGTCGACGGCCGCGCGTTCTGCGAGGAATGGGCGGGGCGTTTTGACGTTGTCATCTGCGATGTGCCGTGCTCGGGCCTTGGCATCATCCGCAAAAAGCCGGACATCCGCTATAAGGATGCGCAGGATTTTTCCGCGCTGCCGGAGATCCAGCGCGCGATCTTAGAGAACAGCGCGCGCTATGTGAAACGCGGCGGCCTTCTCGTCTACTCGACCTGCACGATCCTGCCCGAGGAAAACGAGCAGGTGACGGACGGCTTTTTAAAAGCGCACGACGAGTTTACTTACGAAGCCTTTTCGCTGCCGAACGGCGTGAGCGCGCCGGGGCATTTGACGCTCTGGCCGCAGCGCGACAATACGGACGGGTTCTATCTCAGCCGCATGAGGAGAAAGACGCATGACTGATTTAAAGTCAATGACATTGGAGGAAATCACCGCGGCGCTGCGCGCGATGGGCGAACCGTCGTTCCGCGGCAAGCAGGTCTTCACCTGGCTGCACCGCGGCATCACCGATTTTGACGAGATGATGAATATTCCCAAATCCCTGCGCGAAAAGCTCAGGGCGGAGTACTACATCACCGTGCCGACGGTCGCGCGCAAGCAGGTGTCGAAGCTCGACGGGACGATCAAATACCTCTGGGAGCTGCAAGATGGCAACTGCATCGAAACGGTGCTGATGTCCTATCACCACGGCAACACGGTCTGCATTTCCTCGCAGGTCGGCTGCCGCATGGGCTGCAAATTCTGCGCGTCCACGCTGGCCGGCAAGGTGAGGGACTTAACACCGTCGGAAATGCTCGATCAGGTGCTTTTCACGCAGCTTGACTCCGGACGCGAAATTTCCAACATCGTCCTGATGGGCATCGGCGAGCCGATGGACAACCGGAAAAATGTGCTGCGCTTTTTGGAGCTCATCAACCATCCCGACGGGATGAACATCGGCATGCGCCACATCTCGCTTTCCACCTGCGGCGTGGTGCCGGGCATCGACGCGCTCGCGGAGGACAATTTGCAGCTCACGCTGTCTGTTTCGCTCCACGCGCCCGACAGCGCGACGCGCAGCCGCATCATGCCCGTGAACAACGCCTACGACGTGGAGGAGCTGTTCGCCGCTTGCCACCGCTATTTTAAGAAGACCGGCCGCCGCATCTCGTTTGAATACGCGATGATCGACGGCGTGAATGACCACGACTGGCAGGCCGACCTGCTGGCCGAAAAGATCCACGGCATGCCGGGACATGTGAACCTCATCCCGCTCAACGACGTGGTCGAGAGCGAGTTCAAGCCGAGCAAGCGCGTCGCGGCATTCCAGAAGCGCCTTGAGTCCCACGGCCTGACGGCGACGGTCCGCCGCAGCCTGGGCGGCGACATTGACGCCAGCTGCGGACAACTCCGGCGCAAAGAAATGAAAGCAAGAGAGGGGGTCGCGCAATGAGAGCCTGTGGAAAAACCGACGTCGGTCTGCGGCGGCATGAAAATCAGGATACCTTTGCCGTCGAGCAGGGCAAAAAGCTGCTCATCGCCGTCGTGTGCGACGGCATGGGTGGCGCCGAGGGCGGGCAGATCGCAAGCTCTGTTGCGGTGGAGACCTTTATGAAGGAAATGCGCGCGCTCATCCGCGCGGACATGACCGCCGAGCAGCTGCGCGAGCTCGCGTCGTTCTGCGTGGCGAAGGCCAACACGGCGGTCTATCAGCGCGCGCTGCAAGACCCCGCCTATCAGGGCATGGGCACGACGCTCGTCAGCGCAGTGGCAGAGGAGAAGTACGCCATCGTCTGCAACATCGGCGACAGCCGCGCGTATTTGATCCGCGGCGGCGAGATCACACGCATCACGCACGACCACAGCGTCGTGCAGACGCTCGTGGAAAACGGCAACATCACCGCCGAGGAGGCGCGCACGCACCCGAACCGCAACCTCATCACCCGCGCGCTCGGCCCAGACGAAAACACGCTCTGCGACGCGTTCGAGGTCTCGTTCACCAAGGGGGACAAAATTCTCCTCTGCACGGACGGCCTTGTCGTCACCGCGACGGACGACGAAATTTGCCGCGCCGTCTGCGCGGGTAAGCGCGCGGAAGAAAGCCTTAACGATCTCATTGCGCTCGCCAAGGCGCAGGGCGCGCCGGACAACGTGACGGCTGTGCTCATTGAACACGAGTAAAGGAGGTGGCACCGTATGAACAATATGATCGGAAAAATGCTCGACAACCGCTATGAGCTGCTCGAAGTCATCGGCAGCGGCGGCATGGCCGTTGTCTACAAGGCCAAGTGCCACCGCTTGAACCGCCTCGTGGCGGTCAAGGTGCTCAAGAGCGACCTTGCCGAGGACGCCGACTTCCGCCGCCGCTTCCGCGACGAGTCGCAGGCTGTCGCAATGCTCTCGCACCCGAATATCGTCTCGGTCTACGACGTCAGCCGCGGCGAGACGGAGTATATCGTCATGGAGCTCATCGACGGCATCACGCTCAAGCAGTATATGGAAAAGCGCGGCCAGCTCAACTGGCGTGAGGCGCTGCACTTCATCACGCAGATCATGAAGGCGCTCTCGCACGCGCATTCGCGCGGCATCATCCACCGCGACATCAAGCCGCAGAACATCATGGTGCTTCGCGACGGCAGCGTCAAGGTCGCTGACTTCGGCATCGCCTGCCTCGCCAACTCCGCCAACACGCTCACGCAGGAGGCGCTCGGCTCGGTGCACTACATGTCGCCCGAGCAGGCGAGGGGCGACCGCACGGACGCGCGCTCGGACATCTACTCCGCGGGCGTCGTGCTCTACGAAATGCTGACGGGGAGACTCCCGTTCGAGGGCGACAACGCCGTTTCCGTCGCCATCCAGCACCTTTCCTCCGTGCCGCTCTCGCCGCGCGAGATCAATCCCGACGTGCCCGAAGCGCTTGAGCTCATCTGCATGAAGGCGATGGCCTCCGATTTGGAGAAGCGCTACGCCTCGGCGGATGAAATGCTCGCAGACCTTGAGGAGTTCCGCAAGAATCCCGAGGTCGACCTCGACTTCACGATCGAAGACCTGCACCGCGAGACCGTGGACGAGCCCACGCAGTATATCCCCGCCGTGCACACCGTCTCCAAGGCACAGAAGATGCAGGAGGCGGACGACGAGGAGGAAGAAGAGGCATCCCCGCACAAGCTGGGCACGCGCAAGCTGCTCACGATCATCGGCGCGGCGGTGGCCGCGGTGGCACTCATCGTGCTGCTCTGGCACGCGATCTTCAGCGATCTTCTCGGCGGCGAGCAGACGCCGACAGAGTATGTGGTGCCGTATCTCATCGGCATGACCATCGACGAGGCGAACGAGGACGAAAACGTGAAGGGTATCTTCACGATCGAACAGATTGGCCAGCGCGCGAGCAGCAAATACGCGGCGGGTCAGATTATCGAGCAGTCGCCCGAGCGCGGCAAGACCGTAAAGGGCAACCGCGTCATCTCGGTTTTCGTCAGCTCCGGCGCCAAGACGGAGAAAATGCCGAATCTCATCAACAAGGAGTACCGCGACGCAACGCTCCAGCTCACCAACCTTGACTTGAACCTTGTCGTCAACGACCCGGTCGAGGAATACAGCAACATCACGAAGGGCTATGTCATCCGCACGATTCCCGAGTACGGCGAAACGCTTCAGGAGGGCGACAGCGTCACGCTCGTCGTCAGCAAGGGCGAGCAGCCCAAGCCCGTGACGGTGCTCTCTTTCATCGGCATCGACATTGAGATCGTCCGCCAGCAGGTCACGCAGACCGGCCTTGTCGTCGGCGAGGTGACGCAGCGCGCATCCGACGAGCCCTACGGCACGGTCATCGATCAGAGCATCAACGCCGAAACGAAGGTGGACGCGGGCACGACCATCAACTTCGTTATCAGCGAAGGCCCCGCCATGCCGGACTACGGCGATGACGCCACGACCTCCGGAGGGGAACCGCAGCCGTGAGAGGAAGAATACAGCGCGCACTGAGCGGCTTCTACTATGTCAAATGCGCGGACGGACAGCTCTACACCTGCAAGGCGCGCGGCAAATTCCGCAGGGAGGGCATTTCGCCGCTCGTGGGCGACGACGTCGAATTCTGCGAGGTGCCGGGCGGCGAAGGCCGCATCGACGAAATTCTGCCGCGCCGAAACAGCTTTGACCGCCCGAGCGTCGCCAACATCGACCAGATGGTCATCGTCTGCTCACAGGCGATCCCGAAGACCGATCCATATTTGGTCGACCGCATGACGGCCATCGCCGCGCTCAAGGGCTGCGACGTGCTCATCTGCATCAACAAGTGCGACTTAGACCCCGCGGACGCGCTGCGGGAATACTATGAAAACGCGGGCTTTCGCACCGTCAGCGTCAGCGCGGAGACGGGCGAGGGCATCGAGGCGCTACGCGCCCAGCTCGTCGGGCGGCTCTCCGCTGTCACAGGCAACTCCGGCGTTGGCAAGTCGAGCATTCTGAATGCGCTCGACCCCAGCATGTCGCTCAAGACGGGCGAGGTGAGTCAGGCGCTCGGCCGCGGACGGCACACGACGCGCCATGTTGAGCTCTACGAGCTACCCTGCGGCGCGGAAATCATCGACACACCGGGCTTTTCCTCGTTCGAGACGACGGGGCTCAATTTGGAGCTCAAAGAAAAGCTACCCGAGTGCTTTTTGGACTTTTCGCCCTACCTTGGCGACTGCCAATTCGTCGGGTGCAGCCACACAAAGGAAAGGGGCTGCTCGGTGCGTCAGGCCGTAAAAGATGGCAGGATCGTCAGAGGGCGGCATGAAAGCTACTGCCGACTCTACGACGAGCTCAAGGACCTGCGCGAATGGAACGCGGGCAGTCAAAAACGACGCTAACGGAAAATAAAATGGACAAAGGCCCGCTTCCTTTCGGAAGCGGGCCTTCGCCATTTAGAGAGATGAGAGAGGGATCAAATATCAATCCTGAAACAGAGGGGTGGAGAGGTAACGGTCGCCGGTGTCGGGCAGCAGGACAACGATGGTCTTGCCCTTGTTCTCGGGACGCTTGGCGAGCTGGATACCGGCCCAGACGGCAGCGCCGGAGGAGATACCGACCAGCACGCCCTCGCTGTGGCCGACAAGCTTGCCGGTGGCAAAGGCGTCGTCATTTTCGACGGTGATGATCTCGTCATAGATCTTGGTATCAAGAACGTCAGGCACAAAGCCCGCGCCGATGCCCTGGATCTTGTGCGCGCCCGCAACACCCTTGCTCAGAACGGGGGATGAGGCGGGCTCGACGGCGACGACCTTGACGTTGGGGTTCTGCTCCTTGAGGAACTTGCCCGTGCCGGTCAGCGTGCCGCCGGTGCCGACGCCGGCGACAAAGATGTCGACCTGCCCGTCGGTGTCTTCCCAGATCTCGGGACCGGTGGTCTCATAGTGCGCCTTGGGGTTCGCGGGGTTGACGAACTGGCCGGCGATGAAGCTTCCCGGCGTCTGCGCGGCGATCTCTTCAGCCTTGGCGATGGCACCCTTCATGCCCTTTGCGCCGTCGGAGAGAACGAGCTCTGCGCCGTAGGCCTTCATCAGCTGGCGGCGCTCGACGCTCATGGTCTCGGGCATGACGATGATGATGCGGTAGCCGCGTGCGGCGGCGACGGAGGCAAGGCCGATACCGGTGTTGCCGGAGGTCGGCTCGATGATGACGGAGTCGGGCTTCAGCTTGCCGCTTGCCTCAGCGTCATCAAGAATGGCCTTGGCGATACGATCCTTGACGGAGCCCGCGGGATTGAAGTATTCGAGCTTGGCGAGGAGCTTAGCCTCGAGCTTTTCAGCCTTTTCGATGTGGGACAGTTCGAGAAGCGGGGTCTTGCCGATCAGCTGGTCCGCAGAAGTGTAAATCTTGCTCATAATGTTTCCTCCTGAACGATGTACGTTCTATATCAAAATTTTATTGTTTGTTTTATAGGTTTCGGTGATCGCTTGCATCTTATGTTCTGCCGCGGCGACATCGGAACGGATGAAGGAATGAATTCACGTTTATTACCAACCTTTCGAGTAGGTATGTAGGGATTATACGATGTGCATTTGGATTTGTCAAGAGGAAATTTCAAAAAATTCTATTGAATTCCCATAAACCATGTAATATAATAGGAATATCAAAAGTTGAAAAAGGCCGACTCCCGTATGCCTTTCAACGGATGTGCTTAGAAAGGCGTGAACATACTATGATGATTTCAACCAAAGGCCGCTACGCGCTGCGCGTGCTCATCGACATGGCCGAGCACCAGACCGACGGATACATCCCGCTCAAGGAGATCGCCAAGCGGCAGGATATTTCGGAAAAGTATTTAGAGAGCATCGTCAAATCGCTTGTCAAGGGCGGCGTGGTCGAGGGCATGCGCGGCAAGGGCGGCGGCTACCGCCTGTGCAAGAGCCCCGACCAGTTCACCGCCGGCCAGATCCTGCGGCTGATGGAGGGCTCGCTCGCCCCCGTCGCTTGCCTCGAAGCCGGCAGCTCGCCCTGCGACCGCGCAGGGGAGTGCCGCACACTCTCGCTCTGGGCGGGACTGAACGATGTCATCAATAAATATCTTGATCAGTACACGCTCGCGGATCTGCTGCGCGAGGACGACGGGTTCGATTATGTGATCTGATCCTGCGCTGTGCAGGGGCAATGCATGAAAAAAGGTGGAGTCTCTTAGAATGAGGCTCCACCTTTTTTTAACTTCACAGGAAGGGGCATTCCCGCAGACGGGCGCTCACTCATGCAGCTTCTGCGAGGCAATGTAGAGCGGGATCGCCGCAAGCTGAGAGACGACCGACACCGCTACCATCGCAGGGACACTGACATCATACAGTACGCCGAGCAGCCAGCTGCCCAAAAACCAGAAAATGCCGAACGAACACTCAAAAATGCCATAGCCCGTGGCGCGGCTGGCCTTTGGCACCATGCTGGTGACTGCGGCTTTCAAAATGGATTCCTGCGCGCCCATGCCGACACCCCAGAGCGCAATGCCGAGCAGCAGCATCGGCACGCTGTCCGCACGAAAGACGAAAATGGCAAACGGAGCAGAGAGAAGCGTGGACCACGTGAGCGCGCGCACCCCTTTTTTATCGTACATCATGCCGAAAACAAGCGCCGCGACCGCGTCGACGAGCATCGCCCCGGCGTACAAAAAGCGGCAGAGAACCGCTGCTGACGAGCGAGGTCGTTTCGGCAAGGCCGGCGGCAAGCTGCGTGTAGGTGCGCGAAACATGCATGATGATGATGGAATAGTCGATGAAGCCGAAGGCAAAGAGGCTGATGCCCGCGATATAGAGCACGAATTCCTTTTTCATCTTGAAGGGGACATATTCCTTCGGTTCAGGCTCAAAGCGTTCGGGGTTCGGGAACTTCATGCGCGTGAAGAGCAGCAGCAGGATTGTGATCGCCCCCGGAATGGCAAGCACGGCAAAGCAGCGGGAATAGACCGCAAAGGTCGTGCCGTCGGTCTGAAAGAGCATCACGAGGTAGAGCAGCACCGGGCCTGCGAACGCACCGATCTGATCGAGCACCTCCTGAATGCCGAAGCTCCTGCCCACGCCCTCCTGCGAGGCGGCGAAGGACATGATCGTGTCCTTTGCCGGCTTTTTGATGGCCTTGCCCATGCGCTGAATGATGAGCAGAGCGCAGGCCCATATCCAGCCGTGTTCGCCAACGAGTGCCAATGCGGGAACGGCCAGTACATCGAGAAGATAGCCGAAGATCGTCATCGGCCAATAGCGCTTCGTCTTGTCCGTCAGCTTACCGAACACATAGCGCATCGAGTAGCCCACGAGCTCGCCGAGTCCGGACACAAAACCGATCATGCCCGCGCTCGCCCCCAACAGCGACAGATACGCGCCGCGGATGCTGGACGCACCTTCGTGCGTCATATCGGAAAACAGGCTCACGATGCCAAAGAGCACGATGAAGATCATCGCCTGCGACCATTTCTTTTTCTCCTGCTTCATCTTCTTTCATCCTCTTCCTGAAAATGTGATTACACAAGCAAAATCATGATAGGCGCTGTTGCCGCGCAATGTCAATAGACAGAGACGCGCCAAAGCCCAAAAGCAAGCGTTCTTTTCCTGCTGTACCGCAGCAAAAAGGAAGCGCAAGCAAAATGCTTGCGCTTCCTTTTTACAATTCGATGATCTGGCAGGGGACGGGGATGGGCAATTCCTCATGTGTGGAGAGGATCACGATCTTCGTCTCTGCCGCGCGCAGGATGGCGCGCATCGCGGCCTCGCGGTTTTCCGCGTCGAGGCCGGTGAACGGCTCGTCGAGCGCGATGGCGTCAGACGGCGCGAGCAGCGCGCGGGCGAGCGCTAGCCTACGCTGCATGCCGCCGGAATAATCGCGTACCTTCTTTTTCCTCACGTCGCCAAGTCTCAGTTCTTCCAGGAGCGCCTGCGCCGCCGCGGCGTTGTAATTCGCTCCGAGGACGAAGCGAAGATTTCCCTCTGCGTCCAGCCCTTCGAGCAGGCGGTTTTCCTGAAAGACCGCCGTCCAGCGAAATTTATCGCCGTTGACCGTGCCGCTGTCCGGCGTTTCCAGCCCGAGCAGCACGCGCAGCAGCGTCGTCTTGCCGATGCCGGAGGGACCGAGCAGGCGCGTCACGCCGACGCGCGCAGTAAAGGAAATGTCGTCAAGCACGGTGTTCTCGCCGTAGCGCTTGCAGAGGTGTTCGACTCGAAGCTCCATCATGCGCCCATCCTTTCTGCGATCTTGTCCACGAGGAGAAGAAACAGCTTTTCAAACGCCGCCGAGATCAGCACGATCGCCGCCGTCCAGGCGAAGAGGTCGGCGGTCTGGAAGTATATCTTCGCGTTGTAGAGCTTCTCACCGATCGAGCCGCTGGAGAGGGCGATGACCTCCGCCGCGGTGCCGGCCTTCCAGCAAAGGCCCAGCGCCGCACTGACGGCAGAGCGGAAGTAGGGAAGCACCTGCGGCAGATACACGCCCCGCAGCGTGCGCGAAAACGGCACGCGGAACACGCGCGCCATCTCCAGAAGAGAGGCGTCCGTGCGCCGGATGCCCTCAAGCACATTTAAGTACACGGGCGGGAAGACCATCAGCGCCGCGATGAACAGCGGCAGCGTTCGGCTGGAGAGCCAGATAAGCGCCAGAATGATGAACGACGCCACCGGCACGGTCTTGACCGCCGCCACGAGCGGCGCAAGCAGCTCTTTGACGCGCGAAAACCGCGCGGAAAGCGCCGCCAGCACAACTGCCAGCGCGCAGGAAAGCAAAAAGCCGCCCAGAATGTGCATGCTCGACGTGCCGATGGCGCACCAGAACACCGCCGTGCCCGCCAGCGAAATGAGCCGCGCGAGCGAGGATACGGGAGAGGGGAGCAGCAGCGCGCCGTGCGGGTATGCCGCGTGCAGTGCCATCGCGGCAAGCTGCCAGACGATCAGCCAGAAAGCGACTGCCCAGAGACGCACGTTCTGCTTTTTTCCGCGCATGATCATCCCTCCTTTCCTTGAAATACGGCGGCGGGACAGCGCCCGCCGCCGCAAAGAATTTATGCGAAATAGAAGCTGTTATCCGGCATCTCGCCGCCGACAGCGGCGGGAGACGCATTGTAGAGCACCTCTAAATAACCGGGCAGCGCCTCAAGAAGGTCTGCCCCCGTCAGGCAGACGATGTTGCAGTAGGGCAGTGCCTTTTCCGCGACGGCGGCGTCCACGATGCTGTATTCGCCGATGAGCGCGGCGGCATCCGCGGTGTTGGCGTTCACCCAGTCGACGCTTGCGGCGTATTTCTTCAGGAATTCGTTCACGGCCGCGGGATTTTCCTCCACGACCGCGCGGCGGGCAACAATGACGCCCGTGATGAGCGCCGAGCCGTTATCGAGTGCATCCCATTCAGCATTCAGATCGAGCGCCATGCGCAGGCCCTCGATCTTGCTCTGCGCCACGGTGACGAAGGGCTGGGGCAGCAGGGCAATGCTCGCCTGACCGCTTGCCAGCGCCGCGACGCACTCGCTGTGCTCGCTCTTCCAGTCGATCGTCACATCGTTATCGGGATCGATGCCGTTTTCCGTCAGAAGATAGCGCAGGGCGTATTCCGGCGTAGAGCCCTTGCCCGCCGCCACGATGGTCTTGCCCTTCAAGTCGGCCATGGAGTGCACGCTCTCGCCGTTTTCCACGATGTAGAGAACGCCGAGCGTGTTGACCGCCAGCACCTCGATCTCGCCCTCCGTCTTATTGTAGAGCACGGCGGCGAGGTTCGCGGGCACGCAGGCCATGTCGAGCTCGCCCTTGAGGAGCGCGGGCGTCACTTCATCCGCAGAACCGGCAAGGGTAAAGGTATATTCATTGCCAGTCGTTTCGCCGCTTTCGCTGTCCTTCATCAGCTTCACAAGGCCCATGGCCGTAGGGCCTTTGAGCGCGGCGATGGAGTAGCTCGTGGGGGTGAACTCCTCCTGTTCGGTCTGCTGGTCGTCCTGCGCGTCGTTCGTCGTCTCGTCCGCCTTCTGTCCGCAGGCGGCGAGCGAGAAGACGAGCGCAATCGTCAGGCACAGGGCCAAGAGATATTTGAGATTCTTTTTCATTGGTTTTCTTCCTTTCCGATGCTGCCCTCGGGCGCGTAGACCGTTTTGGCGGTGATGCCGTCCAGACGGCCGATCTTGCCCGACAGGGCGGAGATGACGTTGCCCGGCGCGTCGAGCGCCACGCTGATGATATTCACGCCCTTTTCGCGGTACGGCACGCCCATGCGCCCGATGATATACTGACCGTACTGGTGCAGAAGCTCGTTGAGCGGCTGGACAGAGCTTCCCCCCGCGGACGATGATGGCCAGCACGGCGACTCTCGTTTCCATTAACGCATTCTCCTTTGTCAAAATAAAAATCATCCCTTCCGCCGTTCAGCAGAAGGGATGGAAACAGCAAATGACGACGCAGCAGGGCTGTGTCTTTGTTTTCCCTCTTCTTGTGGCTCGGAACGCATCCTCGCTGTCAGAACGGTAGAATGAATCTGGTTCGCCGCCGGTCAGAGTAGTCTTCCCGGAAGGCAAAGCGATGATACCACACTTTCGCTGCAGCGTCAAGATGGAGGGACAATGGTATCGGATAAGCTGGAAAAAAGGCCAAAAGAAAACGTCCGTGAACAGTGCAAGGCATATAAATTCCATTGACTTCTTCGGCGTTATCTTATACGATATGATAAAAGCACAAGTTTTATACGCAGGGCTGGATCCCGGCCCCGGGAAGTCAGCTCTGTGATCTCACAGGGCTGATTTTTGCTGTTTGGGGAGAAATGAGAGGGAAGCGCATGCCATATTACGCACACATCCGGCAGGATGAAAACGGCGAGACCATCTATCAGACCGTCGCGGAGCACCTGACAGGTACAGCCGCGCTGTGCCGAGAGTTTGCCGCCGACTTCGGCGCAGAGGCGGACGGAGATCTGATGGGGCTCGCGCACGATCTCGGCAAATGCACTGACGCATTCCAGAAGCGCCTGCTTGAAGGTGGTCCCGTTGTCGACCACACCACGGCGGGGATGCTCACCTGTATAAAGATGAAGCGGCCCAGCGCCGCCGCGTGCGTCGCCGGTCACCACGGCGGACTTTTGGATGTCGGAAATCTGAGGACCGACCGCGCGGGCGAGGCCACGCTCTCCGGCCGGTTCAAAAAGGGCGTGGAGGGACACTATCTTGAGCGCTGCGGCGAGAGCGGCGTGACACTGCCAACTCTTCCGCCTGAGACGCCGGAACGGGATCCATTGAAAGCGTCGTTTCGGACAAGGATGCTCTATTCCTGTCTGGTGGACGCGGATTTTCTCGATACGGAGCGGTTCATGGACGGCGAACGTGGGCGCGGCGGATATGACGATCTTCCGACGCTGCTAAGGCGGCTGAAAGAATACATCGCGCCGTGGCAAAATCCCAAAACAGCGCTCAACAAGCTGCGCTGCAAAATTCTAAACAGCTGTCTGGATACAGGCAGTAAACCAAAAGGCATTTACACGCTGACCGTGCCGACCGGCGGCGGAAAGACGGTCGCGTCGCTCGCCTTTGCGCTGCGGCACGCAGTGGCGCACGGGATGAAGCGGGTGATCTACGTCGTGCCGTACACGTCGATCATCGAGCAGAACGCCGAAGTATTCCGCGAAATCCTCGGCGACGGCAATGTGCTCGAGCATCACTCAGGTGTGCAGTTCGAGCTTTCCGACGGCGCGTCGCCCGAGGGAGGTGCGCCGCGCGCTGGCGGCGGAAAACTGGGACATGCCGGTCATCGTCACAACGGCGGTGCAGTTTTTTGAGTCCATTTACGCAAACCGTTCGTCAAAATGCCGCAAGCTTCATAATCTTGCCGACAGCGTCATCATTTTTGACGAGGCGCAAATGCTGCCGCTTTGCCATCTGCGGCCCTGCGTGGCGGCGATGGCATCGCTTGCCGAGCAATTCCGTTCAACGCTTGTGCTGTGCACAGCCACTCAGCCGTCGCTCGGTGACCTGCTGCACACCTATGCGCCAAGCTACCCTATCACAGAACTGTGCCCGCAGACGGCGGAGGAATACGACAGCTTCCGCCGCGTGACGTTTCGGCAGGAGGGCATCTTGGAGGACGATGCGCTTGCGGAAAAGCTCAGCGAGCACCGGCAGGTGCTTTGCATCGTGAACAGCCGCAAGGCGGCGCAGAGCATCTTTGCGCGCTTGCCGCAGGAGGCGAGCTTTCACCTCTCGACGCTGATGGTGCCCGCACAGCGGCAGACGCTTCTCGATGAGATTCGGCGGCGCCTAAAGGCGGGGGAACCGTGCCGCGTCGTGTCGACCTCGCTGATCGAGGCGGGCGTGGACGTGGACTTTCCCGCGGTGTACCGCGAGCTGGCTGGGCTGGATTCCGTCTTGCAGGCGGCGGGGCGCTGCAACCGCGAGGGAAAGCGGGCGGCAGGTGAGAGCATCGTAACGATCTTTGAGCGGACGGAGCTGCCGCCAATGTTGTTCCGCACAGCAATCGGCGCTACGCGCGAAGCATTGATGAACAGCTGCGATATCGGCGCGCGGGAGACGATGCAGAACTATTTCGACGCGCTGCGCAGCTTAAGCGGAGAAACACTCGACAAGTCGGGTGTTATCAAGGCGTTTGAAAAGGGCATCAACGGCTGCGAACTGCCGTTTCGCACCGTGGCGGAGAATTTTCATCTGATCGATCAGAACACGCGCATGGTCTATGTCCCGTTTTGCGGCGGAGCGGCGCTCATCGAACGGCTGAAAGCGGGCGAGTGCTCCAAGGGTCTCTACCGCAAGCTGGGGCGCTACGCAGTCTCGGTCTACGAACCGCATTTTCAAAAGCTCTATGCCGCGGGCGCGCTGCTGACGGCGCGAGAGGTCCCTGCGCTGGATGAAGACAGTGCGATCTTAAACGATATGAGTCTGTACAGCGAAATGACCGGCCTGACGCTGGAACCGGAGACGGGGAAAGCGGAGTTTATCTGAAAAATGGGAGAAGGACGGTTTCCCGTCCTTCTCCCTGCGAACATACTTATTTCAAATTATATTTCAACCCACGCTGCTTTCAGCGACGGAGAAACTATACACGAAAAAAATGCACCTGTCAAATTCTCTAAGCAAAATCATATTACTTATTTCTTATTATAAAAAAGCGATTGACGATTTGAAGAATAAGTAGTATTCTCTAAATAGAAAATGATGAAAGGAGTGGTTCTATGGCAATTCAAGTAGAAGTCTGGGGAGACTACGCATGCTTTGCGCGATGCGAACTGAAAACGGAACGCGTCAGCTATGACGTGATGACGCCGTCAGCAGCGCGCGGGCTGTTGGAAAGCATCTACTGGCACCCAGGGCTCCGTTGGGTGATCGACCGCATCCATGTGTGCGCACCCATCCGCTTCACCAACATCCGCCGCAACGAGGTCAAGGATGTCATTAGCGCCCGCAGGGCAAAGACCGTGATGGAAAAAGGGCAGGGGGAACTATACCTCGCCGCGTCGGAGAGCATTCAACAGCGCGCGGCTATGGTGCTGCGGGACGTACACTACGTCATCGACGCGCACTTCGACATGACGGACGCCGCTGCGCCCGGCGACAATCCCGGCAAGTTTCAGGACATTATCAAGCGACGGCTGGAAAAGGGGCAGTGTTACAGCATGCCGTATTTCGGCACGCGGGAGTTTCCTGCGCAGTTCCGGCGCTGCACGGAATCGCCGCCGTGCCCCGATGAGCTCAAAGGCACGCGCGACCTCGGCTGGATGCTGTGGGACCTCGATTACAGCGATCCAGCGAACATCACGCCGAAGTTTTTCCGCGCGAGCCTTGTCGACGGCGTGATGACTGTTCCGCCGCCAAACAGCGGGGAGGTGAGAGGATGATCCTGCAAGCGCTGACGCGATATTATGAAGACCTGCGCGCACAGGGCAAGATCGCCGCGCCCGGCTGGGCCCCTGCGAAGATCAGTCTCGCACTTTACATAAACGAAAACGGTGAGCTGACGCAGATCGTTCCGACAATGGTGGAAGGGACAAAGGGTAAAAAGACGGTCATGCAGCCGCAGCTGATGGTGCTGCCGGCAGCGGTGAAACGAACGGTCAGCATTGCCTCGAACTTTTTGTGGGACAATTCCGCTTATTTGCTCGGCATCGACCAGAAAGGGAAGCCTGAACGCAGCCGCGAGTGCTTTGCCGCAGCGGCAAAGCTGCACCATGCGGTGCTGGATAGCGTCGATTCGCCCAATGCCCGCGCAATACTGGCATTTTTCGACACTTGGGAACCGGAACGCACGGCAGAGCATCCGGCGCTCATCAGGCAGCTCGACGATGTGACCGCGGGCGGCAACCTCGTCTTTCGCGTGGATGGCCGCAAGATCGAGGAGGATGCCGCTATCCGCGAGGCATGGCAGCGGTATCGGGACGGCGGCGAGAGCGGCGTCAAGATGCAGTGTCTCGTGACCGGAAAAGAGGATGAGATCGCTGCTGTGCACCCGTCGGTCAAGGGCGTGCGGGACGCGCAGTCCAGCGGCGCGGCGCTGGTGTCGTTCAACGCTCCGGCGTTCTGCTCCTACGGACGGGAGCAGAACTACAATGCCCCAGTCGGCAAATATGCCGCCTTTGCCTACACCGCCGCACTGAATCATCTGCTTGCGGACAGCGACCACGTCCAGCACATCGGCGATACGACAGTCGTCTGCTGGGCAGAGGGCGCAGATGATGCCTATCCCGGCTTTTTCAGCGCTGTGATTGGCGGCGGCACATACGGCGGCCTGTCGGACAATGATCTGCGCGCGGCGCTCAAACGTCTGGCGAATGGGCTGCCGTGCGACGACCTCGGCGTCGACCCGAATCGACCGTTTTACATTCTCGGTCTCGCGCCCAACGCGGCGCGCCTTTCCGTCCGCTTCTTTCTGCGCGACAGCTTCGGAAAGCTGATGGTGAATGTAAACGCGCACTATGCAAGGCTGGAGATCGCCGGTGCAAAATATTCGATACTCCCTTTGTGGGCTCTGCTGAACGCAACCGTACGAGATCCCAAAAAACAGGTCCCCAGTCCAGTTGTGTCTGGGGCAACGGTGCGGGCTGTATTTTCAGGAACTCCATACCCTGTATCTTTGATGGAAGCTGTCTTGCTTCGCATTCGTGCAGAGCGAAACGTTACTTGGGAGAGAGCCGCTATTTTGAAGGCCTATTTGGCAAAGAACTACGAACGAGGAAGCGATCATTCAATGTTTTCGGAGGTGACAAGTGTGCAGTTAAATGAAGATTGTAACTATATGCCATATCTTTTGGGCCGTCTGTTTCGAGTGATGGAAGAGATTCAGCTTGCATCGATGGGGTGGAGCGTGAACCGGAGTATTAGGGACAGCTATTTCAACTCGGCGGCATCAACACCGAGGAGTGTATTTGGCAAACTGTTTTCCTTGAGTAATTACCACCTGAAAAAACTCATGCGAGATAAGCCAGGATTAGGGAAAAAGCTCGGAGACTTGGAAAGTGATCTTGCTGCGCGACTGACCACACCACCACCGGCGCGATTCACGCAGGAAGAAACAATCTGTTTTTATCTTGGTTACTATCATCAGTGTAATGGCAAAAAGGAGGAGAAAGAAAATGTCTGATCCCATCAAGAACCGTTATGAATTTGTGGTGCTGTTCGACGTGGAAAACGGCAATCCGAACGGTGATCCCGATGCGGGCAATATGCCGCGCGTCGACCCCGAGACCGGCTATGGCCTTGTGACGGACGTTTGCCTCAAGCGCAAGATCCGAAATTATGTTGAAATGGCAAAAGAGGATGCAGATCATTATCATATCTACATCAAGGACGGCGTACCGCTGAACTCGAGCGATAAAGAGGCCTGTGCCTACGTCGGCGCAGACCCCGATAAGCTGAAGGAAGCCAAGAAAAAGGACGAGCATCTGGATGAAAAAATTCGCGACTTCATGTGTTCCAATTTCTACGATATCCGCACGTTCGGCGCGGTGATGACGACCTTTACCAAGGGTGCGCTCAACTGCGGTCAGGTGCGTGGGCCGGTGCAGCTCGGCTTTGCCCGAAGCATCGACCCCATTCTGCCGCAGGAGGTGACCATCACGCGCGTCGCCATCACGACCGAGGCGGACGCGGAAAAGAAGAACACCGAAATGGGCCGCAAATACATCGTGCCTTACGGCCTCTACCGCGCGGAGGGCTATGTGTCGGCGAATCTCGCGCGCAAGACGACCGGCTTTTCGGAAGAGGACCTCGAACTCCTGTGGACGGCTATTTTGAACATGTTTGAAAACGACCATTCCGCCGCGCGCGGCAAGATGGCCGTGCGCGAGCTCATCGTCTTCAAGCACAACTGCGAGCTCGGCTGCGCTCCGGCGCACAAGCTCTTTGACCTTGTCAAGGTCGAACACAAGGACGGCGTGACCGCGCCGAGAAGCTACGGCGACTACACTGTCAGCGTGGATGAAACGCACCTTCCCTCCGGCGTGACTTGCACGCGGATGGGGTGATCTATCAGGACGAGGACTTCCTCCAGCTTTCCGGCTTACAGCATTTCAAATTCTGCCGCCGCCAGTGGGCACTCATCCATGTAGAAAAGCAATGGGCGGAAAACTACCGCACAACGGACGGCGCGATCATGCACGAAAACGCGCACGACGGCTCATTCACCGAAAGCAGGGGCGACCTCGTCATCACGCGCGATATGCGCGTCTTTTCCCGCACGCTCGGCGTATCAGGCGCGTGCGACGTGCTGGAATTCCGCCGCGGCGAGACGGGCATTCCGCTCAAAGGCCGCGAGGGCCTGTGGCAGCCCTATCCCGTGGAGTATAAGCGCGGAAAGCCGAAAGAGGGCACGGAAGACACGCTCCAGCTCTGTGGACAGGCGATGTGCCTTGAAGAAATGCTCTGCTGCGAGATCCCGCGCGGCGCGCTCTATTACCGCGAGCCGCGGCGGCGCACGGAAGTCGACTTCACCCCTGAGCTGCGGCAGGAGGTGCGTGCCCTCCTTGAAGAGATGCATGCGCTCTATGCGCGCGGCAGCACGCCAAAGGTAAAGCCAACAAAGGGCTGCAACGCCTGCTCGCTGAAAGGATTGTGTCTGCCAAAGCTGATGAGAAGCAAGTCCGTTTCCGCGTATCTGCGCGGCGCAATGGAGGGAGAGCAATGAGACAGCTTTTGAACACGCTTTTTGTCACATCGGAGGATATTTACCTCTCGCTGGACGGGGAAAACGTTGTGGCGAACCGCGGCGGGGAAGCGGTCGCCCGCTATCCGCTGCACGCGCTGCAAAGCATCGTCTCATTTTCCTACGCGGGCGCGTCGCCCGCCCTGATGGGCGCATGCGCGCAGCGGGAGATTGGACTTGCGTTCTGCTCGCCGCGCGGGAAATTTCTCGCCCGTGTAGCAGGTCAGGCGCAGGGGGAACGTCTTGCTGCGGCGGATGCAGTACCGCGTGGCGGACGACCCGTCGCAGAGCTGTCGCATCGCCGGAATGATGATCTTCGGCAAGGTCTACAACGCAAAATGGAGCGTGGAGCGCACGCGCCGCGACCACGCCATGCGCATTGACGAATCGCGCTTTTCAGCCGTGTCCGACCAGTTACAGGGGCTTCTGCCGCAGATCGCAGCGGAGACGTCGCTCGACAGTCTGCGCGGCCTCGAGGGTGTCGGTGCGGCGGCATATTTCAGCGTGCTGGACGACATGATCTTGCAGGGAAAAGAGACGTTTTTCTTCCGCGAGCGCAGCCGCCGTCCGCCGCTCGATGCGTTCAACGCGCTGCTGTCGTTTGCTTACAGTCTGCTCGCGCACGACTGCGCCTCGGCGCTTGAAAGCGTAGGGCTGGACGCCTACGTCGGATATCTCCACCGCGACCGGCCAGGGCGGGAGTCGCTGGCGCTCGATTTGATGGAGGAGCTGCGCCCGTGCTTTGCCGACCGCTTTGTGCTCACGCTCATCAACAACCGTGTGCTCAAAGCAATCGATTTTGACTTCCGCGAGAGCGGCGCGGTGCTGCTGACGGACTCAGGGCGCAGGACGTTCCTGCAGAAGTGGCAGGAGCGAAAAAAGGAGACCATCACGCATCCGTTTCTCGAGGAAAAGATACCGTGGGGTCTGGTACCGTATGTACAAAGCCTGCTGCTCGCGCGGTACCTGCGCGGCGACTTGGACGACTATCCGCCGTTTTTATGGAAGTGAGGCGCCTATGCTGGTTCTGATCACCTACGATGTGAACACGAGCGACGCTGCCGGACGCGGGCGGCTGCGCAGAATCGCAAAGGAATGTGTCAATTACGGTCAGCGCGTGCAGAATTCGGTGTTCGAATGCCTGCTGGACACGGCGCAGTGCCGGAAGCTGCAAAATGAACTCTGTAAGATCATTGACCCAGAAAAGGACAGCCTTCGATTTTACTACTTGGGCAAGAAGTACGAGAATAAAATCGAACACTTCGGCTGCAAGCAGACGTATCTGCCCGAGGAACCGATGATCTTATAGTGCGAAGCACAAGCGCGCAGAGATCACTTGGGCGGTTCGCACCCAAAATCCGCATGGTTTTCCTGCATCAAAAAGGAGCAGAATGCCCTGACAGGCAGCATTCTGTGCAAAAGCATCTGAAATTTGTCTGTTATCGCAAAAATGTGCATAGTGATTTGTACACTTTTGCTGTCGCGCCCCGCAAGGGGCGCGTGGGTTGAAATACGGACTTAGGGATAGTATACCACTTAGCCCGGCGTCGCGCCCCGCAAGGGGCGCGTGGGTTGAAATTTATGTCTTGATAGTCGAAATGATTTCTTGCTCTTGTCGCGCCCCGCAAGGGGCGCGTGGGTTGAAATTGAATGCAGTGTGACCGCATAGATAGACTTGCCGTCGCGCCCCGCAAAAAGGGTTGAAATGTTGATCGATGTATGGAAATCATGGTATGACGGCGGTCGCGCCCCGCAAGGGGCGCGTGGGTTGAAATTGAATGCAGTGTGACCGCATAGATAGACTTGCCGTCGCGCCCCGCAAGGGGCGCGTGGGTTGAAATGTTGATCGATGTATGGAAATCATGGTATGACGGCGGTCGCGCCCCGCAAGGGGCGCGTGGGTTGAAATGTTGCTACCTGCCCGCCTGACTATGAGCCGATGAAAGTCGCGCCCCGCAAGGGGCGCGTGGGTTGAAATCAAGTGGAGCAAATCAAGAAACTATGCGAATTTGTCGCGCCCCGCAAGGGGCGCGTGGGTTGAAATATCGAACGCACTGAGACGGTGCACAAGTCCGGCGTCGCGCCCCGCAAGGGGCGCGTGGGTTGAAATATAGAAGTCAAGGAGATTACCCATCCAAGTGATGTCGCGCCCCGCAAGGGGCGCGTGGGTTGAAACGCTCCCGGATTCTCATTGCCGTATCCCTCCATAAAAAGGAAGTCTCTGCCAACCGGCAGAGACTTCCTTTCATTTTTCTATTTTACTGATCAAAGCTTGGGTTTACGTAGTAGACGTTTTTCTCGTCCAGGCGGTCCTTGGCGAGGCGCAGGCCTTCGCCGAAGCGTACAAGATGGAAATAACAAGCCTTCAAATGCGCCATTCGATCTTGATGGAATCGCTGGTCGCATAGATGACACGGATGAGCTGATCTACCGTCTGTCGCTTATCGTCAAAGCTCAGTTCATCCCACATGGTCAGATGATTGCTGATCTCCGTGTAGTCTGCCTCCTTGTGCAGCTTCAGTTCAGAGATGCGTTTCATCAGCTCTTGCTTTTTCCCGTCCAGTTCTTTGATGCGTCCACTGATGTAGCGGAACATGGTATCGTCTGCAGCCGACAAACGCTCCATCAAGGCGGCGATCTCACTTTCGGCTTGCGTGAGTTGGATGCTCAACGCAGTCAATTCAGGGTTAATGCGATTTCCTTTACACTGTCTGAGTTTTCTGAATTGTGCCAGTTTTTTTCGCATCTCATCATAGATGATCTGCTCAAACTCGTCCGTGTAGATCGTTCCGGGACCCTCACAGGCTTTGGCG